>Ga0247841_10000180_pt1 | contig 172963 bp, 155 predicted proteins | sample LaCruzMarch2015__2_FD_192410 | JGI IMG/M metagenome (GOLD analysis project Ga0247841, IMG submission 192410) | Freshwater microbial communities from meromictic Lake La Cruz, Castile-La Mancha, Spain - LaCruzMarch2015_18m | ecosystem: Environmental > Aquatic > Freshwater > Lake | place: Spain... | reverse complement strand
TTTCGCTATTGCTTCTTCTCCCCCACACCTCGCGGTGTGAAGCTTGCAAGTCGCTATCGGGTTCGTCGGCAACTACGCCCCTTGGGAATTCCACCCTAGAATGATGACATGCCCGTCATACAAAAAATACCGCCCTGCATCACAGAGCGGTATAACGAACGAGAGCGACGGGGCTCGAACCCGCAGTCTCCGGCGTGACAGGCCAGCGCGATAACCAGTTTCGCTACGCCCTCATTAGCAATGAGAAACTACACTGGAAACAAGCTTTTGTCAACACCCTATTCCCAGTTTTCAGCAAAAAGGTCCGAGTTGCCAACAGGCTGCCTGTATAGTACAATACCGGGTAGAAAACAGGAGGCCGCTTCCATGCAAACCGCCATCATCAGGTTCTTCAACTCCATCTCAAGTCCTTTTCTGGATATTCTGGGAGAGGCGTTCTCCTACCTTGGAGAAGAGACAGTATTCATACTTATCATCGCATGGATGCTATGGTGCGGTTCCAAGAAACAAGGCTACATCATCTGCAGCACATTGTTCACCTCTCTGACGGTGATGAACATCGTAAAAGCCATAGTCCGCGCCCCCCGGCCGTTCCAAGTGCTTCCTGAAATCACCGGCAAGCGCCTGGCGACAGCCACAGGCTACTCCTTCCCCAGCGGACACACCACCGGTGCGGCCTCGTTCTACAGTTCATTGGCAGTCACCGCGCGCAAGCAATGGCTTTCCCTGGTGTGCGCCACAGCTATCGTGGCGGTAGGATTGTCACGTACATATCTGGGAGTGCACTGGCCACTGGATGTATTCGCGGGTCTGGTGCTGGGTATCACCATGACCATCACCACCAGCCACATGTTCGGACGGCTGTACGATAATCCCAGACATCTGATCAGGACCTCCTGGATAGCGGGAAGCGTGGGCACCCTGGCCGCTTTGGTCCTGGCTTTGCTCATCCAGTCGGATTCGATCGATCCGGTGGCTTTCACCGACCTGATGAAAATCCTCAGTCTGGCAGGCTGTGGATACCTGGGGTTCGCCCTGGATCAGCAGAAGATCCATTACCTCACCACCGGTTCCCTCTGGGTGAGAATCCTGCGCTTCGTGACCGGTGTGGTACTGGTCCTACTGGTCATGGCATCGAAATCGATCCTACCCACCCATATGGTTTTCAGCTTCTTCCGCTACGCCCTGGTCGGTCTGTTGGTGACAGTGCTGTACCCATGGCTGGGAAGGCATATCCGCATTGCGAAAGGCGAATACCTGTTCACTCCCCAGGTCAAGTAGACCGCCCGGTCCACTAGATCACTTTTTTTTGACTTCCCGCTCTTTGAGCAACTCCACAAGCTGGTCCCGGGTAAGGGTCTTCAGGGCGACTGCATCCTTGCGCATCGCCATCGGAAGTGGGATATTCAGCTTTCCCAGTTTTCCATAGAAGCCATACTTGCCATTCACCACCACCAGTTGGTTCCCTTCATATTCGCCAAAGGCCATCACTGGCTCAGGGGCGCTGCGGGAAGCCCTACCCGGTCTCCCCGGCTTGGGAGCCGCCAGAAGCACCAGCGCCTCCTCGAGGGTGACACTGAAAACCGAATCGTCTTTGGGAAGAGAACGGAACTCCCCAGCCGAACCCACGTAAGGGCCGAATTTTCCTTTATTGGCGATAACCGGTTCACCGGTGGCAGGATTAGTACCCAGCGTACGGGGCAATGACAGCAGTCTGAGGATATCCTCCATAGCCATATGCGCACCATCCACTCCTTTGGGAACGCTGGCCCGTTTGGGACTGGGGTTTTGGGGAGTCTTCAGACCAAGCTGGAAATAGGGACCGAACTTTCCGGTGAGCAGATAGATATCCACACCCGACACGGGATCGGTACCGATGGATTGAGGACCTTCGGTTCCCTTGGCTTTGGATTCCAGCAGACGCTCCACATCCTCCAAAGTGATATTGCCTGGATAGAGATTGTCTGGCAGGGAGATGGATATCTCCTTGTCGCCATTGGATCCATTTTTCACCGCATAGGGACCGAATTTTCCCACCATGATCGGATAGGTATCCGGAAAATTGGGCAGCCTGATCAACTTGGCCTGTGCCGGTTTGATCTCGCTGGTTTTTCTTTCCACCTTGTTCTTGAGTCCATCCTCGCCTTCATAGAATTCTTTCAGGAAAACCAGCTCATCGATCTTTCCCAAGGCAATCCCATCCAGGGCATTCTCCATGGTGGAGGTGAACGAATAATCCACTAGATCGCTAAAATTGTTCTCGAGCAATTGCATGACCGCGAAACCGGTGAAAGTGGGAATCAGAGCGGTTCCGTCCTTGACCACATAGACGCGTTCAAACAGTTTTTCAATAATGGTGGCATAGGTCGATGGCCGGCCAATTCCCAGTTTCTCAAGTTCCTGCACCAACGTAGCCTCGGTGAACCGGGCTGGCGGTTTGGTTTCGTGGCCCACCGGCTCAATACCCACCCTTTCCACCGGCTGCCCTTTCTCGAGAACGGGAAGCCAGCTTTCAGAATCCTCCAGAGCCGCTTCGGGATCATCCTTGCCTTCCACATACACTCTGATGAAACCCGGAAAAACAATCCGGTTGCCGGTAGCGGTGAACTGGGCATCGTCAACCGCGATACGCACCGTTGTATTGGCTTTTACCGCCTCAGCCATCTGGCAGGCCAGCGTCCGTTTCCAGATCAATTCATACAAAGCCAGATCCTTGCCTTTCAGATCGGTTTTATCAGGATGGACAAACACTTCCCCGGCTGGGCGGATAGCCTCGTGGGCTTCCTGCGCCGAAGCTGAACTGGAGGCATACTGGCGGGAAACCGGGGAAAGATATTCCACGCCGAACAGATCCCTGGCGGCATTGCGGGCGGCTTGGATGCCTTCCTGGCTCAGCATAGGGGAATCGGTACGCATATAGGTGATCAGCCCGCTCTCATAGAGCTTCTGGGCGATCTTCATGGTATCCTTGGTACTCAGATGCAATTTGCGGTTACCTTCCTGCTGCAGGGTGGAAGTGATGAAAGGTGACGCGGGACGTTGGTTCTTCTGCTTCTCCTCAATATCGGTCACCGTCCACTGGCAACCCTCCAGATGGGCAATCAGACCGGTCACCGCTTTTTCATCGAGCAGGAGCACTTTCTTCTTATGGAGCAACTCCCCGGTAGTGGCATCGAAATCCTTACCCAAAGCAACCCTTACACCCCCGACAGAATCCAGTCTTGCCTCGAATATGGCCTTGCTTCCATCCGAGGGGCGCTTGAGCTGGGCTTTGATATCCCAATAGGAAGCTTTCATGAAGAGCATCCTTTGGCGTTCGCGCTCCACTATCAGACGCAATCCAGGGGATTGGACCCGTCCAGCCGACAAACCCGGCATGGAGAGTTTTTTCCATAGTACCGGTGAAATGGTGTATCCATACAGACGGTCGAGGATCCGCCGAGCCTCCTGGGCATTCACCAGGGCCATATCAAGCTCTCGGCCATTCTCCAGAGCTTTCAGAATCGCGTTTTTGGTGATTTCATGGAAAACCATCCGCTGGTAGGGAATCTTGGGCTTCAATACTTCCAGCAGATGCCAGGAAATGCTTTCTCCCTCACGGTCTTCATCGGTTGCCAGCATCAGCGTCCCGCTGGTCGCCAGCTCGCTTTTAAGGGTCTTGATGATTTTCTCCTTACCCGCGGAGATTTCATATTTCGGAGTGTAGGCTGCTTCGGTATCGATCGCCATTTCTTTGGAAGGCAGATCGCGTACATGGCCGTTGCAAGCGATAACGGTGCAATTCGCCGGAAGGAACTTCTTGATGGTTTTGGCCTTGGTGGGAGATTCCACGATGATCAGCGCCTTATTGTTATCAACTGTTTTTTTTGCCATTCAAACCCTTCCCTTGCATGATACCCGGTTCTTTCCAGATGCCACATACACCGCAGTCCCTCCGGCCAGGATGCCCATCAGAGGGGATATGTGTGCGGATTACAGTTATATGGGGAGGAATTTGTTTTGTCAACGTGTGAACCACCGATGCGTAACATTGACATCAATCATGAATATGGACACTATGGGAACATGAAACAGAATACGATGAAAATCATAGTCGGAATAATCATTGTCATGGTGGGTCTGAATATCATTCTTTCCGAGACCGGAGTGCAGTTCACCCTGTTTTTCGATGGATGGTGGACCCTTCCCATCATAATCCTAGCAGTAGCCTCCATGCTCAAGCAGGGCGTCGATGCCAGGAATTTCGGCATGCTGCTGCTTGGCTCGTGGCTACTGGCTGACCAGCGGGGATGGATTCCCTCCTGGCTAGAAGGCCGGTACATCGCCGGAGCCGCCATCATCGTCGTGGGCTTGCTATTCGTTACCGGCAACAAGCACAGCTTCGCCAGCAAGGATGGATCCACAAGCGGCACCTACCACCATGATTCCTACCAGCCTGGTGGCACACAGGCCGATCCGGAAGCCCACACACCCCATACCCATAGTGGATACAGACATGATGATGCCTCCGTCCCTAGCTACACCGCGATTTTCTCGGGACAGGAAGTGTCCAGTAGCTCCAACAATCTGGACGGAGCCAATCTATTCGCCCTTTTCGGGGGTCTGACCGTCGATTTCAGCCGAGCGGTGATCGATCACGATATCATGATCGATGCCTCCGCGTTTTTTGGCGGTATTGAATTGAGATTTCCCAGAAACGTCAAAGTCGAGGTCAAAGCCACCCCGCTGTTCGGCGGCGTGGAGAACAGTGCGAAAACCCCGCTTTCTGAAGAGGCTCCTGTGGTTGTCATCCGCTGCCTGGTGGCTTTTGGAGGAGTGGAGATCAAAGCCACGTGAAAGACACATCCCACCTGCATATCGAACTGGTAGCCTGTTCGATTGAAAACTCACCCCTGGCCTATCCGCTGGGGGCTTTGTGCATTCTCAGCGCACTCAAGGGACAATCCGATATCGCCTCCAGGACCACCATCGGGATCACCCAGTATCTGGCCGACACCCATACCCCCCTGCAGGCGGCCAAGGCGATGGCCAAAAAGAAACCCGATATGGTGGGATTGTCCATCTATCTCTACAATCGGAGCTGGTTCGACAGTTTCATCACCCAGTTCGCCCGCCTCTCACCCCAGACCCTGCTATTCGCCGGGGGAGCCGAAGTCACTGCCAATGGAGCCGCCATGCTGTGCGATGAGATCACCTTTCTCACCGTGGGGGAAGGTGAAGAATCGACAGTGATGGCCATCGGACAATGGCTGGCCCATCAACCCCTGGAAGGTCCCGGCATCCTGACCCGCGAACACAGAACGCGCATACCATCGCATCCCCTGGACCTGGCCAGACTACCCTCACCCCTGCTTTCAGGATTGGTGGATCCCAGGAACTACCAGGGAATCCTGTGGGAGATGACCCGTGGCTGCCCGTTCCACTGCGCTTTCTGCTTTGAATCCAAAGGGGAGCGTTCAGTGCGTACCTATCCATTTGAACGCATCGAGAAAGAATTGGAGTTTCTCGTAGCGAATGAGGTCAAACATGTGTTTGTCCTCGATCCCACCTTCAACATGGACAAGCCACGTACCGTCAGGATACTGGAGCTTTTACGGGACAATGCTCCCCAAGACATGGAATTCACCTTTGAAGTCAGAGCCGAGTTGCTGGATGAGACGGTTGTGGAGCTTTTCTCCAGTGTGTGCTGTTCCTTGCAGATTGGTCTGCAGAGTTCCGATACCGACGTCCTTGCCACCATCAACCGGCGGTTCGACCCCCAGGTGTTTGCTGGAAAAATGGCTTTGCTTAATTCCCACAATGTGGTGTTTGGCCTGGATCTCATCATCGGTCTGCCGGGCGACACCCTGGCTAAATTCAGGAAAAGCCTGGACTTCGCCATAGATCAAAAGCCCAGCAATATCGATATATTCCCGCTGGCGCTTCTACCGGGGACGAAATTGGCCGAAGAGGCCGCGGCTTTCGGCATCCGCCATCAGACGGAAAGCCCCTATCTGATACTGGAGAGCCCGACCATGGGGCCGGCCGATATCGCCCAGGCCTTGGAACTCAAGGATGCTTGTGACCGCTTCTATACCAAGGGGGCCGCCGCCATGTGGTTCCATGCGGCCTGCCGGGGAGCCCAGCTGTCGCCTTGTGCTTTCCTGCGGTTGTTCTCAGATTATGCCAAAACGAAAAACCTCAGCGACGAGACCGATATCTACGATATCCAGGATCAATTCGTGCGGGCTCTGTTTGGCAAGCTAGGCAAGAAAGCTCTTCTGCCCGCATTGCTGAGCTATATGGAACTGCACCAGGGTATCGCCTATCTGCAGGAAACCGATGAGATACCGGTCGTCCATCTTTCGTATGATCCCCAGGAGCTGGCTGCGCTTGATACTGAAAGCATCGACAGTTTCATCAAGCATCACAAGGCCTTTGAAGGTGGCCGGGATTTTACCATATGTGGCGGAAACGGCCAGTATTTTTTTGAATCGGTCGGATAACAGCTCTTGCCTTCAGTCGGCCGATACATTATGTTTGTAACAACACGCCGACCTGTCTTGTTATCCATGCGGATGGCAGACTTGCCAGCGCTATCCATCTGAAAGGACTCCGCATGAAGGTATCCAGGATACAATTGTCAATTACTCTGACCATTCTTGCCGCCATCGTGGTGGCCTTTTCCACCGGTTGTGTCATGCAGCAGGGCATCACATTGAAAGCCGACCAGACCGGTTCTGCCCACACAGAGCTCTCTGTCGATGACTTCTTTGTCGCGGTGCTTGAAGACTTCACCCCTTTCATCCCCGGGAAAGGCGATCAATCGATCATGGATGCCAGCGTGGAGGGTGTGATGAAGGAATTGGGGAAAACCCAGCGGGCCTCACATGCAATCATGCAGAAGAACGGTCCCAACAGCTATTCGATCACCTTTGATTTCGACAGTCTGCAGCAAATCCTGTTCGAACTGGGCAGCCAGCAGGACCAGACCCTCATCAAGCTTGAGAATGGCACAACCACCACCTTGTCCTTCAATCTGGATCTGGAGAACTACCCCCAGCTTACCAAAATAGTCCCTTTCCTGGCTGATCCGAATTTTGAGACCTTCGGCCCCCTGTACAACGAGGGAATGAGCGCGGCGGACTACCTGGAGATGATCAGCTATATTCTGGGAGAGGACGGTCCCCAGGCAATCACCGACAGCTTGATCACCCTGGAATTCACCACACCTTCCGATATCAAATCAGCCAAGGGCGGCATCCAGGAGAACTTGCGGACCATCCGGTTCGAGATCCCCCTTATCGATATCCTGCTGCTTGCCGATCCAATATCGTTCAGCGTGACCTGGTGATTCTCAGACATTGAACCTGAAATGCATGATGTCCCCATCCTGCACTTCGTATTCCTTGCCCTCAATGCGGAATTTGCCGGCTTCACGCACCTTCTGCTCACTGCCATATGTGAACAGGTCATTGCAATGGTAGACCTCGGCTTTGATGAATCCTTTCTCAAAATCGGTATGGATAACCCCTGCGGCCTGCGGAGCCTTGTCTCCGGCGTGGAAGGTCCATGCCCGGTCCTCATCGCTGCCCGCGGTAAAAAAGGTACGTAGTCCCAGAGTCTTGTAGCCGGTGCGGATCAACTGGTTCAAACCCGATTCCTCAAGCCCTACCGCTTCCAGGAATTCCTTTTTCTCCTCGGGAGTATCCAATACTGCGATCTCGGCTTCGATCTTTCCGCAGATTGCCACGACTTCCGCTTGCTCGGAAAGGGCGATATCCCTGACAGTCTTCACATATCTGTTTTCCGCGGCAATGCCATCCTCATCGATATTGCAGACGTAGATCATCGGTTTCAGGGTGATCAGGTGAAGATCGTCAATGATTTTCAATTCATCGTCATCCAAATGGAGGCTCCGGGCTGAACGGCCCTGTTCCAGAGCGTTCTTCAGCCGTTCCAGAATGGGAAGCAGCACCGCATTCTGTTTGGCGGCTTCCTTGTCCAACCTGGTCAGCTTGCTTAGTTTCTGATACCGTTTGTCCACGGTCTCCAGATCGGCCAAGGCCAGTTCGATATTGATGGTCTCGATGTCACTCGCAGGATCGATGCGGTTGCTCACATGCACGATATCGGGGTTGTCGAAGCAACGGACCACGTGGATCAGCACCCCCACCTCGCGGATCGAAGCCAGGAAACGGTTCCCCAATCCCTCGCCTTTGGAGGCTCCGGCCACCAAGCCGGCGATGTCGACAAATTCAACCACGGCAGGAATCACCTTTCTGGTAGGTACCAGCGAGACGATCCGATCCAACCGCGCATCGGGAACAGCCACCATGCCCACATTGGGATCGATGGTGCAGAAAGGATAATTCGCCACTTCGGCGGGAGCTGAGGACAATGCAGAGAAAATGGTGGATTTGCCAACATTGGGCAATCCAACTATACCGCAATTAAGACCCATGGAAACCTCTTTCGCTTCTTTCAAGCGCCGGCAAGTATAGCATATATTGACAACTAAGGTAACTATCCCTATAGTTTTCCTGTACCTGCCCTTTTTTTCCAACGGGCATCTCGAGGAGCCTGCTTTCGATACCACATCATCACTATATGAAACCGCTGCATTGGAGACCAAAACCCTGGTCATCGTTCTGAAGGACCCACAAGAGGAGAAACGGCACGCTGAAGCGCGTCTGGAAGAACTTCTCAGTCTGGTGGACACCATGGGCGCCAAGGTGGTTGGATCGTTGATTGTTCCCTTGCGGACCATGAATGCCTCCACCCTTATCGGAGCTGGAAAAGTCGCTGAAATTGGAGTTGTCGCCGAGGAAGCCACCGCGAATTGCATCGTATTCGATCATGACATCCCTCCCAGGTGCCAGCGCAACCTTGAGGAAGCGTTGGGAATCGCGGTTATCGACCGCCAGGAAGTCATTCTCCAGATATTCTCCGACCGTGCCGCCACCAAGGAAGCCGTCCTGCAGGTAGCGCTTGCCCGCCAGCAGTATTCCCTGCCCCGTCTTACCCGGAAATGGACCCATCTGTCACGTCAGCGTGGCGGAACCCAGGGGAACAAGGGTGCTGGAGAAACCCAACTGGAACTTGACCGCCGTATTGTGACCAGCCGGATTTCCCAGCTCCAGGATGAATTGCGCAAGGTCGAGGCCCAACGGTCCGTCCAGCGTAAAAACCGCTGTGAAGGCTCCACACCAACCGCGGCGATTGTGGGTTACACCAATGCCGGCAAGTCATCGCTGCTCAATTACCTGTGTGATAGCGATGTGTTGGTGGAAAACAAACTGTTCGCCACATTGGATCCCACCACCAGGAAAGTACAGCTTCCCAATGGAAGCGATCTATTGCTCACCGATACCGTGGGTTTTGTCAGCGATCTCCCCCATCATCTGGTGGATGCTTTCAAATCAACCCTGGAAGAGGCCGCATATGATGATTTCATCATCCTGGTATGCGACGCCGCCCACCCCGACATGTTACGGTGTTACGACACCACTCTTGCCGTGCTGGAATCGTTGGGGTGCCAGGACAAGCCGATGGTCGTGTTCATCAACAAGATGGATATGGTGGACAACCAGTTTGCCGTATCGAAAATCCTCGCTGACCACCCGGATGCGGTATGTGGCTCGATCAGGCAGCAGACCGGCATGAAAGAGCTTCTGGAGGCGATTGAGCTGAAAGCCCACGAAACACATCCTGAGCACCGGTACCTGTTTCCCAATACACGCCACGATCTGGTGGCCTTCATCCGGGCCAATGGCACCCTGATCAGCGCTGAATATCTCCCGGAGGGGATCCAGGTGAGCGCCCGTATTCCGGACCGTTTCGCCCACAAGCTAGAAAACTTCTCAATCCTCTAGAAAAGACAAAAAAGAAGCTGCCACCCAGTCAACTGACTTGAGCGGCAGCCCTTTGCTTATTAGGCAACCTAACTGGCTATTTGTCTAGATAATACAAGCCGCCAATCGCTCCACCCACATTGAAACCAAACCCAGGCACGATATTGATGATAGGACCGACCTTGAGGAACAGTTCGATAGGATATTCTTCAAAGAAATACGACACACCTACGGGAACATTCACTGAAAGGCCAAAATAGGAAGTCCCGATATCCATCGCCACTGTACCGGCGATATTCACATAGAACGGGACATCCTCGATCGAGAACTCGGTGAGATCGTATTGCACACCAGCCTCAAGAGCCACATAGGAACCATAATTGTACCCCAGGGTTCCCACCAGTCGCAGATCATCCACACCATACTTGGCGGCGATTCCCGATACTGGATAGCCTAAACTGACTCCCAAGCCGATACCGTTTGACTTATCGTATTTGGCAGCCGAAAGAGGAACCACAACACAACACACGAGTAAAAGAATTACGAGAGCTTTTTTCATTCTTTCCATCTCCTTCGGGATTTCTCCCATTACGCTATCATTATGGATATAATAACCCATAAAACCTTCACAGGATACACAAAATCGAAAAACAGGGGTGCTTTTCCGTATACTACCCCAATCTGTGACGATTTGATATGATACTTGCACGACAACCCATGGAGAAGGAGGAGGATGATGGATCCTGACAATTCCGATATCACCACGAAGATTACCTCCAGATCCCTGATAATCGGGACCCTGGGCTTGCTGATAATCACCGCCAGTTCGGCTTACGTTGCCCTGCGCATGGGTGCCCTGCCCTGGCCTACTGTGTTTGTCACGGTGATAAGCATGGCGATCCTCAGGCGGTTCAAAAACTCCACTCTGCAGGAAATCAACGTGACACACACCATGATGAGCGCGGGAGCCATGGTATCGGGCGGTCTGGCCTTCACCCTGCCTGGAATCTGGATGCTAAACCCACAAGCACAGGTGTCCACCACTTCGCTTCTGGTCCTCACCCTCTGCGGAGCCATCCTAGGAACCCTGTTCTCCATCATCGCCCGCAAGAAATACATTGAGCGTGACAGACTCCCCTATCCGATGGGACAAGCTGCCTACCAGACCCTCATCGCCGGCACCACCCAAGGCAAAGGAGCCCGCTGGCTGTTCATCAGCCTGATCGCCTGCGCAGTATTCACGGTGTTCAGAGATGGCATTCCCTTGATTCCAGCGGTTCTGGTGCTTTTCGCCGGGAACGCTCTTTTTCCAGCCATCTCCATATGGGTATCCCCCATGGCGGCTGGTATCGGAGCAATCATCGGACCGGTACTCTCCCTGGTATGGATAGGGGGCGCAGTGCTGGGATATCTGCTGATCACCCCGGTGGGCATCGCCACAGGCTTGTTCCAGGATATGCTTGGGGCCAATCTGTTTAGGCAGAATCTGGGAATAGGACTGATGGTCGGAACCGGACTGGGAATCTTCATCAAGGCTATCCTGGACCGGGTGGAACTCTATCGCAAAGCCAAAAAAGCCGGAGGAACAACACAACTACCGGCCTCGGCTTTCCTACCGGGAAAAGCCCGCTGGGCCTTTTTTGGTCTGGTGGCCTTGGTGACCATGGTATTGGCGATCGGTACCGAAATCACCTTGCTCCAGGCGGTAGTCACTGTGGTGGGGATTTACCTGACTACCCAGCTAGCCGCCATGCTCACCGGGCAGACCGGTATCAATCCGATGGAGATATTCGGTATACTGGTGCTGCTGGCAGTCCAGCTGATCTGGTCTCCTTCGGTCATTGCCTCCTTCTCGATTGCCGCGGTCACCGCGGTGGCTTGCGGGCTTTCGGGTGACATGATGAACGATCTCAAATCAGGCTATCTGCTGGGAACCCGGCCATCCGCCCAGTTACTGGTGGAAGGTATCGGTGGAGTCATCGGTTCCGTGGTAGCCGTGACCGTACTGCTGGTCCTGAAGGATTCTTTCGGAGGATTCGGTTCCGAGTACCTACCCGCTCCACAGGCCAAAGCCGTTACCGCCATGATTGGCGGTCTTGGCCATGTACCGGCTTTCATAGCGGGAGCCGCTATTGGCATTATCCTGTATCTACTGAGGATTCCCACTGCCACACTGGGGTTGGGAGTCTATCTGCCGATCAGCATCTCATCCATCATGGGATTTGGTGCCTTGGCTTTCATCGCTATCAAAAAGGTTGCCGGAAAACCGTTGAAACACGTGGTCACCGAACGCACCGGCCTGATAGCCAGCGGTTTCCTCGGTGGTGAAGGCATCACAGGTGTGATTCTCGCCATTATCTCGATGTTTTAGGAGTGGAATGTATGGAAGAACAGCAGAAACGCATGCCTAGATCCCTATATGGATTGAGGCCGAACGAGATATTGGGATCCCTGGGTTTGCAGAAGGCCTATCAAGGCAAGCAGATATTCGCCTGGCTCGTCCGGGGGGCACAGAGCTTCGCCGAGATGACCGACCTTCCCAAAGCTCTCCGTGAGGAACTGAATGCCCTCATGCCCTCGCTTGGATCCACTTCGGTCATCGACCAGCAGATCGACGAAACCGGAGCCACCAAGCTGGCAATCGGTCTGGGCGATGGTGCGGTGGTCGAATGCGTTTTGCTCACCGACCGCACTGGAAAACAGACCGCCTGTCTCTCCAGCCAGGTGGGCTGTGCCATGGGTTGCACTTTTTGCCGTACCGGGACCATGGGCCTTACCCGCAACCTGATGGCCAACGAGATCATCGAACAGTTTGTCCATCTCCGTCGGATCGCGCCGGAGACCTCCCATATCGTTTTCATGGGAATGGGGGAACCGATGGCCAACTTTGCTGAAGTGATGCAAGCCATCCGGTTTTTCCACCTGCCGGAAGCCTTCGATATCGGACTGCGGAAAATCACCATCAGCACCTGCGGTCTTATCCCCGGAATCAACCAACTGGCCGAGAGTGGAATCCCGGTAAAACTCGCCGTCTCACTGGTCACCGCCGACAACAACCAGCGCAACACCCTGATGCCAGTCAATACAGCCTTCCCCCTGAATGATCTCAAATCGGCTTTGCTGCGATACCAGCATACCATTGGAAAAAGGTTTACTCTGGAATACGTGATGCTGCACGACTTCAACACCGACGGTTTTGCCGCCGACAAGCTGGCCACCTTCATCCGGGGCTTTGATGTACTGGTGAACCTTATCCCCTGGAATCCTGCGGCCGAACTTCCCTGGCAAACCCCTTCCACCAAGGAAATCAATGAATTCACCCAGCAATTGGACATCCTGGGCGTCCCCTATACCCGCAGATTCTCACGGGGCAGGGGCATCAATGGTGCCTGCGGACAGCTTGCGGTACCCAAAAACCAAATCGAGGAAGATAACTGACAAAAGCCACCGATAACGGTGGCTATTGATCCATGCTTGGAGAACCTGTAGTAATGCGGTGAAACCGGTTAAGGCTCGAGCACCGCTTTGATGCGGCGTACACCGGCCGAGGAGGACTGTTCCTTTAGGATGTGGAAGTGCCCCATGCCACCGGTATGAGTGACATGCGGTCCCCCGCAGACTTCCTTGGAGAAATCACCGATAGTGTAGACCCGCACCTGCTCACCGTATTTGCTTTCAAAGAATGCGATGGAACCCTGCGCGCGCGCTTCATCCAGCGACATGGTCTCGCAAGTCACCGTAAGATCCCGGGCGATGGCCTCATTCACCATGTCCTCGACCTTCTGGATCTGTTCATCGGTCATCGGCGCATCGTGGGTGAAGTCAAATCGCAACCGCTCAGGAGTGATATTGGATCCCTTCTGACCGACATGCTCGCCCAGTACCGTGCGCAAGGCTTTATGCAACAGATGGGTGGCGGTATGCAAAGCCGTGGTGAGATCGCTATGGTCGGCCAAGCCGCCTTTGAACTGCTGTTCGGCTCCCGCCCGCGAAATCTCCTGATGGGTCCCGAACGCGGCATTGAAGCCTTCGACATCCACGGTGAATCCGTGCTCTGCCGCCAATTCAACGGTCAGTTCAATGGGGAAACCATAGGTGTCGTAGAGTTTGAACGCGATACGGCCATTGATAACCCGGCTGTTTCCTTTAAGGAGATTGGGAAGCATCTTCTCGAACTCATGCTCGCCTTTCTGCAAGGTGGAGGAGAACTTCTCCTCCTCCAATCCCAGTTCGGTAAACACGAATTCTTGGTTTTTAGACAACTCTGGATAGGGTTTCTGATACATCGCGACCACTACTTCGGCCAATGGGGCCAGGAACTTGCCCTCGATCCCCAGTTTCCGGCCATGGCGTACCGCGCGGCGGATCAACCGGCGCAGGATATAGCCTTGGCCAACGTTGGAAGGCTTGACTCCCCGCTGATCGCCTAGAATGAACACACTGGTACGCACGTGGTCAGCCAGGATCCGTACAGAGATATCCTTCTCAGGGTCATCTCCATAATGGATGCCGCTAAGCTGCCCGATCTGTTCAATGATCGGGGTGAACACCTCGGTCTCATACACTGATTTTTTGCCCTGTAGGATGGCGATGGTCCGTTCAATGCCCATTCCGGTATCCACACATTTGCGCTCCATGGGCACATAAGCGCCTTCCAGGGTCTTGCGATAGCCCATGAACACATCGTTCCAGATCTCAAAATACTTGCCGCATTTGCAGCCAGGACGGCAATCGGGACCACACGCAGGACGTCCTGTATCGATGAACATCTCGGAATCAGGGCCACAGGGACCGGCTTCACCGGCAGGCCCCCACCAGTTATCCTCGCGGGGGAGGAAGTAGATGCGTTCCATGGGGATGCCCAATTCGTGCCAGACTGAAGCCGATTGGTTATCGCGGGGTACCAGGTCATCCCCGGCGAATACGGTCACAGAGAGTTTGGCAGGATCGATATGCAGCCATCCGGTCAAGAATTCATAGCTGTAGCGGATAGCTTCGTCCTTGAAATAGTCGCCCAGCGACCAGTTGCCTAGCATTTCAAACAGGGTGAGATGATGGGGATCGCCCACAGAATCGATATCACCGGTGCGCAGGCATTTCTGGTAATCGACCAGCCTGGTTCCGGATGGGTGTTCAGCTCCCAGAATATACGGTACAAGTGGATGCATTCCCGCGGTGGTGAACAGCACAGTCGGATCATTTTCCGGGATCAATGAGGCTCCGGAAATCTGCTTATGGTTCTTTGAAACAAAGAAATCAATGTATTTTTGGCGTAGTTCGTTAGCTTTCATAAGGTTGAATACTATGCAAGGTTTTTGGCATTGTCAATACAGATGCTGGCGATTCCTATATTTGCCCATCGAAGAGCGAGAGCTGGTCCACCTCGCCACCCGATAGCCCCGCAGGGGTTTTCCCCTTGCCTTCCAAAGCTTTCCGAGGGAACAGCACTTCGGGGATTTCAGAGGTTTTCTCCACCACCACGCTTCCGTTCTCCCTTGCAAGCCGTCTAGGCCAGAGGATGGAGCGGTTCTCCAACACATGCTTGAACAGGACCACGGTCCGCCCCTGCTTCAACGCATATCCCACTTGGTTCACGGCTCCTCCCCCATCCCGGTCCTCAACAATGACTGAAGCCACCGAAAGCGAACTCATCAGATGGTTGCGCAGGAGGAAAAACCATTTTTGGGTGACCGCAGCTGGAGAAAACCGGGAAACCAGTAGACCTTTGCGGCCGATCTCCCGCTGGATCGACACATGCTGTGCCGGGTAGGATTCGGTCAGGGGCGTTCCAATCACCGCGATAGTGGGAAACCCCTGGGCCAGACAGGTGAGATGGGCGATGCCATCGATTCCCAGCGCAAGGCCCGAAGCCACCACCACGCCCTTTGCGCCTAACGCCCGGGCGGTCAGCTGGGCATACTGTTTGCCCTCATCGCTGGGATTGCGGGTCCCGACCACACATACGATGCGCCGCGAAAGCAACGAGAGGTCACCCCGCGCATAGATGAAACGCGGGGAATCGGCCTCTTTGGCCACAGAGGCGGGATATAGGATATCTCCCCGTTTCACAATGCAATCACTGGGCTCCAGTCGCAGAAACCGGGCATGGACCCGGCAGTAGGTTTCCAATAGAGTTGCCGCCGGCTTGTCCAGGACTTTCGCATAGGCATTCGGCCTCGCGGTCAAGGGCTGGGTCAGGTCGATCGCCGTCCCCAGAGATTCAAAGAGAGGCTCAATCGCTTTTTCACCACGACCGGAACAGCAGATCATTGTCTCGTAGTTCACCGCTTCCTGAAAATTGAGATGGAAAACCGGGGAGAAACCGCTTGGCGTGTTGGATTCCATACACGGAAGTGTACTGTGAGCCGGGGTTCTCTGCAAGGGCACGCATTACCAGGAACTACAGTTTTCTAAAGGCCACTTTCCATTGCTGCCCAACGCCGATGTTATAGGCTTTGGCGAAACTTCCCTGATTGATGGCGATACCGATCCTATACAGGGAGTTCACATATACCAAAGCTCCTCCGATCATCACATCCGCGAAACTCCGCCCATAGATAATGGAATTCTGGTACACCAGGGTTGAATGGTTGTAGATACTCACCTCAAGCCGTTCCCCATATGAAAAACCGAGACTCTGGAACGAAGCGCGGTCGATACTGGTCCACAGACTACCAAAACGCACATCCAGGACATCGATTGAACCGATGACCCGGTCCTTTTCCACCACGGTCTCGGTGGTGGGGAGAGTGACAATCCCCTCGGTGGGAAGCAATGGGCCAACCTCCTCAAAGGATATCAGGCCACCGGCCAGCTTGGCCCCGACATTGGCGAACACATCCCTTCCATGGAAGGTATAGGAGGCTTCTGTGTCAGGTCTCCGGTGCCGGCTTTCCTCGATCTCCCTGATCTGGGTGATCCCCACATCTTTTTTCACATGGGTCAGGGTTCCATTGTCGGGTGTGACGATGTAATGGCCATCGGCGGTCAACACCACCACGCTCTTGCGGTTGGAACCGACACCCGGATCCACCACCGACACAAACACGGTCCCCTTGGGCCAGTACTCAACCGTCTGGACCAAACGGTAAGAGGCTTCGAAGATATCATAGGGAGGAATCTCATGGGTGATATCGAAAATCTTCAGATCCTCACAGATCCCCAGTGCCACGCCATACATGGCGCTCACCGCGCCGTCCACCAACCCAAAATCCGATTGCATTACCAGTATCTTGTTCATCCCGCACCTCACTTTGACCACCCGGAACCCTTATGCACGCCGGAAAGCGACCTTCCAGTCCGAACCAAAACCCAGCTGATGCTTTACGCACAGATTGTCCATGCACAAAGCCATCGCGATATGCATGAGCTCATTCACATAGATGATCGGCTGGCCTTTTCCCACATAGCCAAAAGCCATGTGATACAACACATCCTGCTCAAAAACCAGGGAATCTCCATGACTCACCGTGACATGCAGCTGATCCCCGAACCGGAAACCTAGCTCCTCAAACAGCTCACGGGGGATATTTGACCAGAGATTGCCGAAGTTGGGATCATGGATCTCGAAAATGCCCTTGACCAAAGATCCCTCGACCACTGGTTCGCACATCGGATGGCGCACTATCTCTCCCACGGGATAGGTCGGTCCCACCTGTTCATAGCTGATGATTCCGCTGGCCAGCCGGGCCGCGCAATAGCCAAACAGATCCCTTCCATGGAACACACTGGTTCCGGTGGTGGATACCAGCCGGTTAGTACGCTCATCAATCTGTCTGACCTCGGTGATCCCCACATGGGTGGCGATATGGGTCAACGAACCATTGTCGGGACTGACAATGAAATATCCATCGGCCGTCCTAGCCACGCAGGCTTTTCGGGGAGTTCCCACACCGGGATCGACCACCGAGACAAAAATTGTCCCCTTGGGCCAGAAACGCATGGTCTGGTACAGTCTATATGAGGCGCTCCAGGTATCGTACTGGGGGATCTCGTGGGTTCCATCGAAAATCTCCAGGGAACGGTCAACGGTCTTCACCACCCCGTACATCGAGCTTACCGCGCCTTCCTTGTAGGTGAAATCGGTTTGGAAAACCAGAATCGGTTTATTGACATCCATGACAGCCTCCTATGCGTCCAACGAAGCGACTTCCACCATGCTCCGGGTGTACAGTTCCAACAGCATCGGCAGCTGGTCGATCGGGAAATACTCGTTCGCCTTATGGGCCAATGATTCCAAACCGGCCAGGTGTGGACCAAACGCCACGCAATTGGCGATCACCTTGCTATAGGATACCCCACCGCTGATCACGGGCGGGCTGGCAGTGTCGCCGGTAACCTTGCGGTAGGTATCCAACAGGGCTCGGATGGGAGGAGAATCTGGATCGTGCAGCACTGGGGGAGAATCGTAATCCAAAGAAATGGCCAAAGGCAGACAGGCTTTGGCGATAGAGCAGGTCAGATCCCGACTATCCACCGGATGGGGATAGCGGCAATCGATCTCGCCATACACCTGGCCATGATCCACCCGCAGGACACCCAGATTCAGAGTGAGTTTTCCCATCGGTTGGATATCACAGGCCAGACCAGCGTTTCCACCCTGGCAATCTCCGAACACGGTGGAAACCAAGGTGGCCAGCGGATCAGCGGTCACCCGTGCCACCAGGGTACACATAAGGATTATGGCATTGATCCCCTGATGGGGCACAGAGGCATGGGCAGAGCGTCCTTCCACCTGGATAAGCACCCGGCTCTCCCCATGTGCGCTCTGCAATCCGACCGAACCCTTCAGGTGCATGTTTTGGAACACTGTCCTCAACGCTTGCAACGCGGAGGAACGTATTGTGCAGGTAGCCACCGGGGGAACGACATTGCATTGCACCCCACCCGAAAGCTCTTCGATGCAACTCTCCATCGATCCCCGCAGACGCCACATCAAAGCACCCTTCTCCCCAATCTGCAGCGGAAAGAACCCATCGGGAGTAAAGGCGAAAGAAGGCTCACCCGCACAGCGGATATAGTGGATGATATCGTCCATGGTCCGCTCCTCATCACAGCCCACTACCACCCGCAGTTCTTTTTTCACAGGGAGCCAGTGTTCCCTGATGATTTTCAATGCATAATAGGTGAGCATCAAGGAAGCTTTCATATCCTGGGTACCCCGGCCATACAGGCGGTTGCCAACCACCTGGGCGCCGAATGGATCAAAGTCCCAGCCGATACCCGGTTCCACCACATCCACATGCGAAACCACATCCACCCGCGCCCCCCCCGGATGATACACAATCGCGATAGCCTGGCCATCGAACTGGCGCACCTCAAAACCATCGGCGAGCGCTCTTTCCCGCATGAAAGCCAATCCATCGGAAACGTTTTTCCCATAGGGCATGGCAGCGGCCACAGTTGATGCGTCATACACCGAAGGTATGCGCACAAGCCGTTGGAGATCTTCCAGAAGAACACTGCAGTAGGCCTGGTAGTCGATCATGGTCATACCTCGAAGGGAAACCAGATCCACGGATTGGGAGAGGGCAGTTTGTTCACCGCGATCCAGTAGATACAGTAGAGGAAAAGGGCCAGGGTGAGCCAATGGAACACCTTGTCGATGGTACTGGGTTCAACCTCGCAATAATAGGAACGTTTCTTCAACCGGCCGAAGCCTCTCAGATCCATGGCATTGGCGATATTTCCGATGCGGTCGAACGAGGTGATGATCAGTGGCACCAGGATGAGCACGGTTTGCTTGAAACGCTTGCCCAACGGGGTTTTCCGGCTGTCCATCTCCATACCCCGGGTCTGCATGGATATTTTGATATTCTCATAATCGCGTCCGATGTCGGGGATATAGCGGAAAGCCAGGGAAAACACGGTGCATACTTTATAAGGGACTCCCATGGAATACAGTCCGGAGGCGATTTCAGAAGGAACCACCGCTTGGATGAATACGATCGAGACCATGAACGAGGTGTACATCTTGATCAGGCGCACCGTAAGATACCAGACCGTCTCCAGACTGACGAACAGCCGGGGGGTGACCGAAAACAGGATGGTCCGGCCCGGCCCCAGCCACCGTTCGCTGACCGCGGGATCGGCTACCCAGAACAGGAATACATTGAACAGGTTCATGAGGAATACCGCGACCATGAAGACCCTTATCAGCTTCCAGTTGGGATGGAGGGAGACCAGTCCGATAAAACTGACCACCAGCAATGGCATCAGCAAGCGCAGATCAAAGGACATGATGATGTAGACCAGCAGGACCACGAACAGGCGGACCTTGGTGGTTCCGGACAGCCGGTGCAGGAAGGTGTCACCGGGAACCATGTTGACCAGCATCCGGTTATTCATGCTGTTTCACCAACCTTTCATACTCGATGAAGTGCCCGATATACTGTTCGGGAGCGATCCCCAAACGGGAAGCCAAGGTATACAGTGAAGTCTGCTTGAGATTTGCCCGTTTGATGACCGCGTCATTGGACAGGACTTTGAACACCGCATCGTCGGCGACCAGTTGACCATCCGAGAACACGATGGCCCGGTCGGTGTATTCTATGGCCAGATGCATGTCATGGGTGATGAAGATGATGGTGAGGCCATAGGTGCGGTTCAACCCATCCAGGAATTCCATGATCTCAGTATAGTGGCGGTAATCCTGTCCAGCAGTGGGCTCATCCAGAATCACCACCTCGGGCTGCAGGGCGAGGATGGCGGCCACGGTGATCCGTTTGCGTTGGCCATAGCTGACCATGGTGACCGGCCAATTGCGCATGGTGTACAGATCGCACATCTTCAGAGCGTCCATGACGGCTTTATCAATCTGTTGGGGAGTTTTTCCATGCAGGGTGAGCGCGAGAGCGACCTCGTCCTTGATGATATCCTTGACAATCATCTGATTGGGATTCTGCATGACAAAGCCAATGCGCTCCCCCAGTTCTTTGATGGAATAGATTTGGTAATCCGTGCCATGGAACGCGACCGAACCTTTACCTGGCCGGACAATACCGCACAGCAGTTTGGCCATGGTTGACTTGCCGGCGCCATTCTTGCCCACAAAAGCGATTTTCTCGCCTTGGCGGATGGAGAAGGAGATATCCTTCAGGACCGGATCCCTATCATAGGCGAACGTGACATGGTCTATCCGGAGGATCTCTTCGCCTTTTTGGGGAACATGGGTTTTCAAGGTGATGGCCTGATGCGTTCTCAGCTGGTTGGTGAATCTGGACAGATCCATATGGGACACCGAACTGGGATGGTCTTCCTCGGTAAGCTGGCAACCGGCGTATTTCATGGCGGTGATGTATAGGGGTTCACGGATTCCATAGGTATGCAGAAGGTCGGAGGTGAGCAGCCGGTCAGGACTTCCATCAAACACAATGCACCCTTCGTTCATAAGAACAATACGGTCGACGTCCCTATATAGGACATCCTCCAGCCGGTGTTCAATGATGATGACGGTTTTATGCCCGGCGTGGATCCTGTCGATAAGGTCCACCGCACCCATGCCCATGCAGGGATCCAGCGAGGCCAGGGGTTCATCGAAAATCAGGATGTCCACCGAACCATGGAGCACCCCGGCCAAGGAGACACTCTGTTTCTGTCCTCCCGACAGCTCATAGGGAACGTGTGAAAGGAACGATTCCATTCCCACGATCTCTGCGGCCGTGCGCACTTTCACGAGCATTTCCTTGCGCTGGACATTCTCATTTTCCAAGGCGAAGGCGATGTCCTCACCCACTGAAAGACCCACGAACTGGGCATCCGAATCCTGTAGGACAGTGCCAACCTTCTTGCTCAGGGCGAAAATACTGGCTTGCTTGGTTTCCATTCCGGCGACTATGCAGGAGCCGGATATCTCCCCTTCGTAGGAGAAGGGGATCAATCCGTTGATACAATTGGCCAGAGTCGATTTCCCGCTCCCGCTGGGTCCCAGTATAAGCACCTTCTCGCCGGCGTTGATAGTCAGCCCGATATGGTGCAAGGTAGGTTCCGACTGGGACTTGTAGCGGAAGGAGAAATCGCGGAATTCAATAGCCGGGTTCGTCATTCTTCTTTTTTCAGGTTCGTGTTGCGGGCATTGCGCTTGGCAAGCAGGAACAGTAGTGGGATGCCGATGACGGTGAGGATCAGGATATTGGAGAGTCCACCGGTCAAAGCCTGCATGAAGGTGATGTTCAACTCGCCACCATAGAAGGCCACAGTGAGGAGGGGAGTCACCACACCAAAGGCAAGGGCGTTGCCCAGAATGCAGATGATCGCATAGACGACAGCCTGCCGTGCAGTGAAGATGCCTTCATCGATCTTGGCGCCGTACAGCGGAAGCAGACCAACCAGGAAACCAAGAACGCCGTTTCCGATAGACCAGTCGAACCAGAAGCCCCATCCACCGATCAGGTCGGCGATGGTGTTGCCGATTGTGCAGGTGATGAAGGCGGGGATTGGCCCGAACATCGATCCTACGATCACTGGAACCAGCATCGCGGTGGTGAGTTTTGTATTGGAGAATACAGGGATGCTTCCATAGTTCATGAGAACACCGAACAGAGCGGCACCGATTCCCATCACCACGATGGTCTTGGTGTTCCATTTACCCAAAAGCATACTGCCTACGCCTTTTTTCATGAAAAACCTCCTATCTGGGTACTTTGCTTCGATACTCGAAGCTATTTTACGTTTCAGTATCAGTGTTTACCACACAGTTGTCAAGAAAAGACGGCGATGAGTCTGGAATTTCCACAGTCAAACCCAAAGGCTTTGCCATCCGGTTGAAAAAACAGATAGGGATCAACACAGGACAGGGTTCCCGCTGATGGTCCGCAACAGACAGTTGCCGTTGAGCGGGAAATTGATTACCTTAAAAATTAGAGGCCTTTTTCTTCAAGCAAGCGCATATCGCGGCATATAGGCTATGACTTTCAAAAGGTATGATAACTGAAACAAGGAGAATTCCCATGATCAAGAAACTACTGGTGACAGTACTGCTGGCTCTGTGTGTCGTACTGCCAACCTTCGCATCTGAAAACTGGATAGGTGTATCCACAGGTGGCGATTTCAGCTTTGGTGAAAATACAATCGGCTCTGATGAAACCGAGTATTCCACCTTCAATGTGCCGTTACAGGCTAGCGGTATGAGCTTTTTTGGCGAAGACAGTTCGGTTGGTCTGTCATACAATGTCGGACTCTCATTCCCCATCTCGAGGACCGAGGATGGTGAGAAAGTCGATACCTCTGACAATCCCAGCAGCTTTGTGGCTTCAGCTGGACCGGTTTTCCGCATAAGCAACTCAGGAGCCATGGACCTATTGGTGGGCGCAGGGTTCCGTTTGGCATCCACAACCTGGTCGAATGACTTGGGAGAAATCAAAACCACGCTCATCGGGGTATATGGAGACGTGGCGATTGCCAGCAACATGAACAAGAACATCGTGATGGTCGCCGGAGCCAAGCTCGGCTTCAACTACAGCAAGAAGATGGAAGTTACCCTCCTGGGCTTCACAAATACCATAGAGGGTGAGAATTCCGAATTCATCGTCAATCCGTATATGGGCGTGTACTATAAGTTCTAGTGGATATTCCCAGCCAGACATGCTCCACATGGAGGACCACAGCCCACCCTGTGTCCTCTTGGTGTGAGGCGTACGGGATATGGATATGGCTGAAAAAAAATAAGCTCCTAATCCATAAGGAATAAGAGCTTGTCTTGTCTGCCGCCTCCCAGAATTGAACTGGGGACACAAGGATTTTCAGTCCTTTGCTCTACCAACTGAGCTAAAGCGGCGCAACGATCAACTTTATACCCCACTTCCCAGTTGGTTGTCAACACCTAAACGGAAATTACACGGTAGGATTGGCCCAGGTGGAACCCTCGACGGGACGTAAGGTTATTTCTCCCGAGTTGAGCACTTTGGTTTCTCCCTGTTCATTCTTCACCCAGAGAGCTCCATTGTCATCGATCTCCTCGGCCACCGCTTTATAGGTCTCGTTGCCTTGGATCACCTGTACCGGTTTGCCGATCACCACCGATCGGGCCCGGTATTCCTGCAGAAAACTGCGGCCAGACAATTGTTTGCTGATATCCATCATCTCATTGATAATCTCGGCTACCAGACGGTTGCGCGAGACACCCTGGGGCACTTCGCCTTCGAACAGTGAACCGGCAATCGTGGCCAGATCCGGGGGAAAAGCTTCTCGGGGGGTACAATAGTTTACCCCGATACCAACCACCAGACTCTCGATATGACCGCTCTCAAATCCGGAAATACCTTCGGTGAGAATGCCACAGACCTTGTGTCCATCCACATAGATATCGTTCACCCATTTGATCCCGCATTGGCCGCCGCGGACACGTTCGATCGCCCGGCAGACCGCCACCGCTGTGGCCGTAGTGCATAGGATGGCGTTCGCTGATGAAAGATCAGGCCTCAGGACAATGCTCATATAGATCCCGGTTCCCGGTGGAGAGAAAAAGGAACGGCCGTTGCGACCCCGTCCATCGGTTTGTTCTCCCGCCAGGACCACGGTTCCATGGGGGGCACCATCCAAAGCAAACTGTTTCGCCACCCGGTTGGTGGATGATAGCGAAGGATAACACCGGATGCTATCGGCCGAAATACTGTTCAGATACAGGCGGATGCCTTCAGCTGAAAGGATGTCGCTGGATTCAGACAGGGTGTATCCCACCCGGGTGGCGGCACTGATCTCATGGCCTTCAGACTGCAGTTCCTTGATAGCTCTCCAGATAGCCGCACGGGACACATCGAGCTGCCGCGCCAGGTCTTCGCCGGAGATGTTATCACCCTTGTTGCGTTCCAGAATCGTAAGCACCTCTTGTTTCAATGACATCGTGCGTTTCTCCTTTGGGAGCCAGTCATTCGCCAAGCTCCCCAGCTAACTCAATTCTAGTGTTTAGACCTACAATTGTAAACACAAATTGTCACACATGTTTACAATCAAGCCAAATCATGCTATACAAACGTCAGGTTCAAGGAGATTTGCATTATGGAAACCAAACGGACGGTCATCACCGCGTTGTTCGCCGCATTGATTGTGGCCGGGTCGTATGTAACCATCCCCATCGGATTGATTCCGATAACCCTGCAGACCCTGTTCGTTCTTCTAGCCGGGCTTCTGGGGGGAACCCGGATCGGCCTCTCAGCCGTGGCGGTATACCTGGTATTGGGTGCCATCGGACTGCCGGTGTTCTCGGGAGGTGTCGGAGGATTCGCCCAATTCGCCTCACCCACCGGAGGGTTCCTCATCAGCTGGCCTCTCGCCGTGGCTGTATCGGGACTTTGCGCCGATGCCGGCTTCAGAATAGCAGGTGGATATCGGGGAAAACATGCGAAAACCATCCATGTGCTTTGGTTGGTTCTGGGTGCATTGCTCTTTACCGCAATCATGTACACTATCGGCCTTGCCGTGCTCCGCTTCAGACTTGGCTTGACCTGGAGCCGTACGCTGGCTGTCGGTCTCATCCCCTTTATCCCCGGCGATATTATCAAGATGGTGTGCGCTTTGATCCTGGCGGAACTGTTCACCGCCAAGGTACGGACTTTCCCCAATGGCAGTTGCCTCAAGGAGGAGGACCATGCATCCGAATCCCGCCCTTGAAGTCTCGGACCTTGGCTTTGCGTTCAATACAGGCAAACATATTCTCAGAAACATATCCTTCACCTTGGGAACCGGAGAATTCGCCGTGCTCACCGGAAGGAATGGCGCGGGCAAGAGCGTGCTGCTCAAATGCCTGAAAGGCCTGTACCAACCGGATTCTGGCACAATATCCATCAATGGGGTGGACCTTTCCACCTCACCGGGAAAACGCAACAAGGCCATCGCCCTGGTGTTCCAGGATACTGACAGCCAGGTGGTGGGACAAACCGTCGAGCGCGACATCCTGTTCGGCCTGGAGAATCTGGGAATAACCGGCGCCGAACGGGATCGGCGGTTCCAGGAGGTGGTTGGACTTCTGGGTCTGACCCAGCAGATCAACCAACGCCCACGAACCCTCTCCGGAGGTGAGCGCCGGCGGTTGGCGATTGCAGGAGTGCTGGTAATGGCTCCCCAGGTACTTATTCTGGATGAACCGTTTGCCAACCTGGATTACACCGGAGTATGCCAGGTTCTGGAGACTCTGGTGGACCTGAAGAAAAAAGGTGTCTCCATACTGGTGGTGACCCACGAGATCGAGAAAGTACTCGCCTATGCCGACCGCCTGATACTGCTGGATACCGGCCGGATCATCGCCAATGACACGGTGGTGAAAGTCCTGCCCCTGCTGGAGGATTTCGGGGTGCGACGCCCGATGTATCACGGAAAACCGGTACCGGTGGAGGATCTGACGTGGCTGAAGTGATGCTGTTCCACTTCCGGGACCGCCGGACTTTCCTCAACCAGACCAATCCCTTGGTCAAAATCCTGCTTACCCTGCTTTTTTCGTATACCCTGGTGCACGGAAATCTGGCAACCGTGTTGGTGATCTTTGCCGTGCTCGCCATCACCGCAGCCATCATCCGGTTGCCAATGGGGTCCTACCACCGTGAATTGCGGTTTTTCCTGCTGATGGGGACCATCATCGCGGTCTCCCAGCTGCTTTCCACGCACAACACCCTTGCCACGCTCACCGCGGTGATCAGATTCCTGGATATCGTGCTGATGGGGATGATATTCGCCGATACCACTGCTCCCGATGACCTTTCCCGGTCGTTGGGAGCCCTGCTATCCCATCTACCATGGGTGCATGGCGGACGTATCGCCGCCACATTAGAGCTCACCCTCACCACCATTCCCCTGCTCTTCGATGCCTCAGCGCAGATACACGAGGCCAGGCTCGCCCGGTTGGAAAATCCCTGGCACCATCCGATACGGCGTATACTGTCATATGCATCGGCGGTATTCACCTTGCTGTTGGAACGGGCTGAGGATCTGGGCATGGCGCTGGATGCACGGTCTTTCGATGTCGATGCAAAACGGGAAACCCCGCCGTTGCGCGCACATGACGCCGTGGTAGTGGCCTGTGCAGCCACAGTGCTGGTTCCTTTGCTGTTCCTGGGATAACCGGAGGTCCTGGACACTACCGGTCTCTGAGAAGCTATTTCAGCGGCAGGGTGGCGGGAAGCTGCGGGTCAAAGGCAGCTTTCGGGTTGGTTTTAAGAGCATACACGTACTGGCGGATCCGATTGGACCATTCATCATCGGGTATGGCATGGTCCAGCATCTCCGGCAGGATCGGTTCTCCTACCACCATGGTCAGCTGGCCTCCCCGCTGCCGCATCATCTCGTCCACCAGATACATGGTCTCTATCGAGAGCTTTATATGCAGAAACCTCCGGATAGCACTGAGCCGATAGAATCTCTTGGAGTTGGAACCGCTGATGAAAACCGGAACAATAGGACGTTTATGTTTACGGGCCATGGAGATAAAGGTCTTGTGCCATGCGTAATCATACACATCTCCAAAAGAGAGGGGTCGGGAGCAATATCCTGCGGGAAACAGCAATACCGGACTATCGCTGGCGAAGGTATGGATGAATCTGTTCACCGACGGACGGTCATTGGAAGTGGGAATCGAAACCAGCAGGGGAACCACCGGTTTAAGTACCCGCAACATCTCCTGCGAGATCATAAGCATGTCTGGCCGGCGTTTGACCACCTGTTCCATCAGCAGGATCGACTCAGGTCCACCCAGGGGATGGTTGCCCACAATGACCGGACGCTGGTCCAGACTGTCCACCAACCGCTGCTCATTGACAATATCCAGTTTTATATCCAGCCATTGGGCAATATTGTGGAGGAATTCGCCGGGTTGTTCCTCAAAATGCTGTTGGAGAAGATCGTTGATCTCTTCCAGATGGATGATTTCCGACACTTTGCGCAGCAATCGCTTCGGTAGCCATTTGACAGTACTTGGAAGGAATTTTTTCTGTAATCCAAATATATCGACACGCTGGAATCCCATACTTTTCTTATCATCTGTTTCCATAACACCACCACTATATCCACACAATCCAACAACTGTCAAAGAAAACTGGCGTATAACCGTGCCAAATGCCTGGGAAACATGGAAAAACCCGGAAACCGCAGGTGACACACCCCATCAGAGGCCGTATACTCCAACCATGGACGACTCCATGAGTAAAAGCGCGTTGCGTTCCCACCTTCGCCACATGCTATCCCACATGTCCGTTGGCGAGCGTTTGGTACACAGCCAGACGATAGTCAGACACATTCTGTCATTGGATATCTGGACCAAAGCCTCTACCGTGTTCGCCTTTATCCCGCTGGAGACCGAGGCAGATATCCGTCCACTTATCGACCAAGCCATTGTGGAAGGCAAAACAGTAGCCCTTCCCCGCTGTGTTTCGGAGAACCAGCTGGTGTTCCACCGGATCGCGGCCGATTATGACGGGGGTCTGGTGAAAGGCCCGTTCGCTTTGCGGGAACCGCCTGAGTGCTGGCCGGTTATGGACACCCTGTCAGTCCCAGGACCTTTGTTGATTCTGGTTCCTGGATACGCCTATACAGCCCAAGGCCACCGGTTAGGCAAAGGCAAAGGCTATTATGACCGCCTCCTCGACCAGGCAGCTTTGCAAAGCATCTCATTGGGTATCTGTTTTGAATGCCAGATAGTACCCTGGCTTCCCATGGAAACACACGACCGCATGGTTGATGCGGTCATCACGGAACAACATCTGTATTGAGCAGCAGGAATAAAGCTATTCAGGATTCATCTTCCTGTGGCAGCCACAACCAGGAAAAATGCTGGGTGGCCAGCATACGCATCAGAGTGTGGCTGTCCGCAGAGAGATTGTCCTGACAATCGGCCTGTCCAGACCCGCTCAGCAATTCTTCCCGCACTTCTGGATCCCTCACGGTCCGCAATAAGGCGGAAAGGGTCCGGATGTATTCGAACTGACGGGTGGGTGAACTGGCGATCACAAACAGAAAATGCACAGGTTTCCCATCCTTGGCATTGAACACCACCCCGCATTCGGAAAGACCAAGCCCCACGTGGATATGCTGGAGATTGCGGACCTTACCATGGGCTATCGCAATCCCATGTCCGATTCCGGTGGTCTCCATCTCCTCGCGCCGTATCACGGCATGCTTGAACTTCTGGATATCGGGAAGTGTTTGGAATACAGAACATGTATCAATCACTTCGTTGATCGCATCTGCCTTTTCCGTTGAAGAGATGTGACAGATCACTGATTCAAAAGCCTCTAGGTCGTGATTCACCCCTCTTCTCCTCCAGGACTCAGGCTGTTGGCAATCCTGCCAGATAATCATTCATGGCCTTGGCGGCTTTGCGTCCTTGCCCCATGGCGAGGATGACCGTGGCGGCCCCCAGTACAATATCTCCTCCAGCATACACTCCCTTCATGGAAGTCGCGCAGGTTTCCTCATCGACGATGATGTTGCCTCTCTTGTTGACATCCAGGCCCTTGGTGGTTTTCTCGATCAGTGGGTTGGAGGCATTGCCAATAGCCACGATCACGGTATCGAATTCATGCAAGGCCTCGCTTCCCGGGATCTCCACCGGAGACCGGCGTCCAGAAGCATCGCTCTCGCCCAACTCGCAGGTGATCAGCTCCACCTGTCTCACTTTGCCTTTCTCATCCCCGAGAATACGCACTGGGGCGTGGAGATACAGGAACCTGACGCCTTCTTCTTTGGCATGGGCGAGTTCTTCCTTTCGGGCAGGCATTTCCTCCTCGGTCCGGCGGTACACGATAGTCACTTCACTGGCTCCCAGACGCAAAGCGGTCCGGGCAGAGTCCATGGCCACGTTGCCCCCTCCAAACACCGCCACCTTCTGGGAGGTGAACATGGGGGTACCGGCTTTGGCACGGTCGTATGCGCGCATGAGATTGCTGCGGGTGAGATATTCATTGGCACTGAACACCCCGATAAGGTTCTCACCCTCAATATTGAGGAATTTGGGCAATCCCGCGCCAGAACCAATGAATACAGCATCAAAACCATGTTTCTCCATCAAGTCGCTGAGTTTGGCAGTGCGTCCCACCAGGAAATTGTTCTCGATGCGCACCCCCATGGCTGACAGGTTGTCCAATTCCTCCTGCACAATCCGTTTGGGTAACCGGAACTCGGGGATTCCATACACCAGGACTCCTCCCGATTTGTGCAAGGCCTCAAACATAACCACTTCATGGCCAGCCCGTCGCAGATCGGCAGCCGCGGTCATCGAAGCCGGGCCACTCCCCACGACACAGACTTTCCGTCCGGTGGGTGCACCAACCACAGGGATACCCTTTTTACCGTGGGCGGATTCCCAGTCGGCGACAAACCGCTCGATACGTCCGATAGCCACCGCATTATCGATATTTTTAAGGGATTTCCCCACAGTGCAGAATTCCTGGCACTGCGATTCCTGGGGGCAGACGCGTCCGCAGATGGAGGGCAGCATGGAGCTTTCCTTGATCACGGCAACCGAACCGGCAAAATCACCCTCGGCAGCCTTTTTGATAAAAGCCGGAATATTGATCCTGACAGGACAGCCCTTTATACACGGGGCACTGGCACATTGCAGACAGCGCAGGGCTTCCACCCGCACTTGGTTCTCCGAGTAGCCCAGAGCGACCTCGGACATATTCCTGACCCGTTCAGCGGGTTCCTGCGAGGGCATTTCCTGAGGAGGGATCGACAGGCGTTCCCGGGGGGAGAGCTTGCGCTCTCCATAGTTTATAAGAAGGCGCTCGGCCTCCTGGTCCAGTAAGGTATAATCGTGGGACATCATGCTTCTCCTTCGGTAATGTGCAGGCCAATATGGCATTTATGATGGGCTTCCTGTTCCTGGGAACGATAGGTGCCCAAACGCATCAGCATGTTGTCCCAATCCACGGAGAAGGCATCGAATTCAGGGCCATCGACGCACACGAATTTGGTTTTCCCCCCGATATTCACCCGGCAGCCACCACACATGCCGGTTCCATCGATCATGATCGTGTTCAGTGACACGATAGTGGGGACATTGAATGGTTTGGTGGTAAGAGTGCAGAATTTCATCATGACCGGTGGTCCGATAGCCACCACCAGATCGGGTTTCCATTGTTCACAGAGCTCCTTGAGGGGTTCGGTGACCAGAGCTTTGCGACCATAGCTGCCATCATCGGTAACCACGGTCAGCTCATCGGCTATCCGGGCCATGCGGTCCTCCATGATGACCAGACTTTTATTGCGGGCCCCGATTATGATCCGGACCTCGTTTCCAGCGTTCTTCATGCCTTGGGCGATGGGAAACAGCGGTGCGACTCCGATACCGCCTCCCACACACACCACTTTGCCGAATTTTTCGATATGGGTGGGCTGCCCCAGCGGTCCAAGAATATTGGCGACAGCCTGGCCGGGTTCCAGAAGGGCTAGCCGGTGGGTGGTCTCGCCAACCGCCTGGAACACCAGTGTGATGGTGCCTTCCACTGGGTCGGCATCCGCAATGGTCAAGGGAATCCGTTCAGAGAAGTCCCCGCCCTGCTGCAGAATGATGAACTGCCCGGGTTTGCGTTCATTCGCAATGAGAGGAGCCGAGACCACCATCCTGAAAACCTCAGGAGATAATTTTTCCTTTGAAACGATATTGAACATTTCCACTCCTATGCATGCCACAATACCGCCATACAATAACAGAACATCGTGGTTTCCGCAACCGGGATGGGGATATGCGCGGGGATAAGCGCAGATATTAGATTTTTCTCACCACCCGCATGAAAACATGCTACACTGTGATGCATAAAGGTCGGAAAGGAGGTATTCAATGCACTATTACCTGTTGGCATCTCCCATGGAAGCGCTTATCGCATCCATGCTGAATCCACATGACTTCGGTGCATACATGGCTACCGGCGCCCGCAAAACAACTGCCGAGCAGTTGATATTCCTGGAAGTCTCAGGGGAATTTGGCGGGGATTTCGATTGGGAATACGCACGGCGTGCCTGTGTCCCGCATCCCGATGGCACACCCAAGCATTCCGTATATCTCAGCGTCTACCGGGTCCTCGAGAGAACCCCTATCGCTATGATGAAGAATCTATATCTGGTCACCAGGGATGGACGCTCGCTTGAACTGCCACAGGGAGGAATCGTCCCCCCACTCTATTGGAAAGGCTATGCCCTGTACAAGGAACTGTGCCCGGTGACCCCGTTGGTCGCCAGCAGCCTGCCACCGGAGCCCTTTGCCCGCTATCTGATCGATCCCACTAACAAGATCTCGGTACCGGCCATCATGTTTGCCGATGTGCGTATTATCGATCTGGACAATATGGAGCACACGGGAAATATCGGCGGACTGTATGACCATGGGGGAAATGAACATCTGAGAAACTGCTTCGACGAAATCAAGAACCACCCGGGCAAACGGTCCAAGACCATCGACCGCTCCTACGGAAGCCGGTTCTCCTATCAGACCATCGGACAGGGCGTTTTCATCGCCAACCATAAGGAAGGCATCATATTCTTCCCCATGCCCGACCGGGATGAGATCAAGCACAACCACTATGAATGGGGGCGCTCTGCCAATTTCTATTGATTGGATAGGTTCATATTCGCCCAGGCCTAGGCTTGGGCGTTTTTTTATACAGGAGAGGATTGCCATGATCAAATATGCGAACGAGATGGTATGCCGCGAGCGTCAGATACGCGGGGGAAATGGACTGTGCCAGACGGTGGACCTGATGCAACCCCAAGAGATGTTCCACTGCCGGACCTTCGGTACCATCCAGATACTGCAGGGGTGCTCGATCGGTTCACACGAGCATACCCATGAAACCGAGTATTATTGGATTCTGGAAGGTGAAGGCATTGTCACCGAGGCGGATGGCGAGAAAGTGGTGTCCAAGGGTGACCTGGTGATTACCGGTGGTGGCGCAAGCCATGCCATCCGCAACGAGAAAAGCGAGCCTCTGGTGTTTCTGGCGCTCATCCTTTTGGAAAAATAGCCTATTCGCCGGTTAAGGCCGGCATTTCCGCTTTACTGGGCAAGGTGTCCCCGTCTGGGGATACCAAAGCGGCGATTTTCTTCCTGTAGGTACGTTTGAACATGATAACACTGAAAACCAGCGATACCATTTCCGCGATCAGGAACGAATACCACACCGCATCCAGACCTCCTAACCTAGACAGTACAAAGGCCGAGGGCAACAGACACAGCAATTGTCTGATAAGCGAGATGAATAGACTGTAGGCTCCCTTGCCGATGGCTTGGAAAAACGATCCGAACACGATTCCCACTGCAGCCAGCGGAAAGCAGAGACTGATTGCCCGCAGGGCTCTGGTCCCAATCGCCAGCATATCATCCGAAGCATTGAACATTTCCAGCAGAAAACCCGGGGCAATCTGGAATAGCAATAATCCGCAACACATGATGAGGGCGGCAATGGACAATCCGGACTTGATGGCTTTGGCGATCCGCTGGGGTTTGCGCGCACCATAGTTGTATCCAATGATGGGGATCATGGCACTGGTAAGGCCGAATACCGGCATGAAGATAAAGCTCTGGAGTTTGAAATAGACCCCGAATACCGACACCGCGGTAGCCGAGAAGGCAATCAGAATCATATTCATCCCCACGGTCATCACCGAACCAACCGACTGCATGACAATGGAAGGAAATCCCACCTGGAAAATCTCCTTGATCACTTTCAAATCAGGTTTGAAACCTTTGAACACCAGTTGGACATCGGGAGTCTTGCGCAGCACGAAGCACAGGGCGACCAGCATGGCCACCGTTTGTCCTATAACCGTGGCCCAGGCGGCTCCGGCGACTCCCATGCGGGGAAATCCCAACAAACCAAAAATCATAATGGGGTCGAGGATGATATTGATGATGGCTCCGATGCCTTGGGTGAGCATGGGGTGGATGGTATCGCCAGTGGCCTGCATGATCCGCTCGCAGATCACCTCAGCGAAAAGACCAAGCGAGACAATCGTGCAGATTGACAGGTATTGCTGCCCGTAGGCCACGATAACCGCGTCCTTGGTGAAAAACTGGAAGAACCAAGGGGTGATTCCTATTCCGGCGATGGCGAACAGGATCCAGACAACCACCGAAAGGAACAGACCATTCATGGCAGTCACATTTGCATCGCCGAACCGGCGTTCCCCCAGTCTCCGTGACAGAAGCGAGTTCACTCCGATGGAGGTCCCCACCGCAACCGAGATCATGAGTAGCTGGATAGGAAAAGCCAAAGAGACCGCTGTGAGGGCAGTTTCACTGAACCTGGCTACAAAGATACTGTCCACAACATTGTAGAGGGCCTGGATGAGCATGGAGAGCATGATGGGCAATCCCATGGAGATGAGGAGACGCCCGACTGGCTTTACTCCCATCTTATTTTCAGCGCGTTGTAGCATATTATGATGTCCTATATGCATGCCGGTGGGTCTTAGGTGGTACAAGCGCGACATGCACGCGCATCCTAGCACAAGGCCCATATTAAATTCAATATGTTAATAAAATATTGTGTAATTAAAAATTATGGCCCCGTTTCACCGGAGCCATTTATCCTATTGGACAGATGTTACAGTGTGAAGCAGATGATCCGCTTGGGATCCAGCACCCGGAAGGTGAAGGATTCCGTGGCGAACAGTGTGACGGTTTTAGTATCATGGGATTCATATCCGAGCGCGATATCCTGTCCGATGGTCATTTCAAGGTTCTCATCATCGTAGGGTATCAGCAAGGCCCCGTCCAGCGTCTGGGCAAGCACCACTTTTCCACCAAGGAGCCGTTCCAACCGCTCGGCAAGCGGGATTCCCTGGACTTCTTTGTTGATGGCCATCCAGGCTTTTTTCCCCACAACCAACGAGTAGGGGCTATGGGTATGGCTGGAACGCAAGGCGAGCTGGGCTTGGGAGACAGCTTCCATGATTTCGGCAGCATCGGTGCCAAAAGCGACCGCTTTATGCGCCGCAGCTTGGACGATTCCCTGGATGCCCGCGGCAGCAAAACCATTATAGATGGTATTCTCCTCGAAATCGGCAAGTTTCTCCAAGGCTTGATCTAGAGCGTCAAGGTCGATGCCTTTGGCACCCCGGGTGATATTGTCCATTTCCCAGCGGTTGAGCGCGAACCGTACCCGGGTCTCGGCGAGGGGTTTGACACGGTAGACACCGCTTTTCACTTCGCCATCTGAGACAAGGTCGAGCCGGCCTTCAGGTACTGCGGTATAGTCCCAGCCTTTTGGACCTTCCACTTTCACTACTTTCCGGGCCGAAAGGCGTGACTGCAGAACTTCGGCCGCACGTTTCTCGATTTCTTCCCACACCTTGGTTGAAAGGGGGGCCAATTCTTTTTTAAGCATATCCATGATATGTTTCTCCTTGTTGGGAGGAGCCAAAGGTCACTCCTTCATATTTCCGATATGCAGTGCGGAGGTGTTTCCCACGATACCGGCTGCATTCCCCTCTACATCGAGCAGAGATCCTGTGGTGAACAGATAGGTCTTGAGGGTTTCATCCCAGACAGACATGTTGCGTCGCAACCACTCCAGGGCCAGACAGGCGTGTTCGATTTCCTCGTCCCTGTTATGGGCCATGATGCCTTTGAGGTCCTGGTCACTGGTGGTATTGACCCGCTGGTTGTACCAGTCGATAGCTTCGAGTTCTTCCCGCAGACTGGTGATAGCCCGTGAGATATTCCGGGTTTTCTCATCCAATGCGTCATAGGGTTCAGAATATGCCATACGTTCCCTCCTGATAGTTTATAATGTGTGTTCTTATTTGAATATACAAAACTTTTTCCATGAAGAGAAGTGTATAAGATACAAAAAGCGAGACCACCGTTTCCAGTGGTCTCTTCTCCGATCTATATGTAAAACTGCTTGGCAGTTATTTGAATTTGACCTCGATCCTCTTGGGCTGTTTCGCCGCTACTTTCGGTATGGTGATGGTCAGAATCCCATTCTTGAATTCGCCTTCGATGTTCTCTTCGTCGATACCTTCGGGGAGTGTGAAACTGCGTTCGAAGCTCTGGCAAGAGCGTTCGCGGATTAGGTAATTCTCGTTAGTCTCCTCGTTTTTCTCTTCGCTTTTCTTTTCTTCATTCTCACATTCCTTGACGGAGGAGATCTTCAGCACGTGTTTGTCGATGTTTACGTCAACGTTCTTCTCACAGTATCCAGGAAGTTCGGCTTCCAACACATAGTTGGCGTCGTTCTCCTTGATATCCACTGAGGGAAGCTTGCTGGCGGGCAGACCCCATTCATTCCAGAAGCTGTTGAACAGGCTGTCAAAATCTCTTGTCATGCTCACTGCGTTAGGATTTCTTGTTACAATGTATTTCATAATCGCACCTCCATAGGGTTTTGGTTTTCTAAGTTATCTGTCGGTGTTTTCTATCGACACCCATATAGTTGCAAGTCCCGTGCCAACTTTTTATAATACTATTATACAATTTTATATCTTATTATTTTGTATTGTTTTATATATTTCTATATAATGTTTTCTGCTAGGAATACCTATTGTAAAACAACCAGTTAGCCTCGGTATTAACGTTCCCATATGATAAAATTGCCCACTAATCTAGAGTTGTCTCTGTGATATGTGTCATTTTGTCCCTACCGACCTATGGTTTATGGAAAAATGAAGAAAAACGACCCAGAATCCATCTATAGGCCGCTAGGGGATGTGGGGATTTTGTCCCATTTTGACTCATATTGGAATTATGTAAAATTTCTCAGGTTGCGTGTTGACAATAATCCTTAACTTCCGTATAGTGTGCACACGTCAACGCAGGGTAGAGCAGTTGGCAGCTCGTCGGGCTCATAACCCGGAGGTCGTAGGTCCGAGTCCTACCCCTGCTAAATAAACCATCAGAGAAATCTGGTGGTTTTTTTATTATTCCAAGGCAGCAGCCGTTACCAAATTTCTTTTTAATCCTATTTGCTTAAAGATCCTGCTAAATTACGAATATGATCCTGTAAAGATTTCATATTATTAATTGAAAAATCAACTTTTTCTTGATGGAGAGCCTTGAAAGAATTAACATCCTCTCCCCGAATGTATGCTTGTCTTATTTCTCCATTGATAAATTTATTAATATCAGTAACAGATTTTAAGAGCTGTTTATATTCTTCATCCAATTCATTAAAATATAAACAAATAGTCATTTCAGACTTTTTATGGGTTCCTAATGGTTTTTGTTTTATACATATATCTGAATATCCATCCCAGTCAATCACACCCTTAAAGATTAAATCGAACTGCAAGTAAAAAATATTAAAAGCATTATTGAACCAATTCTCAATATCAATATATAAAGTTTCCAACTTCTCCCTTTTAAGTTTCTTTTCATTCTCAAAATTTTGAATCCATTGGGGTAGAACACCTCCAACCAATGCTGAGATAATTGCAATAAGTCCGACGACTATCGATTGTAATACCAAATCACTCATTTCAAACTTCCTCTTTAGGTTTTCTACATTGAATTCATTCTAGTATAAAATTCGCACATGGCTTTTCTAGAATTGAAGTAAATCTTTATCCCTTCAAACCTTGTTAATTCTTATGGTTTTATCCCTGCCAGTTTCAGTCTCCTTCAGTCTCCTCAAACTAATATAGTGCCATTTATTTACACTTTCTGAAGTACCGGCGGCTCATTCAGGAGGCAATCCCTACATGATTGCCACCGTTATGGTAGGAAATCAGTTCCAATTACATGTTCCATCTGATTATTCTCTCAGTCAAGAATTTTCTCCCTGTCGTCTCTCCTTTGGGATGACCACATGATAACATCCTTTGGGATTACAGAATTTTAAAATATGAAAATATTTTTCTGAACGACTATCGGACTCCAACCAGGCTAGAGATTGGCCTGAAGGAATTTATAAGTTCTTCAATGAAGAAAGACTACATCAGGGACTCAACTACCTTACTCCTGATGAAGTGTACTATGGAGCTTTCCTTCTTAGGGAGATGGAACACAGGGTTGCTTGAGATTCTTATCTTTTTCGAACACTGTCTAGACATAAGTCTTAGTTCAAAATAAACCACCGGAGAAATCTGGTGGTTTTTTGTTTATATAGGGCAGTAGCCGTTACCAATCCCAATCGTGAATTTTTGGAATTATTACCAGAATCAAACGGTACACCCTACAGAATGCAATTGCAGACAATAAACCAGAAATGCATCCGAGTAGTCAATCCATGGGGAACCTATTGTAATAACATTATATACTTCCCGTTCTTATCCGATCCTTCCCGTACTATGATTTTTTCATCTTTCAATTCTTTCATAGCTCTTTGTACAGACCTTATAGACAGGGCTGATTGTTCAGCTATCTGCTTTTGCGTCAACGTCCCATCATGTTTGATGATTTTCAAAACAAGCAATGCATTCTGAGAGAGTAGTATTCCAGTATCATTTACACCGCCATTTACACCGCCATTTACACCGCCATTTACACCGCCATTGATCTGTTCATTGAGAATTTTTACAGCTTCCCCGTTGTAAGGGAATCTCACCGAGATAAAGTGCTCCGATATGTCGAATATGTCCTTGGAGTAGGCTTTCATGATCTTCTGCATCCCCGATCCAAGTTGCTCACACAAGTCCATATCCGAAAAAATTCTCATGAGTTCTCTGTTACGGGGGTGGGATCGACCTTTGAAGAACTCATCTTCAGTCAAGCCAACCGGAAGTCCTCCGGTGGAAATAACTTCAATGCGATCGTCATAAATCTCGAATACTGGATATGAGCCGTTGATATAGTCATTGTGGATTATTGCATTGAGGACAGCTTCACGCATAGCATCTTTATCTATAAGTCGGTACTCTCTCCTTACAGCATTTCCTCCGACTCTTACAATCGTACTGTTAACGACTTCCAGCTTATCAAGTACCTGATACGCAGATCTGATAAGGCAACCCCGCCCGAACTCATTGCGCTCCAGGATATCAAGCTTTTCTGTTCCCCGGAATCTAGCGACTTTCAGTGAATTACCGTTGTTGTCCGCCATGAGATAGGCGGCATAATTGTACCGGTCATCTTCAGTATAGAGCCCAAGATTCCTAAGAAAGTATTCACTGCTGGCATCAAAGCCTTTTTCTGCATAATAAATTTTCAGTTGTGTGAATGAGAGATGCTGGTTCGGGGAAACGACATTGCTCAATGTATGTGCAACCCGATGCGAACTCAACTCGACTATCAATTTTTGAGTCATAGGAGAAGACTGGGAACCAATACGGGTGTAACAACCTTTCACACTCATCCCGAATTTTTTCAGATAATAGGGTTTTTCCAAACCTTGTGCGACGATGATGCGGATATACGACTTACTACTCTCCTTCTTTTCTTCAATATTAAAGAGGCCCATCGTCGCGGGGAGAATATTGTTCTTGATACGATCGATGATCGCGAGAGACATCTTGTTGGGTTCCTGTACACCGAAAATAGCCCCATTATCGTCTATACCGATAAAGAGCTCGCCTCCCAGAGAATTCAAGAAGGCTACCACTTCTTTTTCAAAATCGTCTGTAAGCTCTTTTTTGTATTCAGTTGTCATGCTTTCCATGGTGGCTTGTCCTTAATCTGATCTTTTTATCAGTATACCATGCATTACTTAGGTTGTCGCATGCCCATATCACCTAGATACCCAAACTAAACATTACGACGCAGGATTGGCAGGTGGTTTTACCTCCATGCCCAGGTAGATGGTCTGATACAGTTGACAGATCAGGAAACGGTGCTAGGATATTGACAGGTAATCGTCATGGATAAACATATCAAAGAGTGGTTCGACTGTTATGAAAAGCAGGTTATAGCATACTCAAGGAAGCTTTGGGAGAATCCAGAACCCATGATGGAAGAGTATGCTGCCTGTGAGGAAACCGCGGCCTTTCTACAGGATCAGGGGTTCTCAGTAGAGGTTTGTCATTGCAGATATCCTGAACGGAAACCAAATACAGTGGTGGCAAGCTATGGATCGGGACTTCCCGTAGTGGCTATTTACGGTGAATATGACGCACTTCCAGATCTAGGGCAGGACACGGTTCCCTATAGAAGTCCGATACAGGGATACGGACATGGCTGCGGTCACAACCTGATTGCAGCCGCCACACTTGGGGCAGCTTGTGCCGCCAAAGAAGCTATGGAAAAAGAAGGACTGAAAGGAACCATCCGGTATCTGGCATGTCCGGCTGAAGAGGGGGGAAACGGGAAACTATACATGCAGCGATTGGGCTTGTTCGATGGAATCGATTGCCTCATTGGCTGGCATCCGGATGATAGTCCTTTAACCGGTTTTGAGAAAATGGGGCTCAGCATTGAAAAGATTGTCTTTTCATTTACTGGGAAAGCCGCACATGCTGCAAAAGCCCCGGAAATGGGCCGTAGTGCCATGGATGCCGCGGAACTCATGAGTGTTGGCGTACAGTATCTACGGGAACACATGTCTTCTGATTGCCGTATCCATCATAGCTACCTGGAATCAGCATCGAAAGCGAACATCGTACCGGAGCATGCATCAGTGTACTACATCGTCCGCGCAAAAGATCTAGAGGACATGTATGCATTGGCTGAACGGGTTATGAAAGTCGCTCAAGGGGCGGCGATGATGACGGAAACAAAGCTCGACCATACTATCGAGAGCGCCCTTCCGGGAACAATGATCGTTACCTCGTTTACTAAATTTCTAGGTGAGTCCGCACAGAAGATTCCTCCCCTCATCTACACAGAAGAGGAAGAGGCTTTTGCAAAGAGGATTTTCACCTCGGTTTTCCAAGAAGAAGCGGAAAACAGCGTTCTTTCAACAGAACTTGTACAGCCGGATGGTGTGGTGACACTCAATTACGCTTCCACCGATTTAGGCTACGCAACGTACTCCATTCCCACAGGACGGCTTGTCGGACTTGGAATGATAAGAGGAACTCCAGTCCATCATTGGGCATTATCCTGTACTGCGGGTATGTCTATCGGCCAGAAAGCAGCTATCTATGTGGGAAAATGTTTAGGGCAGGCATTAGTGGACATGCTGCTCGATCCTGAACAAATCAAAATCTGGAAACAGGAGCACAAAGAACGCTGCAAAGGTCAGAACCTTACAGTGATATTACCCAAATAAGCGAACACTCCGGAAGCTATTGCGGTTGTAAGCGAATGTAAGTGAATGTTTTCTCTTGAAATATCAACCAAGCGGGAATAGTATGGCCTAAAGGGATATGTGTGCAACATCTTTGGTACCCTCGGTGAAATACAGACCGTTATGGATCGCCTTCATCATAATCTGTCTCATTACAGTATTATCAAGCTGTAAAGGAGAGCCTGAGGTCATGTATACCAGTCCGGATCCCATGGACCAATGGTTTGACCCCTCCCTTGCTGAAGAAGGAATGCTCGAGTTCACTACCCTCCCGATACCTGAGTCCAGTTTGGTCAAAGTGTATCCATTGGGATTGATGGGCAGCCACACCTTCCCTACCGACCATATCTACCTTGAGTATGCCCACACCAAAGATCCACAGACAGGATTAGGGGAAGATGTACCGGTCTATGCACCAGCGGCAGGAAGGATACTGTACATCGAGTATGCCGGACCACCGTACAATGACAATAGTGTCCACATCTCCATTTCCCGCGATATCACCTATGTATTGGGACATTTAATCATGGATCCAGGCTTGGCAGTTGGCCACGTGGTGGAAGCAGGCGACAGTCTCGGAATCTGCGTCAATGGAAGCAATCTGGACTTGCTGGTCCTTGACAAGCGTAATGGCAAAAACTCATGTGACAATGACAAGTATCCGTTCACCACTTCCTATGCATGTAATCCTTTCAGCTACTTCCCCTCAGATCTACGGGAAATGCTGTACAGCAGGATCATTCCCCATGTACCGGCAAAAGATTTGGGAGACCTAACGATGGACCATCCATCAGAACACGATTCTTCCCTAGACGGAGAGCATGTTCTAACGTATCTAGCCAGTATGGAAACTGAGATTGATATCTATGACAGACTTCCAGATGGGAGAAGCGAAGCGTTTGCCAGTCATTACAAGGGGCTTGATGAGGCTTTCAAAGCGGTTGATGGAAATTTTGAGCATGACATTCCGGCCAGACTGCAGGGCAATTGGTTTAGTTCAGGCGACGATGGTCTTTGGCATGAAGGTATCGCCTTTGCCTATGACGCCTGGTTTACTGCGCAGGCAAGAGTCTCATACGCTGAAGCCTTTGGTCCGGGAACCCTTTTCAATGGCCGCTACGCCATCCGTTTGGACCAACCTGGTTATGTACCGTTTGATGAAGTCAATGCGGGGGATACAACCACCTATACGTTGTACAGTTCGGATAAGATCAATTGGCATGGAGTGCCATATGAACAACCGACGGGATTGCTGAAAGTGGAGATGATGGGCGATACCACAATCAAGGTGGAAGTATTCACCGACACAACAGTCTTGAACCCGGATTTCACACCTTCTGCCCGTATATATTATCGATAAGGTATACTACTGTCGTTACTCCAAAGAGTGGGGACTTCGCTGCCAATCTAAAAATGCAGCGGGTATGGGGTGACCTCCATTCGCAGACGGTGACCACATATCGGTAATAATTGTTTTCTGCAGTATGCAAGGTGAATCCACCATTTGCAAACCAGAAGGTCACTTTATGTCAGCAATGGATTTTCGACTTATAACATGCTAGATTCCTTATTAGGGGGAAGTTTATGATGAGGATGAAACGGAACCTATTGTATGTGGCATGTATGGCACTGACAGTATTGCTCCTGATTGGCTGTGAACTTACTCCTGGGGACTATCCAGAGCCAATGATACGGACACGGCTAGCTGAAGCGACACAATTGCTAACATATGTTGAACCTGAGGGAGAGCGTTTTATCCTCACAGGAGATCTGCATTGCCATAGTGAGGAATCAAACGGCAGCGGTATTCCCACCAGTCGGGTGTTATCCGAATCAATCAAGGTCGGATACGATTTTATCGCTCTGACTGATCACGATACACTCGCCCAGAACCAGCTGGACTGGAGCACTTCCAGTTTGCTGGTACTGAGCGGCATGGAGCTGGGCACCGATTTAGGGCATTTCAACATTTTTGGGCTTACCGAGCCGCCCAATCGGCAATCCACTTTCGCTACGGCAGCGGTTTTTAATACCTATATTGATTACCTTCATTCATTGGGAGCGTTGATCCAGCATAATCATCCCAACCGGAATTTGGATGTAAACGTTTCATTCTCATATGATCTGAACACCGATTTTGTGGAGATTCTAAACAAGAGTTTGAATGAGGAAGATAAAAGAACCCTGCAACGGGACTTCCATGGGATGTTGGCCGCAGGTAAAAAATTTGTGGCGACTGCCGGAAGCGATGCCCACAAGGATTACGACAATCGGCATGAATTCAACAACGTATGGGTCTCCGAGCGTTCTGAGGTTGCTGTTCTGTATGCCCTCAAACAGGGTCATTCATATATAACTACAGCCGTCGATGGCCCGGTGATCTCGTTGGTATGTGGTGATGCGATCATGGGTGATTCGGTAGTCTTCAGCGAGGGACAAAAGGTCAATATCATGATCACTGGACTTATGGAAGGATCGCTTGTGAAGTTGTTTGATATAAACGGTCCACACGTCGAGCCTGAAACCTCTGTTTCAAGTTACCAGTATGATCTTGATACAGAAAGCGATATGGGATTTGTAAGGGTTGAAGTCTGGAGCCCCGACGGCAACAGTATCATAGCGTTTTCTAATCCTTTATATATTACTCAGAATACATAAATCAACCTCAACAGTCCCGGACAATCAGTGGTCTCTCATCAGGGCTTGACCGCTTTGATCAAAAAAGAGGCTACATAGTCCTCAAGATTGCCTTGGGGGGCCCATGACCGGAGTATTTCCCGGCTGCTATCCTTCGGAATACATGCAATATCGGAAAAGCCGGCAACTTTGAGCATTGTCTCGATTTTCAGGTAATGCTGGGCTCCTGCCACACATCCAGCAAGTAACGCCAAGTCCTGTTGGACTTCTTTAGGAAGTTCCGCAGTGGCCACTATATCCGAGATCGCTACACGTCCCCCATGTTTCAATACCCGAAACGCCTCGTGGAATACTTGTTGCTTATCCAACGAGAGATTCACTACACAGTTTGAGATGATGATGTCGATCGACTCATCCGCAACCGGTAGATGTTCAATTTCTCCTAACCGGAAATCAACGTTGTGATATCCGTTTTCTCTGGCGTTCTTCCTAGCCAGTGAGATCATTTCGGGAGTCATGTCCACCCCTATCACTCTCCCAGCGTCTCCCACCAGCTTGCTTGCTATGAAGCAATCCAGACCACCTCCGCTCCCAAGGTCGAGCACGACTTCTCCGGGCTGCATGGTAGACATAGCCACAGGATTGCCACATCCGAGTCCAAGATTTGCCCCTTGGGGGACATTGGAGAAATCTTCTTCAGAATAACCAAGCTTCTTGGAGGCCTCCAGTCCATCGACAGGTGATTGTCCGCAATCACACCCGCTGGAGCAACATCCTCCTTGGACACCGTTCGTGGCAATTGAGGAATACTTTTTCCGGATATATTCCAGCTTCACATCGTTACTATGCTTCATGCTCTTTCTCCCCAATATAACAGCGTTCCTACAGCGATTTTGTCGGGAACCAGGCTTTCGTCCTGTTGGCAATCTTCACCAATGTGAGCATCACAGGGACTTCAACCAGCACTCCCACGACGGTCGCTACCGCTGCGCCCGAGGTGAGTCCGAAAAGCGAAATGGCGACGGCGACTGACAGCTCAAAGAAGTTCGAGGCTCCGATCATGCCCGCTGGAGCGGCGATGTCGTGCGGCAGTTTCCATGCCTTGGACCATAGATAAGCGATAAAAAATATAAGGTAGGTCTGGATGACCAAAGGAATCGCTATCAATACGATATCCAGTGGGTTGTCTATGATAGTCTGGCCCTGGAAGGAAAAGATGATGATCAAGGTGAGAAGCAAACCGGTGATGGTCACATTGCCGAACTTGGGAATGAAGGTATGCTCGAAGTAATCAAGACCGTGCTGTTTGGTAATCAAGATACGTGACAACCAACCCGCGGCAAGAGGAATGACGACAAATAGGATGACTGAAAGGAACAGCGTCATCCAAGGAATGGAAATGCCACTGATTCCCAACAACAGGCCAACAATGGGAACGAATGCCACAAGTATGATCAGGTCGTTTGTGGCGACCTGAACCAAGGTATAGGCGGGATTCCCTTTGGTGAGATGGCTCCATACAAATACCATGGCGGTACATGGGGCAGCTCCCAGCAACACTGCTCCTGCCAGGTACTCCCGTGCCGTATCCCTTGGAATAATGGATTTATACACTACATAGAAGAAGAAAATGGCGATCGCATACATCGTGAACGGTTTGATCAGCCAGTTGGTCACCCAAGTCACCACCAGACCTTTGGGATTCTGTCCGACTTTCTTGATGCTGTTGAAATCCACCTTCAACATCATCGGGTAAATCATGAGCCAGATGAGGATGGCGACCGGTATCGAGACATTCGCATATTCGAATTGTGACAGGAACTTCGGGAATCCCGGCAGATACACCCCGATCAAGACCCCGACCACCATGCACAACAACACCCAGAGGGAAAGATATTTCTCAAAGAATCCGATTCCACCAGCTCTTTTCTTGGCTTCACTCATCTGGTAACTCCTTAAACCGCATCTGTACAGTTTATATTTTTGGTTCGCTGATCATGTAGTCTTTTCTGCCCTGTCACCGCAATCGACACGATGTTTGATGACAGGTTCTGTATCCGGCATTGACATGCGATTGAGAAATTCGAGCAATTTGCCATACTCGCCCATGTTTAGTGAATAGTGTGTCCATTTTCCCAACCGTTCGGAATCAACCAACTTGCTATCTGTGAGTAGATTCATATGGTAGCTCAAAGTAGGTTGTGAAATCTTGAAATATTCAAGAAGATCACATGCGCACAATGGCTCGGTTGCCAGAAGACTGATGATGCGCAACCGTGTCGTGTCGGACAACGCCTTCAGTTTCTGCAGGTTATCTGCCATCTCTGTATCGGGTATTCTCATTTGGTATCCTTCATATCGAATAATATCTATATAATAGATAAATTTCAATATGTTTGAGTACCACGGTGCAACAACTGTTTTTTTTCATGCCTGCTTTTCTTGACAGCTGCAAATTGACCTATCAAAAATGCGTCCAAATTACCGAACATTTCATGGCCAATTTATCGAACAGATTCGAAGTCGACCAGCGAGATTCTTCTAGACAGCTTATTCTTACCGGGTCAACCGTTCCTGCAATAGACCTGTTGGTACATGAAGTGGATTCTAATAACTACGACACCATATTGCTTCTACAATCGCTTGCAGGCCGCTTCAAAGAACGGTTGGGCAACATGAAGAAAATCGTTTTTAAGCTGTTTCAGATCCACCCCTGTCAACCGATGGTCGCGCACCACCCAATTGCCATTGGTGAACAAATGCTGGACATTCTGTACCCCGCTGCTATATACAATCAATGAATAAGGATCGTACGCTGGAACCATATTGGGCCCATCCAACCCTAAAACCAGGATATCGGCTTTCTTTCCCTCTTCCAGACTCCCGATGCGGTCATAGGCATGCAGTAACTTGGCCGCTTCACTGGTACACAACGGCACCACTGATCTTGCAGGAATGGCCGTTCTATCCTTTTTCTCATTTTTATGCAGGATGGCATATAGTTTCATTTGAGTGAACAGGTCCAGTGTGTTTCCACTAGAAGGTCCATCAGTCCCCAAACCCACCGCTATCCCCTGCTCCATCATCTCAGGAATCCGCGCTAAACCTTTGGCAGCCTTGAAATTGGCTCCAGGGCAATGCACCACGGAAGTCCCATTCTGTACGAGCAATTGGATATCTTCATCACTGGTATGGATACAGTGTACAGCAAGCAATGAATCATCCAGCAGGTCAAGGTTGGAAAGATGCCTGATTGGGGTAGCATCATAGGTATCCCGGAACGAACGCATCTCGAAATCCATCTCACTCAGATGCATCGTCCACAACAATCCGTGTTCCCGAGCTAAAGCCTGGGCAGCCTTAAGATCCTCAAATGAGGTGCTATATGGCGCATGTGGAGCAATTATGGGAGTGATCAAAGGATGGTTCCCAAAGGTGGAGATCAGATTACGGCTGATAGCCAGACCGCCAGCCACATCCTGTGCATCACAATGGGGCGAGGCCATCAAGGTTTCGCCAGCCCAGAGACGGAAGCCCATTTCAACAGCTGTCTTGGCGATGGCCTCCTCAAAAAAATACATGTCGACAGCCGCGCCCACACCTGCCAACTGCATCTCCGCTATAGCCAGCCGCGACGACGCTACCGCCAGCTCTTCGTTCATGAATTCATTTTCCAGTGGTATAAGGAACCGTTTCAGCCGATCGGCCACGTCATCACCCAAGGTCCGGAAACCTACCATGCCCAGATGGGTATGACAATTTATAAAAGAAGGCATCACCAGAGTATCAGACAAGTCCACCTCTTCATCAGCGGCTACACGGAAATGGAACGGAATATCCTTATCAGAGCCAACGTACACGAGGATATCATCCTCAATCACCAATGCTCCGTCCTCGTACGCCGAAAACTGTTTGTCCATGGTGAGTATATATGCGTGCCGTAATATTCTTCTCACAGTTGGGTATCTCCTTGCATCCAATAGGTACGCCAATCCAGGATGCATTTACGTGGTACATCGATCAGACCTTTATCGCTGATCTTGATAATGGGTGACACCGGCAAAGTGAGAACCGCAAAATTCATAATCTCTTCCTCCGCCCGATACCCGTGGCTTCGCAACCATTGCCGTACCTGTTGGATCTCAGCACTCAATTCCGCCATGGGTTTGAGCGACACGATCCCGCCATAGCTAAGTGGTACCAACGAGATACCTTCATCATCCACCATCGCTATTCCACCCTGCATACCGATAACAGCGTTCACAGCCTTAACCACTAACGCCAGACTCGTTCCCATCACCAGCAGATTGTGGCTGTCATGTGCCCAGGAACTGCAGATAGCCCCCGGACAGGTAAGACCATTTTTTATGAAAGCAGGTCGAATGGGGCTTTCATAGCCATAACGCTCGACAACCGCTAACAGATTCAGCCCATAGGAAGGGAAATCCACCAGTCCATTTTCAACCGAAATCTTCTGTCGGCCTAGCCGGGTAAAGGTGGTGGTCTCTTCCCGTTCCATAACCAGAATATCACGTTCCCCCCGGGGGCAACTCAGATCGAAATCACACTCAGCGATGGGGAGCCGCTTGATGGAATGTAGACAGTCATTGGCTATAATGGGGAGTTCAACACGCTGTAGAAGCCCGACCCCGGAATCATACAGACACACGCCAGCCTTATAGACAGCCTTGATGTGGAAGTTGACCAGGTCGTCAAGAAGGATGAAGTCCGCGATCTTGCTAGGTGCGATCTGACCACGATCGAAGAGTCTCATCCGCCTGGCAGGGGCATAGGTAGCGGCATAGATCGCCTCGTTCACTGGTAGACCCAGGTGGATTGCCCGTTTCAACACAAAATCCAAATGCCCTTCAGTAAACAGGACATCCGGGATGACATCATCAGTACAAAAACAATACGAGCCCGCAAGATGGATATCCTTGAGGACCTCGATGGTTTCCTGTTTGATACTTTTACGCTGGATTTGGATGAACATCCCGGCTGAGAGCTTCTCCCGTAGTGAAGCCGCGGTCTGTTCTGTATGGTCCGAATCCACTCCAGCCGCGATGAAACGGCTGAGTAGCTCACCTTTGATCTTTGGGCAATGACCTTCAATAGGACATCCGGGTTTGTGCTCCCGGAAGGTATCTATAATGCGTTTTGTCCGATTCTCTTGTGAGGAGAACAGATCGTTGGCGTTCATGATCTCACCAAGCGCGATCACATCCTTTCGCTGGCATAGCCGCACGACTTCAGCCGCATCGATTGAGCCACCGGAAGTTTCCAAAGCAAAAGAGGTGGAGGGAACACTGGACGGAATGGAATAGAAGATATCGATCTGGGATGGAAGATCCATATAGGATTCCAAACCTTCTACTCCGAACACATTGGCTACTTCATGGCAGTCGGCTACGATTGTAGTGGTGCCATGGGGCAGCGCCGCATTGGAGAATTCGGACGGAGTCGTCATTGAAGACTCGATATGCATGTGGATATCGACAAGACCGGGGATAAGGTACAAACCTTTCTCCCCAGCTTGCTCCAATCTCGTAGAATCACGGTGTACGTGGCGGATCTTTTGGTCAAATTCAACAGTTCCCCAGTCGAAACAACGGTACGCTGAATTGTACAGCCAAAGATCCTTCAGCATTTTCACTTTCTGTTCATCAAACGGTTGAATTTGTCGACCCATTCAGCCATCAATGGATTGACCACTGAAAAGTCAACCATCTTTGCTTTCGATGCCACTTCACCCACCGTCTTGTTCATAGCAAGCTCAGCGGATAGCTGGACTTTACTGTTCACCGGAGCTTCGTTCAAAGCTTTGGCAGTGCGCAGCTCGGTTTCAGCATTCAACCGGTAGTTTATATATGCGACTGCGAGATCCATATTCTTGGTGTTCTTGTTGATATTGATCACGTTGAAGTTGGCGTAGGTACCGGAAGCAGGGACCATGTAGATGGCGGCGGGATCGGCTTTGCTGATGACTGGCACACCGAAATCACCGACTATGGCAACCGCGATCTCACCATTCGCGAAAAGGCTGGCTACATCGGAAGCCTTGGCATAAGTCCGCAGCACATTCGGTTTGAGCTCTTCAAGAGCCTTGAAAGCAGTGGCACCTTTGTCCGTAGTGAAGTCCACACCCTTTACATCGCTACACATGACAAGAAATGCGGGGCCAAAGGTAGTGGTGATATCCGGGATGGAGATCTTACCCTTGAGAGCGGGATTCCAGAGATCGTCCCACGAATCAATCGTCATGCCGGCGGCTTTCTGATTGTAGATGATGCCAATACTGTTGATGGTATAGGGAGCCCCGGAGCCTGAGTTGATCAGGTCACGCGCTCCAGGAATCAGATCGTTGAAAGCTGTCAGCTGTTTGGCTTCCAGTTTGGCGAACAGACCGTCAGCCACACCATCGGCAGTGTTTTTCTGGGCGAGTTCGATTACATCGACTTTCGTGTTGGGGTCGCTCTTAAGCTTGGTATAACGCTCTTGCGCGTTGCCGGTATCCAGAATGACTTTCACATTGTATTGTGTCTCAAATGGTTCGTAAACTTGCGCCCATAAAGCATCTTCAGAAAGACCCCAAGTGGAAATCACCAATTCACGAGGTTCACCCGCCTTTTCGATGGCTCCAGCCGCACCGATATGAAACGTGATCAGAACCAGTAACATCAATACCATCACACATAGCTTTTTCATCGCTATCCTCCCATTGCTGTCTACACTACGGTAGCGCAAAACCTCTCAACGACTCAGGAAAACCAGTTTTTCCCGAGGAAACGCCAATGTAACTATCTCCCCCACCCCAAACACAGTTTCTTCGCTGTTGACGACAGTTACCGTTGCCTGGGGAATCTTTACTTCATATTGATAAGCCTTCCCTAAATAGGTACGGACCTCGACGGTCCCGACCGTGGAGTTCAAACCTGAGCTTTCTTTAGCACCCAATACAATGTCTTCGGGCCGTATGCACAGCATTTTTGTATCTTGGCCAGCACCATCTGTGGCGATACGCAGTTGGTTGGCTTGCTCAATGGTAAAAAAATTTTTAAAACCTACGAAACGGGCGATCATCTGTGTGGCGGGTCTGGAATAGATCCGTTCAGGACTATCGCATTGCTCGATCTTCCCTTTTTGCATGATGGCCACCCTATCAGAGATAGAGAAACATTCCTCCTGGTCGTGGGTGACGAATACCGTGGAGATGCCCAATTCCTGTTGGATCCGTTTGATGGATGTTCGCATCTGAAGCCTCAGTTGGGCATCGAGATTTGAAAGCGGTTCGTCTAGAAGCAATAGTTTTGGCTCAATGACCAAAGCCCTTGCAAGGGCAACCCGCTGCCGTTGACCTCCGGAAAGCTGTTTGGGAAAACGCTTCTCAAAACCCGCGATATCACAGATGTCCACAATCTTGCCCACCTGCTTCTTGATGGTGGCTTCATCGAGTTTACGAAGCCGAAGGCCGAAAGCAATGTTCTCGTATACAGTGAGATGGGGAAAAAGCGCGTAGCTTTGAAACACCATACCGAAATCCCGCTTATGTACAGGAGTGTGGGTCATATCCACACCATCCAGAACAAAAGTCCCGGCAGAGGCTTCGATCAGGCCAGCGATCACCCGTAGTGTGGTTGTCTTGCCACAGCCGGAGGGACCAAGGAGAGATAACAGTTCGCCTTTATTGATATCCAAGGATAGATCCTGGAGGATGAAGTTCTTTTTATCATAGGAGACATCGATGTGTCTCAGTTCACCAAAACCCATATAATCCTCCTATTCACCGCACACCGTCTTGGATTTTTGTCGTTGCGCGCTCATAGACCGGTCCATAACAAACATGAAAAGTAGAGTCATACCCATCAACATCACTGATAAGGCGCTGACCGTGGGGTCATAGTTGTACTCAATGTGGTTCATCATGGCATAGGGCAAAGTGTTCATGCCTGGTCCCTTCAGATACATCGAGACGGGAATGTTGTTGAAAGAGTTGATGAACGAGAGCATAAATGCGGAGATGATGGCTGGACGCAGGTTGGGCAACACTACTTTCACAAAAGCCATGGAAGACGTACAGCCAAGGGTGCGGGCAGCTTCTTCCATGCTTTCGTCAATATTTTTAAGGCTTGCGCAGATGATCCGGACGCTATAGGGCATGACGACCAACAGGTGGCCCAGAATGAGGGAGAACGTCAAAGGAAGCTGAAGCTGCACCACCAGAAAACGGAACAGGACATAGCCGATGACGATGCCGGGGATCAGGGAGGGTGAAAGAAATAGCGAAAGCAGTAGATTGCTGAACTTTCCTGGGCGTTTCACCAAGGCGACGCTGGTGAACAGACCAAACACAATACCGATAGACGAGGAAACCAGAGCCAGGACCAAACTGTTTTTAAAACTTTGTACCAAGGAGCGGGACTTGAAGACTTTTACGAACCATTGAAGGCTGAATCCTTCCAATGGAAGGGTGATGGTGTCGGCGCTGTTGAACGATGTGATGACGATGAGCAGCAATGGAAGAAAAATGAAAACCAGGGTTACCCAGGCAATTATGGTGATGAGACGGTGTTTATACATTGCCTTCACCTCTCTTATCGACTTTGGAGGCAATGATATTGAAAATCTTCATCATACCAAGACTGATAAGAATCATGATGAAAGCGATGACAGCGGAAGTGGTCCAGTTGGACAGGGTATTGGATTGCTGGTACAACAGGGTTGCCAGCATCATGTTCTGATTTCCACCCAACAGAGTGGGTGTCGTGTAGGCGCTTATGGTTCCGGCAAACACCATTACCCCGGCTACAAGCACACCAGAGAACGAAAGAGGCACAATCACCTTGAAAAAGGTGGCTGTGGGAGGAGCACCCAAGCTGTACGCGGCTTCGACCACATCATCGCCAATCCCTTCCATGACGGAAGTCAGCGTGGAAAGCATCACAGGAAGGAAAAGGTAGACCGAGCCGATGACAATAGCGAAATCGGTATAAAGTAGCTTGAGCGGCATGTCGATAAGTCCGATTTTCTGGAGAAACTGGTTGATCAGGCCGTTCTTTCCCAGAATGCTGATCCAAGCAAAACCACGCACCACAGCATTGGTAAGTAAGGGAAACAAGGTTAAGGAGAGGATGATCCTCCGTTTCTTTTCCTTGAGGAGACTGATGTAATAGGAAGTGGGTAGGCCGATTACGATGCAGATGAGTGTTGTGATGAAAGATAATCTAAGCGATCGGAACAGAATACTGGTGGAGAAGGAGTCGGTGAAGAACTGGGTATAATAGCTGAGACTGAAGCCTGGGGTGAAAAAGCTAGGAAGAATGGTGAAAACCAAGGGGATGAGGAGGCAGACTGCAACCAATAATATGCAAGGTCCCAATGAAACCAGATAGCGGCTTTTAGTCATCGGAATACTCACCCTCCCCTATTTCATGAATCCTTCACACCAAAAGACAGACATTTCTTCCAAGTAATCACCACAGTATTGATTTAACACGGCTAGGTTACTGATTAACCGGTTAACTTACTATCAATCTAAAATAATCAGTTGTCAATGAATTTATCAACTTTTCCCCAGTTATTTTCCATTCCCCTCTTTGAGCCCCAGAATATCCCACGCGGTATTGGGAATCACCCCTACCCCGCCGAAAAAAAACCATGTGCCATGTGGAAAAGATCGATATTTAATGAGTAATTGTTTTCATAAAATTTACTTACCATCACATCTGCTGGAAGGAGGAAGCCAGCCATGCTGAACAATAACAGTGATCATGGAATGGGTACAGTTGGCTACACATAGCAGTACCATCATGTTATGTTGTGTTATGGGACCTCTGAATATACAATTTAATTGACGTTAATCGACTAACATTATACTATCAAGCTTATAGATAAAGAGAGAAACATGAGCAATCTAAAAGAGATCGCGGAATACGTGGGGATATCAACAACGGCGGTATCGATATATCTCAACGATAACAACACCAACCGCCTGAGTATTGCATCAAAGCGAAAGATTGATGAAGCAGTCAAGAAATTCAACTATCAGAGAAATATGTTCGCCCGTAATCTTTCCATGAACAAATCCAATATCATCGGAATCATTTTTCCTACGATTGTGCCCATGTTCATGAACGATTTCACCAATCCGCTACTGGCTGGTCTACAATCCAGACTTTCAGTGAATGGTTATAGCATGTTGTTCTTTCCGTCCTTCGCAGGGACATCCGCTGAAATCGCCAAGCAACAGCTTACCGCGAGTGTCGGATGTGATGGATATATCCTGTTCAGCACAGGATTTTGCACGTTGCCCCATATCCAAAGCACCGTGAACGAACTGCAGAATCTTGAGAAACCATTTGTCACACTGAATATTCCAGAGCTGGACTTGCCAATCAACCAAGTGATCATCAGAGATCTGGATTCCACCATTGGAATTGAATACTTGCTAGAGAAGAATTTTAAAAAAATACTGCTGATTCTCGGAAGAGAAAAGGATGTGCATACGCAGAAATTCCTGAAGAGGTATTATCAACTGCTGAAACAACGCAATATTCCGGTTGACCCTAGGTATATCATCTATGGGAATTACACCGCTGAGGATAATTCCAGGGAGCTGAATGCGTTTTTTGACAAGGGTATTCCTGTCAATGCCATATGCTGCATGTCCGATATCATGGCCGCCAGCACTGTCTCAATTATCCGGCAACGAGGATTCTCGGTCCCTGGTGATATCTCTGTGATTGGTCGGAACAATTCACTCTATTCACGTGTCGCCGACCCGCAGATCACTACTATCGACCTTCACATGTTCGAGGCAGGGCAAAGCGCCGCAAACCTGCTGCTTGACTCGATAGCCGGCAGTAGTGCCAAACAGAAGATTGTCATCGCAGGAACTATTGTCGAGCGTCAGTCTGTGAAAAATGACAAATAGTAGATATGATTTTCTAGAATCCACAAGGATCTGACCACCCTTGCCATTACTCCCAATACAATCTGGATGGTGATAGCCAATCTAGCTGATCCGTAAGAGTGCTCTACATAAGAGCATGTTAAAACTCCCAGAACATTTTTACCGTAGGGATCAATGCGAATCCAAACTCATCCCACGCCCAGGCCACACCCGTGGGCGATGAGTTCACCATCTCGCCCTGTACTACCACGGGCAGCATAAAGCCGATAGCCCAATGCCCAGACTCTTCTGATTGGTTGAATTCCACATCCATATCCAGACCATACGTGGCGACAACTATCCGCTCGATACCCTTTGAAAGCAACCAGCTACACGGACCTACCGAGATCCCGAAGTGGTCGTTACTGAAGACTCTGGATTGTGCCGATGCTATCCACACCACCATCGGGAAAAGCCAGACGTTCTCCATCGCTGCCACAACCAAGGTGGGAACCAGCGGATACTGGACCGAAGCCTCCAACGTAATGGATCCATCTGAAATTCCCAACAATGCACCGGTGGAAAAAGGATTGGTCTCAATACCGATATATGTTCCCGACACCCCACTGAAAAGTCCAAAAGAGCACAGGATCACTATTGAAAACAAAACCACACGTTTCATGATAAAGCGATCTCAACACAGTCACGGCCGTTTTTCTTAGCGGTATACAGAGCCTTATCGGCCCGTCCAAGAAGGGTGTCAAAGGAATCATCGGATCGAAGCGAAGCTATACCGATACTCACGGTGACTATCCCAACATTGGGTTCCTTCTCCTGCCTCATCGCCACAAGAAACCGCAAAGCCAACTCCCGGGCGGTCTCCATGAAGAGATCCTTACCCATGACGATCAGCTCATCACCGCCCCAGCGGCCCACCACACCGATACCTGCAAAGCTTTCCTGCAGCTTCGTGGCGATGAATCGCAGCACATCATCCCCCACCAGATGCCCGTACGTATCGTTGATTTCCTTAAAGTGATCGATATCTATCAGAAAAATTGAGAAGGGAGTGTCTTTGTTTCCGATCTGGGTAATCGCTTCCTCACTGTATTGCCTCAATTTGTTCCGATTGTATACACCGGTCAAGGAATCGGTTATCGAAAGCCACTCCAATTCCTTGTTCTTGGCTTCAAGCACCAGCCGCATGTCGCGCATGCCTTTCTCGTTATACACTGATATGATCAACACCATGAGGGTCCCGATGACCAGATTGGAAAGACTGCATTGCGTGAATCCGACCGCGACCCATACATCGTAGTTCAGATATGTGTAGATCCAGATGAATGAGAGGAATAGCAGAATGATCAAACGCGATCTCTTTCCCATGAATATCGCCGAGAAAACCGGGGGGAACACCAGTAGCCAGACCAGTGAGTAATTTACTGGCCCCACATTCTCAATATAGAAATAGAAAAGCCCTACTATGAATAGGAGAATACCACCGGCAGTAACTGTAATATTGTTGGTGAGATGGAAATACACCAGAATCAGGACACACGGCACTGTGGATATGGCCAATATCTTGCAGAGTTTTAAGTTTTTATGCACCACGCCGTTTCCGACAATTAAATACAAAAGGCACATGAAGGCAAGCACCAGGAAGATATTGATCAGCTGGGTCCTCCGGTGCTCCATAGGATTATCTTTGAAGAAATTGTTGTTTACAAAGAATAAACGGAATCTACTTGTCCCCACGCGGTCAACTCCTCATCGACATTATGATAATTCCATACTTTACAGATAATCCAGAATATAAACAACTCCAGATGTTTTGTCATTGACAAAAATGTCATATTTGTTGGAATCGATACCTAGAGGACAATCCTGTTCCGCCCTTGTTGTTTTGCCCTGAGCAAGGCGTTATCGGCATACAATAGCAGCTCATCGCGTGTATTTCCATTATCAGGAAACAATCCTATGCCTTGCGAGATGGCGATTAGACCCAGTTTCCGGCTTTCATATATGAGTTCAAGCTTTTCCACTCCGGTCTGAAGCCGTTGCGCTATCCCGTAGGTATGTTCACGGGTGGTACCTGGGATGACAATGGCAAACTCATCTCCACCATATCGGCAGATAACCGCATTGAGGGGCACTTCCTGACGCAGGAAATTGGCGAATTTCTGCAGTACCAGATCACCGGCGGCATGCCCAAAACTATCATTGTAGTTTTTAAAATGATCGATATCCAAAAGGATCAGGCTAATCCTGGTATTGCCCGACTCGGATCGATGCATATTCGCCCTGGAGATTTTCTGATCCAGAGTCTCATTGAAATACCGCCGGTTAAACAACCCGGTGAGAGGATCGGTAATGGAACTCTCCTTCAACTGCCTGGTATATTTTTCTAAAAAAGAGCTTATCACAATGCTAAGCACTGAGATGATACATACAAAGGAAAAGAAACTGGCCCAGTTCAACACCAGCAGATCTGGACAATGGATGATTATGACGACAAGGGCTATGAATTGGACCACAGCCAGGACAATGGTAACCGTCAAGGGGAAAAGCAGGCCGGATAGGATGATTGAGATGACCACGTAGAAAAGCGGGAACATGTCCCCATGGAGTATCAGAGGATCGCACAGGAGGGAACACCACGTGCCAATGAATGGCACCGCGACCGTCAATACCGCTGATAGCATGTATTTGCCCCGAAGGGTACATGCAAAGGCTATGGAGATGATCACAAGCAGACCGGCAACCAGCAGGGAGTAGAAAACCCTGGATCCACTGCCATTCGGGTTCACCACGAAAATGAGGATAAGTATTGAAAACATAAGAAAGAAAACTATTGGCTGCAGCCATTTCAAGAAACTCAAACGGCTATCCGGGTGGGAAGAATCCGCCATCTTGACATCCTTTTGCACCATCGCATCCGACAGTTCCATCCTATCACGTCTTAAAAAGGAAAAACAGCCCAATCAATCCCTCATAGTACGGCTGTTGTGTAGCCAATCCCTTGTACCCTGCCATTAGGAGGGTTATCATGAAGCATGTCGGCCTGTACCTTGAACAACGGATTCCTATGCAAACACAGTCTATTTGGCGGCTTAAGCGATGCCGAACTGGATGAGGTCCGTCTCCTGCTGGACGAGACAACCTATCCAAAGGGGACGGTTGTCCTACGGCAAGGTGAGCCTAACAGTACTGTGTACTTTATTGTAAAGGGGGATATCTCCATCCGCAAACATGCTGGGGAGGATGCTGGAAGCGCACGGGAAATCACTGTGTTGCACGAAGGTGACTCTTTTGGCGAGATGGAACTGATCGACATCCAACCCTGTGCTGCCTCGGCGGTTTGCCTGACCGAGGTCAACGCCATCACTTTATCAAACCAGGCGCTTTACCGGCTCTCCTGTTCAAACCTGAAAGCCTATACCCTGATCATCATGAATCTTGCCAGGGATATCAGCCGGAGACTCAGGTCGACTGATAATCTACTGGCTTTGGTCTCATCAAAACAACAGGAAGCCGGAGCAGCCCGGTAGTCCAATAGCCTACTGTCGCGTTCTGCACAGGTGTCCATCCTTTGGACTGTTGGCGTGCAGTCAAGATAACCCCTATGGCATTCTCATTGTTTTCTCATCCTTGCTGAACAATTTTCTCACATGGTTGTGATGGTAATACAACTATCACAATTCCATGGAGGAAAATCATGAAAACGAGCTTCAAGCAAGTCTTTAGGATTCTATTGGCAAGCTGTCTCCTGTTTTTGCTATCTGTCCCTGTCTTTGCTGAGGGAACAATAGAAAACCAGACCAATCATGCCAATCAGACCATCGTTTCCGAACAAATCGCCAAATATGTGTTCCTGTTCATTGGAGATGGGATGGCCACGCCGCAGATAAACGCTGCCGAGGCTTTCGCGAATGCCACACAATCCAATGATGTTGCCCTACAGTCTGTGCGGTTCTCACAGTTTCCGGTAGTGGGATTGACCACCACCTACGATGCGGGATCCCTTATCACCGATAGCGCTTCGGCGGGAACCGCAATCGCCACAGGCAATAAGACCCTCAGTGGGGTGGTCAACATGAACACCAGCAAAACGGTATCCTATAAGACAATTGCCGAATACGCCAGGGAAAAGGGAAAGAAAATCGGTATTGTCACCACCGTATCGCTGGACCACGCGACCCCAGCCTGCTTCTACGCGAAAGTACCTTCCCGTGGCAACATGTATGATATCGCCGTCCAACTCACCGAAAGTGGTTTTGATTACTTTGGAGGCGGTGGTTTCGCGCAGCCTAGCGGGAAAAACAAGGATCAACCTGAAATCACCGCTTTGGCAGTGAGAAAAGGTTATGTGTATGTCGACTCCACCAAGGAATTCAAAGAGCTCCAGCCGGGAGTGGGTAAAGTGTTGGCTGTCAACGAACGCCTTCAGGATTCAGCCGCTATGCCCTATGAGATCGACCGCAACCCGGAAGAACTCTCTCTGGCCGATTATACCGCCAAAGGCATAGAACTGCTTTCCGATGATCCCGACGGGTTCTTCATGATGGTCGAAGGTGGAAAGATAGACTGGGCTTGCCATGCGAACGATGCCGGTGCGGCCATCCTTGACACACTGGCCTTTGACGACGCCATCGCGCAGGCTATCGATTTTGCCAACCGCCATCCCGCCGATACCCTCATCATCGTGACCGGCGACCACGAGACCGGTGGAATGACCATCGGATTTGCCGGTACGAAATACGCTACCTTTTTCAACGAAATCGCCAAACAGCACATGTCCTTCACCGCATTCGACCAGGAGGTTCTCGGCCCGTACAAAGCAAGCCTGAAGACTTCAGGGAAAAAATCCGCCCTTGAGGATCTACTGCCGGTTATCAAAGACAGTTTTGGTCTCGATTTCCAGACCCTGTCAGCTGTCCAGCAGGACCAGCTCCAATCGGCTTTCGCCCGGTCGATGGGCAATGAGATTGTTTCCGTCCGGCCCGAGGATCAATACCTACTGTACGGTGGATACGAACCATTGACCGTTAAAATCACCCAGATCATCAACCAGCAGGCTGGAATCGGCTGGACATCCTATTCGCACACCGGAGTACCAGTAGCAACCTTTGCCAAAGGCGCCGCCCAGGAACTCTTTGGGGGATACTATGACAATACAGAACTCTTTTCAAAAATGATGATGGCCATGGGAATTACTTCCCCGGCCAAGTAGGCCTTTTGGACAACCGGAACTGTTACGGTGTGGCGGTTGGGTACGGCTGCCACACCAGCATATCCAGCCTACATACCCCGAATCCAATGGAGTGTGGCCATATGCTAGGAAAAGCAACTATGAAAACGATTAGAAAAGAGGATATCTGGCTGGTTATCATCTCAACCATACTGAGCCTTGGATTATTGGCGGTTCCCTCCGGTTTTACCGATTCGGGAACCCCGTGCCAAGCGATCAGGACCTCGGCCATCGTGTTGGAAGTGGACAATGCTTTAGTGAAAACCATAGGACCGGTAACCGAAGGCGCCCAGCAGTTGATGATCCGAATCAACCACGGACACTTCAAAGGACAGCTTGAACAGACCACCAATGTCCTGATGGGGAAAAAAGAACTTGACAAATTCTTCAAACCCGGCGATCAGGCTTTTGTGGTGCTTGATCTGAAAGATGATGGAACCGGTATCGCCTACGCCAATGTGATCGATCACTATCGGACAAGCAAGACCCTCTTTCTGATCCTGGTCTTTTTCATCAGTCTTGTATTGATCGCGGGATGGATTGGCCTGAAAGCCATTGTCTCCTTTCTGTTCACCGGAATCCTCATACTCAAAGTCCTGCTCCCATCATTTCTCTGGGGACTCAATCCGATTCTCATAGCCTTCGGTGTTGTTACGTTGCTGACAGCGGTGATTATCTTTCTGGTTGGCGGTTTATCCAGCAAAGGACTCACTGCTTTTCTGGGGGCTTTCAGCGGGATACTGGTCACCGTTCTGCTTGCCATGGGGTTTACCAAATGGTTCCAGCTCAATGGAGCGGCCAGCCCCTTTGCCGAATCGCTGGTCTACTCGGGATTCGGCCATCTCGATCTGGTAAGCATTTTCATCGCCGGTATTTTCATCGCCTCCTCGGGTGCGGTGATGGATCTTTCCATGGACATCGCCGCAGCTATGTATGAGATCAGGGAGAAACAACCCTCGATCACTCGCAAGGAGCTGATTCTTTCCGGTTTCACCATTGGCCGTCATGCTATCGGAACCATGACTACGACACTGCTTCTCGCCTACTCAGGTGGTTATACGGGGATGTTGATGACTTTTATCGCCCGGGGGGTTCCGTTCGAGAATATCATAAACATGGTGTATGTATCCTCGGAATTAATCCATACCTTAGTGGGTAGTTTCGGTTTGGTGCTGGTAGCGCCTCTCACCGCCCTGGCAGGAGGAATGGTCATCATACCACCATTCCACAAGGCTCTTTTGTCAAATTCCATCAGACCGCTGTGAACAACAAGACCACCGGATACGCTCCGATGGCCTTTGTCGACACGATACATGGAAAGCAGAAGCCTCAGGCCAATTCACCCGCCGCCTTGATCTTGACCCGGCTGGTATTGCCAGGATAGTACGCCAGAGGAACCTCCTCGACCTCGATGATCTCAACCGTCTCCCGGCGCGCTCCACTTTTCACCGCCAGAGTGACCGCCTCGTCTTTGGCCATCTGCAGAGCCTGTTCCCGGGGAACCGCATCGAACGAAACCAGTTTCTCATAGGTGCCGCTCACTTTGCTGATCGCCGATCCAATGGCATTGGCAGTGCCGAAATGATCGGGTGTACGCACACTGCGGGCTCCCACGATATCCTTGGGGACAATGATTGATCCCCCTCCCACAAGCACCACATCCACCGGATCGGAAGAAATCTTGATCGCATCAAGATTATCCTCCACCAAAGCCTTGATAACCGCCAGAGCCTTATGTACCAGAGACCTATCCAGATGGGCGACCCTGGCAGGATCTCCCAGCACCGTCAGATTGGCTGCCACAGCGATATCAGTCGCAGTAAGCACCTCGCCACCAAACACCAGAGCCTGCTGTGTGATCCGGTAACCAACACTGTCGGGACCCACGGTCACTTCCCCATTGTCAAGCTGGCGTACGATCGAACCACCACCCAGTCCAATGGAGATGACATCGGGCATGCGGAAATTGGTGCGAACCCCGCCAATCGAGACCGCCACACCGCTTTCACGGGGGAATCCGTTCTGGATGACCCCGATATCCGTGGTGGTTCCACCAACATCGATCACCACCGACTCCTTGAGAGCACACAGATAATCGGCTCCTCGGATGCTGTTGGTGGGGCCACAGGCGATGGTCAATATGGGATAGCGCCTAGCATGTTCCATAGTCATCAGCGTGCCATCGTTCTGGGATAGATAGAGTTCGGCATTGACCAGACCTTCCTGTCTGAGTGAAGCATTGAATCCATCGGTGAACGTCTTGGCCACCTTATGCAGCGCTGCGTTGAGGATCGTGGCATTTTCCCGTTCCACCAATCCCATTGAACCGATCTCGCTGGAAATGGAGATATGGACTTCATCACCCATCACCTCTCGGCACAGTGCGGCCGCGGCCAGTTCCTGATCATTGCGCACACAGGCGAAAACACAACTGATAGCAACCGCTTCAACCTTGCCTTTGAGACTGGTAAAGAAATTCCGGGTAGCCACAGTGTCCAACGGGGCGATCTCCTTGCCATTGTACTCATAACCTCCGCCCACAATCACCGAAGCAACCGCGACCTGCCGCAGGGAAGGCGACCAATCGATCATCGGAGGAATCGCTACGGAAGCCGGTGCCCCGATACGCAGGATACCGACTGGTGCCAGATGCTTACGCTCGATAATGGCATTGGTACACTGGGTAGTGCCCAGCATGGCTTTGGTAATCAACAACCGATCCACTTTGGAGATCTCAAGGATATTTTTCAGGGCATCCAGAATACCGCCATAGACATCCTCGCTGGTAGGTTGCTTGAAATCCGCGACTATAGCCAGATTGTCATCGATCAACACCGCGTCGGTGTTTGTCCCCCCCACATCTATTCCCAAACGATACTGCATCACAACACCTCCCGGGCACGTTCCTCAAGCGGAATATAATCTGTATCGCACCCGAAATAGCGGGGACCCACCAGGGCCAGCCCTTTGGGGCTTCTCCACAGGTTGAAACAGGGTAACCCAACCACAAGCACCCGCTTCCCATACTTAAGAGCGTCTGTGGTGATGGGGAGGAAGGTTTCGGAATCCACCAGGCAGATCAGATCGGGAACCGTGGCTACAATCCTGCCATCCACCGTAGCGGTCAGATTCTCGTTCTGGAACTCAACCTTGGCTTGTTTTCCCTTGTAGTCGCCAATACCGTCCATCACTACCGTACCGAAGTTGAACGCTCCCCGGGTTTCCCGCAGCACATCGCAGATTTTTCCCCTGAAGAGCCTCATGCCTCCTGTGAACTGTAGAAAACGGGCTTCGGGAGATTGATCGGTCCCCTCCTTGATCGTGCGGATAGCTTTGCCCAGCTCCTCTGAACGGGTGACAATCCGTTTCACTCCGTAGGCTTTCACTGTCTTGCCATCCATGGGATACAGGGAGACGGCCACAGAACCACCACAGCTCATGGTAACCGCACGGGCCAGCTCCTCGGTCCATTTGTTGGAGATGGTCTTGAATATCACCGCGTTGCCTTTCTCATCGGTAAGCGCCATCGGCGTGGCGCTTACTCCGCCAATGGTGAATGTCACCATCTGCAACTCAGGAAAAGCCCGGCCCATACCATCCACATCGACTAGGGGAAGTCCCAGAGTTGCTGAACAGACAATGGGGAACATGCTGTTGAAACCACCCGCCTCCATCGGCATGAAGGCATACACTTTTTTTCCGAAATAGGTGCTCACCACATCATACAAAGCCCGGCATTCCCTCCCATTGGCGGCTTTCTCAGCCAATACCGTGGGAGCGCCCATCATCGCCATGGGCACTATCAGCGCATCGTCCGGTATCTCATCGGGATCCAGTAAAGTCACCGGCCCATACTCTCTGATGGCACCCATCGCCATCAGTTTTCCGATATAGGGGTCTCCACCACCCCCGGCACCCAGCAATGAGGCACCGAGCGCGATATCCTCGATCTGATCCAATCCAATGGTTCTCATCATCATGCCTTTTTAGTGTCGAGCACCCGGTGCAAAATGACATAGGAGACCATCGACACCACAATCCCATTGATGGGGGAAACGAAAAACACCGCCACATTGCCTGTGATATAGGCCACCGCGGCACCCAGCACAAAGGAAATAATACCCGAGGCGGAGAATCCCTGGATAGCCACCACATTCTCCTTCTTGCCTTTTCCGATAATCCAATAGGAGGCGATGATGACACCGGCGATAGGAGGGATAAAAGCCGTGAGGATGCTCAGGAACACCTGGAATTTGCTCAGCAGACCAAAAGCCGCCAACAGGGTACCCAGACCGCCCGCCACTGCGGTGGCGATCTTGAAATGCTTTTCGTCGGTTCCAAACAGACTGGCGACCGCGATGCCGCCACTATAGGCATTGGTCACGTTGGTGGTCCAGGTGGCCAGCACCAGGGCAATCAAACCGAAAGCCGGCACACCCACCGCGGAAAGCACCGCTGAGATATCGTACTGATTGGCTACAATTGAAAGCACGGCTCCCACCACAATCATCATCAAACCGGCCGGTAATACGCCCAATACCGAGGATTTAATCACATCCCTGCGGTTTTTGGCAAAACGGGAATAGTCCCCGCTGATCACCCCACCCAGAGCAAAAGTCGCCACTGTAAGGCTGATTCCCGCAACCAGACTCATGGGAGCCACCGGTTTGTACTGCGCGATTACCGCACCGCCGTTGTTTTTAGTGAAAGCCGCGACAACTCCATAGATTATGACCAGTACAAGGGCTGGAACCGCCACAAAGTTGAGATACTTCAAAGCCTTGTATCCGTACATGGCAGTCAGCAGCATAAGCAAGCCCCAGACAATGGAACTGAGCCAGGCCGGAATAGCGATACCGGTCATCGAAGCCAACATTGCGGAGAAAGAAGCGCCGCACACCGCACTTTGGATACCAAACCAGCCGATACAGGCGATGGCAAGCATCAGGCTGATGATGTACCGGGCACCCTTGTCCCCGAGTACCGCGCCTGCCATGGAAACCGTAGGAAGTCCGGTATCGCAGCTCTCCATGCCCATGAAACACATATAGGTGCAGACAATCCCATACCCGATCAGCACACTGAGGACCACGCCTCCCAGAGTGAACCCCATACCAAGAAACCCACCGATCATAAGGCATGGAACACAGATCATGCTTCCAATCCAGATCATGGCCAGGCTGCCCCAGCTTTGTCGCTGCGAAGCGGGCACCGCAAACCCAGAATTGATTTCGCTCATATGCTTTCTCCTTGAAAAATATGGATTTGACAAGGATGATAGGTAATGTGCGTTGTTTCGTCATTGGCAATACATCTGAAAAAACCGGGGTATCTTTTGTCCAAATGGACAAATTCACGATTCCAGAATCCGCAACATCCCCAAAGCAAGCGCTAGAAACGAATTCAAGGGAAATGCAGTGATATCGGATCCAAACAGATCCGTAAGTTTCTGAACCCGGTACTTTACAGTATTGACATGCAGATTCAGGAATTCCGCGGCGGCCGCAATGCGTCCCTGGCTATCAAGGAGCAGCACCGCCAGAGTCCGCAGGCTTTCGCTGTCTTGTTTGATTGGACGAAGGTAAAAGGTATTTTCCTCGATCGAGAGTTGCCCATTCTGGATACAGGCCAGACAATTGGCCGCAAAGGCCGCATCCTCGGCAGTGTAGAACCGCTTGTGGGGGAAGATCAAGCGGCAAGCTTCTTTGGTCTGTTGGATCCGCAGATACGACTGCCGTACTTCGGTGGTCGTCAGGGTATGCTGGATAGCAAACACCTGGCAGTCCAGCGCGTGCAACTCGCTGGCGATCTCTTCCCTCTGGCCTAGACATATCCCATCCGTGAACGCCACAGTGTGCTTCTCGTAATTGTCGCATAGACTGATGCGGTAATTCTCTTTCATACACCGTGAGAGAGTGTTTTTGAAAACTTCGGGGTCGTGGCTCTCCCCCAATGGGATAAGCACCCACATCTCCTGCAGCGCCGCCACATCTATGTGGAACAGCTCGCCCAGACGCCGCATTTTGATTGGTTCATCCCGCAAAATCGTCCTGATCATCTCCGCGGAAATGAACTGGTTATGATGGGGATTCCAGATGTTCACAAACAACTGCACCACTTCCAGAATCTGCCGGATACTTTCCTCAGATACCGCGTTTCCCTCGATATCCACGATACTCAGGTACATGGCCGGGCCTTTTTCCGCAGTTATCCGGCTTTTAAAGCGCCACCAAAGTGAAGGAAAGCTCTGTGATTCTAGACTATGGATGATGCTGGCCTCGGCTGCCTGGGGATATGCCACAGCATTCAGCAAGCTGCCATTCTGATCAGTGAGTATGAAACTGGCGTGCACCCGGTCTCTCAGCAAAGAGAACACCGTGTCCATGGTCCGCAGGTTTTCAGGGAGCTTGGTAATCTGATTCAGCAGGTCGCCAGCAAACAGAGTCTGTTCGGTCCTTTCTTTGATGATGGCTTCCATGATGGATGAAATAACCTCGCTGTACCGGTAGCTGATAATCCCCTCCGGCATGACAATCAGGGCAATTCCATATGTATCGGCTACTTCAATCACGCGCTTGTCGAGCTTTTTGACAATGATTCCCAGATAATACAGGATGACCGCCACCTCGCCATAGTTGGCCAGATCCTTGAGAATCCCGCACTGCGCCTCCACATTGTCTTTGATATTGTACCAGCAGGTGAGAGCGATTTCGCTTCCAATAAAGCGGTTCTTCTCGAAAAACTCATCAAGCAACGCGTTGGGTTCGGCATATTCCACCACAGATACTGAAGTGACCGGCCGTTCGAGCGCGCTTTTCCCCGCCACAACCTGGGCATCTTTAAGACAAGGGAGTTCCAACAATTGCGCAAGCGTGACACTCATGAACCTACGCTACCGCATCCACCCGTGAAGTGTAAAGTGTCACGCACCTCTTCGGGGGAAGAAAAGTGTCAGACACTTTTTCCTAAAAATGGGGTTCTGACCCTTGGAATTGAGGATTATGGAAAAATAGTTGTGTATTTTCAGTAATTCCATATACGGATCAATACAACTGTTCGGCCAGGTATGTTGCATGCCACAGGCCCTCAAGGGTTCTAACCTCCTCGGCGAATTCCTTTTCAGTCTGGGTCTCTTTCTTTTCGATCTGCTGGAGAATCTCGAACTGGAATGCTTCCATTCCGAAGCGGTTGATGTCTGCGTTCAATTCCAGATGGGTGGATGAGCCGATCGATTTTGAGAAATCGAACAGATTCCGGCAACGCTGGATATCTGTGGCCGACTGTAGCAAGCGCTTTCCGGTTGGTGGACAGTAGATAGCGCACACCCCTCCCACCAATTTCCGTTCCTTATAGGTCGATAGCATTTCTTTTTTCTGTTGCTTATCCATGGCAAACCTGCTCTAGATAAAATTTTTAGTAAATTACTAATTTACTGATATCGTATCAAAAGCAGAGCAGGAAGGCAACCCCGTGGAGCTACCCCAATAAAGAAAACCGGACTTTATTGATAATTTCTATTGGTGAACAATGGAAGCCCTATCCACGTACGTATGGCCGGGCTTTCTCTATAAGATACCTAGGCATCGGGATGGAATCGAGGGTTTTGATGGTGGTGGAAGCCCGTTCCTTGACAATACGTCTGACCAGGGCAGGTCCCAGACCAGGAACCCGCAGCAACTCATCCTTGCTGGCATGGCCCAGGGATACCGGATAGAAATCGGGATGGGCTTCAGCCCATAGCTGTTTGGGATCCTTGGATAGATCCAGATTGCCAAAATTGTTGAAAAGCAGATCGTCATATGAGAAACCATACTGTCTGAACAGGAAATCAGCCTGGTACAGGCGGTGTTCCCGCTTCAACAGGCCGTCGCTCGCCAAGGAAGGATCGGGTAAAAGCAATCCGGCCGCAGGAGGCTGCTCCAATAAGGACAAGCGACGCTGTTCTCCAGGGATGGAAGGATCGCCTAGCCCCGACTGGTAGGCGGAGAAATAGAGCCGGTCGAAACCCAGCCGCTTGTACATACCCCAGGAATAGCCAAGTATCTCCCGGTCTGACTCATCCGAGGCTCCTACGATGAACTGGCTGGTCTTGGACACCCTGGCATGGGCTGTTCCACGGGCAGTCTGCTCACTGATGTACTTGAGTGGCTCGATGATATCCTGTTGATACCGCTTTTTCTGCGACAGCTTGGAAAAATGCTCCGGTCCAGGGGTCTCGATATTCAACGATACGGCTGAGGCCAGTTTCAACACGTGGTCGATAGCCGCTTGGGAAGCTCCAGGGATGATCTTGATGTGGATATAGCCTTTGTAGCGATATGTATAGCGCAGGATTTCGGCCGTCGCTGCCAGACGGGCCATAGTCGCATCCGCGGTCCCCATCACCCCAGAACTGAGGAATATACCGATAAGCGGTCGTTTGGTCAGCAAGGCCATGAAGAAAGCAGCCAGTTCCTCCGGATTCAGACCTAGCCGAGGCGTGTCCTGGTTCTGACGGAGGGGACAATACCGGCAGTCGTTGCTACAGGCATTGGTCATCAGGGTTTTAAGCATGATGCCGGTGCCTCCGCTTGCCACGGTTACCGGGTAGAGCCAGTTGCCCTCCTTGGTTTTCCTACGATGCTCAATGGGATTTTTAGTACTGCAGGCACAGGACAGATCGTACTGGGCATCCCGCGCCAATATATCAAGTTTCTCGGAAACATCCATGCGCACATGTTAACACATGTTTAGTAGTTTGGCTAGAGAAATCAGACCATACGGGGATCCACATCGGCCAGATAGTCGATGGAATCAAAACCGAACCCATGGATATGGTCGTATTCGCAACGGAATCCTTCCAGATCGCCACAGGTGAGCAAAGCGCCCTCCTCAAGACTGTTCCAACGCTCCATCACCTCGCGCTGCACATCCGCGCGCATCTCCCAATCATCCAACCGTATGCGGTTCTCGCTATCCACGGGAACCGGTTGGCCGGTATAGAGCTTCCCGGTGAACAATCTATACATCTGCTCGGTGCACTGCTCATGAAGCCCCAGATCCTTCATCACCCGGTATAGGATAGCCATATACAGAGGCACCACCGGAATCACCGCGCTTGCCCGGGTCACCAGAGCCTTGTTCACCGACACATAGGCTTTCCCTCCGATAGCGGCCAGATAGCCATCCAGAACCGCAGCACTATGCTCCAGATCCTCCTTGGCTTTGCCGATGGTCCCCTCCCGGTAAACCGGATAGGTTACCTGGGGTCCGATGTAGGTATAGGAAACCGTCATGGCCCCCCGTGCCAGCAAACCCTGTTCCAGCAGATAGGATATCCAGAGCCGCCAATCCTCGCCACCCATCACCTTGACCGTATCGTCAATCTGCTTCCGCTCGGCAGGTTCCACGGTCACACTGTGTACAATTCCCGTGGAAGTATCCACCGAAAGAGCAGTATAGGGCTGTCCGATCGGTTTGAGAACCGAACGGTAGACTTCGCCGGTGAAAGGATCGGTACGCATGGGCGAAGCCAGACTGTACACCACCAGATCCACCTGCCCCATCAGATCCTTTATCCGGGAGGCCACCCGGGCTTTGATCTCCTGGGAAAAAGCATCTCCGAAAACCGAGGCGGCCACCAGACCCTCTTTGGCTGCCTCCTGTTCAAAAGCCAGGGTGTTGTACCATCCCGGCGTAGCGGTCTTGTTTTCGGAAGGTTCCCGCTCAAAGGACACATTCAAAGTGGCCGCGTGGCCAGCGAAAGCAGTGACAATCCGCGAGGACAGTCCATAGCCAGTCGAACCACCCAGCACCAATACCCGTTTGGGCAACAAAGAAGCGCTAGGTAGATGCTGGCTGAGCGACCGCACCCAATCAATCTGATCCAGAGTATGGCGCGCACACCCCTGGGGATGGGCGGTCAAAGAGACATTGTGCAGAATCTTCGAGGTGATGATCATGTTTTCTCTCCCAGTATCTCAGAACCATTGGCATTGCCGACAATACACATCCAGGTAGCCTCAGCCGCCACCACGCCATCGACGGTGATGGTTCCGCTTTGGCGCAGCATGCGCTGTGAAAGCCGCAGGTTCCTCACCTCGATGATGGCCAGATCGCCCGGACGCACCTGGGTGCGGAACTTGGCCTTTTCTACGGTTCCCAATACAATAAACACCCTTGGAGGCATGATTCCCATCTGTCTCAGGCCCGCTCCGCCGCATTGGGCCATCGCTTCCACCAACAGCACTCCGGGTACCACAGGGTAATCGGGAAAATGTCCCTGGAAAAAAAACTCATCGGGACGGAAAAATTTTTTCCCCACTGTGACATCCTTGTCCACTGACACCAGTTCATCGACAAACAGGAAAGGATCCCTGTGGGTAAGCAGATCCTCAATCTTTTGAAATGAAGCATCCGACATCGCACTCTCCTTGGTGATATTACAGCTTTTAATAGCGATCATACCATCTTTTCAATACAAGCGCACCATTATGTCCACCAAATCCAAGGGACTCGCTCAAAGCTACCCGGATAGTCCCTTCGATCCCCCGGTTGGGGACATAATCGAGATCGCATGCGGGATCGGGATGGGTCAGATTCAGGGTACAGGGAAAAAACTGATCACGGATAGCCAATAGGGAGATGATCGCCTCCACCGCTCCCGCGGCGGCCACCAGATGGGAGGTCATGGATTTTGTGGAAGAGACCTTCAACCGATAGGCATGCTCACCAAACACCTGTTTGATGGCTTTGGTCTCCATGACATCGTTGGCCTGGGTGGAGGTCCCATGCGCATTGATATAATCGACATCAGATGGTTGTAAACCAGCCTCCCTCAAAGCAATGCGCATCGCCCGGGCAGCTCCTTCGCCATCGGGAGCAGGCGCCGTGAGATGGTAGGCATCGCAGGTCATGCCATATCCCACGATCTCTCCTAGGATACAAGCTCCCCGGGCCTGGGCGTGGCTGAGTTCCTCCACAACCAGGATACCGGCACCTTCGCCTAGCACAAAACCATCCCTATTGGCATCGAAAGGCCGGCTGGCCAGGGTAGGAGTCTCATTATAGGCCGTCGAGAGGGCTTGCAGACGGCAGAAACCCGCTATCGCCAATCGGGTGATGGCGCCCTCGGTCCCGCCGGTGACCGCCAGGTCCACTAGGCCGTACTTGATTGCATGGAAAGCCGCACCGATGGCATCGGTTCCCGAGGCACAGGCGGTGACCGTGGTATGGCAAGGACCTTTCAAACCATAACGGATAGCGATGTTTCCGGCGGCTTCATTGGCGATCATCTTGGGAATCGTCAATGGAGCGACCGCCCGGGGGCCACGTTCCAACAGCTTCGCAATGTTTTCCTCGACCACCTCGAATCCTCCGATACCATTGCCCAGATACACACCGGCGGCTTCAGGATCATAGCCACCCTTGCCGTTGGGACCCAATCCCGCCTGATCCATCGCCTGTACCGCGGCATACAGGGCATACTGGGTGAAATCAGCCATGGAACGCACCTCTTTGCGATCCAATAGATCCGAAGGATCGAAATCCCTGATCTCCCCCGCGATTTTCACGGGATAATCGGTAGTATCGAATCTGGTGATCAGTCCGATTCCCGATTTGCCTTCCCTGATATTCTGCCAGAACTCCTCAACCCGTTTTCCCAGGGGATTGACGGTTCCCATACCGGTCACCACCACCCGCCTGATTTGCGTACTGTCCATACCACACCTCCTGATCACATTGTCATCCCACCGTCCACCGCTATCACCTGGCCGGTGATATAGGAGGCTTGGTCCGAAGCCAGAAACGCCACCATCCGCGCGACTTCCAAGGGAAGCCCGATCCTCCCCAAAGGGATACTGCCTATCAAGGCTTCCCTCACAGCGGGGGAAAGAATTCCGGTCATGGAAGTATCGATATAACCGGGAGCCACCACATTCACCCGCACATTGCGGCCCGCCAGTTCCTTGGCAAGGCTCTTGGACAGACCGATGATTCCGGCCTTTGAAGCGGCATAGTTGGTCTGCCCGCCATTACCCACCAGACCCACCACCGAGGAGATATTCACAATCGAGCCACACCGTTGGGAAGCCATGAGGCGGCTGAGCTTCCGACAGGCGATAAACACCCCGGTAAGATTGATGCGGATCACCTCGTCCCAAGCCTCATCCTTCATGCGCATGATCAGACCATCCCGGGTGATTCCCGCATTGTTCACCAGGATGCCGATGTTCCCCGCCTCGGCAACCGCGCACTCCACAGCACTCTCGATCGAAGCTCCATCATGCATATCACAGGCCACCCAATGGACAGATCTTCCATAGCGTTGGGCAATACCGCGCAGGACTCCGGCTTGATCACCTTCGGTTCTCGATAGATACCAGACATCGTTTCCTTCTTGGAGCAGTTGTTGCACAATCGCCAGCCCGATACCGCGGGACCCGCCTGTAACGATAGCCTTATTATAGATTTCCGCTTTATTTTCCATCACCATCACCCCATTCCAATCTATCGTTTGATAGCAGTTGTTGAATTTCCACTTCGGTCCCGGCCGCTTGGCAAGCCGGATGGAAATCCCCGGAACGCCACAATCCACCAAGCACTCTACCTGGACCGACTTCCAGAACACCCCCCAGACCCTTGCGGTCCAAGGCTGCTGATACCGACTGCATGGCCGCAGTCCAGCGCACCGGACAGCTCAGTTGCCGGGCACACAGTTCCCTGGCATGCTGGCCAGAAAGCACCTGTTCCCCGGTTACCGAGGAATACACCTGCGCCGTAGGATCGGTAAAAACACATCCGTCAAGAAAGCGGGCGAAATCCGGCAAAGCCGCATCCATGAAAGGCGTATGGAAAGGACCCGAAACTTTGAGCGGTATGATTTTCCGTGCCCCGTGGGCTTTGAGTTCCTCTACCACACTCTCAAGCTGTCTGGCCACACCCGAGACCACCACCTGGCCGGGACCGTTGTCGTTGGCACAATACAGCTGCTCAACACCCATGGAGACAAATAGGCGTTCCACCTGGGAAAAACCCAAGCCTATCACCGCCACCATGCCTAGTTCGCCCACCTGCCGCTTCGCTTCCTGAGCGGCCCGCGCCATGATGTTTCCGCGCTCAGCCACCAGACGGAAAAGGGTGGTATCATCCAGAATACCTGCAGTGGCATAGGCGCTCAATTCGCCAAGGCTGAACCCCGCCTGTACCGGCAGCCCCACCCCCATCTCCAGCAACCTCACCGCTGCGGCGCGATTGGCCAGCGTCACCACCAACTGGGTGTTTTCCGTCTGTCTCAACTGATCATCGGTTCCGTGCGTCAGTAGGTGGAGAAGAGCTTTCCCGGTGGCTTCGGAGGCAATGTGGAACAATTGCCTGACAGCCGCCGAAGAGCTATGCAGATCAAGCGCCATCTGCTGATACTGGGCACCCTGCCCGGGAAAAAGAGCCGCATAGGTTACCATCGTATAAGATTTCCTCCATACGTGAGTCCTGCCCCGAAACCCACGGTCATAACCAGCTGGCCTGGCCTGAGCAACCCCAGGTCAACCATCTGTGAAAGAGCGATGGGTATCGAGGCTGATGAGGTGTTGGCGTAGGATTCAATATTGGTGAAGAATTTCTCCTGGGCGATCCCCATCCTTTTGGCAGCCGCCTGAATGATGCGGATATTGGCCTGATGGGGCACGATCCAATCGATATCCGCTATATCCAGTCCATTGCGGCTAAGCAATTCCCCGATCACCTCGCCCATCACCCTGACGGCAAAACCATACACCAGGCGCCCATCCATATGCAGCTTCAAACTGGAGGGAAGGGAGTCGGAACGCGAGGGAACACTGGATCCTCCCTCGGGAATACATAGATACATGGCTCCACTGCCATCGGCGTGCAGCACACTGTCGACAAGATGCGCCTGGCTATCGGCGGGACCTTCGGTTCCCACCAGGACACATCCGGCTCCATCCCCGAACAGCACGCAGGTGTTGCGGTCAGTCCAATCGGTCACACTGGAGAGTTTCTCCGCTCCAACCACCAGGATATTGCGCAGCGTGCCATTGTTCAGCAATCCTTTGGCAATCTCCAGCGCATAGATGAATCCGGTGCATCCGGCGGAAATATCGAAAGCCGGGATGGATGAAAGACCCAGCTTGTGCTGTACCACACAGGCGGTGGAGGGGAATCCCAGGAAATCCTGGGTCGCGGTAGCCAGAACGATGGCATCCACACTCTGGGGATCCAGACCGCTTTTAATGAACAGGTTTCCAATAGCCAGGCAGGCGAGATCGGAAGTAGCCACCCCCTCATCGGCGATATGGCGAGAACCGATTCCCGTATGGGAGAGGATCCATTCATCATTGGTATCGACCACCGCCGCAAGGTCGTCATTGGTCACCGTCCGGGGAGGCACATAAGCTCCAATCGCCCTAATATGGATATGTAGGTCTTTTTCCACGCTTGCCACTCCTGCCAGTTGGGATTCCATTCCACCGCGAATGGAACGGAAGGGCTGATCGGCCCCGCCTATTATTAATTACATTTTTTTGTTTTTTGTCAATATTGACATATAATGACACGTTTGTTAGTATAAAACAAGACCGCCGCCCGCCGATATCACCTAAACCCGGCTTTCCTGGAAAAACAGGCGATGCGGAGAAGGAATCCCAACCATGGATAATGTGGAATTAAAAGCCTTGATCGATATGTTTGCCCTAAGTCCTCTTACAGACCTGGAAGTCACCTGTCCCGCCTATAGTGTGAAAATGAAACAGGATAACGGTGTGGATAAAACCGGGAAAAAGCCCGCTAGTCAGCCGGATTGTCTGCCAGACCATGGGGGAACCCTGGCTTCACAGGAGAACCAGGTGGTCATAACCTCACCTATCGTGGGAACATTCTATCTTACACCTGCGCCCGACGCGCCTCCGTATGTGGAAGTAGGTGACAAAGTGGAGAAAGGAAGCGTGATGTGTACCATCGAGGCCATGAAACTTATGAACCAGCTGGAGGCGGATTTTTCCTGTGAGTTGGTTTCCATCCTGGCTTCCCAGGGTTCCCTGGTTGAATTCGGTCAACCCCTGTTCAAGGTGAAACGCCGATGATCGGTTCCCTGCTTATCGCCAACCGGGGTGAAATCGCCGTACGGATCATCAGAACCTGCCGGGACATGGGTATCCGTACAGTGGCCGTGTACTCTACGGCCGATGCCGGTTCGAGGCATGTGGACATGGCCGATGATGCGGTGTGCATCGGAGGCGCCCCCTCAGCCGAGAGTTATCTCCATATCAGCAACATCATCACCGCGGCCTGCGCCAAGCGCTGCGACGCCATCCATCCCGGCGTGGGATTCCTATCGGAGAATCCCGTCTTTGTAGACGCGGTGGAGCACTCTGGATTGATCTTCATCGGTCCAGACAGCCGGACGGTTTTGTTGCTAGGCGATAAGGTACAAGCCCGAAATACGGCCATGCAAGCCGGAATACCCGTGATTCCCGGTAGCAATGAGCCCATCCAGGATATCGAAATGGCTCTTGGGATGGCCAAACAGATTGGATATCCCGTCATGCTCAAGGCAACTGCCGGTGGAGGTGGCCGGGGTATCAGAGTGGTGGAATCACCTGATGGACTACGCAAGGCTTTTGAAATCGCCACCCGTGAAGCCCAGTCATTTTTCTCCAACGGAACGCTGTTTTTGGAGAAGTACCTTGCCCACCCGCGCCATGTGGAGATGCAGATGCTCGCCGATGGGAAAGGTGCGGTGGTCTGTCTGGGTGACCGGGACTGCTCGGTACAGCAGAACCATCAGAAACTCATCGAGGAAAGCCCCTCTGAAGCGATCGATGACGATCTTAGAAAGCGCATGGAAGCCGATTGCCTCCGGTTGTTCACTAAAATCGGCTACCGGGGTGCGGGGACCGTGGAATTCCTGGTTCAGGATGGAGCGTATTGCTTTATGGAAGTCAATGCGCGCGTCCAGGTGGAACATCCGGTGACCGAAGCGGTCAGTTCCATCGATATCATCAGACAGCAGATCCTGATAGCCTCGGGCAAGGATCTGTCGCTCGGCAAAGAACCGCTTCAAAACCGGGGCCATGCATTGGAATGCCGGATCAATGCGACCTGCGCGGGAAGCGTGACCCGTTTCGATCTTCCCTTGGGACCTGCGGTGCGCGTGGATACCCATTTGTTTCGGGGAGCGGTGATATCCCCCTACTACGACCATCTGATGGCCAAAATCATTGTGCATACCCCCGACAGGCCAACCAGTCTCGCCACAATGTCCAGGGCTTTGCGGGAATGCTGTATCGAAGGGGTCGGCACCAATATAGGGGAATTGCAGACCATTCTGGGTTCCTCCCAATTCCGTTCCGGCAGATTCAACACCGATCTCCATGCCAGACTCTGCATCGACCACAAGGGGGGAACGCCATGAATGCCAGTGAGAAATGTCCTGTCTGCCAGATGGAGACCCCCTGCGATCAATTGAAAACCTATCACATGGTTTGTCCTGGCTGCGCCTACCATTATCCACTCGATCCTGCCCAAAGAATCGCCTCGCTGGTGGACGGGGATAGCTTTACTCCCTTTCCCGGAGAATTCGCCGCCACCAATCCCATCGAACTGCAAGGCTATGCTGAGAAAGTGCTGCAAAACCAAGCGCAGACTTCGCTGAAGGAGGCTGTGGTGACCGGAACCTGCCGTATCGAAGGCCAAGCCATAGTGCTGGGTGTCATGTCATTCCAGTTCATGGGAGGCAGTATGGGATCGGTTGTCGGGGAGAAGATCACCCAGGCGATGTACCATGCGGTCCTGCACCGTCTACCTGTGGTGTTGTTCACCGCATCGGGGGGAGCCCGCATGCAGGAAGGAATCTTTTCTCTGATGCAGATGGCCAAGACCGCCAGTGCGGTGGCCCTTATGGGAAAAACCAGAACCCCGCTGTTCATCGTGCTTACCCATCCGACCACCGGCGGGGTGACCGCCTCGTTCGCCATGCTGGGGGATGTGATCATCGCTGAGCCGGGCGCTCTTATCGGATTCGCGGGTCCCCGGGTGATTGAAGGCACGCTGCATCAACAGTTGCCGCCGGGCTTCCAACGCTCCGAGTTCCAGATGGAAAAAGGCTTCCTCGATGCCATCGTCCATAGGGACGATCTGAGAAGCACCCTGGCGTTTCTGATCAAGACCCACCCCGTGCCGTCCAGCCGGACCACTGGCCATACCACTGACCATACCGATAACCGTACCGATAGCCGTACCGCCACCCCCCAGCCAGGAGGCCCCAATGCCAGATGACCACAAATCCTCATGGGAACGCGTGCTGTTGTCAAGACAGCAAGGACGTCCCAGCACCCTGCAGTACATACACCTCATCTGCGACAGCTTCATGGAACTGCATGGCGACCGTTGTTTTGGGGATGATCCAGCCCTGGTGGGTGGCATAGGCATGATCGGAGGCCGGCCAGTCACCATCATCGGCAATCAGAAAGGTATGAACCTTAAGGAGAATATCCAGCGCAACTACGGGATGGCGAATCCGGAGGGATATCGCAAAGCGCTCAGGCTGGCCCATCAGGCACAGAAATTCCATCGGCCTGTGGTGTGTTTCATCGACACTCCCGGAGCCTATCCGGGACTGGGCTCCGAGGAACGGGGGATAGGCGAAGCCATCGCCCGCAATATCATGGAGTTCTCCGTACTGGAAACCCCTGTGCTGTGCTTTATACTGGGTGAAGGCGGCAGCGGCGGAGCGCTAGGTATCGGCGTGGGAGACAAGCTGTACATGCTGGAGAATGCCGTGTATTCGGTGATCACCCCGGAAGGTTTCGCCTCCATACTGATGCGTGACCCCGCTCGCGCCCGGGAAGCCGCCGAAGTGATGAAGATGACCGCCGGGGATCTGAAACGGTTCCATATCATCCACGACATCATCGCCGAACCACCCGGAGGCGCCCACACCGACCCGGCTTTCACCGCGGCATTGATCAAGCAGATCATCGTCCGCGATCTGGATATCCTGTGTGCAAAACCCGTGGACACCCTGGTACGCTACCGGTTGAAGAAAATCAGGGGCATCGGCGGACTATCGGGCGATACTGCGTGGTGGGAAGACCTTTTGAAAGTGTTTCAACTGGCTGATGGAAAGTAAGATGTCTATGATTTCCTATGGCTTGCCGGGTAAGGGACCGACAGCGGAGTATATCCTTTAAGCATCCATTTGCGGGAATGGTTGCTTAGATTGGCAAACAACTGGGCAAACCGGGCTGTATCCTCCATTCCTTTGAAGACAATCCCGTAATCCCCAAGGACCTCAAGCGCGCCGGACAGGCCTTCATCGGCGACACAGACATCAGCAAGATCATCCAGAACATCTTTGGAAAAGCCATGTTCCTCCAATGGATAGGCTGAAATGAACTTTTCCATCTCCGAGACCTCGACAGACTCCATATCATAGGTGTGGGTGTAATAGTAGAGGATATCCTCTCTGGATGGCTTGAAATAGGGGATGTCCCGCACACTCCCGAGAAACTCCATCACATCCTCGGCGGTCTCGAAATAGGAGGAGATGATCAGCTCGCTCTCGCACCAGTAGGAATACTGCACGCGGGATAGCACATTCAGTTCATCATCGGCAAAAGCCGGGGTGATGGACTGGCCTTCGTAGGCGTTCCAGATACTGGCATACTGGTCGATATCCAAAACTCCATACAGATTGATCAGGGAAAGCGCATAGGCATCCAGCCGCTGATGAAACTCAATCTGGGCAACCGAAGCGGGAGAGTCGATTTCCTGTAGAAAACCAGCCAGTTCCAGGGGAACCACCGCCGTGAAGGTTTCCCCGGTGTCGAACAGGTAGAGGAAACCCAGATCCTGCGCATAGGAGATATCGTGGAAAAACAACGCCTCTTTCGGTATGGTCAAGCTGGTTTCCCCCTTGAACCGGGAAAGGAATTCCGTATTGGTCATCGGCAGATAGGTGAGGAGAACCGGCATCTCGGCAATGATACGTTCAATCAAAGCATCAATGATCTTGCCTTTGGTGGTGCTGGCTTTCAGCGTCAAGGAATGGTCCTCGGCCATTTCCTGCAGGAGATCCCGGGTGAGCAGACTCAGACAACCCCGAAGGGTTTCCAAGGGAGTGCCTGGCAGACAGCAATATGCCAGAAGCTCCCGGTTCAATTCCGGATTGGGATTCCATTCATTTCTGAGCGTCTGGGTGTCGAACAGGGAAGCAGAATATCCATCCACCATCGGTTGCCAACTCCTTCATACAGCCGTATCCATCCACCGTATCCATCAGGACCATGATGAGAAACGTTTTGCCAAGGCCTTCAGGTTATCCATCTGGGTGCGGCTTTCCTTGACAAACTGATTGTCCTCAGCCCGTCCCACAACCGCCGCCATTTCCTCGGCATTCCGATAGGTTATTTTTCTGAAAGGCTCATCATAGTCTTTCTTGCGGGTCTTGTACACCTCTGAGGCATTCTGGTCACAGAGATTGCAGAAACGGTCAATCATCTGTTCCCAGCTGGCAGGATCGATCCGGTCCTGTCCAATCAACCAATGCAGAGTATGCAGAGCATAGCAGGCCTTCGCCCGTGGATAGGCAGCCCACCAGGTGTCGTAGACTCCATGGATCTGTTCCCAGCTTGAGAACCGGTTCTCCTGGATCAGGTCGATCAGATGCAGGATCTGTTTCTCACTGGCAATCTGGCCTCCCATGTTCACAAAGGGCGCACATACCGTATCCTGGGCTTCCCTGTCGCTGTACAGCCAATCGATCAGGGTTTTTTCCAGAACGCTGATGGTTTTCACGGTTTCCAACTTGTCCAGATACCCTAAAAGCGTGCGCATGGAGGCAAATACCAGCATCTCCTTGTAGGCCCGGTAGGCTTCAGCGGCCTTGAGGATATGCGAGGCATTCACAGAACGTTCCATATGGGTGGTGGTGACGGCGAGGGTATCCACTATATCGGGATGTTCTTCCAACAGGAGGCGGCCTTGCGCTTTGAGTCCGGTCTCGGTCAGGTCCTGGCCAACACCCACCATAGCGCTGGCCATAGCGGCCTGACCCACCCAGAGTTCCAGCAATCCAATGCCATTGATAATCTCAGTGATGGTGTCGGGAGCCAGATACTCGGTCTCGATATGCTGGATGGCGATCTTGCGTTTGTCACGGTTGCCGAATTTCCAGCCATTGCGTTCCAACGCATAGCGGTTGTACATCCACCAATAGGCCGGCATCACCTGCAGGTACCCTTCCCGTTCATTGTAGGAAACCAGGGAGAAAGGCAGAAGTATATCCAGTTCGTTGGGATAATCGCCTTTGGTGATGATGGTGAAGGAAGCGAAACGGCTATTGTATTTGATCGAGGATGAGAGCGCGGGCCAGAATCCCCGTCCGGCTTTCATCTCGCCATCGTTGCCACGGGTATTGTGGTTGGATCCTATATTGGCACCGGCGGCCATGTTGGATTGGCCCTGCACCATGGCGGCGATCAAGAATGAATTGTTATGGTGCTGTTCGTGGAAGGGAAACACCAGGGCATTGAGGACTTCGCAGCACGATATGGTGGAATTGTCACCCAGAACAGAATTGAGCAGACGGGCGCCGTATTTGAGATTGCTGTTGTTGCCCATGACAAAACGGACCGCTTTGACTCCATAGAACACATGGCAGCCATATCCGATGATTCCATTGACCAGCTCCACGCCCTCTCCTATCTGGGAGGGAGATCCGGCATTGGAGTTGATGGTGAGATTCTTGAGCTTATTGGCGCCTTTCACATAGCTGGAAGCCCCGAAAAACACATCCTTCACCACCCGGCAGGTTTTGATCACCGAGGAGGTCCCCACAGTGGCGTACCAGCCCCGGCGCAGATCGCGGGAATTGTTGACCAGTTCCTTGAGCTTGGTCTGCAACACGGGATACTCACGGTAGGTGGCCCACAACCAGGCATCGGCGCAGATAAGCGCGTTGAAGGGGAGCACAGAGCGGGTCTCGGTCTCGTTCACAATACTCAGCCAGATACGCACGGCTTCGTCTTCGCCATGGGTGACCACTCCATTGCCAAACTTGGCGTGGTTGGTGGCATCCATCTCATCCACTTCACTGATGATGCATTTTTCTTCGATGATGTAGTGAGAGATATAGGCACACCGGTGGATGGCGCAATGGCGTCCAATATCGCTGGATATGATATGGCTGCCGTAGATGCCTTCAGGCAAGGCGAAATCATGGAAGCTCACAATATACGGTTCCATGGAGCCAATCCGGACAAGTCCGAAAAAACTATTATCACGCAGGAGACAGAGGTCGAAAGGTTCCTCCACCAGAATATCCTGCCAGTTGGGGCAGATGTTCCCCTGTCTCTCAAGCTGCTTGATCTCATTGGTTTCCAGGTGCCGCCAGGTACAGTTCCAGGAAGCGATCTGCTGGTTGCGCAGATAGTATTCATCCAGTCCGGCTGGAATCTGGGACCCGCTGATGAAATTGTATCCGTATTGGGTGATTGGTATTCTATCCATGATAGATGGATGATACTACGACTTCCCGTTGGATAGCAATAAAGTTGTCGCAGGCATCCGCAATATCATCCAAGGATCCCTTGCGAAAGAAGCATGTACAGACCGGTTCCCACTGCGATGCTCAGCAGGGTGTTGCACTTCCAGGCATGGATAAGGGCGGTTATGACCACACAGGAAAGCTGGTTGAACAGCAAGCGGGGAGCGTCGAAGGAGACTTGTCTCAGGCAGTAGACCAGCAAGGCCGCCATAACGGCCTTGGGAAGCATTTCCCCCAGATAGGAGACACTGGGTGGAATATGACGCTGGTTGCCGAACAGGATGAAGGGGAAAGCCCGGGTAAATATGGTGCAGAGCATGGCGACAACGATCACCGCCAGGGTATGCTTGATATCCATCAGAGGGTCTCCTTAGGGGTTTTCCCGGGTGTTTTTTTGGTTTGCACATACCGGTCATAGGCTTGCAGCGGTCGCCTGCCGAGCATCAGCAGGGTGCCGCAGGCTACCAGAGCCGGGAGCAGAAAGGCCGAGGGACCAAAGACCAGCAGTGAGATGATGGCACACAGCAACCCCAGCAGGGCGCTGATATGGTTATGGTTGGCGAGCCATTGTTCTACACAGATTACCGTGAACAAGGCGGTCATGGCGAAATCGATTCCCGTGATATCGAAGGAGAGTGCTTCGCCGAGCAGGGCTCCAAGCAAGGATCCGGATACCCAGTAGGATTGGTCCAGGACCGACATGAGCAGCATCAGGCGTTTGCGTTCCCGATCGGTTCCCACCGGTGCCGTGGAGCAAAACAACGCATAGGTTTCATCGGTGAGTGAGAAAACCATATACCAGGCCGTTTTTCCCATGGTCTTGAAGGTATCGATGAATGAAAGTCCATAGAACATGTGGCGGCTGTTCACCATAAGGGTGGTGATGGCCACTGTGACCAGGGAGGCGCCCTGGGTGAGCAGGCCCACCAGCACGAACTGCATGGATCCGGCATAGACCAACACACTGATGGCCAAGGCCCATAGCCAATGGTAGCCGGCGCGTTGGATAAGCAGACCAAAGGCGATTCCGATGAAGACATATCCCACCATGACGGGGATGGTTTTCAAAAAAGCCTGTTTGAGGATTCCCTTCATACGCACGGCCACTCCTTGCCATGGTATGCACCTTCCCTTCCCACTTTGTCAATGGAACGGCATGCAGGGGGCTTGCTTTACAATTATTAATACGTTACATTATGTGTAACGTTGAAAAAGGGGATTCTACATGGATGCGAAAATAATCAAACCGGTGGTCACCCTCCAGAGCGAGGAGGATCTGCGTGTTTTCATGCTTCCGCTGCGGCAGAAGATTCTCAGGATGATGCAGATCCAGGATAAACCGGTGACTTCGAAGCATGTGGCCGACCTGATGGGGATTTCGCCCTCTTCGGCCCGCCATCACCTGAAACGGCTCCAACAGATCGGTCTGGTGGAGCACGACCATTTCGAACAGGTGAACGGTATCAAAGCCGATTACCTGCGTCCAGCCGATGTGACCGTCTCCATAGGAGGCGACTTGCGCGACGATTTGTCCTCGGTGCGTTTCGCCGCCACGGTTTCCCTGGTAAGCGATATCACCAGGAACTATCTGGATTGGATGAATTGTGTTCAGAAAGAGCCGGTAGAACAACCGGAACGCTTCCAAGGCGACCTGGGTTCGGGAATCGTCCATCTGGACCAAGCCTCGGCAGAGGCCTTCTACCGCATGGTACGTACTTTTGTGGAGACGCACACCCAGACCCAATCGGTCCATGACCATGCCTGGGAGTACGCTTTTTTCTTCCACGACACCACCACGGGCAAACCGCCGCTACCCCAATGAAACCCATGATGCATATATACCACTGGGGTGCGATTTCGCTGCTATCCTCGTTCGCCACCGGCTTGATCGCACCGATCCTGAGTCTGATGCTCTTGGACAAAGGTTTGGATCTGAGCACCCTGGCTTTTGCGCTTGGCGCCTACAGTCTGGGAGTACTGCTCACTGAGGTGCCTACCGGCTACATCAGCGACCGTTATGGACGCAGGCTGTGCTTTCTGCTCTCCAAGGGGCTTTCGCTGCTCAGCAGCACACTGTTCATAGCCACCACAGGTACCCTTGGCCTGGGAGCGGCCTTGCTGACCTTCGCGCTGGCGCGCTCGTTCGCCTCGGGATCCTTCGATGCGCTGTGTGTGGATCAATATATTGAAACCTTTGGTAAGCAACGGCTGAGCAGGATCACCACGCTGCTTTCAATGTGGGAATCGGTAGGATTGTCAGTGGGTTCCCTGGCTTCTGGAGCCATCGTTTTGGGTTCACGTTACCTTCCTATGGGTTTTGGACAGTACGATGGCAATCTGCTGGCCTATGCGCTGGTCAATCTGGCTGTCCTGGTTCTGGGGATCTTCTGGATCAAGGACAAGAGTCTGTCCCAGGATGCGGAAAACCGGAAATTCAGTCTGCTGGATATGATGGGAAGCGTGGGACACAACCACACTCTGGTAGGGCTGTTCATCGCCATGGTGGCTACTGGATTCCTGCTTGGTTCAATCGAAACCTATTGGCAGCCGCGCTTTTTGCAAGTGGCATACAGTTCCACCCTGGTCTGGGCGGTGGGGTTCCTGGCTTTTCTGGGCTTCGTGGGAGCGATGGGCGGGAATATGCTTTCGGGTGCCTATCTGGGCAGACACCCCCGGAGGAACCTGATCTGGTATGTGGCCAGCCGCATATTCCTGGCCGCCATGGCGGCATTATTGGCGTTATCTGGCGATACGCTTTCCTACATACTGGCCTATAGTGGTTTGTACCTGGCTCTGGGGATGGCCAATATCGCCGAGAATGTGCTGATAAACCAGGAAGCGGACAGCGCGATGCGCTCTTCGATACTTTCCATCGGATCGTTTGCCATCCAAGGAGGGGCTTTGATGGCGATGCTGGTGGGAGGTGCCGTGTTGGGCTCCCCGACCGGAAAGATCGGCACCTTGTGGTGTGTCGCCGCCCTGGCAGTGGGGGCCACCGTGGTACCGGTCGTGATGGTCACAGGTCCGCGATCCGGGTCAGGACGCAGGCGGAGCTCTTCCGTGTCAACGGAAAGCGGGAGCCGCAGGCCGACCACCGGACCTACCGGGCCGGTGGAGACCCCCAAGAACTAGTTCAGATGGCGATGTGCATGGCCTCACGCATGCTGGCGACCTGGGCGTCACCAATCGCACTGGCTTTGAGACTGCCGCTGACAATAATATCGCGCACCTCATCACGATGGCCTTCGTAATAGGAACAGCGCTCGCGGATGGGATCAAGCAAGGTGTTCAGGCTATTAATGAGGATTTTCTTACAGGCCACACAGCCGATTTTCGCATGGCGGCACATGTCGCAGATGTTGTCGTACTGGTCGGGGGTGAAGATCTTGTGGTATTTGGCCACATTGCAGATATCTGGATTGCCGGGAATGGAAACGGTGATGCGGGCCGGGTCAGTGATGGCTTTGCGCACCTTTTGGGAGACTTCCTCGGCGGTATCGCTAAGATAGATCGCGTTGCCCAGGCTTTTTCCCATCTTGGCGTTGCCATCCAGGCCGGATAGACGGGAGACTAGGCTCAATTTGGCCTGGGGCTCCACGATGTGGGTACCATACAATTCGTTGAATTTACGCACTATCTTGCGGGAAAGCTCGATATGGGGCAGCTGATCCTCCCCAACCGGCACCAGATCGGCATTGCAGAAAGTGATATCGGCCGCCTGGCTGACCGGGTAGCCCAGGAAACCATAGGTAAGCTCGTTGTATCCATAGGCTTTGGCCTCGGTCTTGATGGTGGGATTGTGGCGCAGGGCATTGACACTCACCAGCATCGAATAGAAAACCGTCATCTCGGCAATAGCCTTGACGGCACTCTGCTGCACAACGGTGACCTTTTTAGGATCCAATCCCACCGAGAGGTTGTCGATGGCGACATAGTAGATGCTGTCATGGATCAGAGTGGGGTTCTCAAAATGGGTGGTGAGGGCTTGGATATCGGCCAAGAGGATAAAGGTATCATAGGTATCCTGCAGATCGACGCGGCTTTTCAGGCTCCCCACATAGTGGCCCAGATGCAGCCGTCCAGTAGTGCGGTCGCCCGTAAGAATCCGTTGTTTCATCACTTCCATGCCAAACTCCTTGCTTGATCCGATCTATAGTCCGGCCAGTATACATCAAACCACGGTAAAAGCGAAAGTGGGTGGGCCGCACCATATGCGATCAACGGATGAAATTGGTCCTCACCCGCTCCTCCATTTCCGGAAGCGGCACGGTTTTCCGGGCGGCTTGCAGGCTTTCAAGCAACCAGGCAAGGTTGGTTCCCACCGCACGCAGGTTCTGCATGCCCTCCAGATCCTGGACCACCTGGCTGGGATTGGCGCCAAAAGTCCCGCTCCAGTACCGGGTGGGCACCATCAGCATATTGGCCAGCATGGGATAGCTGTTCATCGCCTGGAACACATCCACGGTTCCCGCCCGGCGGGCCACGGCCAGGCAAGCGCAGGCTTTATACTGCAGCTGGCTCCCGAAAGCCTGGAAGAAACGGTCCATGAAGCACTTCATGCCACCGGCGATCCCCCCATAGTACACTGGCGAGGCGAACACAAAACCTTCGGCATTCCTGGCAAGATCGATACAGTCATTGAGTACATCGTGGATCACACAATGGGACTGGCTATCCGTATGGCAGACTCCGCAGGCCGTACACCCGCCTTTGGTCAAACCGACATGGACCGTGATCACCTCGATACCGCGCGCTTCCAAGACCTGGACAACCTGGGAGAGCGCCGCATCCGTAGTGCCATTGATATGGGGACTTCCGTTGAATGCCAATACTTTCATGTTTTTAAACTCCTTGCAGCGGTGTGTATAGATACGTCCGCCATTGTAACATATAGACAGAATCGATGCAAAACTACTTGATAATAAATATTCAATGCATATTTATGCACAATATGTTTTACAAGGCCTGTCAAATGGTTTAGAATCGAACAAATTGTGTTACAGGGGAGCATACGATGAATCTAGAAATCCTCACATCCAATCAAAAGACCATCGCTTTTATCGGCATGGTGGTCTATATGGCCGCCGTGGTGGTGGTCGGTCTGGTCTATAGCAAACGCAACAAGAATACCGAGGACTTTTTCCTGGGTGGCCGTTCTTTGAGTCCCTGGGTGGCCGCGATGAGCGCGGAAGCCTCCGATATGAGCAGCTGGCTGCTGATGGGCCTGCCGGGACTCGCCTACCTGACCGGCATGGCCAGTGCGGGATGGACCGCGATCGGTCTGGCTTTGGGGACCTGGTTCAACTGGCGTTTTGTCTCCTTCCGGCTACGCAATTACAGCCATGCCGCGGGAAACGCCATCACCTTGCCCGACTTCTTCTCCAACCGTTTCCATGATAGCAAGCGCGTGCTGATGAACATCGCCGCCTTGATCATCTTCGTGTTCTTCATCATCTACACCTCCTCGGGGTTCGCTGCCCTGGGCCGGCTGTTCAACAGCCTGTTTGGCCTGGACTATACCCTGATGATGATCATTGGCGCCTTGGTAGTGGTGGCCTACACCATTGTGGGTGGCTTTTTAGCCGAGAGCACCACCGACTTCATGCAGGGGACCCTGATGTTTTTCTCCCTGATTGTCATTCTGCTGGCCGGAATCATCGAAGCCGGGGGAATAGGCAGGGTAATCGCCACCATTGGTTCCATGGATGGGTTTGCCAGTCTGATCGCCAGCCATAACCGGGCTACCGGTGCCGCCCTTCCCGTCTCGCTGCTGGAGATCGCCTCTTCGCTGGCCTGGGGCCTGGGCTACTTCGGCATGCCCCATGTACTGTTGCGCTTCATGGCCATCCGGGACTCCAAGGAACTGGTGAAATCACGCCACATCGCCATGATCTGGGTGGTTATCTCACTTTCAGCCGCCGTTTTGATTGGAATCGTGGGGGTTGCCGCGGTTCCCCAGTTGCTCGAAGGCGTCGCCGCCAATGCCGCTACCTCGCGTGCTGAAACCATCTTTATCGTGATGACCCAGCTGCTGGCCAAGAACATGGGCGTGCTGGTGATCCTGGTGGGGGTGATCCTCTCAGGTATCCTGGCCGCTACCATGAGCACCTCCGACTCCCAGCTGCTGATCACCGCCTCGGCGGTTTCCCAGAACTTTTTCAAAGGTGTGCTTAAAAAGGATGCCACTGAAAAACAGATCATATGGGTTTCCCGCTGCACCATCATCATCGTGGCCATTATCGCCGCCCTTCTGGCCAGAGATCCCAATTCCTCCATATTCGGTATCGTATCGTACGCCTGGGCAGGTTTCGGCGCGGCTTTCGGGCCCTTGATGCTGTTCTCGCTGTTCTGGAAGCGGACCAATCTTCCTGGAGCCATCGCGGGCATGCTCAGCGGTGGACTGGGAGTTGTAGTATGGAAGAATGTCATCGCTCCCATGGGTGGGCTGTGGGGTATCTATGAACTGCTCCCCGCTTTTGTGTTCTCTTGCATCTGCATCGTGGTGGTGAGTCTGGCGACCAAAGCTCCTGCGGAGGCGATTGTCAAGGAGTTCGAAGCGGTTATGGTGAATACCAAGAACTGATACGGTGAAACCGATGGCAGGTGGCGTGCGGCATACTGCAGGCGACTTGCCGGAACCGGGGGCTGAGACTGGATCCTATCTGCACAGGTTGTCTCTAGGCAACCCCCATGGGGCGTGCTACAATCGGGTATCGTCTGTCAGAGGAGGTTTTCATGGCTAGAAAATGGGGGCTTGTCAAGGAATTCAGAGACTTCATCTCCCGTGGAAATGTGATGGATCTGGCGGTAGGCATCATCATCGGCACCGCATTCACCGCGATTGTCAACTCACTGGTCAAAGACATCATCATGCCCTTTATTGGCTGGATCCTTGGTGGGGTGAGCTTCACCGATCTGCGTCTGGTTATCAGGAAAGCCACCCTGGATACCGCCGAAGTCGCTTTGACATACGGGAATTTCCTCCAGAAACTGGTGGATTTCCTGATCATCGCCCTGGTGGTGTTCCTGATTGTAAGGACTATCAACCAATTCCGCACTCTGGTTGAGAAAAAGAAAGTCGAGGAAGAACCCGCTCCCGCAGCTCCCGAACCGCCTGCCATTCCTGCCGATATCGTTCTTCTCACTGAAATCCGCGATCTTTTGAAAAAGAAGAACTAATACATGCGTTTTCCCTATGGTAAGAATATTCTGATCACTGGAGCGAGCTCGGGCATCGGGCTCGCTTGCGTTTCGGCCTTCGCCCTCAGGGGCTACCAGGTCTGGGGGGTTTCCCGTTCAGCCACATCTGGCGGCACCAATCTCCCGGCGGATATCCATCTTGGGAAGATGGATGTCACCAACGAGACCTCCGTATCCACCACAGTCGCCTCATTGTGGGACGAAGCTGTCACGCTTACCGGCGAGGGTTTTGGAACCGTGCTCCACTGCGCGGGTTTCGGTATCGGGGGAGCCGCTGAGGATACCCCCCAAAGGGAAGCCGAAGCGCAACTGGAAACCAATTATTTTGGAGTATTGCGGGTAAACCGCCATATGCTGCCCCGTATGCGCACCCGGGGAAATTGCCTGGTACTGGTGGTAGGCTCGATCGCCGGCCGGATCAGCATCCCGTTCCAAAGCCATTACAGTTCCTCGAAATTCGCGCTTGAGGCCTATGTGGAGGCCCTCAGGATGGAAGGCGCCCAGTTTGGCATACAGGCCTCCATCCTGGAACCGGGTGACACCAGCACCGGTTTCACTGCGCAAAGACGCATGGTGTTGCCCGAGGGCTCACCGTATGCCGAGACCGCACAGCGCGCTGTGGAAAAGATGGCTAGAGACGAACGTGAGGGGGCCTCTCCCGGTAAAGTGGCCGCGGTGGCCTTGCGGATCGCGGGAAAACGCCATCCCCCGGTACGCATTGCCGTGGGGGGAGTCTACCGCCTGCTCATGTTCGCCAAACGGCTCCTCCCCGACCGGCTGGCCGAGGCGGTGATCCGTTCAATGTACCTTTCCAAACACTGATCAGCGGCGTTTGTATGGACCCGGAACTCCTTCGGGAACGAACCGGCCTTCCCCAGGTTTGCCTAGATAGGTATTATCGCCCATCACCAGGCGCCCACGCAGATAGGTCATCACCGGTTTCCCCACCACCTTGAATCCTTCATAGGGGCTGTAGAGCGCGGCGGAATGGATGTTGTCCCGATCAATAGTCCAGCTCTCATCGGAATCGAACAGCACCAGATCGGCATCCGTGCCCACCTGGAGAGAGCCTTTCTGCGGATATATGCCAAAGGCACGGGCTGGACCAGTGGAAAGCAGGCGCACCATCTGGGACAGCGACATCCGCCCCGAGGCCACCGCGAAGGTATGGATAAGCGGCAGCAGTTCCTCGGTTCCCGGAATCCCCGGGTAGATGCTCCGGCAGTCGTCCGAGGCAAGTTTCTGATCGAAGGTGAACGAGCAGTGGTCGGTGGCCACCACCTGGATCTCGCGGGCTACCAGGGCATCCTGCAAAGCATAGTTGTCCTGTTTGCTCCGCAACGGAGGAGTCATCACACACAACGCACCGTCCGGGCCTTCCAGTTTTTCCTTGGTGAGCAGTAGATAGTGGGGCGTGGTCTCGACCACCACCTCGACCTTATCCGCTCTCAACTCATGCACCGCATCCAACCCACGCTCCGAGGAAAGGTGGACGATATAGATAGGCATATCCAGTTCTCCAGCCAGCGTGCCCACATATTTGATAGCGCGGTATTCGGCTTCAGAAGGTCTGAGATCGGCATGGTCGCGCGGGGTGAATCCTCCTGTATGGGCTTTGGCGGTCTCCTCGATAAGTGTGTCATCCTCACAATGCACACTCACCATGATCTGGAGCCGTTTGCATGCGGCGAACAGCTCGCGCAACCCCTCCATTTCAATCAGATACCCCACATTCTTATAGGTGGTGAAGATCTTGATGGTGGAAATCCCCATGGCCTTGAGCTGCTCCAACTCCTGGGGGATACGCTCCGACATACCGTAGACACCCTGGTGCAGGGCGAAATCCACCGCCATCTCGCGGCTCATAGCCGCGATACGTTCCCCGGCGGCTTCGGCCAGGGTCTTGCTCTTGTCATGGTCAGCGAAATCGATCACCGTGGTGACCCCGCCGAATATGGCGCATTTGCTGCCTTGGGCAAAACTGTCGGCGGTCACCGTACCGCGCGACACCAGATGGTAGTGGGTATGGGCATCCACCAGTCCCGGAAGCACGCACAGCCCATCGGCGTGCACGATCTCGGTATCACAGGGAACCTCAGAGAGTTCAATAACCGGGGCGACCCGGGCGATTTTTTCTCCGTCTATCAATAAATCGGCATGCCAGGACCGATCCGATTCAACAAGCAATCCGTCTTTGATCAAAATAGTACTCATACCGAAAGCATACTATCCTTAAGGAACCTTGGCAAATCATTTTTGGAGGACCAAGGGGACGGACCAGGGCGAACGCCTGGTATTCGATCGTCCCATTGCACATGGCATCATGGATATGACCACCCGGATACGGGGAAGCCGTGGGTTTTCAGTGTCCGTCCAGATAGGCAAGCGCTTTGGTCACCGATTCCTCAAGACTGAGCTTGTCGGTCTCGATGGAGAGATGCTCCACCAGAAGCGGATCGGCTTCCCGTTTGTGTTTGAGATAGAGGTCGAAGTCCCGGTTTTTAGCCAGGTGGGAGGACCGGCCGGCCACGATGCGTTCACGGGCAGTCTCATCGCTGCAGGAACATTCGATGAATTTCAAAGGAGTGCCCAGTTTCCCGACTTTCTGGCACAAGGCATCCACTTGGGCCTGATGGGAAAATGGACGGCCATCGATGATGATGGTGGCCTGTCGGTCTTTATCCAGATGGTATTTGGCCACCTGCAGGATGATATCGATGCACAGATCGTCCTGGGCGGCGGAGAAATCGGTCAATTCACCGGGAAACAACGCTGAACGGACGATATCTTTGTCAAGAATGATGATACTGTGGCGCTCTGCCAGTGCTTTGGCCAGATAGCTCTTACCAGTTCCTGGAAAACCAACCATGGCAACAATCATATACCCACCTTTCCTTTAATTATCCGCTTGTAGGCCATGTAGCCAGGCAACCGTGGCTTCTAGATCCTTGCTCTTGAAAACCAATGATCCCGGAGTGATCATATCGGCACCTGCCTTGCGGACAGCCGGTACAGTCTCGGTCCGGATGCCTCCGTCCACCGACACCACCACCCGGTCCAGCAACCTGCGTTCCCTCAGTTTCGCCTTGATAGCGCGGACCCTGTCAGGGGTGCGGCTGTCCATACCAACGCCCTTGACCCCGATAGGCGTCCCCATCAGCAGCACCAGATCGATCCTGTCCAGATATCCATCCAGAACAGACACATCGCTTTCCACACAGAGGGCCAGACCCACCGCGATGCCCTTCTGGCGGAGGTAGGAGATGTTTTCTTCCACGGCTTGATTGCCCAGTTCGGCATGGATGGTGATGATATCGGCTCCGGCCTCGATAAAAGAGTCCAGATGTCCAAGCGGTTCATCCATCATCAGGTGCACATGCAGGACTTTGTCGGTTTTGGCGTTGATCGCGGCGATAAGGTCGGGGAACAACAACAGCACCGGCACAAAATGGGCGTCGGCCACATCCAGATGATAGAGATCGGCCGACGATGCTGAGAATCTGATACCGGAATCGATATCCGTCAGTGGCGCTGACCACAGCGAGACGTCCAAAAGCAAGCGCAAACGGTCCATAGCATTGAAAACAGTGTTCATCCATCTCCCCCTATACAGGCAACAATGTAAAGAAAAAGCAGTGGAAGGCCAAGGTGTCTACCCGGAAATCCACCACTTTTCGGCCATCACCAGGGGAGTGATCACCCTACCGGCTGTGCAGCGTCATCAGAATCTCCCGGATGGACACCCCCGCGGGATCGAACAACCGTCGCATGCAAGCCGCTTCACAGGGAGCCTGGCACGCGGCACAGGCGAAAGTTGCCGGACCAGATCCAGAAGAGCCCAGACACTTGACGGCTCCAAACACATTGCCGCACTCCAGCCGGCGCATAATACCCCGGATATCGAATCTAGCTGGACAGGCAGCTGAACAAGCCGCGATCTCGCACCATTGGCAGGCCGAAGCCGCATCGTGCAGATGCACCTCCACCGGGTCATCCACCATGTTGAGCGAGGGTATGGCGCGTCCTTTCGCATCGTATCTGACAGGGGGTGCCATCCGGTCGACGGCCATCACCACGTCGTTGACCACTGGTTTCCAATAGTATTCGGGCATGGACAACCGGCGGAGCACCAGATTGGCCGCGCTGATTCCCGAGATGGTGACCGCGGGACTGCCTGTCCCCATGACCGTCGATTCACCGCAGAAAAACAAGGAAGGCCATTCGCTAGCCGCATGCTGGCGACGCAGCAGATCCTGACCCATTTTCTGTTTGGGACCAGCCACATAGCCTTTGTTTTTCATGGTATAGCGCTCGATAGTAGTGGGGGTGGAGAGCTCAACATGCCGCACCGCCTGGATGAACCCAGGAAAATGCGCTTCCATGACCGCCAAAAGCCTTTCTATCTCTTTCTGCTTTTGCGCCACATATTGTGGGCCACCATAAAGAGGATCCCTAGGATCCGGCCATGCCTGCAGGGAAGGTCCGATCAGCATCACCACCTGCTCGCCTGCCTGGCACAGAGAGGGATCGGCCAGACTGAAAGCGTACATGGTGAGTTCCTTCTCATCCAACGCATGGGGATTGTCCGCCATCATCTCGATTGGCAGTGTTCCCGCGGGAAATACCTTGGCTTCCACAATGCAATACAACACCACACTGGGATAGGTCATCGCCAGATTCCGCACCCAGTCAATCTTGCCCTGGGCGAGATACCGCTGGGGAACCAGGGCGTTATAGAAGTTCCACAGGGTTCCGCTGTAGATGATGGAATCGGCCACGATGCGCAGCTTTCCGGTAGGGGTATCGGCCAGAATCCCGCTTGGAATTCCGTCGGTGAACAGCATTTCCACTGCCCGGGTCGCATACAGGATGTCCCCCCCATGGACTTCCAGGGATTTCTCTAGCTTGCCGGGAAGCTGATGGGAACCCCCAAGTGGATAATAGCTGCCACCATAGTGGTTGTCCATGAACATCGTGATAGCCATGATCGCCGGGGTCTCATCCAACAAGGTGTAGCAGTAGGTGGAAGTGAGTTTGTTGAAAAATCCGATCACCTCCGGCGAGGCGACAAACCGGCGCATGAGATCTCCGGCGCTCTTGGAAAAAAAACCCATTATCCGCAGGTTCCCCACGGGATGCCGCAACAGCATCTTAAGACCCTGGCTTCGGGAAATCTCCGAGGGAGCCGAACACAACATGTTTTTTAGAATCACCTTGAAGTACAGCTTGCCGATATACCGGTAGAACGCACGGATGGCGTTGATATCGTCAGGAAACAGCTCGGCCAGCTGGGAGAAGAACTCCTCCATGTCCGCGTTGAAGAGGATGCCCTTCCCCGCATAGTTCAAGCGGTACAGATTGGGATGCTTGATAACCCCGATAGGCTCTTCCAATGCATTCATCACAAAATGATGGGAATTGAAGCCTTTTGACCCGAATCCGAAAAGCATCGCCGTACCCTGATCAAAGGTGCGCCCGGCGCGCCGGAAGGCTCCACAGGAACCGCCTGGCTGGAAGTGCTGCTCAACCACAGTCACTTTTAGGCCTTTCTTTGCCAAAAGCGCCGCCGCAGTCAATCCACTCAGTCCACCACCGATAACCAGCACATCGGTTTTGATCTCTTCCATCGTGCAACCTACCTTTTGGTATGTTCAGGGAGTCCATCGGAGAATAGGATTCTTGGCTGCCTGCACCTCATCCAACCGGCCGACCACCGTGGTCACAGGAGCCTGTATGATGGTCTGGGGATCGGATGACGCGATAGAGGCAAGAGCGACCATCACATCAGCCAGATGATCCAGATCCTCACGGGATTCGGTTTCCGTGGGCTCGAACATCAAGGCCTCGTGCACAATCATGGGGAAATAGATGGTTGGGGGATGATACCCCCGGTCAAGCAGGGCTTTGGCGATATCCAGTGCCGATACTCCGCTCCGCTCTTTCATCGCTTGCAACGAGAGCACGAATTCGTGTTTGCATAAGGTTCCATAGGGATGGTCGTAAACGCCTTTGAGGCGCGCCAACAGATAGTTCGCGTTGAGCACCGCATGCTGCGAGGCACTTGTCAGGCCGTCGCCACCCATGCGGAGAATGTACGCGTAGGCTCTCACCAGCACCAGGAAATTGCCCCAGAAGCCTGAAACCTTGCCTATCGAGGACGGCCGGTCCCAAGCGAGTGTGTAGGCATCGCCATCCCGCTGGATATCGGGTCTGGGTAGATAGGGGACCAACCGTTTGGCCACCATCACAGGCCCGGCTCCCGGTCCACCCCCGCCATGTGGCGTGGAGAAAGTCTTGTGCAGATTCAGATGGACTACATCGAACCCCATGTCCCCGGGACGCGCCATACCCATGATGGCATTCATATTGGCACCATCGTAATACAGCAGGCCACCGGATGCATGCACCAGGCTGGCGATAGCCTGGATATCGCGTTCAAACAATCCCAGAGTGTTGGGGTTGGTGAGCATGATAGCGGCCACTGTGTCGTCCAACAGGCCTTTGAGCGCCTCGATATCCACCAGACCACGGCTATCGGAGGGAACTTCGGTGATGGAAAAGCCATTCATCGCGGCCGATGCCGGATTGGTTCCGTGGGCGGTGACCGGGACGATGATGCGGTTGCGCCGATGGTCACCAGCAGCCATATGGTAGGCTTTGATGATCTTGAGCCCGGTGTATTCCCCATGGGCACCCGCACAGGGCTGTACTGTTCCCCATGCCATGCCGGTGATAGCCGACAGTTGCCCCAGCAGACGGTACATCAATTCAAGGGAACCCTGCACGGTATCGCTGTCCTGTAGGGGATGGATATCGGTGAACCCCTCAAGCGCGGCAACCTGCTCATTCATCTTGGGATTGTACTTCATGGTGCACGATCCAAGGGGATACACACCGTAGTCCACTCCGAAGGTACGCGCCGACAACCGGGAGAAATGACGCACCACGGCGAGCTCTGAAAGCTCGGGAAGCCGGGGTACAGTTGTCCGCCGCACAGCCATGGGAAGCGCCTTGGCAGCACCGACACCACAGGGAGGATAGTCATAACCCTGACGGCCATGACATGAAAGCTCGAACACCAGGGGCTCTGTCATTCCAATACCCTCCTTGCCACGGCGATATAGGCATCCAATTCCTCGCGGGTGCGTTTCTCGGTCACGGCGACAAGCAATACCGCTTCATCACGGCTCTCCCCGGTAAGGGCTCCCAGACGCACTCCACCCAGGATACCGGCTTTTTTCAGGGCCGAAAGCAACCGTTCCATGGTCTCCTTTTTGGCGAACCCGATGGGGAACTCGCACCAGAACGGCGTATCAGCGGGCAATTGGATACCGGGGAGCCCGGCCAAACCCTCGGCAAGATAATGGGCTTTGTCCTGGCTCTGGCGGGCGGCTTCCACCATCCCGCTCCAGCCCACAAGGGAAACATGGATGCAGGTGGTGAGGGCGGCAAGCGCCTGGTTGGAACAGATATTGCTGGTGGCGCGCTCACGTTTGATATGCTGTTCACGGGCTTGGAGGGTAAGGACAAAAGCCCGCTGGCCTTTGGAATCGACCGTCTGGCCCACAATACGTCCTGGGATGCGCCGCATCAGGTCTTTTTGGACCGCCATGTAGCCACAACCGGGACCCCCGAAAGCACAGGGCAACCCAAGTGGCTGGGTATCGCCGATTGCGATATCGGCCTCCCATTCCCCTGGCGTTTTCTGCAAGGCAAGCGATAGTGGATCGCTGGAGATGGCCAGCAGAGAATTCTGCGCATGCACCAGGGTGGCGATTCCCGTATAATCCTCAATGAATCCATAGCGATTGGGACTTTGCAGCAACACCCCGGCTACTTCAGGCCGTAAGCGGGCGGAAAGCTGGGACAGATCGCATAGACTGGCTTTCTCAGGAATCCGTTCAAGCGTGAAACCGGTTCCCATGGCCCAGGTATCCAGCACCTGCAAGGTGAATGGATGCAAGGTGGACGAAACCAGCACCACCGAGCTTTTCCGTTTGTAGCCCAGACACAGGGCAGCGGCTTCGGCAGCGGCGCTATGCCCATCGTACAACGAGGCATTGGAGACTTCCATCCCGGTAAGTTCGCAGACAATGGTCTGGTATTCGAATATCGCCTGCAACAAGCCTTGGGAGATTTCAGGTTGGTATGGCGTATAGGCCGTTACAAAGGCCGGAAGCGCACCCAGCGCTTTCACTGTGGCGGGAATCAGGCGGTCATACGATCCCGCTCCCAGGAAACAGACCCCGCGATAATTGCGGTTGGCCAGCGCTTTAAGGTTCCGCAGAACCTCCTCCTCGCTGAGAGCTCCCGCAAGAGGCAAGCCTGTCCTGGGCTTGATATCCGCCGGGATATCGCTGAAGAGTTCTTCCATCGACTCCACGCCGATAGCCTGGAGCATACGCCGACGATCTTCATCGGTGTGAGGGATATATGGATTCATGAAGCCTCCCCTATGGATTGATGATCAACACTTCCAGTTCAGGCCAAGGTTTTCAGATAGGCCTCGTATCCGGTGGCATCCATGAGACTGTCCAGGTCGGCAATCCTGAAGTCCTTCAGATGATACAGATAATTGGCATAGGAATCGGTATTGACCAGCTCGGGGGACCCATCGAGTTCCTCATTCACCGCCAGGACTGTTCCCGCCACGGGATTGTAGATAGCCGAAGCGGCTTTCACCGATTCAATATTGGCGATCTCCTCATGTGCGTCAAAATACTCCCCCACCGGAGGAAGCTCGACAAACACAATCTCTCCCAGGGCTTCCTGGGCGTAGTCGGTAATGCCCACAATCGCCATATCGCCTGAAATACGCACCCATTCATGATCTTTGGTATAACGGTTTTCTGTTGGAATCCTACTCATCCGACACTCCTTATGTATTGCGGGCTTTTATTTGACCAGAGGAAAATCCTTCTGCAGCAAAGCCAGATCCAATTCGGGATACAGGACAAACCTGTTCAGAAGGGATTGTACACGCTCTTTGGCTTCAGCGGTGATTTTTTCATCGGTAATCGCTTTTGATTTGCTCACCTGACCAGCCTTGTCGCCTTTGGTGATCCTAGCCGGCCGGGTGTTTTTCAGCACCAGCGCTATAATGGAAGCGATCTCGGCCATTTCAGGCTCACCCATGCCCAAGGTGGTGACCGCCGGGGTTCCAATGCGCAGTCCACTGGTGTACCAGGGACCATTGGGATCGAACGGCAGCGCATTGCGGTTCAGCGTCACGCCACATTCACGTAAAGCAGCCTCGGCCTGGCGTCCATTGAGGTCGAATCCCCGGACATCCAGCAGCATCAGATGGTTGTCGGTCCCCCCGGTGGCCACAGGAATGCCTTCGGCCAGACAAGCGGCGGCCAGAGCCTTGGCATTCTCCACGATATCGCGGGCATAGGCGGGGAAGGTATCTGTGAGCGCTTCAGCCAGGGCGATCGCTTTGGCAGCCATCACGTGCGGCAACGGCCCGCCGATGACCAGCGGACAACCCTTATCCACTGACTCGGCGTATTCATTCTTGCACAGTATCATGCCGCCCCGGGGACCCCGGAGGGTCTTGTGGGTGGTGGTGGTCACCACATCGGCCCACAGGACTGGGTTGTTGTCACCAGTCATCACTTTGCCAGCCACCAGACCGGCGAAGTGCGCCATATCCACCATGAACACTGCTCCCACCGCATGGGCGATCGCGCCCATCCGTTTGAAATCGATCAGACGCGGATAGGCACTGTAGCCTGCCAGCAGGATCAGGGGTTTCACTTCCCTGGCCTGGCGCTCTATGGCATCGTAATCGAGCAGCCCGGTGGCTTTGTCCACCGTATAGCTGTAGGCATCGAACATCTGGGCCGATACATTCTGGCGGTACCCGTGGGTAAGATGCCCACCTGAATAATAATCCAATCCGAGTATACGCTGGTTGCCGGTTTTTTCCCGGATGGAATCCCACTGCTCCCGGGAAAGCTCGCTGGGATTGCTGATGCCCAGTGCTTCCAGGGCAGGCACCTGGATGCGGGCGTTGAGAATCGCCCAGTAGGCGCACAGATTGGCATCGGCTCCGCTGTGGGGCTGTACATAGGCATGTTGCGCACCGAACAGCTCGCAGGCTTCGCGGGCGGCAAAATCCTCGATGGCGTCCACGTTATCACAACCGGCATAGAACCGATGGAAAGCGAATCCTTCAGCGTATTTGTCGGTAAGAAGATTCCCCATGGAAAGCTGACAAGCCAGACTGGAGTAGTTCTCACTGGCAATCAGTTTGAGATGGGAACGCTGATCGGCCAGTTCCTGCACGATATGGCTGGCGACCAAGGGAGACACCTGGGAGATACGCTCCAGTGAAGCCAGATACGCAACGAATCCACTATCGATTTGATCCAGTGGTGTTTTCTGCAGATAGGCCTGCAATAAAGGGGAATTCTTCATGTGCCACTCCTTAAGCCGGAAAAAGATGATAACGGCTACTGTATTTTGCCCCTGAATGGGTAGATGTGTCAAGGAAAGCCAGCTTTCCGATTACAATCCGCGATTGAATCGCCTCGGATTTTATTATCAGGATTCTCTTGATAATACCCCATTACCCGGTTACACTGTCCGACGGTATCAAAAACAACAATGGAGTGTATGCACGTGGAACAGAAACAGGAGCGGGAGAAACTGGCTAGCCGCATGGGGTTCATTTTGCTTTCAGCAGGGTGCGCGATCGGTTTGGGAAATGTCTGGAGGTTCCCTTTCATCACAGGGAAATTCGGCGGAGCCGCATTTGTATTGATCTATCTGGTATTCCTGGTGATTTTCGGACTACCGATCATGGTCATGGAATTCTCCATCGGCCGCGCTTCAAAACAGAATATCGGCCTTGCGCTGAAAACCCTCGAGCCCAAGGGCACCAGCTGGCACCTGTATGGACCAGTCGCTATAATCGGCAACTACATGCTTATGATGTTCTACACGGTGATCACCGGCTGGCTGCTCGCTTACTTCTTCGGCATGGTCAAAGGTGATTTCGCCGGTATGGATCCGAGTGGAGTGGGTGCGTATTTCGGTGACCTCCTAGCCGATCCAAGCCGCATGCTCCTGTGGATGGCTATCGCTATCCTGTTGGGTATGGGAACCTGTTTCATCGGATTGCAAAAAGGGGTGGAGAGAATCACCAAGGTGATGATGTCCCTGCTGTTTCTGGTTATGTTCATGCTCGTGTTCAGGGCGATCACCCTGCCCGGCGCGGGCAAAGGCTTGGAGTTCTATCTTCTGCCCGATTTCGGGCGCCTGAAAGCCGCTGGCATCTGGAACGCGGTATACGCCGCCATGGGACAGGCCTTCTTCACGCTTAGCCTGGGGATTGGAAGCATGGCGATTTTCGGCAGCTATATCGACCGGAAACACAGCCTTACCGGAGAATCAATCAACATCATCGCCTTGGACACCACGGTAGCCCTGATGAGTGGACTGATCATTTTCCCGGCTTGTTTTGCCTTCGGGGTGGCTCCCGATGCCGGTCCCTCGCTGCTCTTCATCACTTTGCCGAACATCTTCAGCAAAATGGGCGGTGGCCGCCTATGGGGATCGCTTTTCTTCCTGTTCATGGCTTTCGCGGCCATGTCCACCCTTATCGCGGTGTTCGAGAATATTGTAAGCTACTGGATCGATGCACACCACTGGTCCCGTAGAAAAGCGGTTATCGTCAACACGGTCAGCATCGCGGTGCTGTCCATCCCCTGTGCCCTGGGATTCAACCTCTGGTCGGGTTTCCATCCGCTGGGACCCGGCAGTGGCGTGCTGGACCTTGAGGATTTCATCGTCAGCTCGACGCTTCTGCCCCTCGGTTCGGTGATATTCGGGATTTTCTGCTGCTCCAAACGTGGTTGGGGGTGGAAAAACTTCATAAGGGAAGCCGATGCCGGACAAGGAGTGAAGTTTCCCCAATGGGCCCGCAAGTACTGCACCTATGTGCTGCCACTTATCGCGCTTATTGTTTTTGTCATGGGTTATTACGGTATTTTCGCTCCATTGTTGTCCTAAAACGTTTTCATAACCATTCACTCCCTCTTAGTTGACAAAAGGATAGGGTTCCCATACAATTCCCAAGTCCCGGTCACCAAGAGGGATAGTATTCACTGGAGGTTTTGTGGCTAAAGAAGAAGCTATTGAAGTAGAGGGTGTCGTCCGGGAGGCTCTCCCAAACACCATGTTCCATGTCGAACTGCAGAATGGACACGTTATCCTCGCCCATCTTTCGGGCAAGATGCGCAAGCATTATATCAGGATTGTCCCTGGCGATACGGTGCGTGTCGCGCTTTCCCCATATGATCTCACCCGGGGCCGCATAATCTACCGCGAACGCTGATCATCCTTTCCCATCACAGCCAGACTCCCCACCGGTCATCTTTGCATCGGTTCCGATTTTCCCCTTTGGAGAATAACCCACACAGAACCCGTTCCTCCTTCAGTTGGAGGCGGTGTGGCTGTGGACCGTACATAAGGAGACCGCCGCAGGGTTTCCATGACCACCTGTTTAAGAACCGGCCGTCCATCCGGGGAATGCAAGCCACGGCCATGCACGATCTGGATTTTCACCAATTGTTTCGCCAATGACTGGCTGATGAACTCATCCACCATGCGGATAGCCTCTTCAGCCGTCGCTCCATGCAGATCAAGACAATCCTGGGGGTGCATCGCTTTAAGATGGCCGAGTGAAGAATGTCCAGTGTGGTACACACCATTGGTTCCAGGAGGAACCGCTTGCCGGCTACCCTCCTCTTTTTCACGCATGATATGGGAAAAGCGGCTCTTATCAGCCGCTTTCTGCCCTTCTGGAGACCGTTCCCATTGCTCTAGGATATCTTTGAAGTCCATCTATACCTCGCGGATGTCCATAATCTCCATGACATAGGGTTTGATCAGATCGATGGCCTTGGCCATGGTGATCCCCTGCATCTTGATAGTGCAGATGGCATTGGATGAGTCTGTGCCCATAAAGGTCCCAAACGCGATGATATCCACGCCATTCGAGGCTAGTACCCCGGAAATCGCCGCAATGGCACCTGGCTTGTCTTCCACCAGGAAACTCATGCGTACCCCATAATGGCGGGCACCGAACAACTCAAGCAGAATCTTGAACAGATCGCTCTTGGAGACAATTCCAATCAGCTTGCCATTCTCCAGAACCGGAAGGGCTGAAAGATCCTGGTCCACCATAAGGCGGGCGGCTTCCTCGACCGTGGTATCCTTGGAGATGGTCACAACATCGCGGGTCATGAGTTTTTTCACAGTGAGTTGGGAAAGGAGATAGGCCATTTCATGGATGGACAGTGAACTCACCGGTGATGGGGAGGCGTATAGGATATCCTTCTCGGAGATGATTCCAACCAGTTTCCTGTCTTTGTCCAACACCGGAAGCCGATGGACTTTTTCCCGCTTCATCAAGGCAGAAGCTTCGGCCACCGACATATCGGGGGTAGCTGTCACCGGGTTTCGCGTCATCCTTCTCTCAATAATCATTTCAACCCTCCACGCAAACGCACCATCACTCCGACTCTGGGAATTATTGTACCCTAGAGTCCAGAGAAATACCAGAAGTAATGCTTTTACTCACCCAGGTAGGCCGCCCTGACCTTTTCATCCGCAAGCAGACGGGAGCTTTCATCAGCCAGGACAATCACCCCGTTTTCCATCACGTAGCCTTCGCTGGAAGCCTTAAGTGCAATCCGGGCGTTCTGTTCAACCAGAAAGACCGTGACATGCTCCTCCTGGTTGATGAAATGTATTTTCTCAAAGATATCCTGGATGATCAAAGGCGCCAGACCAAGTCCTGGTTCGTCCAGCAACAGCAGCTTAGGGGAACTCATCAAGGCTCTGGCGATGGCCATCATCTGCTGTTCGCCTCCACTCAATGAACGGGTTTTCTGCTTGCGGCGGGCGCCGAGGATGGGGAAGAAATCATACATCTCCTCCTTCTTGCGGGCGATAACCGCCTCGTCACGCACCAGAAAAGCCCCCATGTCCAGATTTTCCTCAACAGTCATATCGGCGAACACCCGCCGGCCTTCCGGAACCAGCGAGATTCCAAGACTGGCGATCTGGTCGGTACCCATGGAGGGCAACTGATGCTGATGCATGTGTTTTCTGGCGGCGAAACGTGAGAATACATTGCCCGTGACCACCGGATTGCTATGGGCGATGGTTTTTCCCTGGTAGGTGATCGAGCCCGTGGTCAAGGGCTCAAGTCCGACGATAGCCTTCAGGAGCGTGCTTTTCCCCGCTCCGTTGGCTCCGATAAGGCAGACAACCTCCCCTTCATCCACATGCATGCTCACTTTGCGCAGAGCCTGGATGCTTCCATAGGAGACACTGATAGTATCGATAGTCAACAGTTCGCTCATGCTTCTTCCTTCCCCAGATAGGCTTCGACCACCAACGGATTCTTCTGGATCTCCATGGGAGTTCCCTGGGCGATATTCTCACCATAGTTGAGCACCGTGATGGTATCGCAGATGTTCATCACCAGTTTCATATCGTGTTCAATGAGCACAACGGTGATCCCGCGGTCCCGGATACGCCGGATGGTGGCCATGAGGGATTCGGTTTCCTGCGGGTTCATACCAGCCGCGGGCTCGTCAAGAAACAGCACTCTGGGTTCGGTGGCCAGCGCCCGGGAGATCTCCAGCTCGCGCTGGTGTCCGTAGGGCAGGTTCTTGGCCAATTCATCGCTGAACTTCTCCAAATGGAAAAACTCCAGCCATTTATGGGCTTGACTGCGGATTTCCTGCTGCTCCTCCTCCATATGGAGAAAGCTGTTGATGGCTGTGGAGAGTCTTCCCCTATCACAAGAGGCGCCAATTTTGAAATGCCGGCCAATCATCACATTCTCAAGCACGGTAAGCTCTTTGAAAAGCCGGATGTTCTGGAACGTGCGGGCGATTCCCATCCGGCAGATGCGGTGGGCGCTCTTGCCGGTGATATCCCGGCCTTCGTAATACACTTTCCCCTCAGTGGGGAAATCCAGACCGGTCATGTTGTTGAACAATGTGGTTTTTCCAGCCCCATTCGGACCGATGAGCCCCGTGATCAATCCTTCCTGCGCCTGGAAGCTGACATTGCTCACCGCAATGACACCGCCATAAGTCCGGGTGAGGTTCTTCGTCTCCAGCAGAATCATCGCCCACCTCCCTTCTTAGCCGGTTTCCCGTGTAGGCGTTCCGCCAGACCTTTCCAACCTTTCTGCAGCACAGAGGCTTTCCCTCCATCCCCAAAATGGCCGCGTACCTCGCGTCCAAGGATTCCCTGTGGACGCCAGATCATCATAACCACGAGGATGAGACCGAACAGCACCTGTTTGAACTGGGGTGGAATTACATTGGACAAACCCACCAGCTGGGGGAAATAGGAGATGAACTGGATGATGAAGGCGCCCAGCACAACCGCTTTGAAATTCCCCATGCCACCCAGCACAACCATGCACAGCACCATGATGGAGACCATGAAGGTGAAGGTTCCCGGGGTAACCGAGAGGGTGAACACCGCCTGGAGACTTCCAGCGATACCCGCCGAGAAAGCTCCCAGGGCGAACGCCCATACCTTGTATTTGGTGGTGTTGATACCCATGGATGAGGCGGCTATCTCATCTTCCCGGATAGCCTCGAGCGCCCGACCCATGCGTGACTTGGCCAGCCGTTTGAACAGCAGATAGCCCACCGCCACGAACATCCACACCATGATCAGAAAACCCCATTTGCGATAGGGGCTGATGGTCATACCGAAAAAACTGACCATGGGAATCTTCTGTATACCCATCGGACCATTGGTCAGGCTGTCCCAGTTGTTCAGGATATTGCGGACGATCTCGCCGAAGCCCAAAGTGGCGATGGCCAGATAATCCCCCTTCAGGCGCAAGGTGGGCAATCCGATGAGTACCCCGAACAACGCGGCGATGAGGCCGGCAAGGGGTACCGTCAACCAGAAATTCCATCCGGCCGAGGTAGTGAGGATAGCGGTTACATAACTGCCGATGGCAAAGAATCCCGCCTGGCAAAGGGATAGCAATCCCACATAGCCGGTAATGACATTCTGGCCCATCGCCATCAAGGCATAGATGCCGGTATATATCAGGATCAGAAGGATGAAGCTTACCATTATACCTTCTCCTTTTCAGCCTTGCCGAGAAGTCCCTCGGGTTTCACCAGCAATATGAGGATGAGCACCACAAAGGCGATGGTATCCTTCAATCCATAGGGAATACCGAGCAGGGCGACTCCGAAGGTTTCCACCAACCCTAGCAGGATTCCCCCCACCATGGCACCGGATATGCTTCCGATGCCTCCGACCACCGCGGCGACAAAAGCCTTGAGACCCGTCATGGTGCCCATGGAAGGATACACCTTGATGTCCAAAGCGATAAGGAATCCTGCGGTAGCCGCCAGGGCGGATCCTATGGCGAAGGTGATGGCGATGACCCGGTCGACTTTGATACCCATGAGCTTGGCGGTATCCTGATCCAGACTGGTGGCCCGCATGGCCTTGCCCATCCGGGAGCGGTCCACAAACAGCTTGAGGGAAACCATCATCACCACCACCACCACCAGGATCAGGATCTGATGGGGAGTGACGGCGACTCCACCGATTTGCAGCGGCGTATTGTCGAACGGATATTCAAGTTTCCGGGATTTGGTTCCCCACAGCCAGGCTGCCATATTGGAAAGGATGAAGGACACCCCGATAGCGGAAAGCAGTGGAGCCAGGCGGGTGGCCTTTCTCAACGGTTTGTAGGCGATCTTCTCAATTGTCATCCCAAGCACCGCGCTGAACAGCATGCCTACCAGCATGGACAGGAAAAAAGCCACAATCGTCCAGGGACCCAGGGTTTCCCCACGGATCAGATTGTAGGCGAACATTCCAATATATGAACCTACCATGAGGATATCGCCATGGGCGAAATTGATAAATTTCAGGATACCGTACACCATGGTGTATCCCAATGCGATCAGCGCATAGATACCGCCAAGGGTAAGGCCGTTCATCAGATGTTGGAAGAATTCAGCGATTGATCCCACGATACGGCTCCTTAACAAGACAGACCTCCGCGACAGGCGGAGGTCTTGCTGTGTCACTGATGCCACAGTAGCACAATGGACACCAGTATTGCAATAAAAGTAGACAAACAGGAGAAATCCGGGCCAGCTTGACCCGGATGTCCTACAATCAGTTTATTTGATTTCGATCAGCTTGCCATCCACAACGGTATAGGCACCCAGATATTTCGGGGTCTTGCCTTCAACCTTGTACAGGCCCTGATAAGCCACAAGATCTCCATTCTCAGCGAAATTGATCTTACCGGTGACTCCAGCGAAATCCTTGGTGGCCGCGAATGCATCGCGGATCGCCTTGCGGTCGAACTTTCCGGTTTCCTTGTACACTTTTTCCATGGCCGCGAACAGCACGTAGGTGGCATCATAGGCGTTGGTGGCGAAGGAATCGGGAGCGACATTGTAGGTCTTGTTGTATTTAGCCACAAAGTTGTTGTAGGCTTCGGAAGCCGCAACCTGGGTCGGTCCAACATAGACCACACCGTTGGTGTAGTTTCCAGCCAGATCATAGATTTCAGGATTGGAGAATCCATCGCAGGAAAGGAAGGGGATCTTCACACCGAGCTGGGAAGCCTGCTCAAGGATCTGGGCCATTTCAGCGGTGTAGTTGGGGATATAGATGGCATCGGGATTGGCAGCCTTGATCTTGGTGAGCTGGGTTTTGAAATCCTTGTCACCGATCTGGGCGGTCTCGGCGATGGTGATCTTTCCACCGCGGGCTTCGAAGCTGGCTTTCATGCCCTCATACAAACCCTGGCTGTAGTCGTTCTTGACATACAGGACAGCGAGATTGCGGTAACCGAGTTTCTCATAGAAGTAATTCCCGGCGACCTCTCCCTGCAGACCATCGCTCACGACTGTTCTGAACACGAAATCACCGATGTTGGTGATATCGGCATGGGTGCCGGAAGGAGTGACCATCATGAGGCCTTCATCCTGGCAGCGTTGGCCAACGGCGAAACAGACCCCGGTGAATACGGGTCCGACCAACGCGACTATCTTGTCGGAACTGGAGAGTTTCTCAATAGCGGCGAGGCCTTTCTGGGGATCGCCTTCGTCATCCTCGATAATAAGCTGGATCTGTACTTTTCCACCGATTCCACCAGTGGCGTTCTTCTCGTCGATAGCGAGCATCGCACCCTTGGAAATTAGCTGTCCATAGTTGGCGTAGTCTCCAGTCATGGGACCCATGAATCCCAATTTGACAGTGCTTGCGCCGCTTTCAGCTGTACCACCGGCAAAGAGGACGGTAGAACAGACCAAACACATGATCATGCACACTGCGATAAACTTTTTCATACAACTACCTCCTGGTATGACCCTCCACCGCGCCCGCTATCCGCCACTTCTTCCAGAGGAAAACGGAACATCTGCAAAGGTATCGAAATTATATACATAAACTGGTATATTTATGCAACAGAGTTTCACGCAAAAACGATATGTTTACTGGATTTCCATTTACATACAACCAGGATATCGGTAAAAGTCCTCGTTTTCCCTACCAAACCCATGGAAGCCAACCGGGAACCTCCTATTCTGAGTTCAGGAACAAGGCCCATTTGCCCAAGTTCTCCAGCGTCTGGGCTACCATATCGGATTATCGCGTCGAATTTGCCTCGATTCATGAAGATTATGATTGACAGTACTGGATAACGATTTTAAAATCAGAGCGCCTAGCGTTTTTCCTTGGGCTGGAAGACAAAAAGGAGGGGATACATCATGCGGCACGAAACTCAAATCCCCGGTCTCCGTTGGTTGATGCCACTGGTTTTTGTAGCGGTCTTGCTGTTATTCCTTGGCTTCCAGAATCCATGGGCTCTAGTTCCAGTTTCCAGTATCACCCAGCACACCCTCCGTGGCACCGATGTCGGCATGGCGGGGATTCAGGATATTATCTCCCGATATGACCGTTTGGATCCAGGAATCAGTGAAACACTCTTGTTTCCAGCGATTGTCTTCGGTTCCGCAGGTTTTTTCCTATTTCTGGGATCAGGCATGTTGATGGATGCCTTGGAGCATCACTCCACGCTGCTATCGCTTCTGTTCTGCCTCCACGCCAAGGATGGGAAGAAGTGATCCTGAGGGGCACAGCCTCTGGATTGCGCTTCTTCCATCATTTTCCATCATTCTGAAAACTACGGGTACATCCTCCGGGATGCCCGGGAAAAAATAAAGGGTTTGGTTCAATATGGTCAGTATCATTCAGTTTTCCGCAATTATTGTATCGGTCCTTTCGTTTGGTGTGGCCCTCTGGCTGTACACCTGGGTCAAGGCCCAGCCTGCCAACAATGCCCGCATCGAGACGATAGGAGAACTTATCCGCAAGGGTGCCAACACTTTCCTCCGCCGTGAGTATGTGGTCCTTGCCCGTTTCGCAGGAGTTGTGGCTATCCTCATCCTCCTGTTCATCCCCCATCCGATCTGGAAGGGCGCCGCTAGTGAGAACATTATCATGGCGATCGCCTATCTGGCCGGTACCGCCCTTTCCGCGCTTGCTGGCAAAGTGGGTATCCAGGTAGCTACCATCGCTAACCGGAAAGCCGCGCTTGCTGCCCAGACGGATATCAAACCAGCCTTTCTGGCCGGCTTCCGGGGTGGTGCGGTCATGGGTATGGCTGTCGTCGGCACCAGCTTGCTGGGAGTGACCCTGGTATTCATGCTGACCAACGATGCGTCAGCCATCCTGGGGTTCAGTTTCGGAGCCAGTTCCTTGGCGCTATTTGCTAAAGCCGGGGGCGGAATCTTCACCAAGACGGCTGATATCAGCGCTGACCTGGTGGGAAAAGTCGAGCTCGGTATCCCCGAGGATGATCCCCGCAACCCGGCGGTTATCGCCGACAACGTGGGCGACAACGTGGGCGATGTGGCCGGAATGGGCGCCGATCTGTTCGATTCGAACGTGGCTTCCATGGCTGCCGCCCTGGTGATGGCCATATCACTCGACAATGGTGTTCCCGGCAAGAATGTAGCCGCTGTGTTCTGCTATGCGGCTCTTGGATTGCTGGCCTCCATTATCGGTGTGGGAACCGCCCGCATGGGCAAGCATGGCAATCCCACCAACGCCCTGAACAGCAGCACCTATGTTACCACCGCGATCTATGCGATGTTGACCGCGGGTGCCACCCTGTTGCTGGGCTTTGAGTGGCGCATCTGGGGTGCCGCGATTATCGGTCTGCTGGTTGGAACCATCATTGGAATCGCCAGCGATTACTTTACCGATGATTCCAAGCCTCCTGTGCACTATGTGGCCAATGCCTCCAAGTCGGGGCCGGCTTTTACCATTCTGTCAGGTATCTCCTATGGTTTTCTGAGTGTGCTTCCCGCTATGGCGGGTATCGCTGTGGCGGCGATGGCTTCCTATCTGATTTGTGAACCCCTTGGGCCCGGCTATGCCATGTTCGGTATTTCGATGTCGGCGGTCGGTATGCTTTCCATCGTGGGTATGATCATCTCCAATGATGCGTATGGCCCGATCGTGGACAACGCCCGCGGATTGGTTGAGATGGGCAATCTGGGTGAGAAGGCTTTGGATGTCACCGATGCGCTCGACAGTGCCGGCAACACGGTCAAAGCCATCACCAAAGGTTTCGCCATCGCAGCAGCCGGTCTGACGGTTATCGCTCTGCTAGGGGCTTTCACCACCGAGGTGAACGAGGCGGCTGTCGCGCTTGGTCTGGGTGAGAACTACATCACCGGGTTCGATGTCATGAACCCCAAGGTATTCTTTGGCATGCTCATTGGAGCCGCGATTCCCGCGGTGTTCTCAGCCTTGCTGATCCTGGGAGTCGACCGCAATGCACAGCGCATGGTAGCTGAGATCCACAGGCAGTTCAAAGAGATTGTTGGCCTGAGAGAGGGCAAAGAGGGCGTCACCCCCGAGTACGACAAATGTATCGATATCGCTACGGTTGGCGCGTTGAAGGAACTTCTTCCCGCAGGTGCCACGGCGATTGTCGCGACTTTGGTGGTTGGTTTTATCGGTGGGGTACAAGCGATTGGCGGTTTCCTTACCGGTAACATTGTAAGCGGGTTGCTGCTGGCTCTGTTCATGTCGAATGCCGGTGGATTGTGGGACAACTCCAAGAAGTATGTGGAATCGGGCAAGCACGGTGGACGTGGTTCCGATGCCCATAAGGCGGCGGTGGTGGGTGATACGGTGGGTGATCCGTTCAAGGATACGGCCGGTCCCTCGATCAATACCCAGATCACCGTGGTTTCCCTGATCTCTTCCCTGCTTTCAACGGTGTTCCTGACCATGTCGATTTTCTAGATGAATGTTCTGTACGCAACAACAGTCCCGGCTTTTGCCGGGCTGTTTTTTTTGCCATCTGCTACGGGTTGTCCAAAGCACACCACAGGTTGACGAACGGGCCGCAATACCCTATTATCTCAACCGTTCCCGCTCCGATAGCTCAGCTGGATAGAGCACTTCCCTCCTAAGGAAGGGGTCGTGCGTTCAAATCGCACTCGGGGTACCAAACAAAGCCTTGTAAGCATACAACTTACGAGGCTTTTCTTATGGTCTACAACAGCCCTGGTCTGGGTGTGATGCCAAAACTGATACCAAAGCACTGTCACGATAATCCATTATTAAAACGACTATCCCTAGAAAGAATCTGATACCGGTTTGTTCTATGCTACCTGAATATCCATTGAGACAAACAGATTTCCCGCAACCTCCAGAAATCCACATAAAAATGCAAATGTTGTTTGTATTTCGTATCCGCTGGATTTATACTCGAACAGATTGAGTCTTTAATGTTAAAAAAGGAGAATTGTTCAAAGTGAGAAAAACATTCGCAGCAACTTTGGCCCTAGTAATCATGATGTTCGGATTATTCACCGGTTGTGAACCCGCACCATCCATCCCATCAATCGTAACGACGATGAAAGGATACAACGATGAATTGATTGGATTGCTACTCCCGCCGATTAATGGTACTTCACCATTAGACTTTCCCGAGGACACGGTAATCACAATAGACGATGGAATCGACTGCAAGGTCCGCTATTCAGATTCCGGAGAACTTGATTTGCTTTTACGGCTGAACTTCTGGGTTGCGCATGATGGAACCGAAATCTGCGGAATCCTGCCTGTGGATATTGAGTATTATAGCTCCTCTTCCTCTATCTACAGTTTTCAGGCAAGGTCAGCGATGCTCTACTTCGACCGTACCTCTGTAAGCTACAGAGCCGACGTCACTGATGGGGATGAGACCACAGAGGCCTTTACCCCCGACACCGACTATTTTACCTGCACATCCCTCATTGTTGACGGGAAAACGCTCTTAGCAAATGTGTATGAATCGAAATGATTCCATAATCGTACCCATATGTGTGTATTGGGGTCCGAGAACCCAATACACATGCTCCATGATACCAAGAAAGCTTTTTGAAAGCCGACCTACAAAGAATCCCGCTGCAGATGAAAAACATCATACCGCTCCCAGCTGCTATTGAGTTAACACATCTCTTCGCATGATAAAATCCGTCTGGACCTCGTCTCCCATCAGAAATGGATGCACACCGGCTTCCATAAAACCATTTTTCCTATAGAAAGAGATCGCATCACTGTTCCTTACCCATACCCCTAACCAGACAAAATCCATTTTCTGCTGTATGGCACGGTGTATGCCAAAACCGATAAGCTGGGTCCCTATCCCTTGGCCTTTATAATCCTTCTTCACATAGATGCGCTCGATCTCCAGACCATTCTGTTCCTGCAGATCGCTCTGGGCCTTTCCGATATTCAATTTGATATAGCCCACAGGAACAGCATCCAGATACCCAAAATAGAATTCACTAAGGGCATTCCTGACTTCGGAGAATATCTTAGTACGCTCAAAAGCCTCTGCCAGATAAGCCTCCATGATATCCTTTGAACAATAACCCGCAAACGTATCGAAATAGGTTTCTTTTCCTATCGCCACAATCCGATCGATATCATCCTCTGTGCATCGTACAATTCTCAGTGCCATACATTCTCCAGCCAATTGGATCATCCTATGAATCCGCTTCCAGCGAATCCATTCACATCAGACGTATTCCCGGTAATCCAAGCTTGATTTCCAAATATCATACTACACATCTGTTTACACATGATATACATTGTGTACATGTTTGCATGGATAATATGAGGGAGGAAGCACCTGTGCGGCAAGTGAGGATAACCGTCCTGAAAAAACAATTCTACCCGGAACTGGCTGTTCAATACCTGACCGATGGTGTGGCTGCCGGTGCTTGTCCGATACTGGAAGAAGGCAATCGGTTCATCTATACCGGAGGGGCAAAGATGCCGGAAGGCCTATGCCCCTGGGCTTGGCCGGATATATACAACACCGTCTCCACCCTGGCAAATGGAGGAAGTTTTTATCCCTGGTACAACAATCCCAACCAATCCATAGAATGCTGCAGTGATGGAATCAGACCAGTTGTATTCCTGATTGAGGCAATCGAACAGGAAGAGTGATAGCTTCGGTGATTCCATGGAAATCTTCATGGAGACCAGATGGAAAACCCCTGATGGATGCTCACTGTATCAACAACAGTTTGGCATATTCCCATCTGATTATCCGGTAATGGGGATCATAAAGACGATGATACCGCTCACTGTGGCGCATTTCAAGCTTTCCCTGTTCCAACATTCCGGCGATCTCTTTGGCATCCTGCTCGAAATTCTGGATCAGGTGGCTGACCGGTTCCAGACTGCCAAGTACCTCGTACCATTGCCGGGACCACAGGGCAACCTCGGGAACCGCCAGATCAACCATGCTCTGGAGAAACCGAGTAAAAAACACTTCGGCATCAACCCTCCCCTCGGTGACCAACCCCAGATCCACCCGGTAGAAATTGTGGCCGATACCGCAGGGTTCAATGCCATAGGGGCCATGGCCAGTCAGTTGCGCCAGCTCGGCATCAAAATACCTGCGCGCAGCCAGGGGATCTGCCAGCAGATGTCCCGGGCCATAGGCGTCCTGGTAAAAACTCTTGTAGATATCCTTCAGTGACGAAGATGGGTACTTTGCCAATTGTGTTTTCACCGCATTCAGTGCCAGATTGGCGAATCCGGATATACCGGTAGGGATCGTCATATTGGCACCACAATTGGAATGCCATTGAATTCCCCCACCGAGACATCAATCTGGTAGACTGCCGCGATATTCTTCGGGGTGATGACTTCTTTTCCCCCGAAGGCATGGATATACCCGTCTTTCATCAACAGAAACCGATTGCAATAACGGATGGAAAGATTAATGTCATGGATTGCCACCACTGCAGTCATGGCTTTGGCCTGCACCACCTCCCGGATGATCGACATGATGCGGTGTTGATGGCCAATATCGAGACTGCTGGTGGGTTCGTCCAGCAGAAGCACCTGGGGCTGCTGCACCAAAGCCCTGGCGATCTGCACGAGCTGGAACTCCCCGCCACTGATCTCGTCCACATACCGCAGCGATAGATCGGCAAGCCCCATCGATCCGATGATATCGGCCGTCAGCTGATGGTCATAGGCGCTGGCCGTCCAGTTGAAATGGGGCTTCCGCCCCAGAAGAATCAGATCGTAGACACACATCCGTGAGACTTCGCTTCTTTGGGGCACATAGGCCATCAGGCGCGCTACTTCCAGTTTCCGCATGGCACGGGTGTCTTTGTGATTGACCAATACGGAACCCCGGCTGGGTTCGAGGACCCGGTCCAGACATTTCAGAAGAGTCGTCTTGCCCACCCCGTTGGGACCCAAGACCGCCAGAAAATCCTGCGGCCCGATCTGAAAGCCCACATCATGTAGAATAGTATGGCTGGCATAATCAAATTCCACCCCATCGACTTCAAACCTCATGATTTCGCTCCCTTGATCAACAGGTAGATGAACAAAGGACCTCCCAGCAATGAGGTCAGAATCCCTACCGGTAGCACCATCGGAGCCAGCATAACCCGCGCTACCGTATCGGCAGCCAGCAGTACCACCGCACCCACCAAAGGCGAGGCCAGCAGAAGATAGCGGTGGTCTCCTCCGATGATCTGTCGGGCGATATGGGGTCCGAGCAAACCGACAAACCCGATGATACCGAAAAATGAGACGACTATGGCCGATACCAGCGAGGCAGCGACCATGCAGAGCATCCGTACCCGTTCGGTACGGATACCCAGGCCTTTGGCCAGTTCCTCACCAGCCTCCATGGCGTTGAAGTCCCAGCGATACCGGAAAAACAACCATGAGATAGGGACAACCGCCACCGCGGTTATCAGGACAGACCCCCAGCTGGACCGGCCAAGATCGCCAAAGGTCCAGGAGATGATATTGGCCAGTTGCACACTGTCGGCCATATACTGCATTAAGGTAAGTCCGGCTGAGAACATGGAGCTGATGGCGATCCCGGAAAGCACCATGCTCTGTGCTGAAATACGTGTCAGCGAGGTAAGCAGCAGGATAGTGAACGCTGCCAGCATGCTGAAGGCAAACGCACAGAGGGAGACCACTGAGGGATTGTTGATGACAACCGAGGAAGCGTGGCTGCTTCCCGCCTGGAGAAACACAATGGCGAAAGAAGCGCCAAAAGCCGCCGCGCTGGAAATCCCCAGGGTATAGGGCGAGGCCAGGGAGTTCCGGAGAATCGATTGCATCACCGTCCCGCAGATCGACAATCCCCCGCCAACCAGGAGAGCCGCCACAATCCGTGGCATACGGACTTCCCAGACAATCCGTCCGAGTCCGGTGAAGTCAAAACGGACCAGCGCCGAGAGCACCTCGCCCAAGGGAATGCGTATCGCTCCGGTGGTGGCTGATACAATCACCAGCAGAAACAGTACCACCAGAGTGGCGATGATACACACCACTTTGCGCTGTATATATGCCGCATAGCCGGCAGAGATCTGGGATGGACCCCTGTCCTGCAAAGGAATCTCCGGTTTGACAATCATCGGGTCAGAACCATAGTGCGCGTCCGAAGGCGGGACTCTGCAGAGCGACTACTGTCTGATACTCCAGAGGAACTCTGAAAAAGAGCTGCCATATCTCCTCGGCTTTTTCCTCGATCGACACATCGGCATACAATTGGGGATACAATACCTTGCCGACATAGTAGATATTGATGATCTGACTCTCCCAGTTGGTGCCATAATACTTATACACCAGGGTTGTGTACACATTCCGGTGCTTAAAAGCCGCCACATGTTCGTCCAAAGTGGCTTTACTGGCCATATAACCGGCTTGTGAAAGAGCATGGTTGGCAGAATCCACAAAGATATGATCGGGATTCGCACCGATCAGGTCCTCGATGGAGGTCATATAGGGCTGCCGGTTGCCGGTTGGATTGGAGGGCATGACATTCTGTGTCCCTGTGAAATCAAAGGGATCATAATCCCCAGTGGTGCGTAGTAGATCGGCAGGACCATAGAACATCACTCCCCCGGCATAGGCCCGTTCAGGTTGGGTCACCTTGGCTTTATGCGCTGATAAGTCCGCTAGGATGGCCTCGATACCAGCGACAAGCTCCTCTGCCCGTTCATCCTCACCCAGCACGTTGCCGACAAGCCTGAGCTGTTCCAGGAAAAGCTGCGGGTTGTTCAGCTCCACGTCCGCGTTGATGGCGAATACCGGGATTCCAAGCGTCTGCTGCAACTGGTCCAATTGTCCGACATCCACCGTCGAACTGAAAATGATATCGGGTGCCGCTGCGATGATCCCCTCATGGTTGCTGCTGCTACCGATATCCGGCAGGTTCCTGAGACCCGGATAAGCAATCCGGTAGGTTGCCAGGTTGAAAAACTGATAGGGGGTCTTCTCCCGGGCATGGCCACTGTCCTCCACGGCTATGACTTTTCCGATGGATTGGAAATATGTCAACAGCCGCAAGGAATTAGCCTCCAGGGCGATAATTCCATCAATGTGTGGGGGAATAGCGACACTCCTTCCCCGCATATCGGTAACCATCCGTGGCTCCTGGTCTGAAGGCTGTTCCACCACCCCCGCAGCCACCAGTGGCACGATACTGCAGAAAAACAGTACGCAGATAACCATGGCTATCTTGTGGAAAAACCCATATCCATCCATGTTGCAGGTATGCATTGCACAGCCCCCTTTGGAAAATATTCTGCGGGTTGGCCAACCAGATCCAACCTAACCCACCCCCACCATCAGAGTGGCACGTTTGCACAAACTCGTGCTACTTTTCAAGTAGCCTACTGTGGGAAACAGAGAATGTCAACAGATGTTGGAAAAAAGGCAGTCAGTGGCGCTGATGATGGCCTCTGGTGGTGGAAACCAATCCCGCTGGATCCAATGGCCCCAATGGCTGCCGCTTAGGACTGTATCGAGTCCTTTTTCTTAGCATAGATGGAGAAACCGATCATCACCAGCAAGGTGAACACATACGGCAAGGCCAATATGAAATCGGCCGGTATGTTCAATGCACCCTGGGCATAGTTGGAAAAGGCATCCGCCAGGGCGAATACCAAAGCCGCCACCAGCAGACCCAGAGGTTTTTTGTTGCCCAGGAAAATAACCACCAGCGCGATCCAGCCTTTGCCCGCGGTGATATTGGGCACAAAAGCTCCCAGATTCAGGGTGAGCATGGCTCCTCCCAGCCCACAGGTGAAACCTGAGATGAGAAAGGCGATGAACCGGTAGCGGTTGGGATCGATACCCAGCGAGGCGAGGGCGGTAGGATGGAGTCCCGTGGCCCGCAGACGGAAGCCAAAGGGGGTTTTATAGAGTACCCCATGGCACACCGCCAGGAGCAACCAGCTCAGATAGATAAAAGCCGGATGCCCGCTGAGCATATCACCGATCACGGGAATGTTGGCCAGAACCGGGATATCCAACACGGGAAGCGCAGGCATGCCATCGAACACCACCACACCTTTGTTGGCAAACAGTTCGAAACACAGCACCACGGTAAGTCCCGAAACCAATAGATTCACCGCCAGGCCAGTGATGAAGACATTTGATTTCAGATTCACTGTCACGGTGGCCAGAACCGCAGACAACAGCATTGTGCAGAGTATCCCCAGCAACACCCCCAGCACCATGCTGCCCGTATAGTAGGTGAACACGACACCACAGAAGGCACCCATGAGCAACAAGCCCTCCAGGGCGATATTCAGCATTCCAGAAAGCTCGGTGAACAGACCTCCCATGGAAGCCAGCAGCAACGGAGTCATGATGTTTACCGCACTGTGGAGAATCGGAATGGGATACGCCATCACCTATCCCCCTTTTTACCGAATACTCTCTGAAGGACTTCACTGGTCACCAGGAAAAACACCACCGACTGTACAATCGAGGCGATCTCGAAGGTGACATCGGAATGGAGCATGGCATTGCGCGAACCGGCTTCTATATAGGCGAAGAATAGGGCGGCGGGAATCACGGCTGAAGGTTTGAACTTGGCGATGAGAGCCACCGCCAGTCCATTCCAGCCCATTCCAGTAGAGAATTCCTTCATGCAGGAAAAGTAGGTCCCGTAGATGGCGATGCCGCCCCCCAGGCCATACAGGGCGCCGCTGAGAAACATCGGCAGAACCATGTAGAGTTTGGTATCGATGCCACCATAACGGGCAAACTGCCTATTGAGGCCACTCATGCGTAATTCATACCCCATTTTGGTTTTGAATAGATAGAAATGCACACAGAACACCGCCACAACCGCCAGGAAAAGGGCTGAACTCAGATTGGAGGGTGGCAGGATGAGTGGTAGATGGAAAGCCTCAGGAATCTTTTGGGTGGCGATCAGATTCGTGGAGGTATCCATGAAGGGTCCCGCGATAAGATAGTTTACCATGAGCACCACCCCATTGGAGATCAGAAACGAGGTGATCAACTCACTCGTGTCCCATTTCATCCGGAAATATCCCGAAAGTCCACCTAAAAACCCGGCGACAAGCGCCCCCGCCAGCAATGCAAGCACCGCTCCGGGAATTCCCAAGGGGGCCAGCTGTATAGCACAGATGGTGGCTGTAAAAGCCCCGCTGTAGATCTGCCCTTCCCCTCCCAGATTGAAATTGTCCGATCGCATTGCCAGGGAAACCCCCAACCCTCCGAAAATCAATGGAATGGCGCTATTGAGCATGTTCCCGAAATAATAGGTGTTTTGCAATGGCCCGAAAAAGAAATACCAAAGGGTTTTCCCCGGGGTCTTGCTCAGAAGGAACGCCAGTATGACCAAAGCGGCCAGGGCAATCGCGATGATCAGCAGAATCCCGGCTGAATCGCGCACAAGGGCAGACACACGGGGATGGCGTTGTGTATCAGCCATGGAGGACCTCCTGTTGGCATTTGAGACCCAGCATGTATGCTCCCAATTCCTGTTTTGAGACATCGCGGGCTTCGTCACCCTGCAGAAAAGCCACCATCGACCCCTGGTAGAACACGATGATCCGGTCGGACAAGGCAAGGATCTCATCCAGATTGGAGGAAATGAGGATCACCGCCGCTCCCTGGTCGCGCAGGGCGGCCATCCGTGTGTACACATACTGGCTGCTGGCGATATCCAAGCCCCAGGTGGGTTCTGAAAGGACAATGTAATCGCGATACTGTTCCATCTCCCGGGCTAGGATCACTTTCTGGATATTCCCTCCTGAGAGGGTGCCGATGGGCATTCCGGGAGCTCCCTTTACCGAATACTTCTCCAGCAAACGCCTGGTATGCTCCGCCATGCGCTTTTTCTGGAGGATTGTGTACCGGGAAAAAGAAGCCCTCGCCGCAATGATCAGGTTCTCCTGCACACTGGCCTCCAGCGCGCTACCCACGCGCAACCGGTCGGCTGGCACATACGCCAGACCATGGGAGCGCAACTGCCTTTGGCTTTGGTTGGTGATCTCTTTTTCCCGATGGTAGATATGCCCCGAAGACACCGGTAGGAAGCCTCCCAGGACGGCTTCGAGAACCCCCAGACCGTTGCCAGCCACTCCGGCGAACCCCAGGATCTCAGAGGACTGTGCGGTAAAACTGACCCGATTGAGCAAGGGCTGCTGTTGTCCATGGCGGGTTACCGAAACCTCCTTGAACCTGATGATTGCCTGCCGATCCTCCGGCGTAGCCCCATGTCTGATGTGCAAAGCGGTACTCTGGCCCATCATCAGACGGGATAGCTCCAGCTCATCCACCTGGGAGGTCTCGAACACCCCTACCATCTTCCCCTGGCGCATGATGGCTACCCGGTCTGAGATCTCCTTGATCTCATGCAGCTTGTGGGTGATCAGAATCAAGGATTTGCCGTCTTTGGCTAAAGAACGCAGAGTGTGGAACAGATGGTCGGTCTCCTGGGCGGTGAGCACCGCCGTCGGCTCATCCAGAATCAGGATATCGACATCCCGATATAGCATCTTCACAATCTCGGCCTGCTGTTTCTGTCCCACTGTGAGGCTTTTCACGGGTTTGCCGGCTTCAATGGAGAACTGGTGTTTCCGGATGACTTCCTCCACCCGTTTCACGGCCTGCTGTTGGTCATACAGGCATCCGAAACGGGTAGGTTCGATACCCATCACCACATTCTGCGCCACCGTGAATCCGTCAACCAGCATGAAGTGCTGATGCGCCATGCCTATGCACAGTTTATTGGCATCCAATGGGGAGGCTATGCGGACATCCTTGCCCATGACCCTGATAGAACCGGCATCGGCCTTCTCCATGCCGTAGAGAATCTTCATCAGTGTCGTTTTTCCCGCACCATTCTCACCGGCCAGACACAGGATCTCACCTTTTCGCAGGGTAAGATCGACCGTGTCGTTGGCCAGGAAATGGTTTCCCGGATAGGTTTTTGTGATGCCAAGCATCTCAACCGCGAATTCCATGGGGGGGTACTCCTCGACATACCGATACAGGGCCGTATGCCTCCAAGCATTTCCTATTGAAGCGCAGGCACAGTATAGGCGACCTTGCCGGAACGGATATCGTCCATGAACACATCGAATCGGGCACGGATGTCTTCGGGCAGGTTCTGTTTATAGGCTGGATCATCCGACAGGAAACCCAGATACCCCTCTTTGGCCCCCACGGTGGTGGCTTTTCCATATTCGACCTTGCCGGAAAGCACATCACCCAGGATCTCCTTGCACAGCTTTTTCTGTTCCATGGATCCGCAGCCGACCACATAGCCAACCGCGCTCTGGTATTCATTGGTGTTGTGGAAGACAATATAGGCACCCTGCTCCCTGGCTACCTTGAACAATCCCTGCGCAGCTCCGCCGGCGATGGAGGCGAAGACATCCACTCCGGCATTTTTCATGCTGGAAGCCAGTTCGGCAGCCTTGTTGGCGTCGTACCAGTTGCCGATTACCCTAACATCGATCTCGATCTGCGGATTGACCATCCGGGCCCCCGCCAGAAAACCAGGCACCATGTGTTTGTTCAGCAAAGGGTATTCCTGGGCGGCGATGAAGCCGATCTTCAGGGCCTGGTTGGCATAGGGCATGGAACTGGTGGTAACCAGCCCTGCCAGATACCCCAGATAGAGGGATTGCTCGTACTGGTTGTACAGATAGGTGCGGATCTGGGGATTCCCTGCCAGCTGGGCATCCGTGATGACAAACTTCTGGTTGGGGAATTTTTTCCCGACATTGACGCAGATCTCGGGCAAAGAGGGATTGGATCCCAGCACAATGTCATACTCACCCGTGGCGACCAGTGAGGTCAGCTGTTCCTCCCACTGGGCCTGGTTGAATCCTGCTTCATAGACTTTCACCGTCACATCCGCATGTTGTGTGGCAAACTCAGTCGCCCCCTCGGCCAATGCGGTATAGGGGGGACTGCCCGCGGTCACCCCGGTGATATACACCAGAACCGACAGGGGTTCCTGCGCTTTGGGAGTGGCTTCCACCGTTCCGGATGCGAACCCAGGAAAAGCCACCAGAGAGAGAACCGCTAAAAATCCCAGAACCAAGACCATGTTTCTTTTCATCATATCCTCCTATTGGTTGTGATGTGAAACCGGATAGCCACATTGATCCATCAGATTCCCAGTTCTGCCAGCGCCTCGTCCACACTCCAGGACTCATGCACCAGGTGGTTGACCGCCTTCAATAGACGCGCCACATCGCCATGCTCCCAGATATTCCTTCCCATCGCTATGCCTTTTCCACCAGCTTGCAGGGAATCGTAGATATCCTGGAATACCTCCCGGACCGAATCGGTTTTTACTCCCCCCAGGATCAGAATGGGAACCGGACAACCTTCCACCACCTGGGCGAATGACTCTATACTGCCAGTATAATAGGTTTTGATCAGATCTGCACCGATTTCCGCACCCATCCTGGCTACCATGCGGATAGCCTCGGGATCATTGGCAGGAATCTTCTCCCCTTTGCGGGAACCTTTGGCCATAGCCTCCAGCATGACCGGCAACCCCAGCCGATGGCACTCATCGATCGCCAGGGAGGCTTGTCTGATAAACACCCCCTCCCGTTCATGGCCGAATTTGACCGTGATCGCCGCACAGGAAGCCCCATAGGCCATCGCTGTCTGGGGCTCAACCACCATCTCCTCCTGAAAGAGCCCACCCAGAGTGGTGAATCCTCCGGTCAAACGCAACACCAGCGAAGTTCCCCGGTCCCATTCGCCGCGCGAGGCATCCACAAAGCCCTTGGTGGTGAGGATTCCATCGACTTTGGCTTCAACGCAGGCTTTGACAATCTCTTTGGGATCGATGATACCAGGGATTGGGCCGGCGATAGCGGCATGGTCCATGGCGATGATCACCGACCGGCCATCCTTTTTATTGAACACCGCATGTGTGCGGAGGGTAAGTCCTGAGGTCATGTTTCGGCAACTCCTTTTCCATGTTGATGGACGGTCTTCAATTGACGGTAGGTTGAGCGATAGATGTCAAACAACCCGTCGTACAGTTCTTTAAGATGGGGATCGGGCAGATAATGGTCCTTGATCCTTACCAGATGTTCCGCGGCTTCAGCCAGCGAGGCATATTCCCCCAGAGCGGTTTGAGCCAGCACCAACGATCCCAACAGCTCGGCCTCCTGCATGGTGGGCACCAGGATCCCGCGTCCGGTGATATCAGCTTTAAGCTGATTCAAAAACCGGCTCTGGGCAGGCCCTCCGGTGATACGCAACTCGCCGACATGGCCACCCAGCTCCTCCATGACGGTGATGACATCGCGTATGGCGAAACACACGCCCTCAGCCACCGAGCGCAGCATCTCAGACCGTCCGGTGGAGAGATCCAGGCCATTGAACACCCCACGGGCATCTGGATCCCACAGGGGAGCGCGCTCACCGGTCAGGTAGGGAAGAAACACCAGCCCCCCACAACCCGGGACGGCTTTGGCCATTTCGGCATACATACGTTCGAAAGAAATCTGTGCCATGCCAAACAGGTCTTTAGCCCATCCGATGGCTTTGCCCGAGGTGGAAATGATCCCCGACACATTGTAGAAGGGTTTGATAGGATGGCGGTAGGTCATCAGACGGTCATCGGCCAGCGGTTCGCGCACACACAGATTGATTCCCTCCGATGTCCCCGAACGGTCACAGACCCGCCCTAATTCCACCGCGCCGGTACCAAGTATCGATACAAAGAAATCGGGGCCTCCCGCGAATACCGGAATCCCCGCAGGAATACCCAGACAGCCGCTGGCCAAAACGGTCACCGTCCCGATCAGGTCGCCTGGATAGCAGAAGGGCGGGAATTTCTCCTTGTCCAGACCAAGTCTGTCCAGCAGGCTATCGCTCCAATACCAGCGCTCGGATCCCTCGGCGTGCATGATGGAAAACGCTTCTGAGGTGAGCAGGTAATTCAGATAATCATAGGAGGAAAGGAAGTAGAGCGTCTGGTCATACAATGGGCGCTGGTGACGGTACAGGTACAGGGCTTTGGGCAGGAAAAAGCCCGCATCCACAAAGGAACCGCATAAATGCGAAATCTCTCCAGCTTCCCGCACAGCGCGCCGGTCCAACCACAATCTGGCGTTTTCCGCACTGGCCACCAGCCTTCCATTAAGATTCCGGGGTCTGCCCAGAACAGGCACCAGGGTGGGTCCATTGCCGCTGACCACCACCGCCTTGAGAGTGGAGGGAATCGTGAGACCAGCGCAAAGGTCCGCCAGGCCACTGCTCCACTGAAGCACCTCCAGTTCAAAGGATCCATCAGATGCCGTATTGGGCAGCAACGCTACCTGGTTAATGGAAGCCAACATCCCGTCGTCTTGGAACAGAGCCGCCTTCAGATGGGTGGTCCCGATATCCAAAGTAAGAATCATCGATCAACCTGCCTTTACCAGGACCCGGTACATATCGCCTACCAAGGCAGTCGAAATCGCCTCGGAGATATCATCCAGCGGGAAAATCCTGCTGATCAGATCTCCGACACCGGCCGTCCGGTTGGACAGGGTGCGGACCGCCTGGTTGAAATCCACCTCACTGCGGCCTTCGGAACCGGTTATCTGGTATTCATTTCTATGCACTGTGTTCATATCGATAGGGAAGGCGGGTTTATCGTTGTATGAGGTGAAGATATTGAGCCGGCCGGCGGGAGCCATCACCTGGAACGCGGCAATTGCGGCACTGGGAGCAGCCGTGGTGATAACGCAGCAATCCACACCCCGGCCATTGGTAAGCTGTTTGACCTGTTCCACAAAGTCGGCTCCACCCGCATCCAGAGTAGCATAGGCTCCCATCGCCAGAGCATCCTGGAGACGTTTTTTATTGATATCACTCACCAACACCTTGGCTCCCATCGATACAGCCAGCTTGACATGCAGCATACCCATGGTACCCGCGCCACTGATCAGGATACTGTCACCCAGTTTCAGGTTGACTTTCTTCAGGGAGCGTATACAACAGGAAAGTGGTTCTGTCAACGCCGCCTGGTCCAATGGCAAATCGTTGGGGATCACATAGACCTGGTCGGGACGCGCCACCACATACTCGGAAAAAGCCCCCAGTACACGCTGGCCTTTTTTAAAGCGGTTCTCGCATAGGTTGGAATTGCCCGACACACATGCTGGACACACATGGCAGCGGTTCACCAGATCAAGCACCACATGGTCTTTTTCCGCATGGCCGGTTTTCACATCGCTGCCAATAGCGGCAATCTCACCCGAAGCTTCGTGTCCAGGAACAATCGGATAATACAGGATACGGTCGCCCGAATACAGACGCTGTTCCAGCGTGCAAATTCCGCAATATGCGATCTTGATCAGCAGTTCGCTGCATTTCGGTGTGGGTGGTTCTTCTTCCCTGATCTCCATTCTGCCCGGTGCCAGTAGGTATGCGCTCTTCATGGGTTGCTCCTGTGTTTGGTATTAAGTTTACGTTTTACGTTAGTTTTAACTTACACCCCCATTGTGGGACCGAAGGAACAAACTGTCAATATAATTCAAACGGAGCCTGGACCCGGAGCTTGGATCCTGCGTCCTGGATTCTGTACCAGCTGGATCCCATCCCGGCAGCTCCACTCCATGATATCACGGTATGGGAGATATGACGATACTGACGGTGCGATTGCATCGACCTGCGGCTTGTGTTAGTATCATGGCAGTCTCGGATAAAGGTGAAAACGTGGAATCCAATAGATATAGGATCGGTGAACTCGCCAGGAAAGCAGCGGTCACTGCCAGGACAGTACGGTATTATGAGTCTCTGGGTCTACTGAAGACCCAGGACCGGCAGGATGGCGGCCAGCGTTATTACACCGATGCCGACCTGGTGTATCTGAACCGTATCCTCCAGCTGAAAAACTATGGACTGTCCTTGGAGGAAATCGCCGAGATCATCCACTTGGGCAATGTGGACAGTACTGGCCAGAAACGCCGTCTGGAGCTGATTAAACAATACCGCCGGCTGCTGAGCAAAGAGCTCCAGCACTTGAAAGCCGTCAATGACCTGATCAGCGACCTTACCTGGCATGTGGAGCAATTGGAATCGGTGAACCACGATTTCCAGAAATGTCCCGGTTCAGCGTGTCCGAAATGCGAGTTCCAGACACGCTGCAAGTTTTTCCAGAAAGACCAAGACGCCCTGGACAACCTGGAAAACCACAATCCCTAGGGTTTACACATAGCGGCCACCGAACTCGGTGCGCGCTAGAAACACCTGTGCTCGGATAAAATCGGTTTTTCCCCGGGTGTAAGCTTCCCGGTCATGTTCGAAGCTGGCTTTCAAGCTCAACTTGAGTTCTCCATATGAACGCGCGACAGCTGGATGCGCTATAAGACGGTCCCTGAAGTATAGCTCGTCCCAATCGCCTTTGTAGCGTACATGCGCATGGAAAGCTTGCCCCGCAAAACCAGATGGGGTATAGCCCTTCATGAACAACATATGGGGAGCGGGACTATCCGGCTGGGGGCTAAAGAGGTATCCCAGATGGAGCAAATTGTCGATCAGGGTGGCATTCCCGAGGTCCCCGCGCACCTCGACAAGGATATCGATGGTTGGTTTGGCCACCGGTATCCCCGGTACTGCGGAACTTCCGATATGGTTGATCCGCAGGATATCGCCTTGGGTGAACACCTTTTCGATGGCTTCTTTTTCAAGCGCATACAGCTGGGGCCAACGGGGATCCCAGACTTGCAGGATGATGGGAAACAACCGGCCCAATTGCCGGGTATCCAGGATATCAAGCCGGTTCTCCATACAACTATCTCCTCCAGTGTGACTTAGTCACCATCCCAGGCATTGACGGTCCACTCCCACGGGAGGTATCCTTGCATCAGAAAAGCCAAAGGAGGCCACCCATGTCAGTAATCATATACAGCACTCCCAACTGCGGATACTGCAAAATGGCAAAAACCCATTTGAATAACAAAAAAGTCCCGTTTGTCGAATACAATGTCGCTATCAATTCTGCGAAAGCCCAGGAGATGGTGCAGAAATCGGGTCAGATGGGGGTTCCCGTCCTCGATATCAATGGAAAGATCATCGTGGGATTCGACCGTGCCGCCATCGATCAAGCCCTGAGTCTCTGAAATAGCTGGAATAGCCACAATAGCTGATATATCAAAACCAAGTGCATCCACCGCTTGCCGCACTCCCTGTGAGTCGGTACAGTGGATGCATTATGGAAAGCAACTCGAATCGCAAGGATGGACTTGCCATACTTCTGGCGTTCATCACGGTGGTGTTCTGGTCTTCCGGATTTGTGTTCACCCGTCTGGCGGTACGCTATTTCAGCCCGTTCTCCCTGGGGCTGCTCCGTTATGGAACAGCTACCGTGGTGGTGGTGGCGATTGGACTGTGCAAACGCATCGGGTTGCCTAAAGCCAAAGACATCCCTTTGTTCCTATTGATGGGAGCCTTGGGATTCACTTTCTACATGATACTGTTCAACCAAGCCATGCTCACCATCAGCGCCGCTACCGGAAGCATACTGGGGGCTACGGTTCCTGTGATGACCGCATTGTTCAGCGCTTGGTTCTTCAAGGAAAGGATTTCCGTTGTGGGCTGGTTTTCCATCGCGGTCAATTTTGTGGGGATCCTTATCCTCACCTTGTGGCATGGCACGTTCTCGCTGGAAAGCGGTCTGGTGCTGATGATCGCCGCCGCGGTCAGTTTCGCTGCCTACAATCTGATGCAGCGTTTCGCTACCAAAAACTACACCCCGCTGCAAGCCACCGTCTACAGCATTGTCAGCGGTACCTTGCTCCTGATGGTGTTCCTTCCCCAATTGCTGGAAGAGCTGTCCACGGCTCCCTTGGAAGGGATTCTGGATGGCATCTACATGGGGATTTTTCCCAGCGCGATCGGTTTCATCCTGTGGGCCAAAGCCCTCTCGTATGCCTCGCATATGAATACCGTCACCAACTTCATGTTTGTGACCCCGCTGCTGTCAACCATCCTGGAGTACATCATGACCAAGGAGGTCCCTGATACCGGCACGATTCTGGGCGGGACCATCATTCTGGTGGGTTTGATTTTATTCAGCTACCGGTCTCGCATTGGAACCTTGCTGGCGCATCGCAAGAACACCTAATCCAACCAGAAGTCGGATATCACATGGAACATACCCTACACAACCTGACGCGGCTATGCTAGATTGAGCCTATGGAAAAATCCTTCTATACCTATCAGACCGATATCGGGAAAACCTATTTTGGCGAGAGAGACGGAGCGATCACCGATGTGTTCATGACCGATGATGGGAAGCCGCCTTTCACCGCCACGTACCGGGAAACCCCCTTGATCAAGGAAGCCGCCCGGCAATTCAATGAATATCTAGCGGGCAAACGGAAAACCTTCACCCTGCCGCTGGCTCCAGAAGGCACACCGTTCCAGCTGAAGGTGTGGGCCGCGCTCAGCGCCATCCCCTATGGTGAAACCCGCAGCTACCAGGATATCGCCCTAGCCGTGGGAAATCCAAAGGCCACCCGCGCCGTAGGCATGGCCAACCACCACAATCCAATCTCCTTCATCATTCCCTGCCATAGGGTGATCGGTAAAAACGGGCAGCTGGTGGGTTATGGGGGTGGACTGGATCTTAAGAAACGATTGCTGGATCTGGAAAGGATCAATAGCTAGCGAACTTGACGCCAAAATCCTGGCACGCTTGTCTGCCGGGAACGTCCGGGGTCTCCTGCACAATCAGTCCTTTGCCCCACAGATTGGCTCCATCGGCAACCACCCGGGTTTCCCAGCTGGCCATCCACTGCCCTTCTCCCCATCCGTAGGAACCGAACAGAGCCACTTTCCTGCCGGCAAGTTTTTTCTCGATTCCCTCGAAGAAGGGCAGGAACTCGCTATCCTCAAGCTCCTCATCGCCCATGGCCGGACAACCGAAGGCAAACCGGTCAAAGTTGTCCATTATATCTGAAGAACATTGGGAAACACTCATCACGGTGGCTTCATTGCCCGTGGAGGTGATGCCCTCGCCTATCAGATTCGCCATGATTTCCGTGTTGCCCGTGCCACTCCAGTAGATCACTGCGGTTTTCATCATATCTCTCCTTGTGACCGCTATGTACAGTCGCGGCCGCATGACATGTTAGCTGTAGCTAACTCAACCAGAAGATACATAGACGTCTTTCAAGTGTCAACCGCTATCTATGCCTTCCATGGAAAATCTTTTCAGGATTGACCGCAGCTATGCCAGATTGTATAACAGAAATATCACAAGCCCACCCATCACACCGGGGGCTCAAGGAGGATCATGTATGGAAATCCAGGTTCTACCGCTGATCGTCGTTGTTGCGTATCTGATCGGAATGCTTCTCACCGGGTATATCACCAAGAAGTATTTTGTAAAGACCAGTACCGATTTCATGCTTGCCGGCCGCCGGCTTGGCGTGTTCTTCGTGGCTGCCAGTCTGGCTGCCAACAATGTGGGTGGAGGTAGCACCACCGGGGTCGCCGCCAAGGCTTTCAATGGATGGGGGCTTTCCGCTGGCTGGTATGTGCTGGCTGCCTCGATCGGTATCATTCCACTGGCATATTTCGCTCCCAGAATCCGCAAGGCCATGTCCTATACCATCCCTGAGACCATCCGTAGGCGGTTCGGCCATGTGGCAGGGACTTCCACCGCGGTGCTGAACATCGTATCCCTGTTCTGTCTCACCGCCTCACAGATTTTGGCTTCGGGAACCGTGGTCAGCGTACTGACGGGTCTGAATCTGTCGCTGAGCATTATCATTTCAGGAGTCATCACCCTGTTCTACACGGTGATGGGAGGCCTGATGGCCGATGCGGTCACTGACTTCATCCAATGGTTCATCATTTTCTTTGGATTGCTCATCGCCATGTTCTTTGTGGTCGACGGGGTGGGTGGCTGGGCCTATATTGTGGAGAAACTGCCTCCCGCGGATCTCAGTCTCACCAAAGTCGGCATCATGACTATCATCAGCCTGATTCTCAACTATTTCTGCACGTTCCTCTCGGGACCCGAGATGATCAGCCGTTTTGCCTCTGCCAAGGATGAGAAGACCGCCCGCGACTCTGCCTGGATATCAGCCATCCTGATGGGTTTGCTGGCTTTCATCCCCGCGGTTATCGGTTTGGCCGCTCTGGCGGTCAATCCCGGACTGGACGGTGGAAAAGGTACCACCGCGCTGATGTATGTCACCAGTGGCTATGCCCCGAAACTGGTGGTTGGCCTGGTTGCCGCAGCCATCATTGCCGCCACCATGTCCAGCGCTGACTCCAACCTGCTGTGCGCTTCCACCATTTTCGCCAAGGACATCTACCAGGTCTATATCGATCCAAATGTGGACGATAAGAAACTGATCCTCATCACCCGTATCGGAAACGTGGTGGTGGGACTCACCGGCATGTTCATCGCCCTGTTCAAGATCAACCTGGTCACCCTGAACCTGTTCGCCTTCGCTTTGCGCTCTTCGGGTCCATTCGCCGCCTATGGGTTGGGCCTGGCCTGGAAGGGTGCCACCAGAAGCTCTGGTCTGGTCTCCATTGTGGCCGGTTCGGTGGCTGCGGTGGTCTGGCAGCTGCTGGGACAACCCTTCGGCATCCTCGCGATCGTATTCGGTTGCGCGATGGGTACCCTGGCGTTCGCCCTCACCACCCTCATTGAGACAAAGATGGGCAAAGAGCCCGCTCCCAGTGCGTTTACGGAGTAATGGTGTCTGGATTTTTGATAAAGGCGGGCAGCTGGATGGCTGCCCGTTTTTTCAGCCGAACCGATAGGAAGTCATCGAGAGACTGCCCATCAAGCAGTGTTCATTGAACACCGAAACCGCCTCACCCGGTATAGCGGCACCCAACGCATACAATAAGGGATCGAAATGCTCCCGGGTGTGGAAAGCCTCGTGGGCGCAGGAGCCCGCCTGCTGGTAATCGATCACAGCCTTGGAATCACCCTGGAGGATATGGTTTTTGATATAGGCATCGAAATCATAGGCCCAGTCGAAGCCTCCCTCCATGGAGAAATCCACTTTCTGCAGATCGTGGACGATATTGCCTGATCCCAGAATGAGCACGCCTTGGTCACGCAGAGGCCGCAACCTGGTTCCAAGAGTGTACAAGTCCTGGGCTGAAGCCTTGGCATCAATTGAAAGCTGGATAGTGGGCACATCGTGGAGGGGAAACAGGTGGACAAGCACACTCCACGTTCCATGGTCCAATCCCCATTGGGTGTCTTCCACCGCCTGGTCACCCAGCAGATCGGCAATCTGCCTGGCTAGAGGAGGATTCCCCGGGGCGGGATACTCCATACGGTACAGCTGGGGAGGGAATCCATAGAAATCATGGATGGTGCGTGGCTGGGGGGAAGAAAGCACCCGCGAGCCAGATGTGTACCAATGGGCACTGACACACACGATAGCCTTGGGCCTAGGAAGAATCTGTCCCAGCCGTTCCCATTCCAGAGAATCAGTGGTCTTTTCCAGCGCATTCATGGGAGACCCGTGTCCTATGAAAAGAACCGGCATCATTTGATGAAGGTCCCTTCGTCCAGCTCGGCAAAAGCCTTGCGGAGTTCTTCCCGGGTATTCATCACAATCGGCCCGCCCCAGGAAATCGGTTCATGCAGTGGTTTGCCACACATCAACAGGAACCGCACGCCGTTGTCGCCGGATCGGACCGCGAGAGTCTCAGCATTGCTCAGCAAAACAGCTTTATGGCTGGGAATCAAGTTGGGGCTTTCATCGAACCAGCCCGAACCTTCCACCAGATAGCAGAACAGGGTATTGGCGGGATCGGTTTCCATCTGCCAGGTGGTACCTGGCTTCAAGGTCACATCCAGATAGAGGGTTTTCACGAAATCCCCCTGTACCGGGCCAACCGTTCCCTGGTACTGTCCGGAGATAACCCTCACCTCAGCGTTTTCGCGGATGACTTTGGGTACCGACTCGGCTTTGATATCCCGGTAAACGGGTCGGGTCATCTTGTCTTTGGCCGGAAGGTTGATCCACAACTGCGCTCCCAACAACCGGGGAACTCCCTGGGGCATCTCCTGATGGATGATACCACTGCCTGCGGTCATCCACTGGCAATCCCCATCCAGAATGCTACCCTTGTTTCCCAGACTGTCGCCATGCTCGATATCGCCCTGGATCAGATAGGTGACGGTCTCGATACCCCGATGTGGATGCCAGGGAAAACCCTTGGTGTAGTCCTGAGGGTCGTGGGAATCGAAGGCATCAAGCATCAGGAAGGGGTCGAAATCCTGTACATCGGCGTGTCCCACCACTCTGACAAGTTTCACTCCGGCTCCATCATACTGGGTGGCTCCTCCTACTATCCTGCGTATTGTTCTGGTTGCCATAGGTTCCTCCAAGTGAGGTGATTATACCACAGATAGGGGTTGGATCCGAAAAGAAATGTTACCATTTCAGTTTTACAGCTTTCCTTTATCGTTCTTTTTGGGTACTGTATAGGCATGGAAAGCCATCACAATCACCATGTAGGAGGCATTGCGACATGAAGACAAGATTTTTCAGATGCAAGGAATGCGGAAATATCGTTGAACTGATCAACGACGGCAGCGGGACCCTGGTCTGCTGTGGACAGCCCATGATCGAGCTGAAAGCCAATACTTCGGATGGAGCCAAGGAGAAACACGTCCCCTTCATCACCAAGGATGGTGACAAGCTGACGGTGAAAATCGGTTCCATCCCCCATCCTATGACTGGGGAACACTACATCCAGTGGGTTGCCGCGGTTACTGATAAAGGTATTTTCCGCAAGGAACTCAAACCAGGCGATACTCCGGAAGTCTCTTTCTGTTGCCTCGGCACAGTTGTCGCGGTCTATGAGTACTGCAATCTCCATGGATTGTGGAAAATCGACCTGTAGATCCGGCATGGATCCAAAGTGGATCCGGATTGGATTGACCAAAGCCCACCTCCACCGGTGGGTTTTTTCATTTACCGTACTATGTGTTCTTCCTGGAGAACCAGGCGGGATGTTGTGGCGTCTCCACACCCGTCTCCCGTTCTGAAAGCCTCAATACGGCTTCGGTGGCCCTATTGAAAACTACAAAAAGGTTTGATACCATTAATTCACTATGAATAAAAAAATTACACAAAATGGATTGTCATCGGAACAATGTGGAGAACTGTTGGGGATCCTGAAAACCCGTTTCGGGAAAAACATGGACCGCCATGCAGGTCTTGAATGGGCTGCGATACAGACCAAGCTGGAAGCTGATATTGGAAAACTGTGGTCACTCAACGAAATGGAAAGAACTGGCGGTGAGCCGGATGTGGTTGGCCAGGATGGGAAGACCGGCGGATATCTGTTTTACGATTGCTCAACGGAAAGCCCAGCGGGCCGCAGGAATGTGTGTTACGACCGTGAAGGGCAGGAATCCAGGAAAGCCTTCAAGCCTCTGGACAACGCCGTGGACATGGCCTCTGCCATGCAGGTTGAGCTGTTGACGGAAGAACAATACCGCAGGCTGCAGGAACTGGGCGAATTCGATGCTAAAACCTCAAGCTGGCTGAAAACACCGTCTGGTATCAGGGAACTCGGAGGGGCGCTCTTTGCCGATCGCCGGTATGGTACCGTATTCGTATATCATAACAGTGCGCCCTCCTACTATGGAGTCAGGGGCTTCCGCTGCGCACTGGAAATCTGAGTGTCCACCGGGATTGAGCATTGAGCGACGGGCGACACTGGGGCTGCCCATTGTGCCTCGGGGTACATCTGGAGAGTGGAAAAGCCCCTAGCCTATGGGCTGGTTTCCCACTAAAAAAGCCGGATGGTTCCGTATTGACAAGGCCTGTTTCCATGCATATTATTGCTATTGTGAATATTTGCTATTAGCAATTTTTGACAAGGAGAACTTTGTGATCGATCTATGCAGACTGCGTGCAATCCAACTGGAGTTCCAGCACCTGGAGAAATCCTTTAAAAAAGAGACCGGCCTATCGCTTAACGAGGCCTTGGGACTCTGCAACATCGGCAAAGGTATCGCGGAACCGGGAAAACTGGCCAGGGAACTGGGGATTTCTCCCTCCAGACTCAGCCGTATTCTTGGCTCCCTGGAAAGCCGCCATCTGTTAAGCCGCGGGATAGCTTCGGATGACCGGCGGGGTATCGCCCTGGATCTGACTGACCAAGGCCAGGCCTTGGTTGAGAAGCTGCATTGCACCGAAATCACTGTATCCGGACATCTTACTGGAATACTCGGGGATTTTGAGAACCCATCGCATACTCAAGGAGGTGGTGTATGAACACATATGTAATCGTTGGAGGCGTTGCAGGAGGGGCTGGAACCGCGGCCCGGCTCAGACGTCTGGATGAACAAGCCAGGATCATCATATTCGAACGGGGCGAATACATCAGCTACGCCAACTGCGGCCTGCCCTACTATGCGGGAGGAAAAATCACCGACCGCTCCCGCCTGTTCGTGGTTACCACGGAGAAATTCAAACAGGTGTTCAATGCCGAGGTCAATACCAGCCATGAGGTGCTGTCAATCAACCGCCAGGAACAGACGGTACATGTCAGGAATCTGAAATCGGGTGAGGAATTCGACCAGTACTATGACCAGCTGGTACTCTCTCCAGGAGCCGCTCCGATGCGCCCACCGATTCCCGGTATCGACGATCCCGCGATTTTTTCCCTGAGATCGGTCGCCGATATCGACGCGATTGTCGCCAGGCTTGACAACCGGCAGACCAACCGCGCCGTGGTGGTGGGAGGGGGTTTCATCGGACTCGAGATGGCCGAGAATCTCAAGGAACGCCAGCTGGAAGTCACCTTGGCGGAGGCTTTGGACCAGGTGATGAATGTCATCGATTACGATATGGCCGCGATTGTCCAGCAGCATCTCAGGGACAAGGGTGTTGAATTGTACCTCAAGGATGGCGTCAAAGCCTTCAGCCGTGAGAAAGGACAGCTATTGGTCACCTTGTCCTCGGGGACGGTTATCGAAACCGATATGGTCATCCTCTCCATAGGCGTCAGACCCGACACCCGTCTGGCAAAGGATGCCGGACTTGAACTTGGCAAAAATGGAGCTATCAAGGTCGATAGCCAGTTCACCACCACCGATCCCCATATCCGCGCGGTCGGCGATGCTATCGAGTACCCCAGCCTGCTGTTGGGAGTGCCGGTATGCGTACCGTTGGCCGGACCGGCCAACAAACAAGCCCGGCTGTGTGCCGATGCCATAGTGAATGGAACCTGCCGGCCATACCGCGGTACCATCGCCACCAGCATCGCCAAAGTGTTCGATATCACCGCGGCTTCCAGCGGAATCACCGGAAAACAGCTTGCACAGGCGAAAATTGCCTACCAGGAAGCGGTCACCCATGCCGGCAGCCATGCAGGATATTATCCTGGATCCCGGCAATTGACTATCAAGATCCTCTATGATGACAAGACCGGCCGGCTGTTCGGTGGACAGGTGGTGGGGTACGACGGTGTGGACAAACGCATCGATGTGCTTTCAGCCCTTATCAAAAAAGAGGGTACTATTGAGGATCTCGCCGAATTCGAGCAAGCCTACGCACCTCCATATTCAAGTGCGAAAGATCCCCTGAACATGGTGGGATTCATCGCCGAAAATGTGATGGATGGCAACAGCCGGCTCATAACCTGGCGGGATATACCCGACTGGCGTGCGAAAAACGCTTTTTTCCTGGATGTCCGTTCTCCCGAGGAATTCTCTCTGGGAGTGCTGCCCGGTGCGGTGAATATACCCCATACCGAACTGCGCAACCATCTTGGAGAAGTTCCTACAGACCGGCCGGTGGTTATCAACTGCGCTATCGGTTTGCGGGGCTATCTAGCGGAACGTATCCTCAGGCAACATGGGTATACCGACCTGGCCAATCTCACCGGCGGTTACCGCACCTGGGAAGTGGTGGCCAATGAACTGGAAGCCCTGAACCAGCCCCATACACCCAAAGTGACCGTGCTTGGCAAGACCCAACACGAGGACGATGGCAGCCCAAGATCAGCCAGATCGGCGGCTATCCAGCTGCTGGATGCCTGTGGCCTGCAATGTCCCGGCCCGATCCTCAGACTGAAACAGGTGTCCGATTCCATGGAACCAGGCGACCATCTGAAAGTCCTGGCAACCGATCCTGGTTTCCAGAAGGACGTCCAGGCCTGGTGCAATCTGACCGGCAACCATCTGGTGTCCTTGACAACCTCCGATGGGAAGATTGAAGCCGTGGTGGAAAAAGGCGGACAGCCCCTGTGTGGCGGCGCCGTCTGTCCCACATCCGATAACCGGCAATCCGAGGCCGGTCCCATCACCACCTCGGCGGGAGCCACTTTCATTGTATTCTCCAATGACATGGACAAAGCGCTGGCCTCGCTGGTATTGGCCAACGGAGCAGCGGCGACAGGCCGCACGGTAACCATGTTCTTCACCTTCTGGGGATTGTCGGTCATCCGCAAGGCCAAAGCTCCCAGGGTGCGCAAGGACTTCATGGGCCGGATGTTCGGTGGCATGCTCCCTAAAGGCATGGGCAGACTCTCGCTTTCCAAGATGAACTTCGTCGGGATGGGACCCAAAATGATGGCTTCGCGCATGAAAGCCAAGCATGTGGACCAATTGCAGACGATGTTCGCCCAAGCCAAAGCGGCAGGAGTCCATTTTGTGGCTTGCCAGATGTCCATGGATATCATGGGTATCCAGGCTTCGGAACTGCTGGATGGAGTGGAGATCGGTGGAGTGGCCACCTATTTGGAAGCGGCCGCCTCCAGTGGAGTGAATCTATTCATATAGGCTGTACCCAGACCTGATGGACAAATCTGTGCCAAATGGTATACTTCGCGGCATGAATGGATGTGCCAGCCAGAATCCCCTCAGAAATGCCGCCTATATTGGTGATTCGAGGGAAGATGCCCACGGTCTTCCCGTTTTCACCCGCCTGGCGGAGGCTCTGGCCGGCGGGTACTCCCATCTGTCCATCGGGCCGGGTGTGTATCATGAGAAACTGACCGTTTCCCATGATGACGTGGTGTTGTGCGGAGAGGACCCTGGAAACACCATCATAACCTTTGACGATGCCCACGGAACCTTAGGGGTGGATGGAAAACCCTTGGGAACCGGAGGAAGCGCCACCGTGACCATTAGCGGAGCGCGCTTCACAGCCCACGGCATCACCTTTGCCAATGGATTCGACTACCTTGCGCACGCCAGACACCACACCGACGATCCAGCCAGGCTAAGCGGATTGCAGGCCGTTGCCCTACGGACAGTGGAGGGCAGCGATTGCGCGCATTTCACCAATTGCCACTTCACCGGCTATCAGGATACCCTGTTCATCAATAGCGGGCGCCACTACTTTAAAGACTGCACGGTAACGGGGAATATCGATTTCATATTCGGGGCGGGTACCGCGGTATTCGAAGACTGCGCGATCATCTCCCGTGACCGTCAGGATGCCGTGGAAAACGGTTTCATCGTGGCGCCTTCCACCAAAGGCTACCAGCCTTTCGGTATGCTGTTCCTCCATTGCCGTCTTGAAAGGGAGTTGCTGTGTATGGCAGCCCACTCGGTCTGGCTGGGCCGCCCATGGCACCCCGCCGGGGATCCCGAAGCGGTCCCCTCAGCGTGTTTTTTATCCTGCACCATGGACGATCATATCCGCAAGGAGGGTTGGACCAGCATGCACAGCCGTACAAAAGAGGGACTGTGTGCCACCTGGTATCCATGGCAGTCACGTTTTTACGAATCCGATACACAAGGTCCGGGGGGTGCCCAAGCCAGTGCGACCCGTACCATACTCAGTCCAGAAGATGCCTCCAGATGGAATCGGGATACCATGCTCGCTCCTTGGAACGTTTTGATGGATCAGTCAACCCAATAGGAGTCATCATGGCCTTTCAGGGAGTTGTTTTCGATTTCAATGGCACTTTGTTCCAGGATTCGGATCTGCATGAGAAAGCCTGGAACCAGTATGCGGCGCTTTTAGGGAAACCGGGGTACACCTCCCAGGAGTTTCTGGATAATTTCCACGGCAAGACCAATTCGTCGATTGTAGGATACCTGCTGGGCCGTCAAGCCAGTCTGGAGGAATGCCGCTGGCATGGAACCCAGAAGGAAGCGGTCTATCGGGGATTCTGCCGTCAGAATCCCGAGCGGATGGTATTCACCAAGGGAGCCGAGGATCTGTTCGGGTATCTACAGGCCAAGGGAATTCCTTTCGGAATCGCCACCTCAGCCGACCAGGGCAATATCGACTTCTATCTGGAAGTCTTCCAGCTCGAACGCTGGTTCTCAAAGGAATCCATCGTCTATGATGATGGCAGCCTACCCAGCAAACCGGCTCCCGATATCTATCTGCGGGCTGCTCAAAGGATCCATTGCGATATCCACCAATGCCTGGTATTCGAGGATGCCTTGATGGGTATCGAATCGGCCAGAAACGCCGGAGCCAAAGCAATCTGCGCCATCGCTCCCACCGATTGGCAAGTTGAACAGGCTTCCCGGTACAAAGTACACACAGCGATACGGGATTTCACCTTTTTCGATCGTTCGACCCTGGATTGAGACGCAAAAAACCCCGAAAATCCTTGATGGACCCGGGGTTCTTTTTCTCTGGCGGATAAGAGTACCGCGCTGGATCACCAGTTGCGGGAAGAAATCTCAAAATAGGCTTTGGGATGGGCGCACACCGGGCAGATCTCGGGGGCTTTTTTCCCAATGACGATGTGTCCGCAGTTGATGCATTTCCAGATCTGCTCGCCATCGCGGGAGAACACCACGCCGCTTTCAACATTTTTCAGCAAGGCAAGATAGCGCGCCTCGTGCTCTTTCTCAATTCTGGCCACACCTTCGAACAAGGCGGCGAGTTTCTTGAAACCTTCCTCCCGGGCAGTCGCGGCAAAACCGGCATACATGTCGGTCCATTCATAATGCTCGCCTGCGGCGGCTTCTTTGAGATTGGTAGCGGTATCGGCGATCTCACCGTTTTCCTGAAGAGCCTTGAACCAGAGTTTGGCGTGCTCTTTCTCATTTCCGGCGGTCTCCTCGAAAAGGGACGCGATCTGTTCATAACCCTCTTTGCGGGCTTTGCTGGCAAAATACGTGTACTTGTTGCGGGCCTGTGATTCTCCCGCAAACGCAGCCATCAGGTTTTGTTCGGTCTTCGATCCTTTCAGTTCCATGATTTCCTCCCAAATTTTATGTATCGATTACAAAAATTATAGCATCTTCGACCCGGTACAGCAAGCGATCCCACAAAAAAACTCACAGACGCTGGTACTGTATGCCCCTGCCCAGCAGGTAAGCCTTGACTTCAGCTTCACTGCGCCCTGGACAGGCTTTATGGAACAGTTTTCCACAATTGATGGCATCCTCCAACGCCTGATGAGCCTGGTAATCAAACCCGAACAGCCGTGAAAGATCGGTAAGCCGGTGGCTGGGCAGTTCTGGCCAGATCCTCCGCGAGATACGCACCGTGCAGGTGTAGTTCAAACGGGGAACCGGCAATCCATAATAGGCCAGAGTCGCCCGTAGGATACCCATGTCAAAGGGCGCGTTATGCGCGATCAGCAGATCGTCACCAATGAAGAACAGCACATCCGGCCAGATATCCTCAAAGGTGGGCGCATCGGCCACATCGGCAGGGGTGATGTGGTGGATGGAGATATTCATCGGTGAGAAATACGGGGCAGCCGGCTGTATCAAAGAGTACCAGGTATCCAGGACCTCACCGTCCGACATCCGGGCCAACCCGATGGAGCAGGCGCTGGTGGGGGCGCTGTTGGCGGTTTCAAAATCAAGGGCGACATATCTCATGGATCACACTCTTCCTGTTTTTCCTTAATTGTGGCTCAGGCGGGTACGCCTGCGCAGAACACCTGCCCCCGTACGGTCAAGCGATAGGCACCCACCGAGGCGGCGACCACACAGCATTCACCCTGGGAGAACTCCAAGGGTTCCCCGTCGGCGACTATTGTGGTACTACCCGCGGTGCACAGCAGCAGCTCGATGGATGTACGGCCATTGATGAAGTAGGAACCCTGCTGCATCACCGACAGCATGAATTCCTCGGTGGGAGTCAGCACATCCACACGGTTGAAAGCATCCTTTACCTGAGGGCATTTGACGGGTGTCAGGGTATGCAGCGCAAGCACCGCAAGCAGTTCGCTCACATCGACTTTCTTGTGGGTAAGCCCACCCCGGAGCACATTGTCGGAGTTGCTCATCAGCTCTACTCCATTGCCCCACATGTAGGCGTGCAGAGTTCTTGGTTCCAGAAAAACCGCCTCGCCAGGAGCCAGCTGGACTACATTCAGGAAAAAGGGGGCAAGGATACCGGGGTCATCGGGATATTCGGCTAGACAGGCCCGGGCGATTCCCCAGGGGGTCAGATAATCACCATTGGCTGTGGTGGCGGGACGTTCGCCCTTGTCAAGATTCTCCACACATTCATCAATCAGCAAGCTCAGCTTGCCGCGATCCAGCTGGTACAGGGCTGAGAAGAACCGCTTGATCAGAGCATCTTCCTGTGCAGAACTGCCACAGGCTTGGGCTGGATCAGTCCCGGTCACCAGAAAAGGAAACACCAGGGGAAATTGATAGGGAACCAGTTCGCGCAGATAGCCGATTATCTCAGCTATAGGCCTGAAGCCACACAGGGCAGTCATGGGAGTAAGCGCATAGACAACCTCGGCTTTCTGCTGTGGATCCTTGTAATTCCATTGCTCCCGGTCGGTGGTGGCATGCAAAGGCAATTCAGCGGCATAGCCTTTGCGGGCTTGTTCCCGGGAAGGATGGCACTGGATGGACAGGGGTTTCCCGATAGCCAGAATCTTGAGAAGCAAGGGCAGTTCCTGGCCGAAACGCTGTAGATGGGATTCACCATAGTAGGTATCGGCGTGGGTGGTCAGAAAATCGCCCAACATGGTGCCAGTTTGCCCGTCAATAGCCGACTCGCCGCCCTTATGGGTTCCAAACCACACTTCAGCCACTGGTTGGCCAGTGGTTTCCATGCCAAGCAGCTGGGGGATGAAGGTGCTGTTTCCCCATGCGTACGGTTTAATCTGGGGGATGATTTTCACTATGTCCATAAAAAAACTCCATGCAGAATGCGATAGGTGCATCATAGCATGGAGTCTTGCCAGACTAAAAGGGCCTTGGTGTTATTTTTTATAGACCTTGGGCAACACAACCATGCCTATGGTGAAAGTCGCCAAGGCAGAATCGCGGCAACGATGGGGAGGGCTTGGTCCTGGTAACACCAGGACGGGAGCGAAGGCGCACCCCGTACCAGCGTGACGGCCATCCAATTGGATGGCCGGGCCGCCAGAGTTTTCACAATTTCGGGCAAAACAGGGAATCAGGAGAAGAACTGCTGCTTGATAGCCTCGAGATTGCGCTTTTCGTTCAATTCTTCGCTTTCGTACATCTCATCGATGCGTTTCTGATAGAATTCGATGGCCTTGTAGCGCACCAGCTTCATGGTGGAGTTCACCAGACCATCGGCTTCGGAGAACGGACGGGCGATAATCGAGAAACGGGAGGGAATCCACTGTTCGGGAATAGATTTTCCGGCGATCGGCTCGTAGACGCGCAGGGCGGTGATCGCGGCTTTAAGGACTTCTTCCGGAGTCTTTAGATTGTGGTCCTTGATCATTTTCCGCACATAGTCCTCCTGTAGGGTGACCAAAGCGGTGGTAAAGGCTTTGTGGTCATTGTACACCAACAATTGGTTGAGGATATCGGTATTGTTGACCATGATCTCCTCGACCTCTTCAGGCGAATACTTCTCGCCATCCTTGGCGATCAGCAGGGCTTTGGCCCGGCCGGTGACCACTAGGAAACCATCGTTGTCGTAATATCCCAGATCGCCGGTCCACAACCAACGTCCATCGCTTCCATTCTTGAGAACCGCGGCCGAGGCTTCAGGGTTCTTGAAATAACCCTTCATCACGTTGTCACCCTTGATGACAATCTCGCCGCGTTCACCGACTTTGGCCTCCTCGGTCGGGCTCTTCATGATCTTGCAGACCACGCTGGGAGCCACCACTCCCGAGGTCCCGTATTTATGGCGGGTAGGTGTATTGGAACTGATCACCGGGGCGGCTTCGGACAATCCGTAGCCCTGGTAGACCGGTGTACCGATCGCGGCGAAGAAATACTGCTGCTTGGCTTCCAGCAACGCTCCCCCACCGACACAGTACTTGAGGCGGTTGCCGAAGACTTTACGCAAGGAGGGGAACACCAGCAGCGCGGCTAGCGTATAGGGAAAAAAGGTGGCGATCTGTACCCCGAGGGAAGGACGGTTGAAACCATCCCCGTTACGCTTGATACCGGCCTTGAGACCGCGCTGGAAAATACCATCGATGAAGGGCCCCTTCTGGGCGACGCCCTGCATCATCTTCTTCATGAAATTCCCGCTGATGGAGGGAACGGTCATCAGGAATACGGGATTCACCTCGGTGAGATTTTTGGGGAAGTTGCGGATGATGGCGGCATTGCTTCCACGCGCATCCACGAAATGCAGGGTGATGCCTTTGCGCATCGAACAGTAGATGCCTACCGTGTGGGCGAACGAATGGTCCACCGGGAGCACCACCAGGGTCTCGAACTCATTGTCGCGCAGATCGAACATATCAATGGAGTCCTGGCTGTTGGCCCAGTAGTTCAGATGGGTGAGCATGATACCCTTGGGATTGCCGGTGGTCCCCGACGTATAGCTGATATTGACGGTATCATTCTCATCGATGCTGGCTTCGGAATCCTTCACCAGGTTGGGTGCCCGTTCAAGGATTGAGGAGCCATCGGCATAGATGGTCTCCATGGTCACATAATCGGTTCCGGCCTTCCAGCCGAATTCATCGACATGTTTCTTAAGGCGGTCATCGACTTCGTCCATATAGAAAAGAACCGGCCGCACCGGCATGGATGCCAAAGCCCGGCAGACATTGTCCACCGTATTGGAGCTGGCGAAAATCCCCTTGGCCTCGCTATGGGTCAGGCGGAAGGCGATTTCCTCGGAAGTGAGCTTGATGGACAGGGGCACCGAGATATCCTGGGCTTTGAGAATCCCCAGCTCGGAAACGATCCACTCCGCGCGTCCTTCAGCCAGAATACCGAAAGTAGATTCCCTCTTATATCCATGGTCGATCAGATACGCAGCCACCTTGTCTGAGAGCGCATCGATTTCGGGATAGGTGTAGGCCTTCCACCCGGAATCCAACTTTTTGGTCGTGAAAGCCCTATTGGGAAATTTCTCCGAGGCTTCATGCAGCATCCGTATTATTGTTCTCATGTGTTCTCCCCTGATGTGTCTTTTAAAAGCAGCTACTAGCTTGTTTTGAGTAATTTTAACATAAATATACCGTTTGTCAAAATAAATCAAGCGATTTTTTGACCAAAGGTCAATTATTGGATGGATCGAGGGGAAACCTGGAGGACGAGGCGATGGAAAAGCGGGAATTGGTGGAAAAGAAGAAATCGCCGGCAAGGTCAGGCCACGCGAAACTTCTCAGATATGGACCCAGTGGCGGTGCCTACAGAAGGATCCTGGGGGGATTCTGGAGGTCGATATTCACGGCGAAATCAAAGAGATTGCCGTTGTAGATGGTGTAGGTGATGGCTGCCGGAGTATCATCGGCAAGGCAGGCGATGCTCTTGATCCACAGATGGGCGGTATTGGGCTGCATATCCAATAGGGCGCACACTGTAGCATCGGGAATAATAGCCGATACAGTACGGTGCAAGGTCACAATACGTTGACCGGTCGCTTGATAGTAGAGCTCGATGATCGAGGCTTGCGCGACATCCATCTGCCCAATACGCTGGCCAACCGCTTCCGGAAGGAATATACTCATCAGGGCGTAGGGAACATCATCGATCAGGCGGAGAACCTTGATCATGAAAACACCATCACCTTTAGCCTTGATCGCCGGCTGGAATTTCTGGGCAAGCTCAGCCGAAGCGGAAAAATACTGCTTCTCCAGGATGCGGTTGCTCACTTTCCGGTTCAATTCCACCCCGTCCTGGCTGATCTGTCCGTTGCGGTATTCCGAGTAGCGTTTGGTCCCGCACACAAAAGACCCTTTCCCACGTGACCGACGGATAAGACCCAGTTGCACCAGTTCATCCAAAGCCCGCCGTACCGTGATCCGGCTGACCCCATGGGCTTTGCATAATTCCAACTCGGTTGGAATCATGGTGTCCTCTGGCCAATACCCGCTAATGATCTTGTTCTGGATCTCCAGGAAAACCGCCTGGTATTTCAGTTGCATCGGTTGTCTCCATATGGCATGCGTCTGATATTGTCTATTTTCTTCCTTATATGGGAAGCAATATAGCACTTATCGGTGATTTTTCAAACAGAAACACACAAACCGGTGGAAAAAAATGCAGACCCACATGAATCCAACACTTTCCCAACCGGTTTGGATGTTTAAAATTCCGTAATGTCAATCAGACTTTCACATATCGATAGAGGCACTCCAGGTGATGCCCGATATGCTTGTGCAGCATGTTGGCATATAATTCCGCGTTATCGCTCCATAGCTTGTAAAGCCTGTCTTTGAACAGATACTCTCCGGTTTCGGTACGGGTGGATAGAATCGGTCCATAGGTGATATGGATCAGCTGCCGGGCATCGTCCATACTGAACAGTTTCACGAGATCCTTGTCAGACAGGGTGTTGATATCAGGTATTTTCCCAAGGTCCGTGGTCACATGGTAGTACTTGGTGACTTCCTCGAACTTCGAAAGCGCGAACCGGTGCACCTGACGGTATAGCGAAGGATCGACCATGGCGACTACCTTCATGGCTTCAAGCCAGTTGGTTCCCGCGGTTTTCACATGGAAACGGCCATGGGTCAGCTTGCCGAAAATTGAGAACACCGAGAATTTATCGGAACCCGAATGCATGCTGAGCTTGTACCCGAAATGCCGGGCAATCGCGCAATGGATGGCCAGTTCGCTTTCGAACTGTTTCAGATCGCCTATATAATCGATGCCTTTCTGGAACTCTCCGCAGAACCGGGGTGCCAGGGTGGCGAAACGCACCCCTCTGTCAGATAGTTCCCTGGCAATGAAGAAATGCTGCAACGGTGTGGTCGGAGTGGTGGTCTCATCGATGGAGATCTCAAAATCAGCCTCATAGATTCCGGGGGCGAAATACCGTTTGTATATATCGGTGGCGAAATCCAGCACTTCACTATAGACCAATGACATCCGCTTGAGGTCCTCGGAACCGAAGGTGAGAACGACACCTTCGCCGATATCGAAACTCTTGCCAATGTACTTGGCTTCCAGGGCGGCATCGCTTCGGTAGCGGGCATTGATTTCGTCCATGGCCATGGATTCGGCTTCATTGTGCATGTGCTCACTGCAATCCAAGGTGATCATGGTGAATCCCAGGGACAAAGCCATCTCGATCTCCTCCGATTTCTTGAGATGGTCCCCATCCGCTCCAAAACCTTTTCGGTACCCTTCACGGAAAACCGCGAAGGAAGCCGCATCCAACACATCCATATACGTCCGGTGGGTTAGATTGAGCTCCCTGATGGACTGCTGGGCCAGGATAGGAAAAGCATCGTAATCCTGGAACACGCGCAGGTGTCCTGGTCCAGCGATCCCCAGACGGTCACCCACACCGATGGTCCGGTCTTTGGACAGGACGCGTACCGGTGCGCAGAACGGGAACAGTTTGCGCAGAACATCGGCATTGCTATGGGTCAAGGGTGCCGCCACGCATTCTTTGCCCCCCGATACAAACTCCATGCCCGTGAACCCCCAGTCCTGGCCCACGGATACAATCAGGGTTTCATCCCCGTCCTTCGCCATGAATACCGAACCGCCATCGACATCGTTGATGGAGAACGGGAACACCCCATAGATAACAGGATCGACTTTAGCCGCGATCAAGGGGACATAGCTCTGGTAATTTTTCATTCAATCACCTCCCGGATATTTGAGACATCGATACTATGACCGATATGGGGATTGTACCATGAAGAAACCATATTGGCACCCCAAATAATCCCGGGAAATAGCGGGAAATGACGGGAAGTGACGGTTGGGGTACGTAAAATCGGCTAAACAAGGCCAATCAGGATGTGCGTGAGAATCGGAACATGCTATGATGGCGCTCCGGAGATGCATATGCCGAATTACAGGATTCCCCAGCTGAAACTTCCTCTTGACCACCAGATGAGCGATATCGGGCAGAAGATATGTTCCACACTGGGGATAAAACCCAGCAATATCATATCCTGGAATATCACCAGGAAATCATTTGACGCCCGCGATAAAAATGATATCCACATCATCTATGCGGTGGTGGCCAAAACGCGCACTGCCATCCACGGCCGGGGTGAGAACAAGGATTGGAGCGTGGTGGGTGACAATAACCAATATGTGTTCCCGTTCCAAAAGAGGATGCGTACAGATGCAGCCCAACCGGTTATTGTGGGTGAAGGTCCCGCGGGCTTGTTCTGTGCCTTGATCCTGGCTGAGAATGGGTTCTCCCCGTTGGTGCTGGAACGGGGCGAGGATGCCGCCACCCGCTGGGCATGTGTGCGCAGGTTCTGGGAAACCGGTGTACTGCAACGTGATTCCAATATGCAGTTCGGCGAGGGGGGGGCCGGCACCTTTTCCGATGGCAAGCTGAATACCTCGGTGGGTGATACCAAGGCCTTCCATGCCAAAATATTCCAGGAGTTCATCGAAGCGGGAGCTCCTCCTGAGATCGCCTATCTGCACAAACCGCATATCGGCACCGATTACCTGGTGACCGTGGTGCAGAACCTGCGGAAAAAAATCGAACGCCTGGGGGGCACCGTGCGTTTCAATGCCAGGGTGACCGCTTTGGAAACCGTAAACGGACAGATCAAGGCCGTGGTGGTGAATGGAACCGAACACATTGAAGCCTCCACCGTGGTGCTGGCTATCGGACACAGCGCGCGGGATACTTTTGAAGAACTGTCCCATGGTCCGCTGGTCATGGTACCCAAGCCTTTTGCCATTGGACTACGCATTGAGCATCCCCAGGAAATGATCCAGCGCAATCAGTTCGGTCGGTTCTGGAACCATCCCAATCTGGGTGCGGCCGACTACAAACTCACCTACCAAGCCTCCAATGGCCGGGGCGTCTACAGCTTCTGCATGTGTCCCGGAGGATATGTGGTCAACTCCAGTTCAGAACCAGACATGATAGCCTGCAATGGCATGAGTGACTTTGCCCGTGATGCCAGAAATGCGAATTCGGCTATCGTTGTGACCGTCCGCCCCGAAGATTTTGGCAGTTCCGATATCCTGGCAGGGATAGCTTTCCAACGCACCTGGGAACACGCCGCCTACCGCGCGGCCAATGTGGAGGGAGGCTTCGCCATGCCTGTCCAGCGGTTGGAGGATTTTTTTGCCGGCAGGCCTTCCACCCGGTTCGGGAGCATCGAACCCTGCGCCAAAGGGGCAACCCGGCTTTCGGATTTGAATACCTGCCTTCCCGATTACGCCGTGTCGGCGCTAAAAGAAGGTATCAGGAGCTTTGACCGGACTATCGCGGGTTTCGCCCAAGACGATGCCCTGCTTACCGGGGTTGAGACCCGCACCTCCTCACCTATCCGGATCGTGCGGGACGACTCTCTGCAAAGCAATATCAAAGGATTATACCCGTGCGGCGAGGGAGCCGGATACGCAGGAGGCATCATGTCGGCGGCCATGGATGGCATACGGGTGGCTGAGGAAGCTGCCCGCACCCTGTCTGAAAGCTGAACCAGCCACAGGTGGGTTCACTGAGACCTGTTGAGCACACCACATGGCGGAATTTCACCATCGACCGCAGGGGAAGCCGGGTGTATACTTGCGGCTATGACACACCCGCTATCCTTAAAAAACCGTCCCCTGATTGGATTTCTTGCCACCCAATTCGACGAATCCTATCAGTATGCCGTCTGGAATGGCGCAGCTGAAGAGGCCTTAGCCCTAGGGATCCCCTTGGTGTTCTATGAAGGCACCAATGCCAACAATCCCGGCTCATCCAACACGCTGGACAGCATCCCTTTCTGCCTGGCCAAGAAAAACAATCTTTCGGGGCTTATCGTCATGTCCAATGCCATGGGAGCCTCGCTGACCTACACCCGCACCGCCGACTATCTGGCGACATTCGAACACATCCCCCTGATCTCCCTGGGTATCAAGTTCCCCGGTATCCCCAGTCTGTGTGTGGGCAACACCGGCTGCATCCAGACCATCACCACCCATGTGGTTGTGGTCCACAACCGGAAGAATTTTGTGTTTCTAGCTGGTCCCCGGGGTCATCAGGAGGGCGAGGGGCGCAAACGCGAGTTCCAGGAGACTATCCGCACCCTCCTGCCAGGATCACCGCCTCCCAAGGTGATGCATTGTGACTTTTCAGAGGAACGCGCCTACACCCGCATCAAACGGCTTATCGAGAGCGGTTGGAACTACGATGCGGTGGTGGCGGCAAACGACCAGATGGCGTTGGGAGCCATCCGCGCTCTGGAGGAATCGGGTCTGGAGGTCCCTGGCGATGTGTCGGTCACGGGTTTTGACAATATCGAGGACAGCATGTTCTCCATCCCCCCGCTGACCACCATCCACCAGCCGATGGGTGAATTGGGCCGCAATGCGGTGCGGTTCATCGCCAACCGCCTGGGACTGCTGGTACAGGAGAAAGAAATGGCCGATCTTTCCTCCACCTGTATCATCAGAACTTCCTGCGGTTGTACCGGAAGCCAATCAATGCCCTTGGAAGCTGATCTAGACACAAAAATTGCTATAAGACTCCAGGATGATACCATCGAACACCGCCTGCGCTACCAGGTGTCGCAACGGGTCGCCGCCCAGACACGCCTGGCTATCCTGAGAAAAATCGAGTCATCGCTGATTGTTTCCTTCAGGATGGAGGACATGCTGGGAGAACTGGTGAAGGGGGTCAAACAGCTGGATATCCGCTTCTGCGCCCTGGTGCTGTTCGATTCCAAACAGGGCAATCTGGAGTGGTCCGATCTGCTTATGCTTTCCGATGAGCGGGCTACCCGGATACTGGCTCCCTATGGTTTGCGTTTCAGGACCATGGATCTGCTCCCCAATGGATTGCCTTTCGATGCGGTCACTTTCATATGCGAACCCCTGCAGTTCGGCAATGAGCGTTTGGGCTATCTGGTCTGCTCCGCCGACTCACCCGACCGGCATATCTATGCCGCCTTGCGCGACCAGATCTCGACTGCGCTCAAAGGCGCGCTGATCATGGCGGTGGAACGCGATCGGGAACGGGCTTTGGAGGCGGAGGTGAACCACCGCACCATGGAACTCTCGCTGAGCAACAAGCAGCTCAAGGATGAGATTTCCCAGCGCAAGAATCTGGAGCGGGAGCTTTTGGATATCTCCAACAATATCATGAGCCGCATCGGCCAGGATATCCACGATGACCTTTGCCAGGATATCGCCGGCATAGGGGTTCTGGCGGCCACATTGGAGGGTTCGTTGAAACGGAGCGGACATGTGGGAACACCTCTGGCCGCCCAGATCGCCACCACCGCCTCCCAGACCGCTCTGCATGCCAAACAGATTGCCCGTGAACTCTACCCGACCGAATTTGAGGAGAATGGCATCATCAGCGCGGTTACCCAGCTGGTGGAATCCAAACGTGAGCGCCTAGGTCCCCTGATTGATCTGGAGATACAGAACGGGTTCTTTATCCGCAGTCCCGAAAAGGCCCTGCAACTCTACCGGATCATCCAGGAAGCCCTGAACAATGCCATCCGCCACTCCCATGGCGACCATATCCGGGTGGGACTGTATATGGACCATGGCATGGTCACCGTTGAAGTCACCGACAATGGCAAAGGCATGGATACCGCTGGAAAATCGGAATGCGGAATGGGATTGATGATCCTGAAATACCGTGCTAACGTTATCGATGGAAAGTTGCGGATCAAGTCTGACGATACCGGAACTGTGGTTTCCTGCCGGGTCGCAAGGTAGATTATGCCATTGAAAAAGAAATTCATTGTCGTTGATGACCATCCGCTGTATCGGAGCGGGGTCTCAGCGCTCATCAAACAGGAACTTGATCTGGAATGTGTAGGAGAGGCGGCCTCCCCTGGCGAAGCTATGGAGATTATCGAAAAAAGCCATCCTGATCTGGCTATCATCGATATCTCCCTGCAGCAGCAGAACGGATTGGAGCTGGTTTCGGCTCTGAAGGCCAGCTATCCCAGGATCCTCATGCTGGTGGTCTCCATGCATGAGGAGAACCTCTATGGGGAACGGGCGGTCAAGGCTGGAGCACGGGGTTATATCATGAAACACCAGAGGCCTGAGAGCCTGGTGGAAGCGGTACGCACCATTTTGGCGGGAAACATCGCCATCAGCGACAATCTGAAGAACCGGCTGTTCGAGAGCCTGGTGGGCCACCAGCGCAGTGTGGATCCGGTCCAGGATCTTTCCAACCGGGAATTCGAGGTGTTCTCCATGATCAGCCGGGGCAATGGAGCCTCCGAGATCGCCGACCACATGAACCTCTCAGTCAAGACCATCAACACCTATCAGGAGAACATCAAGGAGAAGCTGGGCATCCCCTCGGCGAGCGAGCTGCGCAAGTTCGCGGTCGACTGGGCAACCCGGCAGACCTGAGCCATCGGTAAATCCACCTAGCATTGAAAAGGCTCCTTTTCCTATACAGCGTTCCCTATCCCCATGCTAATCTACCAACATGTTCAATGATATGGATATGTCAACACGTGTGCAAAATATTGATTTCTATGCGCTCCACGGTATCTGGGGAGCATATTCATCCTTGGCGCTTGGCCGTACCGGCCGGGGGGCGGGTGTGGTTGCCGGCAATGTGCAGCCACCGGCACAAGGCCTTTTCATTGGTTATAAAACCGGGCATGAGGAAGCCAAACTGCTTCCTTTTGTGAATGACCACGCTAAAAACCAACCCAACGGATCGGCCTACAACGCCGATGATAAAACCATCAGGACTGCCAAGCGCCTTGGCTATTCCTGGTTTACCGAAGATCAGATTGAGCGTTCCATTTCCCTCAGCGGGGAACAATGGCACGCGGGTGCGCTCTCTTTTACCGTCACCTCTTTTTTCGGCAGCGTCCCCGACCCCACGACCGTCTCCCCCTATGTGTTCAGAAGCCATGCCTGCCCGATCCTTCTGCTGCGTCTGGGTTTCGACAACCGGCAGGGAACCGAGCGCATGACCGGATATTTTGGCATGACCGGCATCAACCGGCCGCTTTCAGATGCCACCGAAGGCCAATTACTGGGAATGGCCAAGGGTGTGGGCTACGGATTCGCCGTGCTCCCCAAGGATTCCATTCAGGAAGTCATGGACTGGAACTCGGTGGATGCGGCCTTCAACGGGACCATAGCTTTACGCCGGCTGGCCTCACAGGGTGGTTTGCGGTTCCAGATTGAGGCCGGTAGCCATGAAGAATATGTCATCGCCCTGGGAGTGTATGCGGATGGTATTGTAACCACGGGGATTCCCATGCACCGCTACTACACCTGTCTGTTCAAGGATCTGGAGGAGGTATTGGGATTTGCTTTGGAGCATGCCCAGGAATACTATGCCAGAGCTGGAGAAACCGATGCCCTGCTGCAGGTGGAGGCGCTGGATGATGACCAGCGGTTCCTCATTGCCCAAGCCGCCCATTCCTACAACGCCAACACTGAATTACTGATGGACAGCCGGGGCAATCCTGTATTCCTAGTCGGTGAAGGTGAGTATCAGATGATCAACACCTTGGACCTGACGGTTGACCAGGCTTACTGGGAACTCTGCTTCAGCCCCTGGACCTTGAGAACCGAACTGGATTTCCTGTTATCACAGTCGACGTACCACGACACTTTGGGTATCGCGTTCTCACACGACCAGGGAGTGGCCGATTGTTTCACCCCAAAAGGCCATTCCTCCTATGAATTGCCGGGCTTGCTGGATTGCTTCAGCTATATGAGCTATGAGGAAACCCTCAACTGGGTGCTTTCGGCTTGTCTCTATGCCCACAATACGCAAGATGTCTCCTGGGCTGAGAACAAGATCGGAGCCCTCCTGATGTGTCTTTCATCCTTGTTGGCCCGCGATCAGAACGGGGATGGCATCATGGATGCCGATTCCGACCGCTGTGAGGGCGGCTCTGAGATCACCACCTACGATTCCCTGGATATCAGTCTGGGACAGGCCAGAAACAATCTATATCTGGCGATCAAAGCCTGGGGGACGTTTATCTGCCTGGCAGCGTTTCTCACCCGCCATGGGAAAAACAAGGAGGCTGCCCGGTCCGAGGATGCCGCGCGGGCCATCGCGGAGACCGTCTGCCGCAACTTCATCGTGGAGGAAGGCTATATCCCCGCGGTGTTTGAAGGTGGCAACCGTTCCCGGATCATCCCGGCTATCGAGGGCCTGATCTATCCGTATCTGGCCGGAGCCGCTGGAGTGTTCGCCAAGACCAGTCCCTATGCCGGTCTGATTGACATATTGAGAAAACACCTGCAGACAATCCTGGTGCCCGGAGTCTGTATCGATGCGGTTTCGAGTGGATGGAAGCTTTCCTCCACCAGCCGCAACACCTGGCTGAGCAAGATATTCCTGAACCAGTTCGTGGCGCGCCAGATCCTAGGCTTCCCGGATAGTCCGCTGTACCGTAGCCATGTCTATGCCGGATGGTTGCAGGAAGCCAGTGCCGATTTCGCGGCTACCGATCAGGTGAATTCCTCTGATGGAAGGGATCTGGGTTCCCGTCTGTACCCCCGGCTGGTCACCTCGTTGTTGTGGTTGCTGCCCCACCATCGGTTCGAGGGCTTGCTTTTACCTGATGGTGGTCTGAGATAACTGTGCGGAAACGAAGCATATCGTATGCATTCGATATTACCTAAGGAGGTAGTTATGAAAAAGTTCGCGATTCTGTGCCTGTTGTTCATCCTTGTCACCACCATGGTGTTCGCCCAGGGAGATAAGGGTGCAGTGGCTCCAGTGGCTGAGAAAACCAAACTCACCATTTGGGGACGTGACATTCCGGATACCTCGGCTGACCATATGTATGTAAAATCCCTGATAGAGGGATTCCAGGCAGCCAATCCGGATATCGAACTGGAATACATCGCGCTTGGTGATCCCGGTCTGGCCGATAAGACCAAGATCGCCATGGTTGCCAACCAGGTTCCCGAAATCATCCAATCCTGGGGTGGTTCCGTGATGGGCGGGTATGCCGATGCGGGAAGGCTGTTGGACCTTACCGCTGAAATGGCTACCATTCCCGGAAGCGACGCGGCCCGCAATGCCATGTCTTGGAAAGGGAAGACCTATGGTGTGGCTCCGTTCTTCGCCATTGCTGGAATCTTTGCCAATGAAGGCATCTTCAAAGCCCAGGGACTGACGGTTCCCACCACCGTGTCTGAGATGGAGAAAGTGTGTGATGCCCTGCTGGCCAAAGGTATCATCCCGTTCGCTTGTGGCGCCAAAGACAAGTGGCCTCCGTTGGCCATGTATATGTATCTGGTCAACCGCGTGGGAGGCAATGCTTTTGATAAAGCCCAAGCCAGAACCCTCGGTTTTGACAGCACAGCTTTTATCGAAGCCGCCAAGATCTACCAGAAATGGGTTGAGAAAGGCTACTTTGGTCCCAAACCCCTTGGCGAAGCCTATGGCGATGCGCAGCAGTTGATGGCCACCGGAAAAGCCGCCATGCATGTGACCGGTTCCTGGATGTGCGCCCAGTATGCCAACAAGGAATTCACCGACCAGACCATCGGATTCTATGCCTTCCCAGTGATCTCCGGCGGAGTTGGACAGACCACCGATGTCATGGGCATGACCGATATCGGATTCTTTGCCACCCAGACAGCGGCTTCCAAGAAAGAAGCTGTCGTACGCTTCTTCAAGTACGCCATGAGTGTGGAAGCCTGTGGTGCCGAACCTGGCCGTATCTGCTCGGTGCCCGGCGTGAAAGCCCCCAGCGCCCTGACCGGTATGGCTTCCGCAGTGTTCTCAAAAGCAAAAACCGTCCAATTCTGGTGGGACCAGGATCTGGCTCCAGCGGTAACCTCTCCCCTGAACGACACCATCCAGACCTTCTTCCTTCCGAAAGCCGATGTGAAGGCTGAGTTGGTGAAATTCGAAGCCCTTGTCGCTGAAAACATGGGTGTTATAAAGAAATAAGTGGTATAACCAAAGCATACCCACTCTGTAGCGATACCGGGTGGGTGTGTCTCTGGTTCTGGAGGTTCCACGGATGTCAAACCATTCCCAACCTACGATTGGATCAGCCATCCGGAAAAAGACGGAATGGGATCGGAAGATCTTTGTGGCCGCATGCATCTTCCCCGCTTTGCTATTTCTCGGTTTGTTCATGTACTACCCTATCGTGGAGACTTTCCGCCTCTCGTTCATGAAATCCTCAGGACTTGGGCCGGAAATTTTCGTTGGATTGGATAACTACACCCGGCTTTTCAAGGATCCGGAGTTCCTGGCTGGCCTGAAAAACGTCTTTGCCTGGGCTTTCTGGAGCATCATCATCCAGATACCCTTGGCTTTCTATATCGCCTTCTCACTCACCTTCTATGTCAATCGGTTCACCAAACCCTTGCGGATCATCTACTATCTGGCCAATGTGCTGCCCTCGGCCATCACCGCCATGCTGGGCAAGTTCATTTTCTCACCCACCAATGGAATCCTCAACAGTCTGGGTACCACACTGGGTTGGAATTGGCTGAGCGATCTCGATTTTCTGGGGAACCAGTCACTGGCCTTCTGGTCGGTGTTCACCATTGCCACCTGGACCTACACCGGCTTCCCCATCATCTATCTGATGGCCCGGATTGAACAGATCTCCAAAGACATCAAGGAAGCGGCTGAACTGGATGGGGTGACTGGCTGGAAATATGCTTTTTACATTGTCCTTCCGAATCTGACCTATCCGCTGACCATCCTGGCGGTACTGTGCACCATTGGAAGTCTCAAACTATTCGACCTGCCCTACATGATGACCACCGGAGGGCCCGGCTATGCCACCGTGACGCTAGGAATCACCCTGTACCGCCATGGATTCATCAATTGGCAGTATGGCAAGGCCTCGGCTATCGGGGTGGTGATATTCCTGCTCTCCCTGGCTTTCACCATCATCCAATTCTCCTGGCAGCATAAAAAAGGAGATGGACAATGAGTGCTTTCAAAGGTTTTTCCCGACCCCGCTATGGTGTAGCCGAGGTCGCCTCATCCACCATCCTGATCATGTTCGGTCTGATCATTGTTTTTCCGCTGGTACTTCCCTTTTTGTTTGTATTCAAAACGCAGTTGGAATACGCCTACACTCCCTGGAGTTTTCCAAAATCACTGATATGGAAGAATTTCAAGGAAGCCTGGGAAGCCGTGCAGATAGGCCAGGGACTGAAGAATACCTTGGGAGTCAGTCTGGGAGCGATTGTCTGCACCCTGCCGCCAGCGGCCCTGGCTGGATATGTGTTCGCCCGTTACCGCTCGAAAGTGACCGAGTTCTGCTTCTATGCAATCCTGATAGGGTATTTCGTCCCCATCCAGATGGTTCTGATTCCCCTGTTCAAATTCAACATAGCCGTGGGTCTGACGGACACCCTACCCGGGTTGTTCCTGCCAATGGCGGCTTTCAATATCCCGTTCTGGACCTTGATCTACCGTTCCTTTTTCCAGAGTCTTCCCAAGGATCTGGCCGATGCCGCCAGGATCGATGGGGCTGGCCATGGAAAAGTCTTTTCACAGGTGATGCTTCCCCTGGCGACTCCCGCCACCATGCTGGCCTTCATCCTGGTATTCATCGCCGCCTGGAGCGATTATTTCCTTAGCCTGATCATGCTCAACAGCCAGGCTCTGTTCACCATGCAGCTGCGCGTGTCACAGTTTCTGAACGCCTACGGTACCGACCGCATGCCGCGCTATGCGGCCGCAGCGATCATCTCATCCGCTCCTACGGTGATTCTGTATATCATAGGCCACCGATGGATCATCCAGGGGACATTGATGGGAGCCATCAAGGAATGACGACTCTTGAACGGTACCGCAATCCTGTGCTGAGGGGGTTTTATCCCGATCCCAGTATCTGCCGGGCCGGCGACCGGTTCTACCTGGTCAATTCAAGCTTTGAGTTCTTCCCCGGACTGCCCATCCATTCCAGCCGGAATCTGGTTGATTGGGATTGGGTGGGCTATGTCTACACCCGTAAAAGCCAGTTTGATCTGACTGAAGCGGGATCTTCCCGGGGATTGTTCGCCCCCACTTTGCGCTTCCATGACGGCATGTTCTATCTCTGTGTCACCGATGTGTCGGTTCTTGGCAATTGCATCCTGCATAGCCGGGATATAGGTGGACCATGGTCCGATCCCATGCCGGTGGCCCAGGCGGGCATTGATCCCTCCCTGTTTTTCGATGATGACGGGACCGCTTATTTCTGTACGAATGCGACCGTAGGGTCCCAGCAAGGAATCGCCCTTTCTGTAGTGGACCCCATGACGGGTAAACTGAGAAGCTCTATCCGGCATATCTGTGGCGGTAGCGGGGGGCGGTATCCAGAGGCTCCCCACCTGTACCGGACCAGGGGCAAGTACTATCTGATGCTGGCTGAAGGTGGCACTGAATACGGGCATATGGAGACTTTATTCCGTAGCGATTCCCCTTGGGGACCGTACGAACCATGTCCCGTCAATCCCATCCTATCCCATCGGAATCTAGGTTCGCATCCTATCCAAGGTACCGGACATGCCGATATATGCGAGGATGGACAAGGGAACTGGTGGGCGGTGTGTCTGGGTATCAGGCCAATCGGTCCCCTGCTGCACAATCTGGGACGGGAGACTTTTCTGGCTCCGGTCCACTGGGATGGGGAGGGTTGGTTCACCATCGGCGATAACGGAACACTCTCATTGGAAATGGAGGGATCACTGGACGAGCCCCAGCGGCCAATCCCGGCTATCTGGGAGCCCTCTTTTCCGGCGGACAGTCTGGACCCGGAATGGAACTCCATCCGCAATCCAGCCCCCTGGCGGTTTACTTCGTTCCCCGCAGTGCGTGGGTATAGAATCCAAGGCAGCCAGGAAACCCTATCGGATCCAACCGGTTCCCCGGCCTTTCTGGGACGGCGCCAGGATGAGATGCAATGCCGCTTCCAGGTGGCGGTGAAACTGGTGGGCACCCGCCAGACCGAGACCTCCTTGGTATTCGGAGAAGCCGGTATCGCGGCCTACTACAACGACAGCTATCACTATGAGATCTACATAACCCAACGGGATGCTTGCCTGTATGTCCATCTACGCCGGAGAATCCATGATATGGAGGCTGAGATGGCTAGTGCGGTCATCCTGAACCTGGGCGATCCGGTGTCGCTGCGTATCGTGGCGGACAGGAGCCGGTACACTTTTGCCTACCGGGAAACCACCAAGGATTGGAAGATACTGGGAAGCGGCCTTACCGCAGGCCTATGCAGTGAAGGTACCCATCAGATGAGCTTCACCGGGGTGTATCTGGGATTATACGCAGTTGAAGGCATCGGGGAATTCACCGATTGCCTGTATAGCCGGGAATAATACACTTTTCCCCCCCGGCACCATCCACCTTGGAGATCCAAATTGTATCAGTTGATTTTCTGGACAGCCTTATCGGTGAGGATCCTGTTTCTGGTGAACAAAAAGAGCAGGCCCACCAAGGTGGCCGAGATGGCATCGGAAACCGGTTCGGCAAAGTAGATGCTCTGGACTGGGAAAAACCTGGGCAGGATGAGCGCCAGGGGGATCAGCAGAACAACCTTGCGCATCAAGGCCCCGAACAGGGAGAATCCGGATTGTCCCAATCCCACAAACGCCGCCTGGCAACACATCTGTATACCGAACAGCCACATCGCGCCGATATAGACTGGCAGATACCGGCCTACCAGATCGATGAGTTCCGTTTTGGAAGTGAACAGACGGGCAAAAAACGTGGGAAAGAACGCACAGACCAGGAATCCCGCCGTGGTGGCGGCCACGGTTCCTATCAAGGTGATGCTGAACGTCTTGCGCACCCGGTCGAATTTTCTGGCACCATAGTTGTAACTATAGAGGGGTTGGACCCCATGGGTGAAACCTTGGACAGGGGTGGTGATCAGAAGCTTGACGCTATTCATGATAGTCAATGTTCCCACATACAGGTCCCCGCCATATTTCTGCAATCCACTGTTGAATACAATCAGAACAGCGCTCTCCGTGGCGGACATGATGAAAGGAGAGACTCCCAGGAAGGCGATCCGTCCGATAATCCGGAGATCGGGCTTCAGATCCGGCAAACGCAGACGGATGGCGGATTTCGAGGAGGCCAGAAAACACATTACCCAGACCGCGCTGAGCGCCTGGGCCATAACCGTGGCGATCGCGGCGCCTTTGACCCCCAGACCGAAGACAAATATGAGAATCGGATCGAATATGCAGTTGGCGATAGCTCCGATCACTACTGACAGCATGGCGGTCCGCGCGTGTCCCTGCGAGCTGATGAACATGTTCAGACCAAGCGTGAACTGCACAAACACAGTTCCCAGCACATAGATGCCGATATAGTCACTGGCATAGGTGATGGTTTGCCCGCTTGCGCCGAACAGGTAGAGCAGCGGGATCTTGTACATGGAGAATCCGATGGTCAGGAGGATTGAGAACACCAGGAGCATGAACACTCCGTTGCCCAGGATACTCTCGGCTTTCGGTCGATCGCCTTTTCCCAGCGCGATCGCAGCCAAGGGGGAACCCCCGTATCCCACAAAAGCGCTGAAGGCGGAAATGATGGTGATGATGGGAAAGGTGATGCCCACTCCGGTGAGGGCGGATGCCCCGATCCCTGGGATGTGGCCAATATAGATGCGGTCAACCATGTTGTAGAGCACATTGATCAATTGGGCGATAATCGCGGGAACTGTCAGACGTATGATGAGCCGGGGTATGGAATCTGTTCCCAGAGCCTCAGTAGGGGTGGTTGCCAAAATATGTTCCTTTCTGTGTGCAACAGAGTGGTAACCGGCTTTCCAGCCATAGGAGTCCCGGAACCTGTTCTCTGAGGCAGGTGTGTATACACAGGAATGGATATCCTTTTTCCACGGGTGAGTCAACCGGCCTTTCTTCCATTCCTGCACCCAAAAACCCCCATCTGGGGGGGGGGGTGGATCTCCATCCCGTGGTGGCTCCTATTGACAATCTCTGGCAATCTATATACTATTTGACCAGATTGTATTTTTTAGTCACACACAATCCAAAGGAGCATGGAATGCCCAAGGCTTTTTCGGAACATGAACGAGGGATTATCCAGACCCGGCTCAAAGAGGAAGCACAGCAGTGCCTATTGACTCAGGGAATGCGGAAAACCACGGTCGATGAACTGGTACGCCGGGTGAACATTCCAAAGGGAACCTTCTATCTGTTCTATCCTTCCAAGGAAATGCTCTTTTTCGATGTGCTCATGTCCTTCCACGACCAGATACAGGCGGATCTGCTTGGATGCATGCAGGCTATGGGGACTCCCCTGACCCAGCAGAATGCGACCGAGCTCATATTCCGTCTGTTCAAGAAAGTCGATGGTTCCTTCCTGGCCTCGTTCATGACCAGCGGCGAACTTGGATTGCTCATGCGCAAGCTACCCTCTGAAATCGCGCTTGAACATGCAAAAACCGATGATTTCAGTATGGAAAGGTTTCTTTCGTTCCTTCCTATAGAGGCTGATGGGAACCGTATCCGTATCTTCAGCGCGGCTTTGAGAGCCTTGTTCCTTACCACGCTGCACAAACACGAGATAGGCGAAGATGTGTTTGATGATGCGCTGCGGGTCATGTTGGCAGGAGTGATTGGACAATTGTTTGAAAAGAGGGCGATATGATCACAGTTGAGAATCTACAATTCAGCTACACACGCAAACCGTTCATCCAGGCGATGGCTTTTAAAGTCCAACCTGGTGAGATCTTTGGATTCCTGGGTCCCTCGGGAGCTGGTAAAAGCACCGTGCAGAAAATCCTGACTGGACTCATTCCATCCTACCGCGGCAGTGTGTTGATCGATGGGACCGAAGTGAGAAACCATACAGGCGACTTCTATGAGCACATCGGGGTGGACTTCGAGTTCCCCAGTCTGTATGAGAAACTCAGCGCACGGGAGAATCTACGGTTTTTCGCTTCGCTGTACCGGGAAAGTCTCCCTTTGGAACCACTTCTTGCCTCGGTGGGACTTTCCGATGAGGCTGACAAGAAAGTATCCAGCTATTCCAAAGGCATGAAATCCCGGCTCAATTTCATCAAATCGCTGGTCCATGAGCCCCGCCTGCTGTTCCTGGACGAACCTACATCTGGGCTGGACCCCTCCAATGCACGGTTGGTGAAGGATCTTATCCTTGCGCAGAAAGCCAAAGGGCATACCATCCTCCTCACCACGCACAATATGTATGATGCCACCGAACTATGCGACCATGTGGCTTTCATCGTGGATGGAACCATCCGGGCGTTGGATACTCCCAGGAACCTGATCATGAGCAGGGGCGCCGCCCAGGTAACCTATTCTTTCCTGGCCGATGGCAGGGAACAGGAACACACCACGGAGCTTGGTAAAACCGCCGGTGATGGAATCCTCCAGGCTTTGATATCGGAAAACCGGCTGCTTAGCATCCATAGCAGCGAGCCAACCCTCAACGACATTTTCTCCGAACTGACCGGGAGGAGATTGCAATGAGGGCAAAAACACTGTTCTGGGGTGATGTGCGTTTCCAGTGGAAATATGGGTTTTACTTTCTCTATCTGGTATTCACCCTTATGTATGTACTGTTGCTGCACATATTCCCCATTGCCTGGCGGACAAAGGCCGCGATGCTCATGATTTTCTCCGATCCAGCGGCAATCGGGTTCTTCTTCATGGGCGCGATCGTGCAGCTGGAGAAGGATGAGAAAACCCTGCAGAGTATTTCCATATCACCGGTAAAGAGATACGAATATGTCCTATCCAAGCTTTTCTCCCTGGGAGCCATCGCCACCCTGGTGGCCTTGTGTATTGGGTTCGCTGGCAACCTGGTGGGACATCCCTTCAGGTTCATTGTCGCGGTATTCACTGGTTCCTGTCTCTTTTCCGCGATTGGCCTGGTGATCGCCACCCAAACCAAAACGCTCAACCAGTTCATTGTGGCCACCATCCCCTGTGAGCTGATCATCAATATCCCAGCATTCGCCTATGTGTTCGGATGGGACCATCCCTTGATGCTGCTTCATCCAGGCTGTTGCCTCATGGAGTTGTGCCTTGTAGGGAACCGGGTGTCATTGGCCTATCTTTCTCTGCTTAGCTGGACCGCTGTGGCCATCCTCTGCACGGTCCATGCAGTCCAGGTGTTTTTCAATACATTGGGAGGATCAAAGACATGAAACCCGTTATCTCCTCCTTTGGCATGCTGGTGCGTCAGATTGTCAGCGATGGCATGTTGATTGTGGTATGCTTCGCTTCCGTCCTGGCTGGTTTTTTCTTCCGGTTCGCGCTTCCTTGGCTAGAAGGAGTACTGTGTGCCTATTTTAGGGAACCCTCCATACTGGAACCATATTACCGCCTTTTCGATATGGTTCTGAACTTGCTTACCCCCTACATGCTTTGCTTTGCGACCGCTATGGTCATGCTGGATGAATATGACCAGAATATGATTGGCTATATGGCAATAACTCCGCTGCAAAAAAGCGGCTATATCCTCTCCCATCTGGTTGTTCCTGCGGTTCTTTCCGCTTTGGTTTCCATCCTGCTGGTGTATTTGTTCCACCTGAGCGCCTGGTCCTGGCCGGTTCTGATAGGCACCAGTCTATTATCAGGGGTTTCGGGATTCACCGTGGCGCTTTTTCTGTTTGCCTTCTCCCACAACAAGGTGGAGGGGATGGCGATGGCCAAGCTTTCCGGGCTTATCCTTCTGGGGCTCCCCATACCTTTTTTCGTGCATTCCAATGGGCAATATCTATTCATCCCCCTGCCTTCCTATTGGATGGCGCGTTTCTGCCTGGAGGGAAATGTGGTTTTCTTCCTGGTGGCCTTGGTATTGTCAATGGCCTATATCCCGTGGTTCTACCATCAAGTGACCAGGAAAATCATCTAACAGGGAATCATCGGGAAAAACAGATCATGACTCTTTTTCCTTGTGGTAATACTCCTTTCCATAGTCAGCTCCAAGCTGTTCATTCTGCTGCTTGACAACATTTCTTAGTTCCGCAATGACACCGCATCTGCGCGATAACAAATTCGAAACAAATGTATTGAGGCTCAGCCCTTCCTTATCCGCTGCCTCGGCGAGTTCCTTATGTAAACTCTTCCCAACACGCAATACGAATTTTCCACTGTATCCACACTCTTCCAACGCCTCTGGTACGGGAATCCGCAAGCCTTGCTCCAAACAGGCTTTTATCCATAGTTCCATCGCTTCATGTATCATCCTGAAGGCTTCATCAAGGGTATCTCCCGATGACATGCATCCTTCCAGTTCTTTCACTGAGATAAAAAATGATTCACCTTTTTCCTTGATGATCTGGTATGTGTACGGAAGCTGTAGATATTCTTCAATTGTCTTCATCAAGCCACTCCTCCCATGGAATTTATTGACAGGGTTTTTCTGAGGGATTACCAATGGCCGCGGGTGTTCCGCTTGTTTTTCTGTTGGCCAGTTATATACAACATGGGAACCCGATCCTTCAATAGTGAGTCAAGATCCTTTGGATCAACTCATTTTGGGTTGTTCATCAACTTCTCAATTCTCTTTTTTGTTTTTGTTTTTGACAACCTTGTACCTCATTGATACTATATCTAGTACTAAACATCAAGGAAAATACATAGTAATTCTTCGGCTGGTTTACCGGAAAAAGCTGTTTTAATATTAAAGATAATCCATTGCCTTATGGTTAGATTCATATCATGTATAAAAACATCACCCCCGACTAACACCAAAGCCATGATGCCAGCCAGCAAGCATGAACAGAATCCAGTTTTCCCAGTTACCGGTATCACGTACATCCTGTAAAAGTCGGTAATACTCGGATTTTTTCCTTATAATATATCGGCTTAAATAGAGTACTGGGATATCAAGAAGATTTTTGTTGACTAGATATAAAATATTGATAATCCGTCCTGTCCGGCCGTTACCGTCATAGAAAGGATGAATAGATTCAAATTGAAAATGGATAATCGCCATTTTAATAAGAGGGTCCAGAGTTCAACCAGCCACCTCCCCCTGCAAACCGTAGGGTAGCGGGAACAGGGGAAACAAACAGCTGGTAGGGGTGGAGGGAAAGGCCTTTCCTTCATATACTCCTTCATACATCTACAACATCAAGTTAAGGTTGTCAGTACTAGGAGCAATATAGGTAAGGATTCCATACTTCTCACAGTAGGAAAAGAGGAAAGTTCTCAGTTCTCTTTTTGTTAGTATATAAGCCAGAGCAAGAAGACAGTAAATTTTCTTGGTGAAAGAAAGATTAATCAATCAGAAATAGGGTTATACGAGTGATCGGTAATTATTGAAAAATGCTAGAAATTAATTGTGTGCTTTTTTCTTGTTTATAAAGTATTTGGGTGATAGAATCAAGGCAGTGTGGCTAAAAATATGAGGGGATGGACATTACCTTACGCACTGCTGGAGTTTCGGCACGGCAGGCAGGCGGTGGGGTCTATCAGGAACGTCTTTGGGAAACGGCATGAATGGCTTGTCTCCTCAGGATTGTTGTGCCAGTAAAGTGTCCATTTCCCATAATAAACGGTTTTAATTTGCTCTGAAAATATCTTTCTTCCTTCATTAATATCAAAAGTAAAATTCTTGCCATAGAAAGTGATCAATCTGATTGAGTTTCGAGTTCATCAAGTCATGGCTTCGAATTCCTTATATTGAGAAACCCTGTAGGCAAGTTTGTGGATTCAATCGGCATACCCCCTGTCTTGAAAAAGGGCTTAATACTGTCTGGAATACTGCCTCCAGATCCTCTTTTACATTCTCCCTTCTTGGGAATACTCTACTTTAGCGGTCAGTCAGATTCGCAGAATGCAATGAATATCTACCTGAAGAATATCCTTAATGGAATGACTCCTTTGGGAAAATTGAAAATTAAAATGGGGAAAGATTTCATCGTCTCTCCCTTTCTGGAGGTTAAATAATGGAGAAAGACGAACTAACTACTTTACCGGAGACCAAAAGTGTTATCATCTACCTAGATAAAAGTTCTGAAGCAAAAAAATTTGATGTGGGAGAGGTCATTAATTTCCAAGCTCTCGAAACTGCAAAAAATTTAATAAGAAACCGAATCAAAGTATTTTATAATCAGAAAGACGAGCTAATAAATATTAATCATGCTCAGGAAAAATCCAACATAAGAATAAATAATACTCTGGCAATCTTAGGGGGAAGGGGTAGTGGCAAAACATCTTTTATACATAGTTTAAAAGCCTATTGTGATGAAGATCACTCACCGCTACTAGCCCTTGATATTATTGATCCAACATTGGTTGAAACCAAAGAGCACATGTTACTTCATGTCATATCATTGCTGGATACTTATACAGAAGAATATATTAAGAAATCAAATACATATTCAAATGATGTTGTTCGTAGTCAAGAGAAACGTGCTTGGCGAGAATTACTTAACAAATTGGCTAAAGGACTTTGCTCTATTGATGGAATAGACTCTAAACAGGCAGCTGAATGGAATGATGATGCATATGTGTTACAAAGGGGTATGTCTGAAGTAAGTGCAGCTCGGGATCTGTATTCAAATTTAAACGCTTTGGTTGGGAGGACTTTAGAATTAGCAGGTAAAAAGGTGCTGGTCTTATTCTTTGATGACATTGATATCGATATTGAAAAAGCTTGGAAGGTCCTGGAAGTTGTGAGGAAATACCTCTCATCGCCAAAGATCATTGCTGTGATAAGTGGCGATGAAGAGTTATTATCCCTAGCTGTCAGAAAAGCCCAGTGGTCAATTTTTGGTAAAGAATTTTTACATGCCGAAGAAAAGAATAAAGAAGTGCTTGATGTGGTACGACAATCGGTGGAAGAGCAATATTTCCAAAAAGTCTTAAAGCCAGAAAATAGGATACTTCTGCTAACATTAAATGACTTACTCTCTAGATCACCTAAGGTTTCAATCTTGGTGAAGAAAACCTATGGTGTTGATAAAAATGAGCTTTCTATTAAGGAAGTGTATAAGAGATTATTGTATCTTGTTGGCATTTTTAACCCTAGGGATATGGATGATTGTTTGAGTCTTCTCTTGAATTTACCCTTGAGGTCGCAAATTCAACTATTGAAAACAATTCCGGAAAACCCAACCGAGAAAATTGATTGGATATATCCTTTGCTTGAAGCTATGAGAAGTGTTTTCTACACTGTCTTGCTTCAACCGGAAATTACTACTGACGCTTTACATACAACCCCCAACTTTCTTGTTGGTCGAATTCTAAAGTATTTAACGGAAAGTAGGCCAAGCATGCTTTATAATTATTATCAGCTGCAGCCAATCTCATTATCTGAAAAGAAAAACCAAACGTTATTCATGCTTGGTTGTGTATTCTCACTAGTAAGCAGAAGCTACCCCTATTTATTGATTGATTTTATGCTTCGAATCGGGTATGTGAGAAATAGTCTTAAAAATAAAGATGATATTCCACAATTCTTGCTAGAAGATAGAGATATGAGGGACTTGCTTGGATATTACATTGCTGAAACAGAAACTACTTTTGGCAATATAAAAATATATGCATTTGATAAAAAGAGAAAAAAAGGGGAGAAAAAAGGTATTGATTCTATTTTTTCAAACGAATCGTCGCTATTCAAAATTCTTGCATATCTTCCTCTTTGTTCTATTCGCTATCCAGGAAAGCAAAATTCCACAAACTATTACTCTCTTCCATATCTTCTTGGGTTTCTTTACGATGTATTGCGTGTAGATGACGATGGTTTATCAACATTACTGGAGAGAGTAAAACAGAAAAAAACATATTCATCTTCCAGTGTATTTTTAGAAAATGAATCCACGGCTGATATTGATAGCCCTCAAATTGATGACGAGAATAATAAGTCATATCTATATGATGGATTCCTTTCAGAACTTAGCAGATGGAAATCAACATACAGAACAGTTGGGAACATAGCAGTAAATCCATTATTACTCGGTAGGATTATGACCAGATACAGTAATGCTGCATCAATGTATAAGCCTGATGACTCACTTGAAAAAGCATTTACCCATCATATCATAATGTTTCTAAATTCTGTTCTTGTTGAAGAGTATCTGTGGGGTGGTTTAAATGTAGAATTTAAACTAAAGTTGAACAATCCTACCAGTGCCAATACTAATTTTATTTTAAACTTAAATAAAATTCAAGAACATCCGGAACTACTCTATAAGTCTATTGCTAATAAAGGACAGAATCTTTCCAATTATCCTTTTTTATATAATTTATTTGCTTCTTGTCCCTTGTTACAGGTTTATATCCAATCGATAGAACAGGAAAACCAAAAAAATATCTTTTCCATGTCAGGGGATCTACTAAAAATCAGTACGGCTTTTTCTTCTAAACTAGAGTCTGTTTCTACTGTGAGTCATTTAAAGCAAGCATCAAATCTGCCAAAATTCACGGCCTCTAACCAAGGAATCTTGGGAACTATAACAGAATTAAAAAAGCATGGGATAACAAAAGATTTTGCTTTAAACACATCATTTATGGATTTTAAAGAAGAAATAGAAAGCTTTTTTGAAAATGAAATAAAAAATATTTCCTTTAAGACCCTACAGAATAAAATCAATAATGGAAATGTAACTTGGTAATAGAATATACAATCTTGCCTTATTTACTAAATGATTGGCGGTCATTTAGCAAGTATAGAGAGAAAAAGACTGTTTCTTTTGAAGAAATTAAGCGGAATCTTTATCATAGTGCTAGAGAAATCAGCATATGTGTTCCTGACAGGTACTACAAACTTCAAAGAGATAAGGAACTTGAGGACATTGATTCGCTATCTTTGCTCTTATCAAAAGGGATAGGAGACTTGGCAGGATCCTTTCTTGAGTTTGATGGTAAAACTCTCTCAGTTAAGCCTGAGAGGATGAATGGCTGGCAAACCCTTATAACTCAAATCCCTTCAATTTTGTTATCTGGACAATTCCTACTATTCGCTCTACCGTTTTTATATGATCTTCAAAATGTTTCGGGTGTAACAAATATTATCGAATCAATCCTCGTACCAAATTTCCCCCATAGCACAATTCTTTTCCCTAACATTCCTCAATTACGTACTTTATCAAAAGAAAAACATGGGTTTTCTGATTTACACATCCATATCAATGGGACCATTGAACCTCTTTGGGTATGGTTTGATGCTTTGGCATCCCCTGATAGATTCTGCAAATACATAGACAACAAAAAGATTTCTGCTGAATTACTAGAGCAAGTACATGGTATCGCCAATGTATGTGATCTGTATGATTTGCTCGAACAATCTAATAGATTACGCAATCTTATGTGGAATCATCTTGTAGGGAAGAAATTCTCTACAGAAGAAGATAATCAACATATTTATTATACGGTTCATCCTTTTCAATTCTATCTCAGGCCAACCCAAGAGAGTGTAGATCTCTATGCTGAACTTACAATGTACCTTTTTGTAGGGCGACGACTCTTACAAGGAGACGAAGAGCTTGCCAAGATGTTCCATGAGTATCTTATAAATATGGCTTTTTTCGTTCACTTATTAATGCAACAGCCTACTCAATATGGGTTTGAACAGTTCCAGAAACTTACATTGACAGGACTCCGTGATTATAGTGAAGAATCCTATAGGAGACAATTTCTTCAACTGACAGGTAGTGCACACAATAGTTTGCATTATGTTGAATGTAGATTTGTTCCAAAACCCACAATTTATACTACTACAGCATTGTTGTCGAAAATTACAAAAGGTTGGGAATACGCTTTATCTATAACAAACCATACAAGTGAATATGCTTTAGTTGCACATTTTATAAAACGTAGAGATAGTGTAGTGAATACCTATTGGAGGTTCCGGTCTGAATACTCTGACATTGAGAAGAGGGCTGCCGTTTTATTGACTCTTATCGATAGTAAGAACTCGTATGCTGAAAAAATAGTTGGTATCGACGCAGCAGGAAGTGAATTTGATATGCCGCCCTATGTTCTTGCTCCGTTTTTTCGTGCACTGAAGAGAAAAGGTATAAAACATGCAACCTATCATGCTGGAGAAGATTTCTATCAAATCCTAGGAGGCTTACGAGCCATATACGAAGCTATAGAGTTCTGTGGTCTTACTCGTGGTGATCGCATAGGGCATGCCTCTGCAGCAGGACTTAATCCAGATACATTTTCGACCTTTCTTCAGAGAAATGAACCAATTCCTATGGAAGAGTTCTTTGATGATTGTGTTTTTGCCTACGCTTTCATAACAGAGCAGAGAATCAAGGTGTTGTACTCTCTGATACCTTTGATTACTTCATCGATTGAAGTGCATTGCATTAAGCTTTATGGTAAAAATTATCCCATTCCATCATTGGTTGCTGCATGGCGGTTAAGACGGTTTCATCCTTTAATGGTCTTTTCTCAAGATTGTCACGATAGGGAGTATTCGCTCTATTATAGTGAAGAAGAGGCTGCTATATGTTTGGAAGAACGTGAGGGACTACCGTTTGAAATATATGCAATATATCAAAGCTCAGAATTTGCTAACAGGAAAAATATAGAGGTTGTGGTTAATAATGATATATTATCAACGGAAGATTTAGTGGTAATGCAACAAACTCTACTGAAACTAATGCATTTGAATGAAATCGTTATAGAGACTCTTCCATCAAGTAATGTGTCTATTGGCCCTCATGAATCAATTGATTCATATCATCTGTGGAATTGGCTGCAATGGAAACGTGAGGGTAAATGTATACCCCCCATCGTAATGGGTACTGATGATCCCGGAATATTCCCAACGACTATTTTTAATGAGTATGCTCGTGTCTATTGTCATTTAGTATATTCCTTAAATTACTCTTATGAAGAGGCTCTTTCAATAATTTCACAGTTCGAGAACAATGCAAGAATCTATCGGTTTTATGATAGAGACATTTCTTATCATACTATTCAGCAGGAGGGTGATTAAGCTTCACTGCTATGATGACAGAATGACTGTATTGTAGCCGTTATGTAATAGAGAGTGATGATAAATGATCAGGTGAAAAGCAAATTCAAGAATGTTTGTTAAGAAATAGATTTGAATTCTACCGCAACTTTTACCATCTTTACTTCGAAGGTAGCCAGGGCGAGCATCAATTTTAAGGGTGGGGTACCGTCTTTCAGAAAGTAGAACAAGGAATTGTGAAGAATCATAGATAATATAATCCAACATTAATGATGAGGAGTCCTCTAAGGACAATAATGTATCAAGAAAAAAAAGAATATAGATTCTGAAATTAAAAAGGCAATTAAAAAGGCAAGATATAACTATTTCTTGACCAATCATCAACAGAAGGAGGGTATCATATGTACCTGTCTGAAATACGGATTAAAAATTTCAGATGCTTCGATGAGACAGAGCACGTTATAGCGTTCAACTCAGGATTGACTGTCCTTGTCGGGGAGAATGATTCGGGAAAATCTGCTATCATAGATGCAATCCGAATCGTGATGGGAACCACAGACTTTAGTTGGATTCGATTAGAACCAGAGGATTTCCACAATGAGGATACTTCTGTTGAAATATCGATTACCTGTAGGTTTTCTGCTCTTACACCAGAAGAGCAGGCATCTTTCTTGGAATGCCTGACATATGATGAAAAAAAACCTTGCCTGTATCTTCATTGGACTTGCCGGTACTTGAAGAACTTTAAACCGGCTAGACCGAGTTCGGAGTTAACGTCCGGCAAGGATGGAAATGGCCCCTCTCCATTATCTGATGCTCGAGAATTGTTACGTACGACATACCTGAGGCCGCTTCGTGATGCATATAGTGAAATGCGTTCGGGGCGTCATTCACGCTTGTCTCAGATTATTCAGAAACTCTCAGGCGTGGATGTGGGCAGTGATATTTACTCTGAAGATTCTGATCTGAATTCTCTTTCGCTTGTTGGTATTGCTAATCTATCAAATACGTTATTAGCGAATCACACTACACTTAAATCAATCAATAATGACATGACCGAGATATTGAATGATCAAATTCTTCTTGAACAGGATGATATCAAGACAAGGCTCTCAGTGGCTGGTACAAATAACACCAATGATCAAAAATTGAATACTCTGCTGGAGAAACTTGATCTCGTTGTGGATAGGAAGAAAAGCGTTATGCAAGGCCAAGTAGGTCTAGGAACAAGTAATATAATGAGCATGGCTTGTGAGTTGCTTTTACACAAGGATGCAGAGGCCGCAAAGCGATCGGCTTTTCTTCTGATTGAAGAACCTGAGGCTCATGTACATGCACAGAGGCAATTGAAACTGGTGCAGTCTTTAGAAAACGATGCGGAGAGGGGGCAACACCAGATAATAATTACAACGCATTCGCCTCTTTTAGCATCTGTAGTCAAGCTGTCTACTATTGTTATAATCAAGAACAGTAAGACTTATCCGATGTCTTATGAGTTCACAAAACTCGAAGGTGACGATTACGTCTTTTTGGAAAAATACCTAGATGCTACAAAAGCGAACCTGTTCTTTGCTAGAAGTGTTTTGATTGTTGAAGGTCCTGGGGAGGAATTACTTATTCCCACTATTGCTAAGCTTATTGGCAAAAGCTTCACAAACTACGGAACTTCGTTGGTTGACGTGAGAAGCACAGGACTTAGGCGTTATGCTCGCATTTTTCAGAGGAAAAACAATGCAGAGCTTCTTAATATTAAAGTTGCCTGTGTAACTGACCGCGATATCATGCCGGACTGTGCTCCAGGTATTTGCATAGACGATAAATATATTGATAAAGCAAACTGGCCTAAAAAGACAATACGCCATTGGGAAACAGAAGCTGATTATACAAGAGATACTGCTCAAACGCATATTGACGAGATAAAGGCTAAAGCGGATGGTCAGAATGTAAAGACCTTCGTAGCTGATCATTGGACCCTTGAATATGATTTGGCATACAAAGGTCTTGTTGATGATGGTATGCGGGAAATACTTGTTGACTCGCTGGTAAAGGTAATCTACAAGCCTGATAATCAGGAGAAAATGAAAGCCGATATAACTACAAGGATTGGGAAACTTACTTCTGAAGAAGAAAAAGCGTCATTTTTCTATGCTTATTTTAAAAAGGAACAAGCTTCCAAAGCCGATTTCGCACAACAATTGGCCATTTCTTTGGAAAAGAAGTACAAGGACGGAGTAACAGAACTTAGGGCTGTCCTGCCTCCATACCTTGTAGCCGCAATCGATTATGCTGTGGCTGGTTGATTATGAGAAACGAATGGCTGGGACAATTGCAGATGACTAATGATGATATTGTCTGGGCTGAAACAATTCTTGGTAATGGCATTATTTTCGATACTGAGAGAAGAAATACCATCAGAAGTATGGATTCTGTCGATATTCAAGCATCTCCTGGCAGCGGAAAAACCACAGCATTGATTGCCAAACTTGCTATCTTGGCAAAGAAATGGCCCACCAACCATGTTGGTATTTGTGTTCTGTCTCATACCAATGTTGCCCGGGATGAGATAGAAAAGAGGTTAGGAAAAACCGAAATCGGAAGTAGACTTCTCTCCTACCCGCATTTTATGGGGACAATCCATAATTTTTTTAACACTTATGTTGCTATACCGTGGCTACGGTCAAACGGATACTGGATAAATATAATAGATACTGAAATTGCAAAGAAATATCGTTGGAATAAATTAAGTTGGAATACAAAAGAATTTCTAAAACGCAAATTTCAGGATGAAAATCTGTGCTGCTTCAAATCTAGCATTGGTGATATTGGATGGGATAAGTATGAGGAGAAAAAAAAGGAAATCATTAAGGAAATATTCCGTTCTCAGGAAGAGGGAATATTCACTTATGATGAGATGCTTCTATATGCTCAGCAAGCTCTTGACGAGTGTGATAGTATACCAGTTGGCATACAGACTCGTTTCCCATTGGTTTTCATTGATGAAGCTCAGGACACAAATTCTATGCAATGGAATCTGATACACACAGCATTCCCTGAAGGCAGTGTGGTTAGGCAAGGATTCGGTGATTGCAATCAGGCGATATATAATTATGCAGATGAAGGATCAGGAAATGTTGAATTTCCGAGAGCAAACCCTATGTTAATCTGTGGAAGTCTAAGATTTGATGATAGAATAGCAACTTTAGCAAACACAGTTGCAGTTTCTGGTGTGAAAATGCATGGAACCGATAACGAATTATCCAGATGTGAGAAACAGACGGAGCATACAGTATTCTTGTTTCAACGAAACAAAGATTCTTCTAGTCATGTGATTTCTGAATATGGCAAGCTTTTACTTAGCACCTTCACTGATGATGAAATATGCGATAATCAAGAAAAAGGTTGCCATGTTCTTGGGATGGTACATGTAAAAAAAGAAGATACTCCTGAAAGCCATTTTCCTAAAGGAGTATTTGATTACTGGCCATTTTACGATGCAGACAAGACAAACAAGAATTTCACTCCAAGAAGCATGATAGAGTTTTACAGGAGAGGCTTATCTGAGTATGAAACATCTCATGAATACAATAGATTTGTAGCAAATGTACTACAAGGTGTCAGACAGCTTATTAATAAATCAAAAAAAGAAAAATTTATCCCTGTATCAGGAAATCCGCTTGCTTCAATGCTAAAAAGACTTCCAGAAGAGAAGGTCTTTGATTTCCGAAAGAAGTTGCTTGATGTTGTAACCAGTGAGATTCATTCAAAAGAACAGTGGGAAACTATAAGTTCCAAGCTTAATGAAATACTCGACCTGTTTAATAGTTTACCCAATAAATCAACAATAGATTTTTTGCATTGGAAAGATGAGAATGCGTTAGTGAGCACTGATCAAACGGATGTTCCAAAGCTCAATGATAATTGTTATCTTTACCGAGATGATGTAAGTAAACGGAGTGTTGTATTACAATTTGGAAGTGTCCATTCGGAAAAAGGTAGAACCCACCTATCAACGCTCATTGTAGAAACATTTACAAGGGCTCACAATATGAAGTCTATAATACGATATTTATGTGGTGATGATCCGAAGAAGACGCCTATGATTGAGAAAAAGTTAAGAGTACACTATGTTGCAATGACCAGAGCAAAAGGGCTTTTATGTCTAGCTATTCCAGAGGAATTTGTTAACGATAATGCTCGACAGGCTCTAATGGCTCTAGGGTGGAAAATCTGTATTGTCGATTAGCGATTACCTTCGATTGAGATTTCTCATACATGCACAACACTGCGAAAACAAACCGACAGGTAGTCAACAAGTAATCAATGAAATAGAATTGGGAAACCGGGTTCCGTAAAGTGTGGCCGAGCATAGGTTGATTAAACATATTGCGGGTGTGAATCCCGTTCGGAAAGGTCCAGCTACCGATACTCAGTCTTGGATGGAATCTGTAACCGGTTTCTTTAAGTGTAGGTAGAGGAAGAAGGCAGGTTCCGGGAAGAAAATCCACAGAAAAGGTAGCTCAAGGAGTCATCGTTGATAAATTTTTCAAGATTGCTCACATCAATCGAACAATATCATCCGCTTTTTGCGGCGGCACATATACGGTTTCACCGGTTCGATCATTGATGAGCTCGGTTCCCGACTGGGTACGAAAACCTGCCCGATTTTGCTCAATGCATTCCTGAATTTCCAGTATTTGACGGTTTGTCAGTAATCCCGTCTTGAGTACCGTTTCGTAACCAGAACGCAAAGCCCGTGAATAGTTCTGTACCTTCTTGGCCGATGCGTTGCTGTAAAACTCCCCGAAAAGCGATTCTTTGTAGAGTTCATCATGGGTGGTGGTGATGTTCTCTATCGCGGAACTGTCTTTGGCTTCCAGAAGCGGTAGTGTGTTAATCAGTATTCCCTGATTCGGTGGGATAATTCGTGTTCATATAGCCTCCTAGTACAAAAGGACTCCAAAAGGCCACAGATTTTAAAAAGGCCATTTGGTCCACGCTAGAAGAACTTGTAAATTATTCCCTTGTAGCAAGTTAACAACAGCGTCTGAAGGGAGTCGAACCCTCATCACGAGCTTGGGAAGCTCGGGTAATAACCGCTATACGACAGACGCGCGGATGAGGGCATGATACCGTAAACCTATGATTCGCGCAAGGGGATTCCATCACCTAAAACCACCTAAACACTCTTTCATATCCGAAAGGAACCTGTTACTGCAGAACAAAACCCAACCGTTTCCGGTACATTATTCCATGGTGCGAACCACACTCCAAGGTGGAAATACTTTATGGATTCATGTGGATTACAGGATGGTTCACTGCTGGTGGAAGCAGACTTTCCAGTATCCGGGTGTGTTTGATCAAGCCCTTTTCCCTAAAATGATCGTAGGTATTTCCCTATTTTGATCGTATGCGTAAATTCGTAACCCATTTTAAACGAATGGGCTGCGGAGTAAGCTGTGTGCATGAAGCGTGTGCGGATACCTTGGCTACTGCCTCTTTCCTCTAAGGATATACGGCTCCTTTCTGTTGG
>Ga0247841_10000179_pt1 | contig 173347 bp, 150 predicted proteins | sample LaCruzMarch2015__2_FD_192410 | JGI IMG/M metagenome (GOLD analysis project Ga0247841, IMG submission 192410) | Freshwater microbial communities from meromictic Lake La Cruz, Castile-La Mancha, Spain - LaCruzMarch2015_18m | ecosystem: Environmental > Aquatic > Freshwater > Lake | place: Spain... | reverse complement strand
GGGCCTGACAAGCTGTCTTGACTATTATCTTTCTAGAAGACAGGCGCTATTGCTTGGTTGAACCGCCGTATGCCGAACGGCACGTACGGTGGTGTGAGAGGGGGAAGAAAATTCCCCCTACTCGATTTTATGAAACCCAATCAGGTGGTGAGAAGGCCTTCATCGGAATCGTATTCTTTATTTTTGATCGATTTGAACATTTTCACCAGTTTGGCCACAGTCAGTTCTTTTTTCTGCTCAGCACTCAGATCGAGGATGATTTTTCCCTCATCCATCATGAGCAGCCGGTTGCCAAAATCGATGGCATGCTGCATGTTGTGGGTAACCATGAGGGCGGTCAAGCTGTATTTTTTGATGAACTGATAGGTCAGCTCCATCACAATCTGGGCATTGCGCGGATCCAGAGCCGCAGTATGCTCATCCAGAAGAAGCATCTGTGGTTTGCTGAGAACAGTCATCAACAAGGTGAGCGCCTGGCGCTGACCGCCTGAAAGCAACCCCACATTATCCTTTAGGCGATCCTCAAGCCCCATGGAGAGGTGTTTGAGCTCTTCCTTAAAGAGGTTCCGCTTTTCGTTGTTGAGGCTGATGCGCAATCCCTTCATGCCTTTTGAATAGGCGGTGATGAGATTGTCCTCAAGTGACATTTTGGCGGCGGTTCCCTTGGTTGGATCCTGGAAAATCCGCCCGATGATGAAAGCCCGCTTGTATTCGGGGGTGTTGGTGACATCCTTGCCATTCAGCACCAACTTGCCGCCAGTCACCGGGTAGGTGCCGGAGATAAGATTGAACAAGGTGCTTTTCCCAGACCCATTGCTGCCTACCACCGTTATGATGTCTCCAGGAAGTACGTGTAGATTGATATCCTGTAGGGCGATTTTCTCATTGACAGTACCTGGATAGAACACTTTGGAGACTTGATCAATCACCAACATGGGCGTCCTCCTTTGGTTGATTCTCGGCATCCCATTTCGCTTTATTGCGTTTCAGAGCCTTTTTACGGGCATCCGCCGAGGATGCTGCGTTTCTGGTCTGGGCAATAAGCAGCGAGACAATCACCAGAATGCCGGTGAGGAGTTTGAGGTCGCTGGGGGTGAGATTGATGTAATAGCCGTAATATCGTCCGAAAAACATCAAACCTTTGTAGATGATCGAGCCGAAAACCACACGCAGGGTCAGAAGGGAGATCTTGTTGGTATCGAAGAGGAATTCACCGATCATGATAGCGGCCAGACCCTGGACAATCATTCCCTGTCCTAGGTTCGCATCCGCAAAGCCCTGGTACTGGGCTAATAGACCACCGGATAGGGCGATAAGCGCATTGGATAATCCGATACCGATGATCTTCAGTATCTTTGGATTGATTCCCATGGATACCACCATCTGTTCATTGCTCCCCAGAGCGCCTATGGAGATGCCCAGATCGGTTCGGAAGAATACATCGATTAGTTCCTTGACTATCAGGACGATAATCAATGTACCGGCTAAAAGCGCCCATTCGGAGGGAATCCTACTAAAGAAATGTGTCATTTGGGTGAATAAGGTTGTGGTCCGTAAAAGAGGGACGTTGGCACGTCCCCCCATGATACGGATATTGATGGAATAGAGCATCGTCATGGTAAGAATACCGGCAAGCAAACCGGGAATCTTGAACCGGTTGTGGATTGTCGCGGTAACCACTCCGGCAAGGGCGCCTGAAAGAAAAGCCAACAATAGAGCGATTGGGATTCCCCAGCCATTCACAATACTCACAGTCGCAACGGCGGCTCCTGTCGCTAAGGAGCCGTCGCAAGTGAGATCGGAGAAATCAAGTATCCGATAGGAAATCAGAATCCCCATCACCATAATGGAAAAAATCAAACCGTCAACAAAAATACCTTCAATCATTCAGTTTTGCCTACTTCACAGTTTTTTTGCCACCCTCAATGGTGACGGCCGCAGTCTTCAGAAGATCGGCAGGGATGGTGATTCCAAGCTTTTTGGCAACATCCAGGTTGAACCAGAGCTCAAAGTCAGCCGGTTCAGTGAGGAAAATCGTACTGATGGAGCCAGGGGTCTTGCCTTTGACCAGGATATCCTCGATGACTTTTCCTGTGTTGAGACCGATCTTATAATAATTGAAGCCCCAGGCTACCAGGAAGTTAAGGCCTTCAACACCCGACGGGTCAGCGGACATCAAGGGAACCCCGGCTTTGTCGCATACATCGTCAATGGATGCCAAGGCGGAGATGACCGTGTTGTCAGTGGCGATATAGACCGCATCGACACGTTTGATGATGGACTGGGTGGCTTGCATCACCTCAGAGGTATTGGCAACCGCCGCGGCAACGAATTCGATACCGAGTTTCTTACAGGCGGCTTCGGCCTGGTTTTTCAGGACAACACCGTTGGCTTCACCGCTTGCGAAGATGTTTCCGATACTTTTGGCACCGGTGAGGGTTGCCAGAAGCTGGATCTGGGCTTCGACTGGGTTCATATCGGACACACCGGCTACATTTCCTTCATATGCTGTATATGAAGGGACCAGACCGGCCTCGAGAGGATCGGTGATCGCCGAGAATACAATAGGAGTATCGGCAAAGACATTCGCCAGAGCCTGGGCAACCGGTGTTCCGATTCCCACGACCAGATCCACTTTGTCAGCCTTGAATTTCTGGGCGATGGAAGAGGCGGTGGAGATGTCTCCATTGGCATTCTGGAAATCATACTTCACAGAGAATCCGATAGATTTCAGATAATCCTGTATCCCGCTTTCAACGGCATCCAGCGCCGGATGCGCGATGATTTTCGAGACTCCGATAAGAGGCACCGAAGAAGGGGCCACCTCTTTCCCACCGGCCGCGGAAAGCGGAGTTGCGATAATCAGGGATACAAAGAGCAATGCAGTCAGAAAACCAATCCTTTTCATAGTACGCTCCTTGGCAAACAGTATGGTGGTCACTATAGCCTGCCTACTATTTTTTGTAAAGATATTATGCATAATGGTGCATAAAAATACATGTGATATCCAAGCTATTCTGTGGGATTCTGTCAGCGAACAGTTTTCACACCATTCTCAAAAACAACAGCCGCGGCGTCGAGATAGGTTTGGGGGATGGTTATGCCAAGCCGTTTGGCGACATCGAGATTGAACCAGAGTTCGAATTCCAGAGGATCGGTGATGAAAATTGTTCCCAATTGGCCAGCGGTCTTTTTCCCTGTAAGGACTTGCTCGACAGCTTTACCGGTTTCCCGTCCATGCTTGTAGTAGTTGAATCCCCAGACCATGAAATAATCCATACCCTCGGTGCTGGTTGAATCGGCCGTGAAGTAGGGAACATCCTCCTGGGCACAGACTTCACTGAGCGCGGAGATGGCCGAGACAACCGTGTTGTCGGTCCCAATATAGAGGCCATCGATCCGTTTAGCGATGGATAGGATGGCCGATTTCACCTCAGCCGAGTTGGAGACCCCTGCGGCGACAAAAGCCAAACCCAGTTTATGGCAGGATTCCTCAACCATGTTTTTCAGCTGGACTCCGTTGGGTTCACCATTGGTGAATACAATACCGATGGTTTTGGCACCGGTGAGCTGAGCAAACAGTTTGACTTGATCGTATACGGGATTCTTATCGGAGACTCCGCCGACATTACCGCTATTCGGTTCATAGGTGGGAACCAATCCAGCCTCAAGGGGATCGGTGATGCCGCCAAAAACAACCGGGGTAGTGGTGAATACATTGGCCAGGGCCTGTGCGGTCGGAGTAGCAATCCCCACCACCAGATCATCCTTATCGGATTTGAACTTCTGGGCGATCTGTGCCGCTGCGGAAACATCCCCGTTGGCACTCTGGATATCATAGATGGCTTTGATACCGGATTCTTCCAGATAATCGACCATACCCTGGACTATCGCGTCGAGCGCCGGGTGGGTGACGATCTTGGATACCCCGATATGAAAGCTATCCTGTACAACAGTTTCGGTTTTTCCCTGTGAAAAGAGGAATGGAGAGCAGAGCAGCAAGACTGTGGTCAGTATCGCAAGTGCGGGTTTTTGTTTCATAGTAGCCTCCAGAAGTGGTATGAAGGGGACTATATCCCAATTAGATGTTTCTGTAAATAGAAACAAATGGATTTTATAGAATTTCTTCAGGCTGACTGGAAAATGGATTTGAATATGGTTGTGATCCAGAAAAAAAAGACCGGAGCCTACGCGCCGGTCAACATCAAAGGGCAAAGGCTTTGATTACAGATTGAAGGGTTCGTCGCCAACGGGTTCTTCGGAGTCATCGTAGAGGAGTTCTTCCTCTTCATCGACTTCATCTTCCTCGACAACTTCAGTTTCCTCTCCATCCAGGAAGAATCCATCCAGGTCCTCCTGTTCCTCTTCCTCTTCTTCAAAGACATCGAACTCATCATCTTCACGCAAATCGTCTGGATCGAAATCGTCGTCCAATTCAGACTCTTCGTCCTCTTCGGTCTCTTCGTCGAAATACTTGTCTTCCCATTCATCTTCATCACGGTATTTCATGGCCTGCTCTCCCAAAAGGATTCGATAGGTAAACAGTAGGCGAACTCTAGGAATCTGTCAATCAGGATTCAATACAAACTCTTTTAGGATGATGGGAATTCTTCTATGCTTGCCTAGCCATGCGCATATTGCTATAGTGGATTCAAAGTACGGATGGATCATCATTTCCAACCATGCGGTGGTAGTACCACAAGGAGTCCATAGTGAGAAATCCAATCGTCCTGGCGGTCCCCATGGGTGATCCTGCCGGGATTGGACCCGAAATAATTCTCAAAGCGCTGTCCCATGGAGATCTGGTTGGGCGTGCCAGCATAGTGGTGGTGGGTGATCAATTCCTATTGGCGAAAACCGCCCGTGACTGCGCTCTATCCTATCCCTTCACCACGATTGTGGAAGATGCTCCCGCCTGCCGGGCTGCTTTGGAAAACGGTTCGGATATCGTCCTGTACCACCGGAATCTGGTTGATCTGGACGCTTTCGCCTATGGGAAAATCTCCGGCATGTGCGGCAATGCCGCCTATCAGGCGATTGTCACGGCGGTAGACCTGATCCGCGGGGGAATCGCCAAGGCCTTGGTCACTCCTCCTCTGCATAAGGAATCCTTGAGGGCTAGTGGAGTACCCTCGATAGGCCATACTGAGATACTTGGAGACCTGACCGGTTCACCGGATCCGGTGACGATGTTCGAAACCCTAGGGCTTAGGATATTTTTCATGACACGCCATCTTTCCTTGCGCAAAGCCTGTGAAGCGGTGGCTTTTCCCCTGGTTCTGAAAACCATCCGGACTTGCGATGCTTTATGCCACCATCAGGCTTTCGATCTTTCCAAACCGCTGGCCGTGGCTGGATTGAATCCCCATTGCGGCGAGCATGGCCTTTTCGGCGACGAGGAAATGGAAGCGATTGGTCCGGCGGTAGAGGCCGCCCGTAATGAGGGTATCGATGTAGTGGGACCCATCGGTGCCGATTCGGTGTTCCACCAAGCCAAGAAAGGCCTGTATCGCGCAGTGATCTCACTGTACCACGATCAGGGGCATATCGCCGCAAAAACCCTCGATTTCGATAGGACTATCTCGGTCACCTGGGGCTTGCCTTTCCTGAGAACCTCCGTGGACCATGGGACGGCTTTCGATATCGCTGGGAAGGGAATCGCTTCATCGGTGAGTATGACTGAGGCCCTTCTGGTTGCATTGCGTTATCTTGAACCAGTGGAGGCTCGTGACTGAAATGATTGTTGTTGACCGTTTATCCAAAAGCTTTAAAACCCGCAAAGGCACTCAACAGGTATTGAGAGAGGTTTCCTTCACGGCCCCCGATGGCGAGGTGTTCGGTCTGCTTGGTCCGAATGGAGCGGGTAAAACCACCACTCTCCGGTGTATCGCAACCCTGATCAGACCCGATAGCGGGACTGTATCCGTAGGTGGACTCGATGTAGGCCGGGAGAGTCGGGCAGTACGCGATGGAATTGGTTTTCTCACTGGCGACATGAAGCTGACCGGCCAATTGTCCAGCCGCCAGATGCTGCGTTTTTTTGGAGAACTCAACCATATGGAGAAAAGGGAAGTCGGGCAACGGATCGGCAGCTTGTCGGAGAAACTGGATATGGAGGATTTTCTGGATAAACCGATTGCCCTGCTATCCTCTGGCATGGTACAGAAAACATCGATCGCCGTCAGCCTTATCCATAATCCCCATACCATCATATTTGACGAACCCACCAGCAATCTGGATGTACTGTCGTCAAAGGTGGTGGTTGACTTTCTCAGGGCCTCAAGGAATGAGGGCAAGTGTGTGATACTTTCAACCCACATGCTCAGCGAAGCCGAACGTCTCTGCGATCGTATTGGGATAATGCACCAGGGTAGATTGCTGTGTTGTGCCCATCGGGATGAACTGTTGGAACAGTACCATTGCGCCAACCTGGAGGATCTGTTCTTCAATCTGGTACGTGGTGGGGAGGAAACCGCATGCTCAGGGATGCATTGATCATCTATCGGAAGGAACTGCGCAATCTACTTAAAGACCGCCGGACCCTTGCCTCGACTTTTCTGCTGCCCATGCTGATCATACCCATTGTCTTCATCGGTATGGGTACGGCTCTGCAAGCCCTGGGCGAAGACGCCCGGCAGGAAGTCTATCAGGTTTCAATCCAAGGAAGTCCTGATGCGGAATTTGTGGAGATATTGTCCAGTCTGCTCTCCTTTGAGATGGTTCCATCTACGGAAAACCCTGATATCGCCGTGGTTTTTCCCAACACATACGCACCCGGAACAAAAGCGGATATACAATTGATCTATGACTCCAGTTTTCAAAAGACCCAGTATGCCGCTGCCCAAGCCGCAAAAGCGGTTTCTGAATATAATGATCACCTGGCCGACAGCTTGCTTGCCTTGCATGGACTCTCACGCCAGGCGCTTTCCACTTTGCATCTGGTTGAGGTGGATACCGCTTCAGAAGCTGTCCAATCAGGCAGTTCTTTCCTGGCCATGATGGTGCCTTACTTTCTCATCATGTTTCTGTTCTCCGGTTCCATGGGAGCCGCCCTGGACACCTCCGCGGGAGAGAAGGAACGGGGAAGCCTGGCGGCTTTATTGGTGAACCAAGTGTCACGCACCTCTATCGCCTGGGGAAAGATCCTCTATGTGATGACCGTTTCCACCGGCTCTTCGTTGGCCACCTTCGCGGGCTTGGTTATTTCCTTTTCCTTACCTGGAGGCAATGTGTTTTCAGCGGGTTCTCCGATTGGTTCCCAAGCCCTGGATATAACCTCCCTGCTGATCATCCTTCCGTGTCTGTTATGCACCGCATTGTTCACCGCATCGCTAGTGACCTTGTTGGGATGTCTGGCTAAAACTGTAAAGGAAGGAAGCTCCTATGCCATGCCGGTCTACCTGCTGGTAGTGTTCATCGGTGTGGTCACCATGCAGATGGATGTATCTGAAAAGGTATTGTTGTTCATTGTTCCCTATGTGAATACGGTTTTCACTATGAAAGAGGCTTTCATGGGGAACAGTTCGCTTCTCCACATTCTGTTGATGGTGGTCTCGGATCTGTTGTATGCTGGTTTGTGTGGCTATCTGGTTTCACGGTTGTTCAATTCTGAAAGAATACTGGTAACCGTCTGATATGATATGGAATCTTGACTGGGAGGAAATCCAATGAAACGCGAATCGAAGGTGCTTTCCGCTTCAATGATCCTGTGGCTTGTTTTAGCTCTAGTGGTGGCAACTGGCTGTTCAACCGCTGTATCGGTACGCCATCTGGTTCCCGCTGAAGTCAATATGTCGGAATACCGGGCATTGGCCGTCGCCAGTGTGGAACCCTACTCATTTGGTTTTTTCGACCGACCCGATTCGGTGATCGATGACCATAGCGGATCTTCCGGCTACCGGGTCCTCTCCGGGTTCGGAGTCTTTACCGAGGACCAGATTGCCCAGTATGCAACCAAGAGATTGACCACTACTTTGAAGGACACCGATTATTTCAGCATTCTCCCCCCAATTCAAACCGATAGGATCCTTAGAAACAAAAATTTTGGCATCTCATCGGCGGAGGAATTCAGACGGAATGGGATAGAGGCTTTGTTCAGCAGCCGTATCACGCATATGGATATCGATGAGTATATCTATGCCAATGAAAGCAAGGAATGGGTATCCAAGGATCCCGTGACCGGATTGCCAGTCACTCCCTATGAGATAACGGTTAAAAAATACTATATAAAGCAGAAAATAGCGCTTGTTTTTGTATATGAGATCACCGATGTGGACACCGGAAGAACGATTTTATCGAAAAACTTCAGTGTGCAGGATGACCGGCTGACCCAATTGAAGGATGAATCCACCACTACCTATATCTCTGCTCCTCCGATTGAACCCTTGCTCGAACGGATGTTTGATTCCTTCCAATCTGAGATTGCCAATCAGCTTGCACCCCGGTGGGAAAGATCCAGCATCTATCTGATGTCCAACAAACCTGAATCGGTCAATGCGAAACTTGCCTGGGACGAAGCCAAGCGGGGAAATCTGGCGGTCGCGCGGGATTTATTCCTGAGTGAGTGGGAACGCAACCAGCATATCCCATCCGGATACAATGCCGCGGTGGTTATTGAATCGCTGGGTGATCTGGAGTCCGCCATGGATCTTATGAAGCAGGTGTACCAAGCGAGTGGAAGCTCGAACGTCTATGACGAGTGGCAGCGCATGCGCAGGGCCTTGGAAAACCAATTGAAAGCCCAATCACAGCTATAAGGAAATTTTCCAACATGGATAGATGTCCGTTGATAATTGTGTATACCGGAAATGGAAAGGGTAAAACCACCGCTGCCATGGGGCAGGTGATGCGGGTTCTTGGGCACAAAGGAAAATGCGCTGTGATCCAATTCATAAAGCCTGATTCTCTGGAGACTGGGGAGAAGCTTGCCGCTCTGGCCATGGGGGTGCTGTGGAAGAATTTCGGCGAGGGCTTCACCTGGAATTCTTCTGACATATCGGTTACCGCCAATGCCTGTCGGTCTGGATGGGAACAGGCAAAACGCTGGATGTCCAGTGGGTTATTCGATCTGGTGGTTCTTGATGAGTTCACCTATGCGATGAATGAGGATTATGTTGCCCAGAACGATGTCCTGGATTGGCTTTCAGATCATAAAAGCCAGCAAGGATTCCCCCATTTGATCATAACCGGCCGTGGGGCATCTTCCAAGTTGCTGCAAATCGCCGATCTTGTAACCGAAATGGTTGAGATAAAGCATCCCTTTGCGGGAGAAGGTTTGAAAGCGCAAAAAATGATTGAGCATTGAATAATATACCTCAAAAGACAGTTTACTCATATTATTGTTCACCAAATTGAATAAACAGGGTATAATCGGCTAACAAGGAGTGAAGATGGGATATATCGAGATACATTCACACCTGTTGCCGTTTGTTGACGACGGAGTGGGATTGAAAGAACAGTGTTCCAAGGTTTTGGCTGCATACCAGGCCGCTGGATTCGATAGGATTGTATTCACTCCTCATCTTTACAATCCCTACGTGACCACCAGGGTCCAGAATATCAGGCCGATGTTCATGTGGGCCTCGGAGGAAGCGGCGAAGTATGGGCTTGTGGCTTATCTGGGTGGAGAAACCTATGTAGGGTCTTCCGACAATCTCAATACACTTCCATTTCTAGGACAGTATGTCCTGCTGGAAGTGAATTACATTGTGGAGCCCTTGTTTCTGTTGAACCAAGCCTATACGTTGCTTAAACGGGGTTTTGAGGTGATTCTCGCCCATGTAGAGCGCTACCAGTGGTTCAAGGATGACAGTCTGGTGGCACAGAAACTATTGGAGATGGGGGTCCACTTCCAATGCAATGTGGATGGTGTTGAATCGGGGTTGGCTACTCGATGGATTGAAAAAGGTTTGATTGATGTGATCGCCGGTGACAACCATGGCGATGCGGGTATTCCCGCCCGGTTGGCCAATCTGTATGTGAACTATCCCGAAGTCCTTGGCAGGATGGATTCCTTGTTTCAAGGCATGGAAAAACAAAAATAGGGGGACTGCGTATGCTGCTTGACATGACGATTTCCAATTTCAGGTCCGTTAAATCTCCGCAGACGATATCGTTTGAAGCTGTGAAGGACAATCGGCTTTCCGAGTCAAAGGTGATCAAGGTTTCCGAAAAGCTTAAAGTGATCAAGACATCCGCCATTATCGGACCGAACGGAGCGGGGAAAAGCACATTTGTCAGAGCTCTCGAGGCTTTGAAAGCGATTGTCACTGCCGATGCTGAAGTGGAGAATCCGCTACAGCTTCTTTCCGGTACCTCTTTCGCCTATTCAGAGGTGAAAGGCGGGCCGGCCAACATGGTGTTGGATCTGGTGCTTGGCACCGATGAGGAAAGCGGTGAGGCGGTGGTCGGGCGTTATGTCCTTGTAGCAGACCGTGAGAAAGTATACGAGGAATCCTATCACCAGATTGTTGGCAGATCGAAAAAACTGATGTTTGAGCGGAAACTCACCGATGGTGATACGAACGGGCTTTCCTATCATTATCGCTGGGGCAAGCTTTTCAGGGGCGAGAAAAAACGTTTGGTGAGCAAGATCTCTCCGAAACAGATCTATCTTGCCGCCGCGGCGCGCAAGGGTAGTCCCACCATGTTGCCGATCTACCAGTGGTTTTCGGAATCCCTGATGATCCTTCCCATCGGATTATCCAATGTGAGTGAGAGATACCTGATCGATATGCTGCAGAAACATCCTTCCTGGAAAACCCAGCTGATCAATTTCCTGTGGAGTGTGGATATCACGGATATCCGGGATATCCGTATCCAGGACGACAAGCTGATTTTTGTGCACACCAATGTCACCCAGCATTACGCGGCGTACTTTGCCACGGAATCCCTGAGTCTCAGACGGCTGGCCTCCATGGGAGTCGCCATGTTCGAGAGTTTCATAACTCCACGCTGCCTGGTCATCGATGATTTCGGCATGCTGTTGCATCCCGATGTGTTGGAACACGTGGTATCCGTATTTGAATCGGGCAACACAGGAATCGGTTCCCAGGTTCTGGCGGTGGATTGCAACCCCTCGCTCCTGCGGGATGGCTTGCTGCGGCGCGACGCGGTGTGGCTCACCCAGAAAGACCAGGAATCAGCCACAACGTATTTCAGTCTGGCTGATTTTAAGTATTCACGCAACAAGGAACGGACACCACAGCTCTATATGAACGGAGCTTTTGGTGCTTTGCCAATCACCTCGGAATTCAAATTCACAGATGATGAAAAGAAGGAGCGATAACATGCTGAGAAAAAAAATCAACCAGAATCCTAAAAAGGCTATGCTGATCGTTACTTCCACCGAAGCGGAATCACTCTATTTCTCACAGATGCGCAAGGATTGCCGCTATACCAATCTGACGGTGAAATGGGCTGAAGGTGCACAGACCATCGAGCAGTTGATTGCTATCGCCGCAAAGATCAGAACCGCGTTCAAATACGACGCCACCTGGTGTGTGTTCGGGTTTTCGGATCTCAAGGTCACTGCCGATCAGGTCAGGATCGCCATGGAGTTGGCCGAAGCCAAAAAAATCAAGCTTGCCTGGAACAATCCAGGATTGCCTCTATGGTACTTGCTGCATATACAGGCTCCGCGCATGCCGATATCAGACATCGCTTTGATCGAAAGCACCTTACGCGGACATCTTCCGCAGTTTTCAGCACATGCCTCCTATCTGCTCGCCGAGGGCGGTTCATTGCATCTCAAGCTATTTCCCGCCAAAGCCCAGGCGGTGGTGAATGCCACAGCCTACAATACGCTTATGGAACGCCGTCTGGGAGGACTGCCTGCCACCAACATGGTGAAACTCGTCAACGAGATCACTGATTTCTGTGGCCTTGCGGATGTGTCCCACAACCAGAAGCTGATAGGTTTGAAGAATTGATGATGGAAGTAGGACAGGGTTTGACAATCCTCCTGTACATGTTTGCTTTTGCCACGGGATGCATGACTCTGGTGCTCTCCGTGGTGTTCCATATGCGTGAGTCCTATGAGTGGACAAAATTCTTCATAGTGTTCCATTCATCCTTGTTGCTGGTTATCGTGCTGCAGGTGCTGAACATTTTTGTGGATGTTTTTCTGGGGAACACTGTCGCCCAGGTCCTAGGCTATGTGATACGGGGATTGCTGGCGGCCAATGTCAGCTTTCTCATGGTATTCATACCCTATTTCACTACCTGGGTTATCGCCAGCCCATGGCGTCTGGTCCATAAGCTGGTTTTCTTCACGGTTGCTTGTGGCTATGTGGCTCTGTCAGTATTGGATATGATATTCGTCAACATCACGGTGCTTGAAAGCTGGATGGTGGTGACTTTCCTGGCGATGCTCTTCTTTTGCATATTCCTGATTGTTATCAATCTTAAAACGATCAACCAGCCCGATGTCCGGATTGTATGCAAGGCCATCATCATCCTTTCCTTCGCGATGATGCCTTCTCTGGTAAGCACGATCATCTACCCAAAGCTGAGAAGCGTAGGCTATCCCCTGTATTTCATGGCTTTCTCAATCATCATCCTGGTATACCTGTTTGTCTATTTCCGGAGAATTCCCAATAGGACACCCAAAGAACCCACCCTGGAGCTTCTTTCCAAATACCATATCACTGAAAGGGAATTCTCTGTAGTCCAGTTGATCAAAGTGGGATTGACCAACAAGGAGATTGCCGAGCGTCTTGACATATCGGTAAATACGGTAAACAATCACGTTGCGAATATCTACGCGAAAGCACAGGTGAGGAGCCGGATAGATTTACTGAACGTGCTGAACGGTCTATAGAGAGGTTTGTCCAATGAGACAAAAAGAAACTTCTTGTGTGCGGCGATGTGCACAGCCAATACAATTGGTACATGCGCCAAAGTCTTCGCATGCTGTGATCTGTCTGCATGGTTTCACAGGTTATCCAGGTGAATTGGCCCTGCCTGCGAGGATCCTGTTTGAAACTGGTCTGGATGTATACGTTCCCAGGTATCCCGGTCATGGCACGGATGGCTTCGATTTCATGTCATCCGATGGGGAAATGTGGTTGGCCGAAGCAGAACGGCAATACCAGGAGATCGCTTCCGATTATGCGGAGATTTCTCTTATAGGCCATTCCATGGGAGGAGCTATCGCGATTATCCTCGCCCAGCGCCATGCTATCAAGCGGATGGTTCTGTACGCTCCGGCTATCATCATACCCAGTATACCCGTGAGGACCCTGCGGTTTGTGTCTTTTTTCATCAAACGGAGGGCTAAACCCTGGGTGAGAGACCATAGTTACCGGTTCTTCGATGAACGGGATGTCGATGACGATCTTGTTCTGGGTGCCGAATATTGGAGTTGGATCTACCCCCGGCAGGTTCTCGAACTGGACAAACTGCGGAAACATGCCGTCAAGGTGCTCCCCTTGCTGGAAACCGACACCCTGGCGTTCACCGGAGGGGAGGATCTGACAATTCCCCAAAGCGCGGGAGTGATGGTATTGAATACCGGCATCGGAAAAAACAATTGGGTGCATCTTCCCAAAGCCACGCATCTTATCCCATATGACCGGGATACCGCGACAAGGGAAGAGGCGATGGATCGGACCGTATCCTGGTTATCTCCATAATGGATAATTGTCCATAAGTATCTCTCCTCTTTGTCCGAGTTGTTGCTACTTTTCCTGTTTTGCTATAGAACAGTACCATCTACAGGAGGAAGGTGTCTCCATGAATGTAAGAGTACGCTATGCCCCGTCGCCAACCGGCATGCAGCATATTGGCGGTGTGAGAACGGCATTATTCAATTATTTCTTTGCCCGCTCCCAAGGTGGGCAATTCATTCTGCGTATCGAGGATACTGACCAGGGCCGAACCACAGTCGAGGCCATCCAGGACCTGTATGATACGCTTGAATGGTTGGGAATACACTGGGATGAAGGTCCTGTAGTCGGCGGACCCTGTGGGCCCTATATCCAAAGTGAACGCTTTGAGATCTATAAGAAATATGCCGAGCAGTTGGTTGCCGAGGGGAAAGCCTATTATTGCTTCTGTACCGAGGAACGGCTTGAGGCTCTGCGTAAAGAACAGGTTGAGAAAAAATCCGAGGAGCAGGGGTATGACCGGCATTGTCGCGATCTTACCGATGAGCAGCGATCTGAACTGATGGCAAGCGGTATTCAACCAGTTATAAGACTGAAAGTGCCTAGGGAAGGGAAAACCACTTTCCATGATGTCCTTATGGGAGATATCACCCGGAGAAACCGTGATGTCAGTCCTGATCCAATCCTTTTGAAGTCGGATGGTTTTCCAACCTATCATCTGGCGAATGTGATCGATGACCATCTGATGGGCATCACCCATATCATGCGTGCCCAGGAATGGATACCTTCCGGTCCTTTGCATATCCTGCTGTACGAGGCCTTTGGATGGACACCTCCCCAGTACTGCCACTTGCCGATGGTTATGGGCAAGGATGGACAGAAGCTTTCCAAGCGCCATGGCTCCACTTCGGTACGCGATTTCAAAGCGAAAGGCTATCTGAGCGAGGCGTTGATCAACTATGTGAGCATGGTGGGCTGGTCCTACGATGGAGTGCGCGAGTTCTTCACCCGTGAGGAATTGGAAAAAGTGTTCACGCTGGAGAAAATCAACAAGGCTCCCGGTGTTTTCGATTATAAGAAGCTTGATTGGTACAACGGCATGTATATCCGCCAGAAAACAGATGCGGAGTTGGTGGCTATGCTGACTCCCTATCTTGTGGAGGCCGGTTTTGTGGGAACACCGCTTTCGCCTGAGGAAGCGTCGATGCTTTCAGCTTTGGTTCCGATTGTCAAGGAAAGGTTGAAAGTGTTGTCCGATGTGGTTGAGATGTCGCGTTTCCTTTTTGAGGAAATCGAGGCTCCTGCAGTTGAGCAGCTTACTCCCAAGAACCAGGAAGCGAAAACCACTTTGGCGGCTCTGGAGCATGCGGTTCCCATTCTTCAGAAAATCGGAACGGTATCCGATGAGGTTCTGGAACAGGAGTTGGCTGATTTCGCCAACAACCTGCAGGTGAAAGTGAATGGAGTGTTTATGCCCGTGCGGGTGGCGATAACCGGCAGCACGGTCAGCCCTCCACTGTTTGATTCCATACGATTGCTCGGTCTTGACAAGGCTTTGGCCCGGATGCAAAGGGCTATTTCGATAATGAGGAATGAGGTGAGATAATGGCAGAAGTGACAATGGACAAACTGGTCTCCCTATGCAAGAGACGTGGATTCATTTTCCAGTCCAGCGAGATATACGGAGGACTGAGCGGCGCCTGGGACTATGGTCCCCTTGGTGTGGAACTTAAGAACAATATCCGGAATTTCTGGTGGAAGGAAATGACCCAGATCCACGATGATATCGTGGGTCTCGACGCATCCATCCTCATGCATCCCCGGGTTTGGGAAGCTTCCGGCCATGTATCGAACTTCACCGACCCCATGGTTGACTGCAAGCAGTGTAAAAGCCGTTTCAGGGCCGACCAGATCGATTTGAAAGCACCCTGTCCGACCTGCGGTAGCAAGGATACCTTCACAGAACCCAGGAATTTCAACCTCATGTTCTCCACCCATATCGGACCGGTGCACGATGATGCTTCCATCATCTACCTCCGTCCAGAAACCGCCCAGGGAATCTATGTGGACTTCAAGAATGTTGTATCCAGCAGCCGGGTGAAGATTCCTTTCGGTATCGCACAGGTGGGAAAATCCTTCAGAAATGAGATCACCACCAAGAATTTTATCTTCCGTTCCTGCGAATTCGAGCAGATGGAGATGCAGTTCTTCTGCAAACCAGGTACAGATGAGACTTGGTTCCCGTACTGGCGTGAACAGCGCATGGCTTTCTATGTCAAGATGGGCATCCACCCAGAACACCTCCGCTGGCACCAGCATGGACCAGATGAATTGGCTTTCTATGCCAAGGACGCCTATGATATCCAGTTCCTGTTCCCCATGGGATGGCAGGAGCTCGAAGGAGTCCATAGCCGTACCGACTATGATCTTACCCAGCATCAGAAGTTCTCAGGGAAGGATATGATGTATCTGGACCAGGAGACCAACGAACGTTTTATTCCCTACGTGGTGGAGACTTCCGCGGGATTGACACGGAATGTTCTCATGGCGCTTTCCGATGCATACGAGGAACAGGAACTTGAGGGTGGCGACATGCGCACCGTGCTCCATTTCCATCCGTCTATCGCTCCGATCACAGTCGCGGTGCTACCGCTGGTGAAGAAAGATGGACTGGGTGAGTATGCTGTAAAACTGGAACATGATCTGCGCGAGGATTTTGTCACTTTCCATGATCAGAGCGGCGCTATCGGTAGGCGGTATCGGCGGATGGATGAGGTTGGCACTCCCTATTGCGTGACAATTGATTATGATACCCTGAAAGACAATACTGTGACTGTACGGTTCCGTGATTCCATGGAGCAGGTACGGGTGCCGGTTGACAACCTGGTGGTATTCCTCAAGAATGCCACTAAGAATTACAAGAGAATGTAGGAGGGTTGGCATGAACCAAGCCTTACAGGTCTTGATGGATCGTGGATTTATCAGACAGTGCACTGATTTTGAGGGTCTTAGCGCTTTGATGGACCAAGGGCCGGTGAACTTCTATTTAGGTGTCGATCCAACAGGGAGAAGCATCCATATCGGGCATATGGTGCCGTTTTTCGCTATGCACCATTTGCAGGAAGCCGGTCATAATCCGGTGGCACTGGTTGGTGGGGGAACCGCGATGATCGGAGATCCTTCTGGGAAAACCGAGATGCGCAAGATGCTCACCGTAGAACAGATCCGTGAAAACAGTGCCTCCTTGAAGGAGCAACTGGGGACAGTTGTCGATTTCAACGAGAATCCAAAACCTGGCATGGGCAAGGCGATCATGCTCAACAATTATGACTGGTTGGGCAATCTGAATTATATTGAGTTTCTCCGGGATATCGGGTGTCATTTTTCCGTGAACCGCATGCTCACCTTCGAAAGTTACAGACAACGCTTGGAACGTGGGCTTTCTTTCATAGAATTCAACTACCAGCTATTGCAGTCCTTTGATTTCCTTACCTTGTACCGCAATCAAGGTTGCCGGTTGCAGATCGGTGGCGATGACCAGTGGGGGAATGTGGTGGCCGGCATAGAACTGATCCGCAAGCTTGAAAGCGCCGAGTGCTATGGTCTGACTTTCAATCTCATCACCCGGGCCGATGGCCATAAGATGGGTAAAAGTGAAAAAGGCGCGGTATTCTTGGATCCAACCATGTTCAGTGTCTATGATTTCTACCAATACTGGCGCAATGTCAATGATGCCGATACAATCCGCTTCATGAAGTTGTTCACCTTCCTTCCACTTGAAGAGATTGCTGGATACGAAAAGGCCGGTGTGAATATCAACGAAGCCAAGGAACGGCTGGCATTTGAGCAGACCAAGATCATCCATGGAGCGCAGGAGGCTTTAAAGGCACAGGAAGCCGCCAGAGCGATGTTCGGTGGAGATGGCACCGCGGTTTCGTCCCGCGAGGGTGTTCCCACCTTGGTTCTTGAAGCTTCAAGGCTTGAAGCAGGTATTCCCGTACTGGAACTGTTTGCCATGACCAGTCTGTGCAAAACAAATTCCGATGCCCGGCGTCTGGTTGATCAGGGCGGAGCCATGATAAACGAAAAGAAGATCTGCGATATCAAGCAGATTATCGATTCAAGCTGGCTGGAATCGGAGGAGTTGGTCCTGAAGGCTGGGAAAAAACGGTACTTCAGAATCATAGTGCAGTAAAGGAAAAGCCCTGCCGGTGGCGTGATAACCGGTGAAGAGGGTATATCGTGCGTAAAGTTCCATTATCGGTTATGAGAGTAGTGGTTTCAATATGTCTATGGTGTCTATTGGGATTTTCCCTGTCAGCCCAGGGAGCATATGAGGCACAGCGCGCAGAACGCCTCGTCACCGTGGATATGGCGGTCATGCAAGGACCTACCGGTTTCAGTTCAGTTGGGTTGAAACGCAACGGTGGAGAGCTCTCCGCGGATGTCTTTGTTGAGATCACGGCGTATCCCTCCCCGAACGAGGTGATTGCCCGTTTGGCAAATGGTGAGTTGGATGCAGCGGCCTTGCCTACCAATGTGGCTGCCAATCTATTCAACAAAGGGGTGAAGTGCAAGGTTGCCGCGGTGGTTGGCGAAGGCATGCTGGCCTTGATCTCCACCGACGAGGGCATTACGGAATTCAACCATTTGGCAAATAGGAAAATCTCGATTCCCGGTGCAGGGAGCACCCCTGACCAGATGACCCGCATTGTCACCCAGGCGATGGGATACAATCCGGACACCGATGTGCAGCTGGATTATAGTGTCGCCGCTCCTGCTCAGGTGGCCCAGATGCTGATTGCTGGAAAAGCCGACCTAGCCGTACTCCCTGAACCTTTTGTAAGCATGGTTTTAAAGCAGAATCCCAAAACCAGGGTGTTGCTTGATATACAGCAGTTATGGTCGGCGCTTACCGGCTTGGCCAATTACCCGATGTCCGTGGTGGTTGTTTCCGAGGCTTTTGTGAACACCCATCCCGAGGCATATAGACTCTTTATGGATGGTTTGAAATCTTCCGTTGAGTGGGTGAACGCCAACCCAGAGGCAGCGGGGGCCATGATTGAAGAGGCCGGTATACTGAAAGCCGCCCTGGCGATTCCCGCGATTCCACGTTGCAATCTGGTGTTCCGTCCTGCGAAAGAAGGAAAGGCCGCCATGCAGGACTACTTGCGGATCCTCTATTGGTTCGATTACGATTCCATAGGGGGCGCGATACCCGATGATTCATTCTACCTGGAAGACTAGCCTCATCCGCTTTGTATCCATCCTGTTGCTGCTGTGTCTCTGGCAGCTGGGGGCAGTCGTTTTGGATGTCCAGGTGATTCTCCCCACACCAGGGGCGACTGTCCTCTCTTTTTGGTCTATTGTGGGTTCCCGTCCTTTTTCGCTGAATATTGGTGCAACGGTTATCCGGGCCTTGGAGAGTTTCGTGGTAATCGTCGCCAGTGGTCTGGTCCTGGGAATCCTTGCCGGGTATTCAAAATCTTTCCATGTGTTTCTGCAACCCTTGGTGCTGTTATGCAAGGCAACTCCAGTAATGGCCATTATCCTATTGGCCTTCATATGGTTTTCAAGTGGTACCGTGCCTTTGTTCTCAGCCTTTCTCATGGGATTTCCAGTGATGTTTGTGCAGGTTGAACGTGGAGTGGGGCAGATCTCTCCACATCTGTCAGAAATGTGCCGGCTCTATGGATTTTCCTGGAATCTGCGTCTTACACACTTGGTGGTTCCCGCTCTGATCCCTTCAATTGTTACCGGTGCCAAAGCCTCGCTATCGATGGTCTGGAAGGTTGTGATTGCCGCGGAAGTCCTGACTGTTCCAAAATATGGCGTGGGTTCGCGTCTTCAGATGTCCCAGGTGAATCTGGAAACTTCCGAGGTGCTTGCCTGGACTTTGGTGGCAATTCTGCTTACCGCGATGGGTGATCTTCTGTTCGATGTATTTCTGATGCTGCCACCATGGTTGGCCAAACACAAAAGGCATCCGATACAGCGGGTGTCTGAAGTGAGGAATCCATGAAGCTGCTGAAACTCGGTAAATCGTATAGCACCGGGGATGGCACTTCCCTTGTGGTGCTGCAAGACTTCTCGACTGAGATCCAGCCAGGCACAATCACGGCCTTGATCGGACCCTCTGGATGTGGGAAAACCACTTTGTTGCGTTTGATTGGCGGCCTGGAGAAACCCGACTCGGGATCAGTGGAATTCGCGGATTCAGAACTAGGCCCTATCAGCTATCTTTTCCAGGAACCCCGGTTGCTTCCTTGGGACGATGTTTTGACCAATGTGGAATTGGTGCTTCGATCCTCGATGGTTGAGAAAAACAGACGTTTGGAGACGGCCATGCATTTCCTCGATATGGTTGGTCTGGCCGATTTCGCCCGCTTCAAGCCAACAGAACTTTCGGGTGGTATGCGGCAAAGGGTTGCCATAGCCCGGGCTTTTGCCTATCCGGCAAAAACCGTATTGCTGGATGAACCTTTCCAGAGCCTGGATGCGGTGATGCGTTTTTCCTTACTCAAAGCATACATCTCATTATGGGAAAAAGACCGGCGGACAACCGTATATGTCACCCATGATGTTCCTGAAGCCTTGATGATTGCCGATACCATAGCTCGGCTGAGCCCCCGGCCAGCTTCGGTTGCTGACCAGATGTCCATAAAAATCCCCCAGGACGAGAGACTCCCAGGGGATGCGCGGTTGCTGGAGATGCAAGGTCGTTTGTATTCGGGGATGTCCTTTTATACGTAACCCTGGTCAATCATCGCATAGGCCACTTTAAGGAATCCGGCGATATTGGCTCCATCCACCAGATTTCCTTTGCTGCTATACTTCTCAGCAGCCTGGGAGATGTTTGAGTAGATGCCTTTCATGATCTTCTGAAGGTGCTGATCGACCTGCTCGGGGGACCATTGGATACGTGAGCTATTCTGGGCCATTTCAAGACCGCTTACCGCCACGCCCCCGGCATTGGCGGCTTTCGCAGGGGCGAAAAGCACTCCATTGTTCTGCAGTATATTGATACCCTCTATAGTTGTAGGCATATTGGCGCCTTCAGCGACCAACTTGACCCCATTAGCCACCAGATGGGTGGCATCAAGGTCGTTGATTTCGTTCTGGGTGGAACAGGGAAAGGCGCAGTCCGCAGGGAAATCCCATATCTGGTTGGATCCGTTCTGCATGGACCGGGGATAATACACCGCTTCCTTATAGACTTGCACATACTCGGCGATCCGTCCGCGAGAGATATTCTTCAGCGATTTGATATAGGCAAGTTTATCCATATCGATCCCAACCGGGTCATAGATACAGCCACTGGAATCGGAAACCGTGATTACCTTGGCGCCCATCATAAGCAGCTTTTCCACTGTATATTGGGCCACATTTCCGCTTCCCGATACCAGACAGGTCTTTCCTTCAAAAGCAGCGTGGTGGTCCTGCAGCATCGCCGCGGCTAGATACACCAGGCCGTATCCAGTGGCTTCCGGGCGGATATAGGAACCTCCCCAGTTGGGTCCTTTGCCAGTGAGTACTCCCGTGAAACGGTTCTGCAAGCGCTTGTACTGTCCAAACAGAAAACCGATCTCACGTCCACCCACACCGATATCTCCTGCGGGAACATCGGTGTCGTCACCGATATGCCGGGAAAGCTCAGTCATGAAGCTTTGGCAGAAGCGCATGACCTCGGCATCGCTTTTGCCTTTGGGATTGAAATTCGAACCACCTTTGCCGCCACCCATCTGCAAGCCGGTGAGGCTGTTTTTCAAAACCTGTTCGAAAGCCAGGAATTTCATGATGCTTAGATTCACCGATGGATGGAAACGCAACCCGCCCTTATAAGGTCCAATAGCACTGTTCATCTGAACCCGGTATCCCCGGTTGATCTGCAAGGTTCCCTCATCGTCGATCCAGGGAACACGGAAGGTGATGGTACGCTCCGGTTCAACCATCCGGTCAAGGACTTTATGAAAGACTATCTGGGGTAGATCATCCACGATCTTGTCTACCGATGATAAGAATTCGGCGACAGCTTGATGGAATTCATACTGGTCAGGATCATCCTGCTGGATTTTCGCATAGAGTGCGGATGTGATATCATGCATGGTGTTTCGTATGCCTCCGATAGGTCGCGCTGTAGGGCTGGTGCGCTTTTCACTGGACTATATCAGGGGGGAATCGGATGGTAAAGAGGGCGGATCAGACTGAAAAGCCGGTCTTTTCCATCTATGGTTAACGGTAATTCATGGTATTTTAAAAAAAAGTGCTCAAAATGATGAAAAACTCAGAAAAGGTGAGTTGAAAATGAGTTATACATCAATGAATAATTATGCAAAATAATTGTATAATTTTAGGTTAAATCAGCCCGAGGGTTTTTAACAGGAAAGTCCAAAAGAAGATGGAGATGATGGAGAACACTGTAGTGAATACTACCAGTTGTCCGGCTAAATCAGCGTCCCCATCCATCTGCTGAGCCATGGTGAACGATGATACCGCGGCAGGTGAGGCAAACATGGACATCAATACTACCAACTGCACGTTGCGGAATCCCAGAAGCACAGCAGCCGCTAGGCCAACGGCTGGGATGACAAGCAGACGGTTCAGCACTCCAAAGACCAGTTGTTTGCTATTGGCGCCAACCGAGGAGAAAGTAACCGATCCGCCCAGGATGATCAAAGCCAGAGGAGTGGCGATACGGGCAAGTTCTGAAACTGTCCCATCGATTACCGTGGGTAATTCAACGCCGAGTATTTTGCAGAGGAATCCACACAAACCACCGATGATGATTGGATTAGTGGCGATGCTTTTCAGTATTTTTGGAATGTTGGGTTTCGATTCCCTGAAATACTCAAGAGCGATAACCGAGAGGGTGTTGATGAGCGGAACCACAAATCCCACCAGAATCGAAGCGATACCGGCGCTTTGCTCTCCATAGATGGATATTGAGACCGGTAACCCGAAAAGCACGAAATTGCTCCGGCATATGGCTTGCACCAGCACACCACGTTTGCGGTTGTCTTTTTCAATATGGGGAACCACCAGCATGTAGAACAGGAAAAACACCAGCAAGGAACCCAATCCAAAGAGAATATACAGCCCAGAGAAGGATGCGTGGAAATCAGCTTTATAGATATTGGAGAATAGCATCACCGGTATGAACAACCGGAAAACGATATTATTCATATCCTTTGATGCCGACTCACTCAGGATTCCAGTTCTTTTCAAAGTAAATCCAATCACGAGTTTTATAAAAATTGGGAAGACCACAAGAAATGAAGTCACCAGATGTTCCACAACACACATTCCTTTACCCAGTGGGAATCGCGCTAGGTGCGAGCGATGATATTTCTCCAGATGGAGTCAGCTGTTCTGAGGACGGCTTCCTCATCGATAGTGAGCAAGACTCTGTGATCCATGAGTTTTCTACCTTGGCAGAAGACCGTATCGACATCGGTCGATTTCGCCGCATATACCAATGCGGAGAAAGGATTGTTCAGGGGAGTGAGGTGGGGTGTATGGGTATCGATCAGTATGATATCGGCATCCTTACCCACCTCAAGGGTTCCACATTCCTGAAGCCTGCCAAGGGCTTGCGCCCCTCCAGCGGTAGCCATATACAGGATATCGTAGGCCTTCAGCGCGACCGGATTGCCTGTGCTTACCGCACTGATCATCCCAGCCAGGCGTATTTCCTGAAAGAGATCCAGTGAATTGTTGGAAGCGGCTCCATCCGTGCCCAGTGCCAATGATATACCGGCTTGCCGCATCCTGGCAACCGGAGCTATGCCACTGGCAAGCTTACAGTTGCTGCTAGGATTGTGCACCACGGTAGTGCCGGTGTGGGCAAGGATATCCAAATCCCTGGAATCCAGATGGACACAATGGGCTAGATAGGTGTCCACATCGAAAACACCCAGACTCTGTAGATATTCCACCGGTGAGTGTCCGTGGGTGGCAATGCAGTCATCGACTTCCTTACGGGTTTCACACAGGTGTGTATTGAGCCGGCAATGATGTTCGCGGGCAAAATCCACCGCATACCGATAGGAATCTGCGGTACAGGTGAACACTGCATGGGGCGCGATATCATATCTGATGCGGTTGCCTGACTTGGATGCATAGTCTTCCATGATTGGCAATCCGTCAGCCACACACGTTTTGGAATCGGAAAGATCGCTGAACAGGGTGATTCCAAGATTCGCTTTGATCCCGCTTTCATACACCGCCCGGCAAGTTCCTTCGGGGGAAAAGTACATATCGGAAAAACAGGTTGTTCCGCTACTGATCATTTCAGTAATACCCAGCTGGGAGGCAGGATAGGTGTCTGTGGCGATAAGCTTGTCTTCAAGTGGCCATATTTCGGAGAGCCAATCCTGAAGATTCTCCACTGTATCTTTGTAATTGCGGAAATAGACCATGCTCAGATGGGTATGTGCATTCACAAGACCTGGCAAAGCGATCATCCCAGTGGCATCGATGGTTTCGTCAGCTGCAAAATCTGCTGGCTGTTCTCCGATAAAAGCGATTTTCGATCCGTCAATTCCCACAGAACCTACAAAATACAGATCGTGTTGGGTCATTGGAATGACAGTGGCATCCCGAAGCAGGGTTTTCATGGACGGCATTCTATCACATTAACGATAGTGATGTCACTTGATGATAGGCAATGGGAATCCGGGATAATTTCCATGGTATGGATCAACCTTTGGCAAATCAGAGAATAGGGTTGCGGTTGGGAAGATAGAATAGGGGGAGGCCTTCTAGGCTCTCCCCCAGGGTATACAGGCGATTCACATCAATACTTACCGTACAGGGGTCCAAAGGCAGCGCAGGCGCGGTAGTCAGCGCCCTCTTTATCCATACCAAAAGCATTCCACGCACTTGGCCTGAAGATATCCGCATCACATACATTGTGCATGCATACCGGGATACGCAACATGGAACATAGGGTGATCAGATCGGCTCCGATATGGCCATAGCTGATGGCGCCATGGTTGGCCCCCCAGTTAGCCATAACAGAATACACATCCTTGAAAGGACCTTCCTGCCCATCGGTGCGGGGAACAAACCAGGTGGTAGGCCAGGTGGGATCAGTGCGTTGGTTGATTTTCTTGAATACTTCCTCGGGAACCTCGCAAGTCCAACCTTCGGCAATCTGCATCACCGGTCCGAGATTCTTGACGATATTCAGACGGCTCATGGTGACTGGCATGGCACCTTCGGATAGGAAGGTGGAGGAATAGCCACCACCCCGGAAGTACCCGCAGTTGGCTACACTGAATTCAGTGGCTTCCAGCGTGTTTTTTACATCTTCCGCTGTTATCTCCCAGAAATGCTTCATTTCAGGTCTTCCATCGGCGCCTTTCATTTTTCCCGTGGCATCCAAGGTGGTGGCTCCTGAATTGATCAGGTGGATGAATCCATCCTTTGCCAGACCAGTGGGTTTCCATCCGGTGACCCGCTCGATAGCGACAGGACTCCAATATGTACGCACGTCACTGAAAATCTGGGCATGGTTGGTGAGCAGTTTTCCAAAGAGCATGGCGGTGCCATTGCAGAAATCATTCTCGGTGGCCATGATGAAAGGCTCGCGGATGCCGTTCCAATCAAAAGAGGTGCATAGCATGGTCTCCATGTAGTCACCATTGGGCCAATGGTCAGTCCACTGGCGCTGTCCCTGGAAACCCGCATACAGGGCGTTGCGTCCCATGGCCTCTTCTCTAAACCCCAGTTTCTCCAGTTTCCTGTTGCCGATCATCAGGTCCCGGCCGATCATCACCATTTTAATGCAGTAGTCCCAATCCGCCCGGCGCTGCTGTTCACTGCGGCGATAGGCTGGAGGATTCACGGTGTCGACGGCTTCTGTACAGTTTTCCGCCACCCATTTCCGCGCAAGGGCGAATTCCTCGGGATCGAGGATCTCCTCTTCGATACGGCGGGAGATCTCACACATGTCTATGGCTTCGGTGCGCATTCCCAGATAAGCCTGGAGGAAGTCCTGGTCAACTATGGAACCAGCGATACCCATGGCGCAGCCACCGATTGAAAGATAGCTCTTGTCCCGCATGGCAACCACAGCCAAGGCCGCACGTGCGAAACGGAGGATTTTCTGGGATACATCATCGGGAAGGGTGGAATCGCTACCATCCTGGACATCGCGTCCATAGATACCAAAGGCAGGCAGGCCTTTCTGGGCATGGGCGGCCAACACAGCGGCTAGATACACGGCTCCGGGACGTTCGGTCCCATTGAATCCCCAAACAGCCTTGACAGTGGTAGGATCGGCGTCAAAAGTTTCGGTTCCATAGCACCAACACGGGGTGAGGGTCAGGGTGACACCGACATTCTCCTGCTTGAATCTGGCTTGGCAGCGGGCAGCCTCATCAATCCCTCCGATGGTGGTATCGGCGATAATGCATTCCACCGGATTTCCATTGGAATGGCGGATATTCGCGCTGATAAGTCTGGCAGCGGCTTGGGCCATAGCCATGGTTTGTTTCTCAAGCGATTCCCGGACACCTCTTTGGCGGCCATCTATGGTGGGCCTGATTCCGATTTTCGGAAGATTTCCCGCATACCGGTTCTCGGGACCGACATTTTTTATATTGGATACGTTTGCCATTTGGCTCCTCCTATGATATATAATGGATGCGAAGCATCCTGATGTAAACGATTACATCGATGACAGTATGGCATGATGGGCATAAAAAGGCAATGAAAAATCAAACCGGGAATCCCCGGTGGAGGTCAGCTCATGTTGAAGAATATTCCGTCTGTATTGAGTCCTGAGTTATTGAAAATCCTTATGGAGATGGGCCATGGTGACGAAATTGTGATTGGTGATGGCAATTTCCCCGCGGCGGCCTACGCCCGGCGGTTGATCCGTCTGGATGGATTGGGAGTTCCTCCGATTCTTGAGGCTATTCTGAAGGTGATGCCGTTGGATAGTTACCAGGAGAACGCTTTTCTGATGGAGAAGACTCCAGGTGATGCCGTAACCACCCCGATATGGGATACCTATCGGACGATTGCGGCTTCAGGGGATGATAATTACCGGGGATTCGCAATGATCGAGCGCTTCGCATTCTATGAAAGGGCGAAAAAAGCCTATGCGATAGTGGCGACCAGCGAGAAAGCCTTGTATGCCAATATCATCCTGAAAAAAGGTGTGGTCAAGGAGTAACCAACGCTAACGGGAAGGTGGCGCCTTGCCTGACAAGAGCGAGAACCGGACGCGTGGTCCCACTGGATGCTGGCACTCAGGCGCCAAAGGCTGTCAAGCACCCATCAGGCGGTCTATGGTCCGGGAAACTTTTCCACGTTGGATTTTCTTGGTGCTGGTCATCGCCATGGGCTTATCCAGGATGGTGAGTTTTCCCACTTTTTTAGAGGTGGACAGTTTGCGATTGACTTCGCTGACAATTTTCTCCAGGTCCTGGCGGATTTGCCCGGCGTCATAGCCAAGTTGCCGGTAATATTCGGGGTTGGGATAGATAAGGGCTTCGATACCTTCCGCCAGTTCAGATTTTTTGGCGATGAACCCCCGGACAAGCACTTGATCCACTTCGTTGTACAATTGGAAAGCATCTTCGATCTCTTCAGGATAGACGTTTTTCCCACCTTCAGTGACAATAAGGTTTTTGGCGCGGCCTTTAAGGTACAGGTAATTTTCCTTATCGAGTGAACCAAGATCTCCGGTTTTCAGGAAACCATCACTGGTGAATAGCTCGCGGGTATTGGCTGGATCATTGTAATATCCCTGGCAGATGTTCGGACCTTTCACCTGAACTTCACCAACTCCCAGCAAATCCGGATTGTCGATACGCATCTCAACCAGTGGAAATACTTTGCCCACGGACTTGACCTTGAAATGGCTGGTGGGATTCAGGGTAAGGATCGGTGCGGTCTCGGTAAGTCCATAACCTTGGATGAAGTCTATTCCCAGCTGCTGATAGCGGTGGAAGGTCTTGGGCGAGAGGGGACCCCCGCCACAGATGCAGATCTTGATGTTGTACATACCGATTCCCTCTAGCAACTGTTTGAACCAGGTGCGTCCGGGATTGATACTGAACATCTTCCTAAGTATACCGTTAAGCCACATGAGGGTTCGGATGAGGGCATAGGCAGCCAATCCCTTTTCACGGACCTTTTTGAGCATACCTGAGAGCAGCTTGTTGTAGAGCAGTGGAATGGCGAGGAACATCGATACCTTTCCGGAACGCATATCGTTGAGTATGCGGGACACCACCATACCATGCCCAAAAATCAATTCAGAACCATGCTTGATGGATTCCAGGAAAACCGCGGTCATGGTGTAGCTGTGGTGGATCGGCAACAGAGCGTAGAACACATCTTTTTCATCGATAGCGAGGAATTCAGGATCGCTTGCCTGGTAGACATCGCTGACAAAATTCCCATGGGAGAGCACGACGCCTTTCTCATTGCCGGTAGTGCCGCTGGTAAAGAGAATCGCGGCGGTATCGTGTTCGGCGGTCTTTTCCTTATGGAAGGGTTTTACGCTTTTCACCTCGGCAAAGGAAGGATAACCTTCAAGCACCCCGTCCAGTACAACAATAGCGCGCAAAGCTTTGAACCAGGATTCCTGAGTGAGTTTTGCCAGGACATCGGCATCAGCTAATATGTAGGTCGCTTTTGAAAAACAGCTGAGCGCGCTGACCCGCTCTATATGCATCTGATTGTCCAGAGGGACAATGATGCCACCCGCGAACAAAACCGCTAGATAGGCGATAGCCCATTGGGGGGAGTTTTTACCATTTAGAATAACACGGTCACCTTTGGAAAGGCCTTGTTCCTGTAGATAGCCAGCCAACCTGGCGATTTCGTAATAGGCCTCCATATAGGTGAGTGATTTCCGTTCCCCGTTGAGAGTGGTGAAAGCCGGCCGGCGGGGGAATTTCTGTAGGGTTATCATGAACATATCGGGAATCGACGGCCATTCACCTTCAAACAGTGTGCCGCGGTAGGTGGACAATTCTTCCCAGGAATAAACCATGTGCGCTCCTTGGATTCCCATATATCTAGTTAGGAATCACTAGAAAGGAAAAACCTTGACATGGATAACATATTGACGGTTTATCAAGGAATTGTCAACAAAAATATTAATGCTTTGTGAATTAAAGAAATAGTTAAATAGTAAAAACTTACTAGATGGATGGATTCAGGCTTTATCAGGTGGGCTGGATTGCTTGGTTTCCCGGACCTTCAGTTCCCAATTCCCATAAATAGAACCAAAGGACTCCCATATCATAGTTTAAGCCCGATTTTCTTGACCACTTGGTTTTGAACGGATCGAATTCCAACGCATGGGCCAGATAGAAGGAAGCCAGGGTGGCAATCGCGGCAGCACTGAAGGAGTCCGGGGTCAATTTTAGTATCCGCATGCCTTTTTCCATATTTTCCTCGAAAGGAGGGATGCAACCGTACACCACTGACAGAATAAAGGTGGTCAAATGATCGTTTAGCCCGGTATGCAATGGATCTAAAGCATGGTAGTGCTTTGAGAGCCGGCCCGCGACGGTTAGCAGGGACTTTTGAACCGGGTGATCCAGAAGGGATTGGGCAGGACAGTCCCAAAGAGGGGTATAGATTGGATCAAGCAGGATCTCCACCACGGGAAGGTGTATGGTGTAATCAGTGGGAAAGCTAGTGGAAAGCTCATGGATGAACCCCCAGCTGACGAGCACTAGATGCAGTTCTTTGGCAAGAGTGTCTTTCTGGTCCAGACTCTTGTTCTGGAAAGACAGGTGACAATGGATGATTGCCCGGTACTTTGGATGCAATGCTGGCTGGTTTTTTAGGAAGAATCTCCGCATTACGGCTTGCACCGATATATCCGAGGTATTGAGGGATTGCGAGATGGTCTTGTTGATGTCCTTGATCCTATTCCCGGATTTCCTATTCATATGGTTATGATAATCAGGAATATGGAAATAAAAAAGGGGGGATCTGGCGGGTTCTCTATAGGAAAAACCAGCGATACTGCCAAGAAAAGGATCCGCACGTTGTGCGGATCCTCTCCCCAAGTATCGGTTGGATCGGCAAGTGTCCGATCAGGAGAACATGAATTGATTGACCAGATTGATCAACAACTCCTGCTTTCCGCTGATATCCTTATAGGTATCGGTATGGCCGAGTGCGGCAAGCTGCTCAAAGGTGAGTCCACCCCGTTCGAAAGCGCGTCCATCACCACTGTCGAACGTTTTGTAGCGTTCAGTCTTCATGGCATCGATGCGACCATCGGTAAGGATTTTATCGGCAACCAGCAGTCCCAAGGCGAAAGCATCCATTCCGCCTATATGGGCGATAAACAGATCGGCGAGGTCGGTTGAGTTGCGGCGGCGTTTCGCATCGAAATTCAATCCGCCGCTATGGAGGCCTCCGTTCTTAAGGATGATGAGCATGGCTTCGGTGGTGTCGTAGACATTCGAGGGGAACTCGTCGGTATCCCACCCATTTTGGGGGTCTCCCTGGTTGGCATCAACGCTTCCCAGCATACCGTTATCGACACATACCTGCAGATCGTGGGCGAAAGAGTGTCCAGCCAAAGTGGCGTGGTTGTTCTCAATATTGCATTTGAAATCCTTTTCCAAACCATGTTCCTTGATGAAGCCGATAGCGGTAGCCGCATCGAAATCATACTGGTGCTTTGAAGGTTCCATGGGCTTCGGTTCAATGAAGAAAGTGCCATTGAAACCGATTTTGCGTCCATAGTCGCGGGCCATTTTCAGAAATGTTCCCAAATGAGCTTGTTCACGCTTGGTATCGGTATTCCACAGTGTCATATAGCCTTCACGACCACCCCAGAAGGTGTAGCCGCTGCCACCTAACTGGGTATTGATGTCCAGACTGGTCTTGACCTGCAGCGCAGCACGTCCCACTATGGAGAAGTCAGGATTGGTTGCCGCTCCATTCATATACCGGGGATGGCTGAACAGGTTGGAAGTGTTCCACAATAGTTTTACCCCGGTGGCATCCTGTAGTGTTTTCAGATAGTCACCCATCTCATGGTAGTTCTTCTCATATTCAGAAGCAGTAGCCCCTTCAGGAGAAGCATCCACATCATGGAAACAATAGTAAGGAGCGCCGATCTTGGTGAAGAATTCGAAAGCCGCCTCGGCCTTGTTGCGGGCATTGCGCATGGGATCACAATCCTTCCAGGGGAATTGCATGGTGGCTTTCCCAAACGGATCGGTTCCATCTGCGCAGAAGCTATGCCAATAGGCAATCGAGAAACGCAGATGTTCGGCCATGGTTTTGCCAGCCACGATTTTATCTGGATCATAGAACTTAAAGGAAAGAGGATTCCTGGAAGACGGACCTTCATACTTGATTTTGCCGATACCTTTGAAATACTCCTGGTTGCCAATAAAATAATCTTTCATATGTTTCTCCTTGGATGGTTGGTGCGATATTAGGAAAAGAGCGGTCGTACCGCTGTAGCATACGTGAGATAACGGTCATAGGCCTGCCGGTACAAGCTTACGGATTGCGCCTCGGGAAGGCAAGTGGCTCCAGAATCGAGCTGGACATGGTCTTGGACGATTTTCTCGATACTGATCTCCTGGCCCTTGCTTTGGCAGTAGGCCCACCAGCCTTGGAGCGCAGCCCCAAGGGCGGCCGCTTCGGTGATGGAAGGAATGGATACCGGCAGGTCACACACATCGGCCACCATCTGGCGCCATAGCGGGGATTTGGCTCCGCCACCGATCAGACGGATACCACGGGCGGAGAAACCTAGCTCCTGGAAGGCTTCAAGACCGGATTTGAGACCAAAGATCGCCGATTCCATGGCAGAGCGGCTGATATTCGCTTCGGTCATGTTTTCCAGTGTGAAGCCCATCAGACAGCCTTTTCCCTTGGGATAGTTGGGTGTGCGTTCTCCATTGAAGTAGGGGAGCATCACCACACCTTCACATCCGATGGGAGCGCTCATCGCGCAGGCATCGAACTCCTTCACGCCTTTTTTAAACAAGGATCGGCTGACTTCCGAAGCCACGGTGCAGTTCATCGTGCACAGCAGGGGCAGCCACGCCCCGGTAGAGGAGCAGAAAGCTGCAAGCCGTCCCTTTGGATCAATGATCGGCTTTCCCGATGCGCCAAACAATGTGCCGGAGGTTCCCAGGCTCATGGTGAGCGTTCCGTCGGAAACAGTTCCGGTACCGATGGCTCCCATCATATTGTCGCCACCCCCAGAAGACACCACGATACCGGAGGGAAGCCCCAGCAAACGGGCTGTGTCGGTTTTCAGCGTGCCAGCACACTGATGGGCTTCGATAAGGCCGGGAAGGGCATCGGCCAGGTCCCGCTCGCTATCCAGTGCCCGAAGCAGGCGTGTGGACCATGTTCTTGTTCTGATATCCAGCAAACCAGTGCCTGAGGCATCACCGTATTCCATGGTGTATGCACCGGTAAGGAAATAATTGACATAATCATGGGGAAGCAGGATTTTGGCCATCCTGTCATATAGGTCCCGATGGTTTTTCCTGAACCAAAGGATTTTGGAAGCGGTGTATCCCGGTAGGATAAGGTTGCCTTCCTGTCCGAGCAAGGCTGATGAACCTCCACATAAAGCGGTAAGCTCATCACATTCAGGGGCGGTGGAGGTGTCATTCCATAGTTTTACCGGATACAGGACATTGCCATGGGCATCGACCGGCACAAATCCATGCTGTTGTCCGGATACCCCGATCGCGACCGATTGGGACTTGATCCAGTCAGGAAGGTTTTTGAAACAGGCTGCAATCGCATCGATCCACCAGGAGGCAAGTTGCTCACGTGTGCCATCGTCACGGGAATTCAGGGCGTGGGGGGCTTGGGCCGAGGCCGCTATCTGTTTTAAATCCGTATCGTAACAGATTGCTTTGGTACTTTGGGTCCCTATATCTATTCCAACAACAATTGCCATACAACCTCCACAAACCAAGGATTATCTTCAAGTAATTATTTTCATCATATGGTTTCTTTATCAATAGACAAAATTGTCTAGGCATATATATAATTGACATATGGATATTGTAGACGCGGTATTTGTCTATCAGATGAGACAACGTGAGGAAATGCGATGGCATGGGCGGACGCATAGCCACAAGGACCATGAGTTCGAGATACATTATTTCCTGAATGGGGAGGGGGAATTCATCAACGGGAAAACCTGCTACAGCATATCACCGGGTTCCCTGTTCATCACCACTCCACATATGGTCCATACCATCAAAGCCAAAGCCCAGGATCCGGTCACCTACTATGCAATCCTCCTTGCCTTAAGTCCCGATGAGCACACTCTTTGTGGATTGTTGGTCAGCCAGGAGCAGCACAACCCATACCATATTGGGTCCAATTACCGGTTTTTTTTCGAGGAAGTAAAGGAAAAAGGACTCTCACATCTTGCCGACCGCCGGCAATCGGCTTGCCATCAGGTATTTTCCCTTCTATTCCAGCTGCAGGAGGGCGATGACGCTCTGAAAAACGACAATGAGAGCCGTCATCTGGAGAAAGCCATCCGTATCATGCAGAAAAATGTCATGGGGAATCTATCGCTAGGCACTCTTTCAGATGAGCTGGGGCTTACCAATTCCTACTTCATCCGGCTGTTTGAGAAGCGTATGCATCAAACGCCCATGAAATACTACACAAAGCTGAAGATCGAAGCCGCCAGTGCGTTGCTTACCTGTACGGAACTTTCTGTCAAGGAGATCGCTGCAAAACTTGGATTCTCCAGTGAATTCCATTTCAGCAAACAATTCAAATTCAAAACCGGACTGGCGCCCACTTTTTACCGGCGTAATTACCTACAACAGCTGGGTGAGCTACCTGACAAGCCGGGCCACTAGACCGTCTGGTCCTAAAGAAACTGGGCGATCACCACAGTGGCGATTCCTGTGGTGCAGATGGCGATACTGCTCATGGCTCCCTGCGATTCACCCATCTCCAAAGCCTTGATGGTGCCGATCATATGCGAACACGCACCGGTGGCCAGTCCTTGGGAGACTGGATTGTCGATCCGGCAGATTCTGATAAGCCATGGTGCGGCTATCACCCCGGTCATTCCCGTGATCAGGACCGCAAGGATCGTCAATGAGGGAATTCCTCCCATTTGTGTGGATAGCTCAACCGCGATGGCATTGGTCACCGATTTAGGCAGGAGTGATCTGACAAGCACCTTGTCGAGACTGAATATCCTGGACATCAGCAGGACTGAACCGACCGAAGTCGCCGCTCCCACAAGACTGCCGACACAGATCGGCAGAAGATTTTTTCTTAGCAGATCCCTCTGATTGTACACTGAAACCGCTAGGACCGTGGTTGCGGGCGTTATCAATAACGTCAGAATGTCACCGCCCCGGTTGTAATCTACCAAGGGTATACCGGTGAGTCTGAGAAAAACTATGATGAGAAACGCCGCGACAAGCAGAGGAGACAGCAGCACACATGGGAACCGGCGGTGCAAGGCGATTCCCCCTTGGTAGGCAAGTAGCGTGATGATGAAGCCGAATAGCGGTGAGGTGAAGGGTTCAGCCATCATTTCTGCCTCTTTTGTGACCATTTGCGTTGCAGGGAAACCATCGCATTCACCGTGAAGGCGGTTGCCAGGAAGGTGGCAAGGGTGCTGATCACACAAATGGCGATGAACGCAGGGAGGCTCCCTCCAAGAATATCGAAATAGTCCATGATGGCCACTAGCGGTGCGACAAAGAAAAAACCCATGTTACCGGTGAGAAACTGTCCAGCATCTTTGATATGACTGGGTTTCACTACCTTCAGGACCATCAGTAGGAATAGCAGCACAAGGCTTATGATACTGCCAGGTATGGCGACAGGTACTGCCGAAGAGATAGCCAGTCCTGCGAAGCTGAGGCCTATGACAATCACCAATTGCGATAGAATACCCACAATGGTAGACTCCTATTGAGGGTACTCTACTGTATCCGTATGGTTTTGGCAAATCATCCCAGCTGTTTTTCCAACATTACCATATCGATGCATTGCATGCCGTTGTCAAAGATGGGTTCGCTATAGGTATCTAGAAAATAGTTTTCAATCACATTGATGCGTCTGAAGCCCTGGGATTCATAGAAACCAAGTGCCAACTGGCTGCCATCGACTGTCCCCACCACCATGGACTGGTAATCATCGCGGTATACCGCAAACAGATAGTGGAGCAACACCTTGGCATAGCCTTTTCTCTTATGTTTCTCCATGGTGGCAATCGCCCGCAACTCGCAGGAGGTGCGATTCAAGGGAACCACAATCGCTGCCGATATTGTCTGGCCGCCATCCTCCATCACGTATAAATCGCCCCGGCTAAGGTCCTGACGCACAAGAAGCTCGGAAGGATTGGCGGTGGCCAGCAATTCCAGATAATCCTCCTGTTCGATCCTTGACAGGATTTTCCTGATGCATACAGCCATTGTCCGCCCTCCTTCCCATCCGGTGATACCTTGGATGCAAACCAGGTATCAGAACTGGGGTGTGTTATCTAGAAGATACTCCCATCGTTGGAGAACGCCAAGTCGTTCCATTGATTCCATGGAAAAGGAAACATAAGTTCCTGACTGAAAACTTTCTTTTTTTCTTGCATAATCTAAAATATGGCAATACAATCGAAAGTGATTGGAAAATAAATGGAAAGTAAAGGGAGGCGGGTTGTGGCTGGATTCTCTCGGCGGGAAGAACTGATTGTAGAGCTTTTCCAGAGTGGTGAGGAATACTCAGTCACAGAATTGAGCCGCCGTCTGGGAGTGTCGACCGTCACGGTGCGTTCTGACTTGAAAGCGCTGGCTTCCAAAGGTCTTGTCCTACGTACCCATGGTTCAGCGGCTTGTGCCTATCATCCGCTTCTCATGGAAAAACAATCCAGTCATATGGCGGCCAAAGAGGCGATAGCCAAAGCAGCCGCATCCCTAGTGAGCGATGGCGATCGCATCATGATCACCAATGGTACTACCAGCGCCCTGATCACCAAGTACCTGATGACCAGACGTGATATCCAGGTGGTGACCAACTCAACCCTTCTCATCCCCTATGCGCGGGTGAATGCGAACATCTCCATGACCATTGTCGGTGGTGAGTTCCGTCCTTCCGCCGAGGCGCTGGTGGGAGCTATGGCCATACAGCAGTTGCAGGACTACCATGTGGCTATAACCTTTACGGGAACCGATGGATTCACTTTGGAGCACGGTCTTACCACCCATCTGATGGAGAATGCGGAGATAGTACGGAAAATGTGTGATCAAGCCGCCAAACGGGTACTGGTCGCCGACTCCTCCAAATACGGGAAACAGGGATTTGTTCGGATTTTTCCAATGGACAATGTCGATGTGGTTATTACCGATTCCGGTCTTCCCCCCGATGTGGCACAGCAGCTGAGAGATGAGGGAATCGAGGTCATGCTAGTGGAATGATGCCATCCGCATAGTGCGGATGCAGACAAAGGAGTGGTTCATGGCAGTTGAAGTATTGATGCCGAAGCAGGGGAATTCAGTCGAATCCTGTATTATTCTTGACTGGAGAAAACAGGAAGGCGATTCCATCGCGGTTGGGGATATATTGTGTGAGGCTGAGACCGACAAATCCACCATCGAAGTCGAATCAACCGCCTCCGGGGTAGTGCTCAGGCTGTTGTATGCGGTTGGAGATGAGGTCCCTGTGCAGAAACCCATAGCTGTGATTGGAGCAGTGGGAGAAAAGGCGGCACCACCGTTGAAGGTGTCAGCCGAAGGAACCGGGCCGGTAGCGATGGTTCTGGGGGCAGCAATCGGTGAATCCTCACAAACGGTCCCCACCGCGTCTGCCAGGGAGCCAGGACTCCAGGCAGTTTCTCCAAGAGCGCGGATCAAGGCTCTTGATGCGGGTCTCGATGCCACGGTTCTGGTGGGAAGCGGTCCCAAAGGCCGGGTTATTGAACGCGATGTGGCCAAAGCGCTTGAGAGTCGGGAACCCATTTCACCGGCTGCCAGGGAAGTACTCGCCAAAGGTGGGTTGGAGGCTCCCATCAAAGGCTCAGGAATCGGTGGACGTGTGCTTGTGGCCGATTTGTCCACTCCATCCACAGAAACCGTAAAAGAGATCGTTGCCGTGGCGGTGGAGCCTACACAATCCATAGCCACCGGTGCTGCTGCGTCAAGCTCTCTGGAATTTCCTGGCGCTACGGTGGTGGTTCCGGTGAAAAGCATCCGGAAAGTGATTGCCAAACGCATGCATGAATCGCTAGCCAGTACGGCACAGCTTACCATGAATGCTTTTGCCGATGCCACCGCGCTGAAAGCCTTGCGTGCGAAATTCAAAAACAGCGCGGCTGAACTTGGACTGCAGAAAATCACTATCAACGATCTGGTACTGTTCGCGGTGGCGCGCACCCTGGGTTCATTCAGCTATATGAACAGCCATTATCTTGGTGACAGGATGGTTGCATTCGAGCACGTGCATCTTGGTTGTGCAGTCGATACACCCAAGGGCTTGCTGGTTCCCGTGGTCCGATTCGCCGATTTGATGTCACTCAGCCAGATAAGCAGGACCTTTAAAAGTCTCTCCACTTCCGCGATCGAAGGCAAAGCCACCTCCGAAGATCTGGGGGGAAGCACCTTCACCGTCACCAATCTGGGAACCTACGGGATAGAGACCTTCACTCCAGTGATCAATCTCCCTGAAGTCGCCATACTTGGTGTGGATGGTATCAATCTGCGGCCGATGGAGAATGAGGATGGGGAAATCTCATTCGTTCCCCATATCGGTCTTTCGCTCACTATTGACCATCAGGCGGTGGACGGGGCTCCGGCAGCCCGTTTTCTCAAAGCCTTGTGTGACAATATCGCGGCGATTGATCTGATGCTGGCCTTGTAGGAGGAAATGATGGAAACATACGATCTGATTGTGGTGGGGGCTGGTCCTGGGGGTTATGTGGCCGCTGAACGTGCCGGAGCCCTGGGGAAGCGGGTGCTGTTGATCGAACGGGACCAGTTCGGCGGAGTCTGCACAAATCGTGGATGCATCCCAACCAAGAGCCTGCTACATGCGGCGAAATTGTATATGCATGCCAGGGAAGCCGGTAGATTCGGAGTCCATTGCGGCACCGTCGATTTCAATATTGCCGAAGCCATGGCATGGAAAATGGAAACCATTGGGACCCTGCGCAATGGCATAGAGTTCCTCATGAAGAGCAATAAAGTGGAGGTGGTGTTTGGGGAAGCCTCCTATCTCGACAATCACCATGTGGTGGTGGGTGGCACAACCTATGGATGCACTTACCTGATTATCGCCACAGGCTCATCACCCGCGGTCCCGCCGATTCCCGGACATGATCTGCCCAACGTGGTTACCAGTGATGGGATTCTGGAGATAGACCATATCCCCGCATCCCTGGCGGTGATCGGAGGCGGGGTTATCGGGATGGAATTCGCCTCGTTCTTCTCCATGATTGGATGCAAGGTCACGGTAATAGAGATGATGCCAGAGGTATTGCCCATGATGGATGGAGAATTCGCCAAACTGATGCGGCGTGAGATGAAGGATGTGGATTTCCATCTGTCGTGCAAGGTTGAGGCGATTACGGCCAACACCGTGGAATACACCGATGCCAAAGCCGTCCATCAGAGTCTTGAGGCCCAGATGGTATTGCTCAGTGTTGGACGCCGGGCTAACACCCGGGGATTGGAACCCTTGGCTCTGGTGATTGACCGGTCGGGCGTGGTTGTCGATGACACCTGCCGGACAAATGTGCCGAATATCTACGCGATCGGCGACGTGAACGGCAAGTCACAACTTGCCCATAGTGCCTCAAGGATGGCGGATGTCGCTATCTCCAATATGTTTGGAAACGGTGGGCAGAAAATGCGCTACCATGCCATTCCCTGGGCGGTCTATGGAGTTCCCGAGGCGGCTGGTTGCGGACTCAATGAACAGGATGCCGCCAGGAAAGGGATCAAAGTGGTCTGCGCCACCACCCAGATGCGCGCCAATGGCCGTTTCCTGGCCGAGAACGGCAAGCGTGCCGCAGGATTGTGCAAAGTGGTGGCCGATGCCGCGACCAATGTCATCCTGGGCGTGCATCTGCTGGGTCCCTACAGCAGTGAGATGATATGGGGAGTATCCACAATCATTGAATCCGAATTGCGGATCAAGGATGTCAAGGAGATCGTATTTCCACACCCGAGTGTGTCGGAAATTATCAAAGATACTGTTTTTGCTATCGATCATACACTTTAAGGAGTAGCAGCAATGTCCAAACAGATTCCGTTCAATCCTACGCAGGTAAGGGCGAGAGACATGGTGAAAATCCCGTCCATCCCTGTAAACCAGTATACCAGTGACTTTAAGAAAGAGCTTGCCCGCTATGGCAAGGACCGTTTGGTCCGGGTGTACTATGATATGCTTCTGATCAGGGAGTTCGAGACCATGCTCGACACCATCAAGAAAGAAGGTGTCTACCAGGGAGTTACCTTCAATCACAAGGGACCTGCCCACCTGAGCGCGGGGCAGGAATCAGCGGCGGTCGGCCAGGCTATGAACCTGGAGCCAGAGGATTTTATCTTCGGTTCCCACCGCAGCCATGGCGAGATTCTCGCCAAGTGTCTTTCCGCGGTTGCCAAGATGGATGACGCCGACCTGGTGAGGATTATCGAAGGTTTCATGGATGGTGAGACCTACAGGGTCGTTAAAAAATATTTTGATGGTAAGAATGTGAAGGACACCGCCGAGAACTTCATACTGTATGGCGCACTGGCTGAGATCTATGCCAAACGCACCGGTTTCAACCGGGGTCTGGGCGGGTCGATGCATACTTTTTTCGCTCCTTTTGGCAGTATGCCCAACAACGCTATCGTGGGGGGCTCGGGTACCATTGCTTTTGGCGCGGCTCTTTATAAGAAAATCAACAATAAAAAGGGAATCGTGATTGGCAATGTCGGCGACGGGGCTTTAGCCCGGGGACCTGTATGGGAAGCTTTGAACATGTCATCGATGGACCAATACCACACTCTCTGGGGTGATAAAGCCGGAGCTCCTCCCTATATGCTCAACTGCTTTGACAACTTTTATGGAATGGGAGGACAACCGGTCGGAGAAACCATGGGCTTCGGTTTGGCCGCCAGGGTCGGTGCCGGGGTGAACCCCGATTCCATGCATACCGAGCGGGTCGATGGTTTCAATCCGCTGGCGGTGGCTGAGGCTGTGGCCAGAAAGAAAGAGCTGCTTTTAGCTGGTAAGGGTCCGGTATTCATGGACACCATCACCTACCGTTTCAGCGGACACAGTCCTTCCGATGCGATGACCTATCGGACCAAAGAGGAAATGGAGGCTTTCAAAGCCCAGGATCCAATTGTCGCCTATGGAAACTATATCCGGGACAACGGATTGGTTACCGATGACGAACTTGGCTCAATGCGGGTTGCCATCCTGGAGAAACTGAAAAAAACCATTGGAATCACCGTCGATCCGGTCATTTCGCCGATGGTTGATGAGAAGCTGGTGGAAAGTGTTATGTTCTCCAATCAGAAGGTGGAGAAATTCGATGACCGGGAACCGGAATTGCTACAGAAGCTGGAGGAGAACCAACATGTTGTCCAGCTGGCCCAGCGCAACCGCTATGCATATGATGAGAATGGCAAAGCCTATCCATCCGCCCGCCAGTATCAGTTCCGTGACGGGATTTTCGAAGCGATGGCCCACCGTTTCACCATCGATCCAACCATGATCGCCTATGGTGAGGACCATCGTGATTGGGGTGGGGCTTTTGCCTGTTACCGTGGTTTGACCGAGCTGCTTCCATATCACCGGTTCTTCAATTCGCCGATTTCCGAATCCGCGATTGTCGGCAGTGGCGTCGGTTACGCCATATCGGGGGGACGCGCCGTGGTGGAGCTCATGTACTGTGACTTCCTGGGATGCGCCGGCGATGAAGTGTTCAACCAGATGCCCAAATGGCAGGCAATGTCAGCCGGAGTGCTCAGGATGCCCTTGGTCCTGCGGGTATCGGTTGGTAATAAATACGGGGCTCAGCATTCACAGGAATGGACCAGCATGGTCGCTTCTGTGCCTGGCCTGAAAGCCATGTATCCCGCTACTCCCTACGATGCCAAGGGCATGTTGAACTACGCGCTCAGCCGAACTGATCCCGTGGTGTTTTTTGAAAGCCAGAAGCTATATGGTATCGGTGAGCAATTTGAGAAAGGCGGGGTGCCAGCCGGCTACTATGAGATTCCAGAAGGTGAGCCGGCAATCCGGCGCGTAGGCAAGGATGTTACCATAATCGCTTTGGGACCATCGCTTTACACTGCGATGGAGGCGGCCGACCGTTTGAAGAAAGAATTCAATTTAGAAGCCGAGGTCATTGATCTGCGCTGGATCAATCCTCTCAAGTACGAATCCCTGGTGGCCTCCGTCAAGAAGACTGGACGGGTGGTGTTTGTGACCGATAGTGCCGAACGGGGCTGCTATCTGCAGACTGTGGCGGTGAACCTCGGGCGTTTGGCTTTTGACTACCTGGATGCTCCGGCGGTGGTGGTTGGATCGAAAAACTGGATCACACCTCCAGCGGAAATGGAAGAATACTATTTCCCCCATGCCGATTCGATCCTTGATGCCATCCACGAGCAGATATTGCCATTGCCTGGCTATCAACCCAAACACAATATGACTGATGGAGAATTCTTGCGGACCCAAAGCGCCGGGGTCTGACCGGTATTAGCGATGTTCTGGATAGGGGACCCGTCCATTGGGATGGATCCCCATATTGTCAAAGGAAAAAGTATGGCGGAATGTAGTGAAAACCCGATTGGGGATATTGAGAAGAGGATGAATGATCACGATCGGGCTGTGCGGCTGTCTGCGGCACGTGAAGCCCACGATCTGATAGCCAGTGGAAAGCTCCGGCGTACCGTGCTCGAAGAAGTGAACAACCATGTGCACACCTCTTACTCTTTCAGCCCCTATGAACCAACGGCTGCCGCGTATGCCGCCTGGAAAGCTGGCTTGGGTATTGTGGGTAGTATCGACCACGACAGTATCGGGGCTGCCCAGGAGATGCTGGAGGCCTCCCAATGGCTGGGGATTGCCAGCACGGTGGGATTCGAGGTACGCTGCAGTTTCAAGGACACCCCGTTCGCCCAGCGGAAAATCAATAATCCAGATTCTCTGGGAATCGCCTACATGTGTGTGCATGGCGTTCCGCACCATAGAATCGATGAGGCCAATGCTTTTCTTGCTCCGTTGCGGGCGGTGCGTGACAGACGCACCTGCGCCGAGGTTGATGCTCTGAACAGTCTTATTGTGAACAGTGGATTGCCAGCCATAGACTTCAACCGGGATGTATTGGCCGTCTCCCGTTCCAACGATGGTGGAAGCATCACCGAACGGCATATCCTGAACGCATTTGCGTATAGGATTCTGCAAACCGTGCCTGCTGGGCAGCCCACGGTGTCTTTTCTTGAGGATAATCTCAAGGTCCCGGTGGTTGGCAGAATCCGTACCCAGCTGCTTGATACCTCCAATCCCCATTACCGGTACGACCTGTTGGGATTGCTTAAAAGCAACTATCTTACGCGGTTTTTCATCCAGCCTACTGCTGAGGAAACCATCGATGTGCGCCAGATGGTTCAATTTGGATTGTCCATCGGGGCGATACCTGCCTATGCCTATCTGGGAGATATCGGAGAGAGTGTTACCGGTGACAAAAAAGCGGAATGTTTTGAAGATGGATACCTGGACAGCCTGGTGGCTTTTCTAGCCGATATCGGATTCCCGGCGATCACCTATATGCCACCCCGCAATTCATCCATGCAAATGGCGCGGTTGCAAGCGTTATGCCGGCAATACGGTTTGATGGAGATCAGTGGAGTGGATATAAATTCCTCACGCCAATCATTCAATTGTCCTGAACTGCTTGCCCCGGGATGTGTCCATCTGGTGGATTCAGCCTGGGCTTTGGTGGCCCATGAGAAACTGGTGGATCATTGCCCAGCATGGGGATTGTTCTCAGTTGAAAACCCCCTCGTATCGTGTTCTCTCAAGGAACGTATTGGAGTGTACGCTGATTGGGGAAGACGTATGGATCCGTTCAATCCATCCTCGATTATCGCGCTTGCCAGTGGAAAGCTGGCTTAGGAGATTGCCATGTCTGATTTCTACCATCGCTTGCGCCAGAATGCGCCAGCAGTAGTGCGGGGATTGACCTTCAATGGTGAGACAGGTTTGTTTGTCACTACGTTGGAGGATGGATCCAGCTGTGATCTGGTTCTATCCGCTCCTGATCCAGAAAAGGAAGCCAAGGAGATTGTCTGGGCTTGGAGAAATGAATATTCAGCGTATGTGGAACATACTGGTGTGATTCCCGCGCGGGTTGGAATCCAGGGGGTGGCTTGGTCGATGGGATTGGGTGCCACCCTCGAGGAAGCCTCCGCTGGCAGGGGTACTCAGGTTAAGCCATCTGATAGGGGATCCTCACGACGGGCCGATGTGATGAAAGGGAAGATATCCCTGGTGACCGGAGGCGCGCAGGGTTTTGGCGAAGGTATTGTGCGTGGTCTGATCGCTGAAGGTGGCTTTGTATTCATTGCCGATATGAATATCGCCGGGGCAGTGGCTTTGGCTGGCAGACTCAACGCGGAAGCTGGACATGTGGTTGCCGAAGGTGTGGCGGTCAATGTCACCGATGAGCTTTCTGTGGAAGCCATGATGGATAGGGTGGCTTCGCGCACCGGAAGCCTGGATCTGTTGGTGAGCAACGCGGGAGTGCTGAAGGCCGGTAGCGTAAAAGATCTTTCGCTTAAGGATTTCCAGTTTGTCACCTCGGTGGATTACACTGGATTTTTCATCTGCACCAAATTCGCCTCGCGGCAGATGGCCTTGCAGAATATGGGATCGGGAGGAGTCTATGCCACCGATATCGTGGCGATCAGCAGTAAAAGCGGTCTGGAAGGCTCCAACAAGAATGGGGCTTACGCCGGAGCAAAGTTCGGTACTATCGGACTGACCCAGAGTTTTGCCTTGGAATTGGTAGTGGACAATATCAAGGTGAATGCGGTATGTCCGGGGAATTTTCTCGATGGACCGCTCTGGTCGGATCCAGACAAGGGGCTTTTCGTACAGTATCTTGCCGCGGGAAAAGTGCCTGGAGCCAGGAATGTAGCGGATGTGAGGCGTTTCTATGAATCCAAGGTTCCTATGAACCGGGGATGCCGTACCGAGGATGTAGTGCGTGCGATTTGCTATATTGTCGAGCAGAAATATGAAACAGGCCAGGCTGTACCTGTCACAGGCGGCCAGGTCATGCTAAACTGACACTGATGAAAGGAGTTTGACCATGAAGACACGGGCTGTGCGTATGTATGGTAAAAATGATCTGCGGATTGAGGAATTCAATCTTCCCGCGATACAGGACAATGAGATTCTTGCCAAGGTTGTCACCAACAGTGTGTGCATGTCGGATCACAAGGCAGCCGAACAGGGAGCCGATCATAAACGCGTTCCCAAAAATATCGCCGAGCATCCGGTGATTCTTGGACATGAGTTCTGTGGGGAGATTGTGGAGGTAGGTTCCAAATGGGCGCATGAATTCCGTTCTGGGGACCGTTTCTCCATCCAGCCGGCTTTGAATTACAAGGGATCCCTGGAATCTCCGGGCTATTCCTATCAGTTCATCGGAGGCAATGCCACCTATGTGGTGATTCCCAATGAAGTAATGGAATTGGATTGCCTGCTTCCCTATCAGGGAGAGGCTTTCTTCCTTGGATCGCTGGCGGAACCGATCTCCTGTATCGTGGGCACCTTCCACGCCATGTACCATACCACCAGTGGTTCCTATGTCCACACCATGGGGATCGTGGAAGGCGGCAATATGGCCATCATTGCCGGGGTGGGTCCGATGGGTCTGGGATCCATTGATTATGGTCTGCATTGTGACCGGCGCCCATCCCTCATGGTGGTCACCGATATCGATGATGAACGTCTTGAGCGTGCCGCCCGTCTGTATCCTGTGGAAAAGGCTCTTGAGCAGGGCGTGCGGCTGATATACCTGAATACCAGGAATATCGCCGATCCAGTAGCCCATATGATGGCTCTCACCGATGGCCATGGTTTTGATGATATCCTGGTCATGGCCCCTGTGAGACCTCTGGTGGAACAGGCCGATGCGATTCTGGCCAGGGATGGATGCTTGAATTTCTTTGCGGGTCCTAATAAGACTGATTTCAGTGCTATGTTGAATTTCTACAATGTCCATTATGCTTCCCATCACATTGTGGGAACCAGCGGTGGCAATACCGATGACATGCGGGAATCCTTGCAGCTGATGGAGCAGGGGAAAATCAATCCCGCCTCCTTGATAACCCATATCGGTGGTATGGATGCTGTTCCCGCCACAGTGGAGAATCTACCGGCAATACCTGGCGGAAAGAAGCTGATCTACACGCACATCGAACTGCCTCTCATCGCCATTGCCGATCTGGAACTGGCAGGCGCTGACAACCCACTGTTCGCGCAGCTGGCCCGGATTGTGAAACGGCATGATGGCCTGTGGTCTCCAGAAGCTGAGAATTATCTGCTGGAACACATCCAGCGATAGACCTGGTAGGAGGTAAGGATGCCGAAATACATCGCGGTTGATCTGGGCGCTTCCAATGGACGGGTGATTGTGGGGGATCTTGAAAGTTTCGAAGTGATGAACAGATTCGTCACCCGGAATGAGGATCTGCATGGAGAAGTCTTTTGGGACATCCCCTATATCTACTCTGAGATAAAGAAAGGGATGAAAGCCGCTTTCAACCAGTTCGGAGATCAGATAGTCTCCATCGGTATCGATGCCTGGGGGGTGGATTATGGACTGTTGGATGGCAGCGGATCGTTGATCTCCATGCCATACCACTACCGGGATGGACGCACTGACGGTGTGATCGACCAGGTATGCGCGATAATCCCCAAAGAACGTATTTTTGACGAAACCGGGATTGCTTTCCAGCCATTCAACACATTGTATCAGCTCTTTGCGATGCGTAAAAACCGTCCAGAAGCCTTCGCCGCGGCGCGTCATTACCTTTCCATACCCGATCTGCTTGGATATTGGCTGACCGGGGTGGTTTCAAATGAAGTCACCCATGCTTCCACGACCCAGATGTACAATCCCATGACCAAGGATTGGGCGTGGAGTATTATTGACGCCCTGGGTTTTCCCCGGAGTCTATTCGGAGCAATCGTGCCCAGCGGGACGGTGGTGGGACATCTCACCGAGGCCTTGCGAAACGAATTGGGAGCTGCGGAGTCGGTGGTGGTGGTCGCTGTGGGAAGCCATGATACGGCATCCGCTGTGGCCTCGGTTCCCGCGGCCGAAGGTGAGGATTTCCTCTACATATCCAGCGGGACATGGTCGTTGCTGGGTGTTGAAGCTCCCCGCCCGATTCTTACCACCGAGGCTCTGGCAAGTGGATTCACCAACGAGATTGCGGTGAATGGCAAGGTGCGGTTTTTAAAAAACATCATGGGGATGTGGATCCAACAGGAATGCGTGCGGTTTTGGGAATCGATGGGTGAAACCATCAGCTGGAAAGAGCTTGATGGTCAGACTCTCGCCTGTGCCCGATTCGAGGGCTGCATTGATCCGGACGATAACCGCTATCTCAAACCGAACCACCATGCTTCGCTGATGATCGATCGGATACGCGAGCAATGCCGACAGATGGATACACCGGTCCCCACCAGCAAAGGTGAGTTCATGGTGGCCATTTACCGTGGCCTAGCGCTGGCATACAACCGGGCTATCAAGCACCTGATGTCAATTACCCAGACACAGTATTCTGCCCTGCACATCATCGGTGGTGGATGCAAGAATGAGATCCTGGACCAATGGACGGCCGATGAAACCGGTCTGACGGTCTATGCCGGGCCTGTGGAAGCCACCGCTTTGGGCAACATGATCCTGCAAGGGGTTGCCACGGGTTCGATTGCTTCGTTGCAGGCGGGCCGCGATATGGTCAGAATGTATCAGAAAGTGAAAATCTTCACCCCCATGCCCAAATAGCCAATGAGATAGCCATCCCCGGCATGGTGGATACAGGGTATTCGTTGGCTGTAATGATGCAAAAATGTTGCAATAAGTTTCTAAAACTATAAAATGCATGCATACGCGTGCGAATAGTGTTGCATTAAAATGGCGTTACTGCTATCATGCCTGCAATTTGGGCTTCTTTTGGAAACGTGTTGTTGCAAAAGAGGCCCACAAGGCGGATGCTGGTGGAACAGACCTATTTGATCTTGGCGGATGGAACCAGTTATCCTGGCTATGGAGTAGGCGCTCCGGTTCCCACCATCCCACAGATGCTCGGAATGGATATCACCCGGATACCCTGTGGCGAAGTAGTGTTCAACACTACCATGGGAGCGTATCAGGAGATACTGACCGATCCTTCATATGCTGGACAGATGGTGGCGATGACCTGTGTGCATATCGGCAACTATGGGACCGATGTGGTATGGAATGAGATGTCGTCAATCGCTCCCGCTTGCCGGGCGCTGATTGTCCGTGACCTGTACGATGGTCCGGTTCCTCCACTGCGCATGCCTTTGCTCCAGATGCTTGAAACCTGGGGCATGAGTGCGATCACCGGGGTTGATACCAGAAGCCTGACCATCCATCTGCGGGAGCATGGTTCATGCTATGGGGTTTTGGTCCGATCCCCGTCTCTGACTAAAGAGGATATCGGAAAGGTAGTCGCCTATCTGAACAGCTGTCCCCCACTTGGCGATCGCGATCTGATTGGCACTGTCACCTCGGATTGTGTACAGGAGTTCGAACCGGATCATCCCAATGGCCATCGTTTCGCCTTGATAGACTTTGGCATCAAGCGTTCGATTGTCAAGGCTCTTCTGGATAGAGGCGTGGGAATAGTCCTGTTGCCCGCCCATGTGACTGCCCAGACTATCCTGGCGCTTGATCCTCCGGTCGATGCGGTTTTCCTTTCCAATGGTCCAGGCGATCCGGCCACACTTACCAGTGCCATTGGCACAATCAAAGAACTGACCACCCATTTACCGGTACTGGGTATCTGCTTGGGCCATCAGCTGATAGCCCATGCGCTGGGGGGGCATACGGTAAAGATGAAGTTTGGCCACCATGGCGGCAACCATCCGGTATGCGATACCGTGACCGGACAGGTTTTTGTCACCGCCCAGAACCATGGTTACTGTGTCGATGCCCAGAGCCTTCCACCTGGTATCCAGGTAACCCATGTCAATGCCAACGATGGCACCATAGAAGGTCTGGCCGATCCAATCGCCCGGGTGATGTCTGTCCAATTCCATCCCGAAGCCACTCCGGGTCCCCGGGATGCCTGCAAACTGTTCGATCAATTCATCGCATTCGTGGAAAACACCGTCAACTAGGAGTCAGACCATGCCAGCAAGAACCGATATCCATACAATCCTGGTGATAGGAAGCGGTCCTATTGTGATAGGGCAGGCTTGTGAATTCGACTATTCGGGTACCCAGGCGGTGGAAGCTCTCAAGGAAGAGGGATACCGTGTGGTGCTGGTGAATCCAAATCCAGCCACGGTGATGACCACGGCCGGTCTTGCCGACGCCATCTATCTTGAACCCTTGACCTGCGAATATGTGGAGGAAGTCATCAAGCGGGAACATCCCGATGCCATCCTCTCCACCATGGGCGGTCAAACCGGTCTGAATCTCACCATGGATCTACATCGAAAAGGAATCCTGGCGAAATACGGAATTGAGGTGATTGGGGCAGGGATTGCTTCCATAGAGCTTGCCGAAGACCGGCGCCGGTTCAAAGAGGTGGTCACCTCACTGAGCTTGGAATCAGCCAGATCTGTAATCGTGAAGTCCCTTCCTGAGGCGCTGGCTTTCAAGGATATCGTGGGATTGCCGCTGATACTGAGACCAAGCTACACCTTGGGCGGTCTGGGTGGAGCGATTGTCCATACAGAGGATGAATGCCTACCTTTCATCGAACATGCGCTTGAGACCAGTCCGGTAGGGGAAGTCCTGGTTGAGGAGTCCTTGATAGGGTGGAAGGAACTGGAACTGGAAGCCATGCGGGATAAACATGACAACGCTATCATTGTCTGTTCAATCGAGAATATCGATCCGATGGGCGTGCATACCGGTGACAGTATCACCATCGCTCCCATACAGACGCTCAGTGACAGCCAGTATCAGCGCATGCGTACTGCGGCTATCGATATCCTGAGGGCGGTGGGCGTGGATTGTGGAGGTTCGAATGTGCAATTCGCATTGGAACCGGATTCAGACCGGATGATTGTGGTGGAGATGAATCCCCGGGTCTCGCGATCCTCGGCTCTGGCAAGCAAAGCCACCGGGTTCCCTATCGCCCGTTGTTCAGCTAAACTCGCGGTTGGCATGACGTTGGATGAAGTGCTCAATGAGATCACCGGTGTGACCTCTTCGTGCTTCGAGCCAGCTCTTGATTACTGCGCGGTGAAGGTTCCCCGCTTTGAGCTGGAGAAATTCCCCATGGTGCATGAAGTCCTAGGCACCCAGATGCGCAGTGTTGGGGAATCCCTGGCTTTGGGGAGGTCTGCTATCGAGGCTTTGAACAAAGCGATTCGGGCCACTGAGCGTTCTGTGGAAGGATTGGTGCCTTTACAGGAAATCCGGGGCTATCAGCTTGCGGATGTACCGGTCGTATTGCGTAAAGCCCATCCACTGAGGATTTTCGCCGCATATTCGGTCCTCAAGGCCGATGGTGAGCTGTCTATACCGGCGATCAGTGAAGCCACAGGCTATGACCGATGGTTTCTCTGGCAGATGCTTCGGCAAGCCCGGTTGGAGAAACAGCTGGAAGCCATGACGGGTAGGGTGGATGATGTGGATGCTGCTATTCTTATGGAAGCCAAACGGATGGGATTGTCCGACAACCGCATCGCCAGATTGTGCGGTAGAGAGGCCATAGCCGTCCACCATCAGAGAAAACAGCTGGGCATAACTGCAGTACGCCATTTTGTGGACACCTGCGCTGGGGAGTTTGTAGCCAGAACGCCATATTGCTACACGACTTTCGGTGAAGCCGATGAGGGCAGCTCCCTTGGCCGGGATGCAGTGGTCATTGTGGCAAGTGGTCCTAATAGGATCGGGCAGGGATTGGAATTCGACACATGCTGTACTCTCGCTTCACAGGTTTATCGGAAACTCGGACAGAAAACCATCATGGTGAATTCCAATCCAGAGACGGTATCCACAGACTTCAATATCTCCGATCGTCTGTATATCGAACCTCTTACAGTGGAGCATGTGCTTCAAGTGATGGAGAAAGAACAAACCAACAGGGTTGTACTGCAATTAGGGGGCCAGACTCCGCTGAATATGGTGGAAGCCCTCCAACAGCAGGGTGCGTATGTGGTGGGTACTTCTCCCGAGAGTCTGCTAAAAGCTGATGACCGTGGCCGTTTTTCCTTGTTGTTGAGGGAATTGGGCCTAAGGCAGAGTGAGAACAGGGCGGCGACCACTTTGGCAGACGTTTTCCGGTTTGCCCGCGAAGTGGTCTATCCGGTATTGGTGCGTCCTTCCCATGTACTGGGTGGACGGAGCATGAACATCGCCTATAACGAGGACGAGCTGCGGCAGATCATAATGAGGGATGTCGTGGTTTCTCCAGAGGCCCCGCTATTGGTTGATCATTTTCTTGAGGATGCGTTTGAGTACGATCTGGATGCCATCTCCGATGGCGAATCACTATACATTGGAGGTATCCTCCAGCATATTGAAGCCGCAGGAATCCATTCAGGTGACTCGGCTGCGGTTTTTCCTCCCTACAAATCAACCCTAGAAATACTGGAGCAGATGGCCAAGGCCGCTTTATCACTTGCCAGGGCTCTACGGGTACAAGGGTTTATGAACATCCAGTTCGCTGTACAGGAAGATCGGCTGTATATCATTGAAGTGAATCCCCGGGCATCCAGGACGATCCCCTTCATTTCCAAGGTTTCCAAGGTCAATCTGGTTGAAGCCGCGGTACGGGTATGGCAGGGAGAGGACCTGGTGGCACAGGGATTGGTGAAAGACCGGGGTGGTATTGGTGAAGGCCATTGTGCCACTGGATGGGCTATCAAAGAGGCGGTGTTCTCATTTGATAGGTTTACCGATGTGGATCCCCAATTGGGCCCGGAGATGCGCTCTACGGGTGAGGTTGTGGGTTTGGGGCAATCCTTTGGGGAAGCTTTTGCGAAATCCCAGACCAGTGCGGGAAACCGGCTTCCCAAAAAAGGACGGGTATGTATCTCGGTCAATAAACGGGATCGTAACACTATTGTTCCGATTGCCCGCAGCCTGCAGGAGATGGGCTTTGAGCTTGCCGCCACACGTGGCACCGCACGGGATCTGTTCGATGCGGGTATCCTTTGTGAGACTGTATTGAAGGTGCATGAGGGACATCCCAATCTGGTAGACCATATCCGGCATCAGCGCATAGCTTTGGTCATCAACACTCCCATGGGTATGCAGGCCAGGCAAAGTGATGACGATTTGCGGACCGAGGCTATGCGTATGAAGATTCCCTACACAACCACAACCAGTGCGGCCGCGGCAGCCGTGGAAGCCATACGGTATCTGATTTCATCGGATTACCATGTGGAACCGCTGGGGTGACGTTGGCTTCAACCAACAGTAGCTGTCTGATATGCCACCATAAAAAAAGGGCAAACCGATGTCAATGCAATACATTGAATCGATTCACCCCTGATCGGGCAGAGAGGATTTGAACCTCCGACCCCTTGGTCCCGAACCAAGTGCGCTAGCCCCTGCGCTACTACCCGCTGTCAATCCTGCGATCCGCAGAACGCACCAAACTATATACAATGCCTTCTGTTCTGTCAATGCGCGCTTGCGGTCAATATCAACCTGTTTTCATTGACATACCTGTATCTAAATGGTATTTTTCATGGGATGCGTTTTTCAATAAAGCGCATTCTGATCGCCTATGATAAAGAGGTCCCACATGCCTTCAAACGAAAACGATACTACTGAGAAGATTGATAACACTGTAGTGAAATTCAAAGCTCCCAAGGAAAAGTCCGAGGGGACTTCCAAGAAAAAGAATAAAATCACTCTGGCACAGATTGCCACGTATGTTATTCTGGGTTTGCTGGCCGTGGTGATGACCTTTGGAGTATTTCCATCATTTGGAAACAGCGGTTCTTCAAGCACCGATATCGTTTTTGGCTCATATGACAAAATCCCCATCAAATTCGCCTATGGGAATTATTTCTACCGACAATATCAGAATCAGGCAAAGCAGGCTACTGATTCAAGCCAATCGGCAGCCTATCAGATCTGGCGTTCCGCTTTTGAGAACACCGTGTTCTATACCGCGGTCAAACAGCTGGCCGATAAAGCCGGTATTCTTGTCGCCGAAGAAACTCTGAACCAGGCGATCATCGATAGTGGTGTATACAACAAGGATGGCAAGTTCGATACGGAAACCTATACGGATGCAACGGTTGAATACCAGAATCAAGTGAAGACAGAGTATACTGAAACCCTGCCGGTACAGACGGTAATGCAGGATATGAGTACAATTCTCTCCGCTCCCGCGGAAATGGACTATATCATTGCCATGGGCAATGAAACCCGTACCTTTGATTACGTGGTGTTCACTTCCAGCAATTACCCGGATGAATTGGCGGCGGCCTATGCTTCCGCCAATCCTGCGCTCTTCACCCAGTTGGACTCCTCCATCATCACCATGGCCGACGAGACAGCTGCCAATACCTTGCGTGAGGAAATCGTCAGTGGATCCAAAACTTTCTCCGATGCGGCTACGGCGGATTCCATCGATAGCTATGCGGCTGACGGTGGTCGTGCGGGCATGTGGTATTTATATGAGCTGCAGGAGAAATTCACCAATACCGAAGAAGTGAATGTATTGTTCTCCACTGCTGTTGGTGGGATTTCCAAAGTGTTCGCGTCACCTTCCGGGTTTATCTTTTTTAAGGTTGAAGCCGCTCCCCGACTGGCTGATTTCACCGACAAGGATGTGCTATCCGATGTGAAGACCTATATCGCAGCCAAGGATGCCACCGTCCTAAGTGAATATCTTAATGGACAGGCAGCGGCTTTCATAGCGTCTGCCGAGGCTTCGGGGGATTTCGCCTCTTCTGCCAAGAATGCAGGAGTCGATGTGGCAAGCGTTTCCGCCACTCCCGCGAATATCGGTCAATCCAGCTATCTTTCAAGCTTTTCATACACCGATGGAGCAGGTTCTCTGGCTTCGCTCTCTTCAGATACCGAAGCGATGAAGAAACTCTACACCCAGGCGGTCAACACAGTGGCCGGACCGTTCATACTCGACAACTCCGTATTGGTGGCCAAGATAACCGGTGAGGAAATAGCCGCTGAAGATTCCAATAGTTACCTTCGCACCATCTATCCCTATATCTCACAATCCCAGAACCAGCAGGATCTGATCCAGTCTGTTTTCTCTTCGGACAAGCTGGTAGACAATTTCTTCACTGTGTTCCTTGAAAAGATTCTCGGAATAACAGCATCGAAATCCTGATCATTGTCTTATCTGGAAAATCCGAAAGGGCCGCTGTCTTGCGGTCCTTTTTTTAAATTCCATTGTCAGCTATTGGATGTGTAGTACAATAGACTATGGAGGCTAGCATGAAATCACCCAAAGAAATGTCATTGGAACGGAAAATCCTTTCACTCCTTGATGCGCAGACCCCTTCAGGTGTGGTAGCCAGACTGTTGATAGATGATGAGGAAGTCCAATTGATGCAGGATTATGCGAACAGTGTCTCCATCATCAGGCTCGGTTTCAATGACCATGGACCAGTACATATGCGGCAAGTCACCAGGAATTCGGTGGTGATGATGCATCTTCTGAAGGATGCGGGTATTCCAGGGAGTCTTGAGCATGACCGATCGGGGACATTCGATGACAGTCTGAGCGCAGTGATTCTCGCCAGTTTCCTCCATGATCTGGGAATGGCGGTAGGCAGACAGGACCATGAGCTATTCAGTTCAACGCTGGCTATGCCAGTGATCAACCGGATTCTCCAGGCGGCCTATCCCAAGGATCTTCAAAAGCAGGTGATTATCCGAGCATTGGCTTTGGAAGGCATTGTCGGTCATATGGCTACAAGGAAGATACATAGTATTGAAGCCGGTATGATACTGGTTGCGGATGGCTGTGACATGGAGAAAGGTCGGGCCCGCATACCTATAGCCTTGAATACGGAACCAAAAATCGGAGATATCCACAAATACTCAGCGAACTCCATCGAGAGTGTTGAAATCGAGGCAGGAGCGCAGAAACCCATTAAAATTGTAGTTGAGATGTCAGCCGATGTGGGTTTTTTCCAGATTGAGGAAGTATTGATTCCTAAAATAAACTCCAGTCCTGTAAAACCCTATATTGAGCTTTACGCGGGTGTTACAGGTAAGGAAAAGAAACGGTATCTATAATATAGGAGTGACCATATGATTGGTATGTTGGGTGAGGCTTTGATTGATCTTATAAGTGGAAAAGGAACAGATGGCCAGGAATGCTTCTATCCCTACCCAGGGGGCTGCGCACTGAATACTGCGGTAGCTGCCTCACGTCTTGGGGCTTCGGTATTGTATCTAGGCAAGCTTTCCTCCGATATGTTTGGAGAACAGATGCAACGGTACTTCATACAGAATGGAGTGTTTCTTAAAGAATCCTGGTGTAATTGCCAGGAAAACTCAATGATTGGTTTTGCGAAGCTTGATGCCAATGGAGCGGCTTCCTATGCATTCTATAGTGAGGGGACTACTCCAACCACACTTAATGCCGATGAAATCGTCTCAGTACTGCAGCGTGAGACGAATCTTCATTTCCTTCACATCGGTTCGGTTTCACTGGCTCTGGATATCTCTGGTGTACAGATTCTAAACGCCTTGAAAACCTTTACTAAACGTCCTTTCATCTTTCTTGATCCGAATGTCCGTTCTTCTGCGATAACGGATTTCGGGACCTACCGGAAAAGAATGGCGGAAATCTTCTCAGTTTCAGACCTGATCAAACTCTCCGATGAAGATCTTGAGCTTCTTTTTCCACAGGTTCCAGAGGAACAGGCGATTGGCATATTGTTAAGCGGTGGAACCTCCCATGTGGTGCTCACCAGAGGGAAGAATGGGTTGAGTTGGTTTTCAGCAAGTGGTTTCACATGCCGTCAAAAGGCCAAAGAAGTGTTGGTTGTGGATACGGTTGGAGCAGGAGATACCGTTAGTGGAGCGATACTTGCCTATCTTGAGCGCCATGGTCTGGATGTGCCGTCCCATATCACCTTGTCGGATGCCAGAACAGCGTTGGCTTTCGCTTCGGCGGCCGCTGCGGTGACATGTTCAAGAAAAGGCTGCAATCCTCCTATGCAGAGTGAGATAGTCATGTAATGGAAACACGGGTTTCACCCACAAAAGCGAAGCCGTTCTTCCCTGAACGTTTCACCTCATAGAGCGCCTCATCCACATGTTTGTATAATTCATTGAATGAAGTGCCATCCTGTGGATACCGGGCGATTCCCGCGCTACAACTGAACAGCCCATTTTTAAAGGTCACCTCTGGAAGCAGTTTATTCAGATCTTTGAGCAATCGGCTGATGATATCCTCCAGTATGGATCTGTCTGGAAAATCCCTGAGGAAAACCGCGAACTCATCGCCCCCGAAACGGCTGGTAAAGTCGCTGGATCTGAACGATCCAGAAATGCTTTTGGCGATGGCTATCAAGGTTGAATCCCCCATCAAGTGACCAAGAGTATCGTTGACGGTTTTAAAGGAATCAATATCGAGCATGACCAGTACATGATGGTCCTTCTGCACAGAGGAACATGCCAGAACATGAGAGATTTTAGACTCGAATCCCCTTCGGTTCAGCAATCCAGTAAGAGAATCGGTTTGCGAAAGCCCGATAAGACGCAGCTCCTCAAGCTTCTCACTGTGTATATCCAGTATCATTCCGGTGATTTTTTCCGGATTGTTCTCACTGTCGAAAATAACCGACATCCGGAATCGGTTCCAAAAATACGTCTGGACACCTGAATAGGTTTTCAACAATCTTACATCGATTCTCAATTGTCTTTGATGGGTGCCGACCAGCTTTTCAACTTCATATACGAATCGTTCCCGATCCTCAGGATGCATCCCAAGAAAATTTCCATCCAAAAGATTGGCATGTGGGTCGATTGGAACGCCAAACTCACGGATCCAGTTGCTTTCATTGGAGAAACTGGTGAATCTTTTTTCAGCTATGTCCCACTCGAACACCGGATCATCGGTTTGTTCCATGATGATCCTATAACGGTCATTGCTCTTGCGTAACTGCTCATTGGCTAAATGGGTCACTGTTGTGTCCACCGCCATACCATAAAGGGCTTGGCGTCCATCTAAAGAAACCACCAGTCTCACCGTGCAATTGATCCATTGGATGTGCGTTTCATGTATGGAAGCACGGAACTCGAATTCAGCTGTATCCTGGTGTTTTTCAATCTGTGAGAGCGCTTGGAGGACCCTTTCCCGGTCAGCTGGCAGGATGGTGTTGATGAACAAAGTGCCGTAGATGTCCAGCATATTCTCTTCATTTTCACATCCCATCAGGGAGATGTAGGAGTTGCTGAGGAAAATAAAGGGGAAGCCTTCGGAAATCTCACAGCTGAACAATCCACCAGGGATGTTCGTGGTAAGGTCATTGAGTTTTTCATTGAGATTCTTCAGTTTCTCCGTATCATCCGCCACATGGTCCATCAGATCGTTGAACGTCTTGATGATTCCGTTGAAATCATTGTCTGGATGGTATTCAATGTGGTACCGGTAGTCCCCGTTCTTGACGTGATGCATACCATCAATCAATTCCTGGACAGGGGAAGCGAAAGATTCCATCAATAGGTGGAGCACAAGGACAATCAGGAGGATCACCGAGAAAACCATTAATAACAGATAGGGAAACCCTTGTACGATAGGTTTGATGATTTCAGTATAATCCACGCTGGTGAGTATCATCCAGCCGTTATATCCGATACGTTCATAGCAGCCCAACCGCTTGATATCGCCGACATCAAAATCAACCATACCCGGTTTGGCGTTGGTTCGCTGGATTTCCTTGAATATAGCAGAAAATCCTTTGAATGTGGCGATATCACCGATAACAAGCGCTCCTTGGCTGTCAATGACAAGGCGTGAGCAGGATTCCAATAGACTGGGTGCTTCTGTGAACGGTTGTATCCATGACAGATCAAGTATCTCAACCAAATGTCCTGTCTGTCCAGCCGGCATGTAGATAATAAGATGCGGTACTCCTTTTTGCAGTAAAGGACTGGTAATCACATCAGAGACAATTATGTTGTGTTGGTTCAGCTTGGTCTGATCCAATTCAGGTAAGAAAGAGGTATTGCCGATTTCTCTAGGATCGGACGATGCGATGATGGTGTTGTCGTGTCTCTGCAGTGTGAGTGACAATACTTCTGGGAATTCTTCCCCATGGGCCTGGAGAAGATCGATCACCTGCTGACGTCCAGTGGGTTCCAATATGTTCCCTGCAACAGGATCTTCCTGTTGATAAAGCAAAGTCCGCACGTATCCGTCTTCTTTTAAAGATTCCATTTTTGAAATCTGGTTGGCAATATATTGATTGATGTTGTTTGCGAATACATCCACATCGTACTCTATATTCTTTTTAACAAATGGCGAGAATTGTGACATGAAAATATAGGTATTGAGCAAGGACACCAGCAGGATGGGAAACAAAGCGACAAAAAGCAATATGATCCTCGCTTTCTTTTTGAACCGCACAAAAGCCTCCAGGAAAAATCTCTGAATTTTCTCTAATGTGGATTGACTCAATAATATATCATGGTAAGAACTGTCTGTATAGGAATATGTTTTTCCCCGGAAAAGGTTGTGGGTACTGTAGCAAGCCCGCTGGTTGTGATATAGTAGCTCAGTTATGATTAGAAGCAATGAAAAAATAAGAAATGTAGCGATAATCGCCCACGTCGACCACGGCAAGACAACTCTTGTGGATGGTCTTTTCAAACAAAGCGGACTGTTCCAAAAAGGAAATATGCAGGAACGTATCATGGATTCCGGTGCGCTGGAACGTGAACGCGGAATTACCATCAGTGCGAAAAACTGTGCGGTTCATTGGAAAGGTGTGAAAATCAATATCATTGATACTCCGGGACACTCCGACTTCGGAGGTGAGGTTGAACGGGGATTATCCATGGTCAGCGGCGTTGTTCTTCTGGTGGATGCCGCCGAAGGCCCCCTGCCTCAGACGCGGTTTGTACTCCAAAAAGCCTTGAATGCCAAACTTTCGGTGATCGTAGTGATAAACAAAGTCGACCGTAAGGATGCCCGGGCCAAGGAAGTACTCAACGAGGTCTATGATCTGCTGCTTGAACTCGATGGAAACGAGTCGGTTCTGGATGTGCCGGTGCTTTTCTCGGTAGGACGGGATGGTTCGTGTGGAGTTGATCCGGAGCATCTGGATGGAGACCTGCACCGCTTGCTTGATACCATGGTGGAATTCATCCCAGCTCCCACATACGACGATACCGAACCGTTTCAGATGCTTGTTTCCGATTTGAGTTACAGCGATTTTCTCGGGCGTCTCGCAGTTGGAAAAGTCATCAATGGAAGCGCCAATACAAACGACTCATTGGTGTGTCTTGAGGAGAATGGGTCAAGGACCCCTTTGCGGGTGACCCGTCTGCAGAGTTATGATGGTCCTTCCTTCCATGAGACTACCGATGTGGAACCTGGCGATATCATTGTGCTTGCCGGTATGGAGAATGTGTCCATAGGCGATACTATCTGCAACCGTGATTATCCAAAAGCACTGCCTAGGATAAAAATCGATGAGCCCACAGTTTCCATGCGGTTCAGCCGGAACATCTCGCCTCTATCGGGGAAGGAAGGCAAGTTTGTACAGTCCTCCAGGATATGGGAACGGCTTGTGAAAGAGGCTTTGCAGAATGTCTCGATACGGATTGAGAAGAACGGTGATGAAACCTTCACGGTGAAAGGCCGTGGTGAATTCCAATTGGCGATCATTGTCGAGGCTATGCGCCGTGAAGGATTCGAGATGTGCGTTGGCCGTCCCCAGATCATTTTCCACGAGGACGAGAAAGGTCAGAAACTGGAACCGATTGAATATGTACGTGTTGACTGTCCCGAAGCCTATAACGGTGTGGTGATGGAGAAACTTGCCAAACGCAAAGGTATATTGAGCAATATAACCTATGGTGTTGGGAATCGGGTGACCATGCAATTCGAGATTCCTGCCCGGGGTTTGATTGGCTACAGGGATGAGTTTTTGACGGACACCAAGGGCATGGGTATCATGAATACCTGGATTAAAGGCTACGAACCGTATAAAGGTGATTTCCCAGACCGTTTCTCAGGATCTCTGATTTCAGATCGGGCTGGCAATGCGATAGCCTATGGACTGTTTGGCCTTGAACCACGGGGAAGACTCTTTATTGTTCCCGGTGATCCGGTGTATGAGGGTATGGTTATCGGTGAGCATAACCGGGATATCGATCTCAATTGCAATCCTACAAGACCAAAAAAACTAACCAACCTGCGGGCTGCGGGGAAAGATGAAGCGGTGACTTTGACTCCTATTGTTCCCATGAGTCTTGAACAAGCCATACAGTTTATCAAGGATGATGAATTGGTTGAGGTAACGCCACTGTCTGTCCGTATGTGTAAAAAGATTCTCAACGGACAGGAACGCAAGATTTTTGAGAACCGGGGTTATATCCCAGAGTATCTGAATAATTAGAAGCATGTCCAGTTTGACGGTTTGTAATCCATGGTTTTGAACCGTCCTATTGAGTTGCAGGAACCAGAATGAAAGTAGAAGCTGTGCATAATGGTTTTCAACTATTGTGCATCAGCTTCTTTGTTTATATGGACAGGATACTTTATAGCAAGCGGATGTGATGGCCGGCCGCCTCATAGATGAACTCTTGGGGCCACACAGAGGCTTGGACTTCACCGATATGGGCTTTTTTCAATAACAGCTGGCAAATACGCGATTGCCCGATACCTCCTCCGATGGTCTGTGGGAAGTCATTGTCAAGCAGCCGCTTATGCCAATATAGATCCTTTTTGTTATTCTGGCCCCGGAAATCCAGTTGGCGAAGAAGTGTTTCCGCATCGACTCTGATACCCATCGAGGAAAGCTCAAGGGAATCCTTCCTGATAGGATCCCACACTATGATATCGCCATTCAGCCCATGGTAGCCAGCACCGGTGGGTGTTGACCAATCGTCATAGTCTGGAGCACGGCCACCATGTTGTTCGCCATTTGCCATAGGCAGACCGATACCGATGATGAAAATCGCGCCATATTCCTTGGCCAGTTCATATTCACGCTGCTGTGGGGTGAGGGTGGGGTAGCGTTTCTGGGCATCTTCAGCATGGACAAAAACAATATTCTCCGGAAGGGCCGGTCTACAGGCTGGGAATACCTCGCCGATGAGGAATTCGGTGCGCTTGAGAGCGCTATAGATCTTTCTGACTACATTTTTGAGATAATCGAGATTACGGGACAGGGGAGACATGATCAATTCCCAATCCCACTGGTCCACGTAGATGGAATGGATGCTGTCGATATCGTCATCCGGCCGGATCGCGTTCATGTCCGTATACAATCCTGTATTCATTGAGAATCCATAATCGGCTAATGCCATACGCTTCCACTTGGCCAAAGAATGGACAATCTCCATGGAAGTATTGTTGAGATTCATAACGTTGAAAGTCACCGGGCGTTCCACTCCGTTCAAATCATCATTGATGCCTGACCCCCGGGCCACAAACAAAGGGCTGGTGACTCGGGATAGGTAAAGCTCACCCGATAGTTCCCGTTCGAAAGTGTCTTTGACAAACTTGATGGCTTTCTCGGTAAGCCGTTGGTCTAGCAAGGGTATATAATCATCGGGGAATTGTTTTGCATACATGTTGTCACTCCTGGCTGTGTGTTATCAATGTTGTTCGGTTATCGGAATCCTACAATAAAGTACAAGACGACGGTCATTAGCATGGAATTATGCAGAAGCTACTTTTTTTACCTATACTTGTCAATCCAAATCCATGTAAAATATGCCACAGAATCCACTTTCTTGCCAGAAAGGGCTGTATCTTGCCAACCCTTGTAAAACATGATAGTATCGAAATCGATTTCGATTGAGTTGAGGTTGTACATGCCAAAGACTATAACCATATATGATATCGCATTTAAAGCAAAGGTTTCGCCGTCTGCTGTTTCAAAAGCGCTTAATGGCCGGAAAGATGTGAATCCAGAGACGAGACGTATGATTCTCGACATCGCGGCTACAATGGGGTACCAGCCTAATTTCCATGCGCGTAGTCTGAAGATGAAAAAATCCTGGATCGTAGGTATTGTGTATGAGGACCTGGGTTGTGTTGAAGCTCTGGAACACCCTTTGTTCCTTCCGATATTGAATGCCTTCAAGCGGAGTATTGAACTACATGGTTATGAAATATTGTTTCTTTCCCATAGTTCTCTCTTTGAGGGGGGGAATCTTCTTGCCCATGCGTTCTCACGACAGGTGGATGGTTTGCTTTTAATGGGTTTTCCAAAAAATGAGATTCCAGCGATTCTTTCCGCTTCAAAAGGCATTCCCATGGTAGCCTGCGATTCTTTGGTTCCTACCATCGCCTCGGTGGCGACCGATAATGTTGTGGCAGCCAAGGAGGCTGTGGAATATCTCGCCAGTCTAGGACATACCCATATCGCCCATATCGCAGGACCTTCGGATAGTGTGGCGACTGCTGGGGATGAGCGTTTGGCTGGCTATCGGGAGGGATTGCGCTTGTGCGGTATTCCCTATGACCCGGATCTTGTGGTACGAGCCGAAGGTTGGAGTCCATATGATGGTGGATTGGCTTTCGAACAGCTTTTAAAAACCGCCAGCAATGGATTCACCGCTGTTTTCGCTGCGGCGGATTTCTATATCATGGGTATGCGCCAAGCTTGTGGAAAACATGGTATGAGGATCCCAGAGGATGTTTCGGTGGTTGGTTTTGATGACGCGCAATGGACTGAGTATGTGGAACCCGGATACACCACTTTCAGACAGGACAAAGAACGGTTGGGCGGAATATCAGCCCAGTTGTTGATTGATTGCATGGATGGATTGGAAAGGAAAGAATTGGTGAGAGTACCTGCGCAGCTTATCAAGCGTGGGTCCTGCGCTGAAATGAGAAAAAGGGGTTGAGTGTATGCAAAAATTGTGTTTTCCAGATAATTTCGTATGGGGTGCGGCGACTGCCAGCTATCAGGTTGAGGGTGCGACACAGGAAGGGGGTCGAAGACCCAGTATATGGGATACCTTCAGTGCGATAGAGGGTGCGGTAGCCGATGGAGATGATGGTTCAGTCGCAGCGGACCAGTACCATCGGTATGCCCAGGACATCCAGCTGATGAAAAAAATCGGACTCCATGCCTATAGATTCTCGATTTCCTGGTCCAGGATCATTCCTGATGGCGATGGAGAGGTGAATAGTCTCGGAATAGACTATTATCAACGACTGATACATGCACTGAAAGAGGCGGATATCAAACCGGTGGCGACGCTGTACCACTGGGATCTTCCCCAGTCTCTTGAGGATAAGGGGGGCTGGCGGGTACGTGAGACCGCTTATGCTTTCAAGCGGTACGCACAGGTATGCTTCGAGGCTTTCGGCAAGGATGTGGAACAATGGATAACCATTAACGAGCCTTGGTGCATAGCATATCTTGGTCACCTTCATGGTGAGCATGCTCCTGGACACAAATCAATGGCGGAGACTATGCAGGTGATCCATACAGTGAATCTAGCGCATGGTCTTGCTGTGGAGTCTTTTAGAAATATTTGCCCACAAGGGGAGATCGGTATTGCCTGGAATCCTATCCTATACCGTCCGGCAACCAGGACTCCGCTTGATAGGAAAGCCGCGGAGATCGCTTCATGTATTGAAATCCGCGTTTTTACCGATCCGGTTTTGCATGGAACGTATCCAGATATGGTGAACACGGAATTCGGTTGGAAACTACCTATAGAACCTGGTGATTTGGATATTATCAGTGCACCTTTGGATTTTATCGGAGTCAACTATTATAATGAAGAAGCTGTTGAGTATGATAGTACAAAAATGTTCCATTTTGCTGTCGTTCCCCATTGGCAAAACGAGACAGTACAGCATTGGCCAATTGTTCCCGGGGGATTGGATAGGGTAATCCGCTGGATCAACAAGGAAAGTGGAGGCAGACTTCCCCTCTATATCACGGAGAATGGTTGTTCTGCCAATGATGTTGTGGATAAAAAGGGAAGGATCCATGATATCGAAAGGATTGGCTTTCTATTCGAGCATTTCAAAGTCTGTTCAGAATTGATTGAGGATGGTATTCCCTTAAGAGGATACTATGTCTGGTCATTCATTGATAATTTTGAATGGGCTTGGGGATATACGAAAAGGTTTGGAATTGTATATTGCGATTATGCGACACAAAAGCGGATTTTAAAAGACAGTGCGTATTTTATGAGGGATGTTATAACCGGTTATACTGAGTTCTGATCAACACCGTAATCGTTTTTCCGATATAATGGGCCTGTATCAAAAATTAGTATGTGTCACATTGTTCACTATTGGAATGTTCAAGTCTTGAAGATTCCTATTCTAAGTTGCTGTTTCCCAATTTTATAGATGCTCAGTCTATCAAGCTATATAGATATGTTATTATATTTTATATATTTCTATATGGAAATTACTGATAAATTATTATAATATAATCTGGAAAATATTTAATAACTATATTATTAATAGCTAATACAAAATATAATATATATAAGAAATATAAGATAAAATATCACTTATAGATAAATTATGGTTGAAATTTATATATGTAATATATTTATATGGTATGTAATAATATTAATATTTAAGTGTTTAAATGTAAAATACACAAACAATAATATTAATCTTGTAGTATATGAATCAAGAGTATATACTATTCCATAGGTTGATAATCATGGGTAAAACGATTGCATTTCATTTACAAAAGGGTGGAGTAGGAAAAACGACCATTTCCGGAACAATCGCATGTCAATCGGCACTTGATGGCGCGAAAACTCTGTTGGTGGACGTAGATCCACAAGGAAATGCTTCATCCTGGTTTTTAAAAAAATCTCTGAAATGGGAACTTGCAGATGTCTTGCAAGGAACTTGCTATGCAAAAGATGCGATTGTGAAGATAGATATGGTTGAGAATCTATATCTATTACCGACTTTCGGGATAGGTGGTAGTCTAAAAACGTACGCGGAAACAAAGATCACCGATGAACCATATGTATTGCAGGATCTTGTGAAAGAGCTTTCTAATGATTATGAACATATCATTTTGGATTTATCTCCTGGTTTGGGAAAGCTTGAAAAAGCGGCCTTGATCGCCAGTGATGAGGTCATCACTCCCATGACTCCAGAAATTTTCAGTCTTGATGGTTTGGAAATATTCATAGATGAATTAAAAAAGATAAAGAAGAATATGAAAAGCCAAGTGAAGCATCTGCGGATAGTGATCAATTCATATGACGACCGCATAAAGCAACACAAGGATATCTATGAAGCCGCTGCCTCAGGAGTATTTCAGGTTTTCAAGATTCCAGTTGATCCGGTTTTTAGGAAATCACAGGAAACCAACATTGCTCCACAACTTTTCAAGCAAAGAGGCCGGGGTTTGAAAACCAAAACACGAGAAGCTATTGTTATGATAAATTCATTGATATGGAGATAATGTATGGCATTGAAAAAGAATCCTGTTAGTTTTGAAGTGGAAGAAAGTCAGAGTAGTCTGAAAGCCAAACATCTTTTCAGTAAAGATGGAATCACACGGAAAGAAAACAAGATACTTACCACCTTCTCCATTGAGCCTTCTTTTAAAAGTGATCTAGAGGAGTTGTTTTCCAGTATGGGCTTGGGGTGGGCAGCTGGCATACGTTTTGCTTTGAAAGAGTTCTCAAAAAAATATACAGAAAAATAATATATGGTTATAATAAAAAGTATTCTATATATATGCATATGTTATAAAAATTGGAATTATTAATATAAGGAATGATATTAAAACTATATAATTTAAATATAGTAATGAATAGGAATGCTACGACTCTTATAAATTGGAAATCCCAACTTGTCCGTGTGGATTACTACAATACCTGTTTTCCTTTCTTAATAAAATCAACATACACTGCGATGAGGATTACCACGCCTTTGACGATATACTGCCAAAATGAATTGATTCCCAGCAGGTTAAGGCCATTGCTCAACACGCCGATGATAAGGGCGCCTATGACGGTTCCACCGATCTTGCCCACACCACCACCCATACTGGTTCCACCCAGGACAACCGCTGCGATAGCGTCCATTTCGGCGCCTTGTCCGGATGTCGGTTGACCTGAGAACATGCGTGAAGCAAGGACTATACCCGCGATTGCGGCCATCAATCCAGAAAATACATACGCGAAAAACAGTACACGGTTATTTTTAATGCCTGAGAACCGGGCTGCTTGGGGGTTGCCTCCTACAGCGTAGATATGTCGGCCTAGCTTTGATTTACTCAAGATAAAGAAGGAAACCACCACGATGATAATCAAATAGATGATAGGCATGGGAAGTTCGCCCACATATCCAGCACCAATGAAATTGAACGAATCAGACATGACCCGGATGGGTTGACCGCCGGTATAGACATAGGCCGCACCCCTAGCGATGTTCATAGTGGATAAGGTGACAATAAAAGGTGGGATACTTGTTTTTGAAATCAGTAAACCATTGATTGCTCCAACGACCAGACCCACTAGGATTCCGCAGATAACCGCAACCACTATGGAGTACCCGGAAAAGGCAATCATTCCACCCGTTACAACACCGGAAAGTGCGATAGTCGACCCAACGGAAAGGTCGATTCCACCAAGGATGATCACCATCGTCATAGCGCATGCGATATACAGATTGGTGGCGACTTGACGCAACACATTCAGGATGTTGTTCTTTGAGAGGAATACAGGAGAAGAAATAGTAAGAATCACACATAGGGCAATCAATCCAATCAGAATACCCATGTTCTCCTTCACAAACTGTACAACAGTCAGAGTGGAGATCCTATTCAACCTCGAGTCTTTCATATCCGCAGTATTCTTTTTCATAAGGGTAAATCCTCCGCCCGTGTCATTCAATTGGTATGGAAAGTAGCTAGATGCATGATTCTTTCTTGAGTCAATTCATCCCGCTCCAGACATTTTACGATAGTGCCATTGCACATGACATTCACCCGGTCGCTCATATTGATCACCTCGGGAAGCTCGGAAGAGATCATGATGATGGCGACACCTTCAGAAGCCAACTTGTTCATAATGGCATAGATCTCGGCTTTCGCACCCACATCCACGCCCCGGGTGGGTTCATCCAGAATGAGAATGCGGGGATTTGTCGCCAACCACCGGCCAATGACCACTTTTTGCTGGTTCCCTCCCGAAAGATTTTGGACAAGTTGTTGGTACGTAGGGGTTTTTATGGCCATCTTGTCAACATACTCACGGGTAATCGACTCTTCCCGCTCTTTGTTCACGAATATTCCGGAAATGAACTTCTGCAGGGATTTGATGGTCGTGTTGAACATCACACTTTGCTGGAGGAACAAAGCTTCCCGTTTCCGGCTTTCGGGAACCATGGCGATACCGAGACGGATGGCTTGTTCAGGATCACGGATATCAACCCTTTCTCCATCAATGGATAGCTCTCCCGTAGTGTGGGTATCCAATCCAAAGAGACATTTCATGACTTCGCTTCGACCCGCTCCAACCAATCCTGCGAAACCCAGAATCTCCCCTTTGTATAGATTGAAAGATACATCCCTGATGAGTTTGCCATTGCCGAGATTCTTCACCTCAAGGACTTTTTCCTTCAGGATCCCATATGTGCGGGTATAGTAATGGGTAAGTTGCCGACCAACCATCATGGCGATCAACTCGTCGCTCGAGGTTTCTGAAGTAATACGGGTTCCGATATATTCACCATCACGTATAACAGTAATGCGGTCGCTGATTTGCATGAGTTCGCTCATCCGGTGCGAGATATAGATCACACCCACACCGGTTTTCTTGAGCTTGCGGATAGTCGAAAACAAAAAACCAACATCCTTATCGGATATGGATGAAGTAGGTTCATCCATGACCAGAATGCGTGCATTGAAAGAAAGTGCCTTGATAATCTCCACCATCTGTTGCTGGGCGATAGTTAACGATGAGATCTTCTCCTGGGGTGGAATGGGGAGATCAAACGAATCCAAGAGTTCCTTGGCAGCGCTGTTCATCTTGGCGGTATCGACAATCCTGTTGTTGGCAACTGGTTCCCGACCCAGATAGATGTTCTCGGCCACGGTCATGTGGGGAACCAGAACCAATTCCTGATGGATCACACTGATCCCGTTTTTCTGGGCATCCTGTACCGAATTGATGACCGTTGGATTCCCATTGATGATGATATCTCCACCATCACTTGCATAGATTCCCGCCAGGATTTTTATAAGGGTTGATTTCCCCGCCCCGTTTTCACCCAGCAACGCATGGACTTCGCCCTCCATCACCTGGAGAGAAACATCCTTTAGCGCCAGAACTCCGGGAAATTCTTTTCTGATATGGTTCATTTCCAAGAGAATCGTGTCTTTCAATTGTGATCACCCTTATGCAGTCATAGTATGAAAAAGGCTTTATCCAAACGCGGATAAAGCCCTATGTCTTTTACGAGATACGGGCGTCCGGTCTATTGCCAACCAGTCGTGCCGTACTTGCCGACGTTCTCAGCATTGATCAGGAAGGTCTGCACAGGAATACGGGTCTCGAACGGCTCTTTGTTAAGCACTTTATAAGCTAGCTTGACAGATTCAACACCGATGGAGATGGGGGACTGGGCTCCGGAACCAACAAACTGGCTGCCGGAAGCAATCTCCGCCTTGGCTTCAGGGGAACCATCCACTCCGTAGATAAGGATGTTGGTTCTATTGGCTGCCTTGCAAGCGGCAAGCGCGCCAAGCGCTGTGGGATCATTTCCACCCATGATAGCCACGATGTCGGAATGAGCCTGTAAAACGTCATCAGTGATTTTCATAGAGGTGGGGAGGTCGCCTTTTGCGTCCTGTTGGGCGACAATGGTGAATCCTTTGCCTTTGATCGCTTCCATGAATCCAGCGATACGGTCGTTAACAGAATTCATGGTCGGGCTATCCAGAACAACAATATTCCCGCCATTGGGGAAACGCTTGACCAGATCGACTCCGCATACATATCCGGCGTTCTTATTGTCGGAACCGGCATACGAAGTCACATACTCCATGTCTTTGACTTCAGTATCAAAGTTGATGATGGGAATACCGGCTTTTTTGAGAGCGACAAGAGCGGGTCTGATTCCTTCCCAGTCCACTGGGTTCAGGAAAATAGCATCGATTCCCTGGACTATCAGGTCTTCGATCTGGTTGATCTGCTTGGCAACATCCATAGCAGGATCCATGGTGATCAGTTTGTCGCCGTTTTTTTCCACTGCATCGCGGATAGACTGTTCAAGAATAATGAAGAAGGGGTTGTTCATGGTCATGCATGTATAACCAAAAGTATACCCGGTCTTTTTCTCTGCGCCACCCTGTGCGAAAACGGTGCCGATTACGATTACAAGAATGAGAGAAAGCAGAAGTACTTTTTTCATAAATCCTCCAGCCAAAAGTTTTGATGTGGTCTGTAAGGGCTGTCAACCTGGTACCGGAAGTTGCCACCCAAACACATGGTAGACCAGTAGTTTCTGAAGAGCAAACAGTATATTGTCACCACTTATATGACAAATGTCAAATTATGGACTGCATTCTGTCATTTTGATTTTTCGCTATAGCTGTTTGAACGATATTGCTTTACAAATGATGCCAATCAACCTTATCGTACTATCAGTGATATGAATAGAAGTTTGAAATATGTCTACAATACCATCTATCTCTTGAATTTGGTGATCATAGGTTTCTTGTCGTTGGTTATCTCGCGCACCACCTATATGATATGTGACAGCGACCAGGCGCGGGATTTTCTGGAACTCGCCAGATACCTGCCCCATATTCCATGGCATGTTCCCTTGTACAATATCGTAGGATTTTTATGTGTAGGCATTTCAAACATGTGGAAGATCCACCTCGGAGATAAAAATCCGATTGTTTCATTCAACCTATGCCTATTCGACCTTGCTGTGTATATTTTCATAACTTTCCAGCTGAATTACAGCTATAAGGGTCTGTTTCTGCTACTAGGCGCGGGAGTCTTCCTCTTTATCCAGAATATTCCCTTGCGGCTGGTTTCCATTACCCTTTCCATGTCGGCATTTATCTTTTTTGACTATGATATCATCACGGTCAGGGCAACGATGGTCTCATTGCAGGATTATATCAATTTCTACGCACCTCAGGCCCAGATTTCCCTATATAGTGCTAAAAGTACCTTGGATTCGCTCAACCTCATGCTCATAGTGCTTTTTTTCCAATTCCTCATACAGAGCAAAGTGAAGGAGAACAAAGAATTCATCCGGGTCAACAATGAACTTACGGATAAAATACATGAACTTGAGATAGTCCAGGGCAAGCTGGAGGATGCCGCCAAGCTGAAGGAACGCAACCGGCTAGCCCATGAGATCCATGATATCCTAGGGCACTCGCTTACCAGCATTTCCATTGGATTGGAAGCCTGTATTGAAGTCGCTAAAAGTACTGCTCCAGCTTTGTACGAACGTTTGATCAAGATCAAACATGCCACCGACAGGGGACTCACCGATATACGGCGTTCTGTGCGCGAGCTTAAGAGTGATGCGATTGAGAAATCATCCTTGCTGGATGCCCTGGCGGAGTTGGCTTCGGATATCAATGCGATGGGAAAAACGCATGCGACCTTACGGATCTGTGGAACTCCAACCATATTGGATGGTGATGAGGAACAGACGGTGTACCGTCTGGTGCAAGAAAGCTTGACGAACTCTTTAAAACATGGACAAGCCAAGGAATTGCATATCGAATTGGAATATCTGGAACACGAGTTGCGGGTGATGGTGTCTGATGATGGAATCGGCTGTGATTCTTTGGTGAAGCATTTCGGTTTGGAGCATATAGAAGAACGTGTCTCCTTACTTGGGGGGAAAGTCTCTTTCACCTCCCATTTGGGCGGAGGTTTTGTGACTTCGGCTTCCATTCCGTTACGTAGGGGGAGGATGGGATGATCAGGGTATTGATAGTGGATGATCAGGAGCTCATACGGGACAGTCTGCAGTTCTTAATAGAATCTGATGAGCGGTTTTCTGTTGTGGGCATAGCCAAGGAAGGCAAGACCGCTGTCCAACTCGCCCGACAGGTCCATCCTGATGTTATACTCATGGACATCCGGATGCCGGAGATGAATGGTATCGAATGCACACGCATCATAAAACAGGAAGAACCTAGTGCCAGGATCATCATACTTACCACCTTTGACGATGATGAGTATGTATATGAAGCCCTGAAAAACGGAGCCGATGGATTCCTCCTGAAAGGGATCTCAAAAATCGACTTGTTGACCAGTATTGTGACGGTATACAATGGAGGCGCTTCGGTGGATCCACAGACCGCCCAGAAAGTGTTTACCCTGTTGGGCAAAATCGCCAATTCTCCATATGCCGCTATTCACGAGGATGTGGGCGAACTGCGCAATCTCACCCAGCAGGAAATGCGTATCATGCAGTTGATAGGCAAAGGTTTCTCCAATAAGGAGATTATGCAGGAAATATCTTTCTCTGAGGGAACTGTACGCAACTATATCAGCAACATCCTGAGGAAATTGGATTTACGCGATAGAACACAGATTGCCATATTCGCCATCCAGTCAGGTCTGATGCTGAAGAATCTGGAGAACTCCCATGACTGACCATCACCCATCCCATCGGATACGTTGGTTGCTGGTCAGCATAGCTGTTCTGGTATTGATTGGTGGCTATGCTATCATCCGCTATCAGCAAAAGACCATCGTGATTCAACTCTCCCTGTATTCAGGAAACAGCTGGGGGGTGCCCCAGAATTTTGCCTATGCGATTTATGACCGGGTAGTCCAGATGTTCGAGGAGAACCAGAAAGAAAAGAATTACCATGTGGTCCTGAAAACCGGAACCATGTACAAGGATTATTCAGAATGGTTCGCCCAACTGGTATTGAAAGGACGCGAACCCGATGTGTTCCTCATTCTTGAGGAGGATTTCAATACATATGCCGCTATAGGACTATTGGAAAATCTTGACTCATATATCGATAGAAGTAAAACATTCAACAAAGATGATATTTTTCCAAAGGCACTTGAGGCCGGACGCTATCAAGGCCATCAGTTCTCCTTGCCCATCTCCATGGTACCCTCGTTTCTTATCTACAATGTCTCACTTTTTGAGAAGCTTGGTTTACAGTTGGATTTGGAGAATTGGACATGGGATCAGTTCTATGAGCATTGCAAAGCCTTAACTGCTGATAATACCGATGAAGAGGATATACCCAATTGCTTTGGCGTGGAAGGTTATGACTGGCATCAGGCTTTTTACACCAACGACGGGAACCTGTTCAATGCCAATGGAAACCTGGCTGGATTCAAGGATGACCGGATGTTGGAGATGATAGGCTTCCTCAAGGATCTATATGTACTCAATAAGGGGACAATAATCAAAGAGGGGGATTTTGAGCGTGGAAATGTTGGATTCAAGACCTTTAACTTTTCCGAATTCAGAGTATATGGTTCCTATCCATATAGATTTCTCCGCTATGATGATTTTGATTGGGATGCCATTCCTTTCCCTAGCGGGCCTAATGGAAACAGCGCGTCCAAGCTCTATACGGTTCAGATTGGTATGAGTTCCCGCTGCAAACATAAGGAGGTGGCCTTCGCGTTTCTTGAATTCATCTCCAGCAATAAGGACTTCCAGTATGAGATTTGGAAATATACCAATACCCTGCCAGTGAACCGGACGGTATTCGACCGGATCTATTCTGAGGATATAAAGGAAAATGGAGAGGTGAAAGCCTTGGATAGAGACTTTTTGGAATATATTCTGGCTTCATCCTACATAGATCCTGATTTTAAGAAATATTCACTTATCGACAACAGTATCACCCAAAGGATATTCAAGATTGTCGCCCAGGACGAGGATCCACTAGTTGGTGTACAGGAAATTAGAAATCTTATCAACCAGGAGCTATCTACCGATACCGGAGTGAAACCCATCCAGTAGATGGGAAATCTAGGGGAAGGTGGTTTTGAAGACGAGTGTGGTGGATGATTGCGGTTACTGGGTTTGTCTATTGGTTTTTCAAAAAACGCGGTTCTGTGGTTTCCCCGCAATAAATCCACGTATATTCGCAATGGTGATATCCATACAACGGATCCTGGCTTCATTCGATGCCCATGCGATATGTGGGGTGATGATGCAGTTTTTAGCGCTAAGAAGTGGATTGTTGGCGGATGGAGGCTCTTTGGAGAGCACATCGAGGCCAGCTGCCGCTACTTTCCCCGTGGAAAGGGCTTCAGCAAGATCCTTTTCATCCACTAGGTTGCCACGGGCTGTATTGATGACCACCACCCCATCACGCATCTGGGAAATAGTCTGCGCACAGATGATGTTGCGTGTCTGTGGAGTCGAAGGAACGTGATAGCTGATGATATCACTTGAACGGTACAGATTCCCACATGACACAAAATGGAAATGATCTGATTCCAAAGAGAGGTCTGGATGCCGGCTATATGCGACCACTTCCATGCCAAAAGCCAATGCTATCCGGGCGACAGCGGCCCCTATCTTCCCAAATCCATAAATTCCCAGGGTTTTATCCTTCAGTTCAATCCCAGGGAAATCCCAAAAGCAGAAATCACGGTTATGGGTCCATCGGCCATTGAAGACTTCAGCCGAATGGTGTCCGACATGATGGCATATTTCCAACAGCAGGGCGAAAACAAATTGCGCCACGGAATCGGTGGAATAAGCCGGCACATTGCAGACAGTGATTCCAAGTTCCTTCGCTGCGGGGATGTCGATGATATCAAAACCCGTGGCAAGTACTCCGATATATCTCAAAGTGGGGGTTTGAGCCATCTCTGTCCTGCCGATGACTGTTTTATTGGTTAACACCAGCGTAGAACCGGCTATTCTGGAGACTACATCCTTGGGTCCGGTATGTTCATACACAGTGGTCTTGCCAAGTATCTCAATTTCCGACCAGGATAAATCTCCTGGATTGAGTGCATATCCATCTAGGACAACAATAGTATTTTCCATAGGGTCTCCTGTAATCCATATAGGTGACAATTGTATTATCAGGATTATTGATAATTTGTACACCCAGTTATATACAATCCATGGTAGGATTGGCAAGGAGGTCAACCAATGAAACGTTTTGAGACATGGTGGAAGGAAGGTGTCATATACCAGATCTATCCAAGAAGTTTTCAAGACAGCAATGGTGATGGCATTGGAGATATCCCGGGGATTATCAGCCGTTTGGATTATCTTCAGTGGCTCGGTGTGAATGCGCTTTGGCTTAGCCCGATATACCAATCGCCGATGTTTGATTTTGGCTATGATATCAGCGACTACCGCGCCATAGATCCTGTCTTCGGAACGCTGGATGATGTCGATAAGCTTATACAGTCCTCCCATGAAAAAGGAATCCGCATCATATTCGACATGGTGCTTAACCATACCTCGTCCCAACATGCCTGGTTCAAGGAGAGTTGTACCTCTTTGGATAACCCAAAACGTGGATTCTACATATGGCATGAAGGTGAAAAGGGCAGGGTTCCCAACAACTGGTATGCCGCATTTGGTGGAAAAGCCTGGACTTTCGATGGACAGACCGGTCAGTATTATCTGCATTCCTTCCTTTCACAGCAACCTGATCTCAATTGGAGGAATCCACAAGTTGTTTCGGCATTGTTCGCGGATATCCAATACTGGTTGGAACGTGGTGTGGATGGTTTTAGATTGGATGTCATCAATCTGATTATTAAAGACCGCGGATTGACCAATAATCCCACACGCTTGGGAGCAACTATCCGCCCTTATGATATGCAACGCCATCTGAATGACCGGAATCAACCGGAAGCCCATATAAAGCTGAAGGAATTCAGAAGTTTGATGGATCAGTATCAAGAACGGATGCTGGTGGGTGAGATCATGGCGGAAAAACCGGGAGAGCCCGAAGTCGCGGCAGCTTATCTTGGGAATGGTAACGATGAGCTCAATCTTGCTTTTGATTTTTCATTCACTTGGATAAAGTGGGATGCCAGGATGTGGCAACAGGCGGCACAAAGATGGTATCACAGTGTCCCAACTGAAGGCTGGCCCTGTTGGGTCTTTTCCAACCATGATGTTGAGCGCTCTTTCAGCCGGTTTGGGAATATCCAGGGACGTGCCAGGATCGCAGCCTTGTTTCTACTCACCCAGAAAGGCACTCCATTCATCTATTATGGAGAGGAGATCGGCATGCGGGATAAAAGGGTTTCCCGGATGCAGATGCAGGATCCGGTAGGCAGGAAATACTGGCCATTCCATCCAGGACGCGATGGCCAACGGCGGCCCATGCAATGGGGGGAAAAACCGGGTTTCAGTTCTGGCAGAAGCTGGCTTCCCATGCATCCCGACAAAACGCAGGTAAATGTCGCTTTACAGAAAGATGATCCATCCTCATTGCTGTCCCTTTATCACAATATCATCTCATTGCGGAACCATGATGATGTATTGCGTTTGGGTGGATGCGATTTTATCGAGACCGGCATGGACCAGGTGCTGGCTTATATCCGCGAGTATCACGGAGAGACTAGGCTGATAGTTCTGAATTTTTCCAATAAACCCATTACGGTATCAACCATTTCCCTGACGAAGGCGCTTGAGAATGAGACCCTGCGGGTGATATTCTCCACCAACGGGAAAACAGTGCTGAAAGATAATGGCCAGGAACGCGTGGAACTTGAAGGTTACCAGGGTATTGTCTGTGGGGGTGAGTAGAAAGACGAGGCGGAACCGCCTCGTCTCTATCAACAGTACAATTCAATGCTACAGATGGAATAAAAGATCATCATAACCCGGGAATGGCCAAGCTGCCTTATCTGTATATACTTCAAGCGCATCTACATGGCTTCTTACTTCCTGCATCGCGTTGATCACCTGTTGGTGATAGAACCGGGCTTGTCCAAGAGTATCGTCCTTCATGGACAATGCCTGGGCAAGGATGATATGCAAGGTTTCCGTGGTCTTGATGGTTTCATTGAGCTCAAACGATAGCCTTGCGGCGATCTTGTCCAATTCCTCGGTTGACAATCCCAAGGCTTTCTGCCGTTTGATATCATCGCATAGCTCCGATAGGTATCGGGTGACTGCCGGTACAATACTCCGCTGAGCCATTCCAACCATAACGCCCGCTTCAATATTGACTTGCTTGCTGTAGGTCTCCAGATACACCTCGAAACGCGATTCCAACTCTTCTTTGGAGAAGACTTTGTGTCTGGCAAACAGTTCAATATGCTTATTTTCAACCAATTGTGGCAGAGCATCAACGGTACAATCCAGATTGGGAAGACCCCGTCTGGTGGCTTCCTTGATCCATTCGGCAGAGTATCCATTTCCATTGAATACAATACGCTTGTGTTGGCTGTAGAGCTCTTTGATCAGCACGATCGATTCGGCTTGCACATCGGAGGATTTTTCCAAACGGTCAGCTACTTCGGCAAAAACATCGGCAACAGCTGTATTCAGGTATATATTGGGTCCGGCGATGGATTGTGAGGAACCCACCATGCGGAATTCAAATTTGTTGCCAGTGAAAGCGAAAGGAGAAGTCCTATTGCGGTCAGAAATATCCTTGGGAAGTTTCGGAAGGGTGTTCACCCCCAATCTGAAGCTTTCGCCATCCCGTTTTTTATATGGAGAATCGTTGGCCAGTGAATCCAATAGCCCGGTGAGCTGCTCACCAAGATACATGGAGATGATGGCTGGAGGAGCTTCCTGCTTGCCCAGACGGTAGTCATTGCCAGCGGTTGCCGCACCCACCCGGATGAGAGGTGCGTATAGGTCGACGGCTTTGATCAAGGAGGTCAATACCAGAAGAAACTGGACATTGTCCTCAGGGCTTTCACCGGGAGAGAGTAGATTCTGACCATCATCGGTTGCCAGGGACCAGTTGTTGTGCTTGCCTGAACCATTGACCCCGTCGAAAGGTTTTTCATGTAGAAGAGCCTTCATCCCATGCCGTTTCGCCACGGATTTAAGGATTCTCATAAGCAATTGGTTTCTGTCGGTGGCAAGGTTGACAGGCTCATAGACCACCGCGATCTCGAATTGTCCAGGTGCGACTTCCTTGTGCTGGGTTTTGGACGGAATACCCACCCGCCAGAGTTCATAATTGAGTTCATGCATGAAAACTGTGACGCGTTCGCCGATGGAACCATAGAAATGGTCGTCAAGCTCCTGTCCTTTCGCGGCAAGATTGCCAAAAACCGTTCGTCCAGTGAAAATGAGATCAGGGCGTTTATCGTAGAATTCACGGTCGACCAGGAAATATTCCTGTTCAGCTCCAACCGATACGGTGATATGCCGGACAGCATTGTTGCCCAAAGCCCTTAGTACACGGAGAGTCTGGCGTTCTATGGCTTCACAGGAGCGCAGCAAAGGAACTTTCTTATCCAGGGCTTGACCATTGAATGAAAAATAAACGGTTGGAATATATAAGGTCTTGACTCCCTCGATATCCCGGATGAAGGCAGGAGAGGTTGTATCCCAAGCAGTATAGCCTCTGGCTTCGAAAGTCGCCCTCAATCCGCCACTAGGAAGCGAAGAAGCATCGGATTCCCCTTGGAGTAGTTCTTTTCCAGAGAATTCCATCATCACTTGGCCATTTTTAACGGGTTTTATAAAGGAATCGTGTTTCTCCGCGGTCAATCCGGTCAATGGCTGGAACCAATGGGTATAATGGGTGGCGCCTTTCTCCAAAGCCCATTGCTTCATGGCTGCCGCCACCAAATCCGCTGTCTCGCGGGTCAATTCCTTATCTCCTTGCTGCACATGCTGGAGATCCTGGAGTATTTCTGAAGAAAGCAGCTTTTTCATAGCGTTTTCGTTGAAACAGTTACTACCATAAATCTCTGGGATAGGATGAGCTGAGAAATCGAAAGGTTTTGTTGTCATACATATTCCTTCATGTGCATACAGACGATCTGCAGTATAAAAGTGGATATAAAGCAGCCAATTACCATGTTGGAAAAAACATATACCGATGCAACCACTTGTTCAAGGAGATTCCGGATATTTCACACGATATTGCCCATAACCGTTCGGTTGGTATGGCATACCAATCAGTGGATTATTCCACAGTTACCGATTTAGCGAGATTGCGGGGTTTGTCGACATCACACCCCCGGATAACGGCACAGTAATAGGCAAAAAGCTGTAATGGTACAACAGTAAGTATGGGAACCAGGATATCAGGCGTTTTCGGAATATAAAAAACCATATCGGCCGCTTGTTCAATGGTTGTTGAACCCTGACAGGCAATAGCGAGCACGGTAGCTCCCCGGGCTTTGACTTCCTTGATGTTGCTTATCATTTTCTCGACCATCATTGATTGGGTTGCCAAGGCGGTGATAAACGTATTCTTGTCGATTAATGCGATGGTGCCATGTTTCAGTTCACCCGCCGCATACGCTTCCGAATGGATGTAGGAGATTTCCTTCAGCTTCAGGGAGCCTTCCAATGCGATATTGTAGTCAAAGCCTCTTCCAATGAAAAAAATGTCGGTACCATGGGCGAAACGTTCCGCTAAGGTTCTGATCTGATCGCATCGGGAAAGGATGTCTTCGATCTTTTCGGGAATTTTCTCAAATTCTGTGATGTATTCTTGCGCTGCAGCCCGTTCCATACGTCCCAGGCGAGAGGCGATATTGATGACCAGGAGATGGATCACTGATAGTTGGGCGATATAGGCTTTTGTGGAAGCGACCGCGATTTCCGGCCCAGCCCAGGTGAACACCACGTTGTCGGCTTCGCGTGCTATGGAGCTCCCCACAGTGTTGACAATAGCCAATACATGGGCTCCAAGGCGTTTGGCTTCACGCAAGGCCGCCAACGAATCGGCAGTCTCCCCTGATTGGCTGATGATGATAACCAGGGTATGTGTATCCACTAGAGGGCTGCGATACCTGAATTCCGAGGCGAATTCAACTTCAACCGGTATTTTGGCGATATGCTCAAACAGATATTTGGCGATCATGCCGGCATGATAGGCAGTACCACAGGCAGTTATGAAAATCTTATTGATATCCCGCAGACTGGAATCATCAAGGGTGAAGCCCTCGATCTCCACTGAGGATTTATCAGCGCATATCCTTGGCCGGATGGTGTTTCGGACGACTTTTGGTTCCTCCATGATCTCTTTGAGCATGAAGTGGGCAAATCCATCCTTTTGGGCTACATCGGCGTTCCAGTCAACCGTAATGCTCTTGTGGGCAAGGCATTGGCAATCTGTATTGAAGAAACGCACCCCATCCGGGGATACCAGAGCGATCTCCCGGTCTTCCATCAGATACATCTCACGGGTATACTGAAGCAAGGCAGTGATATCGGAAGCCACAAACATTTCATGGTTTCCTTTTCCGATCACCAAAGGACTATCTTTTCTGGCCACTACAAAAGAATCTGGATAGTCAGCATGCACCATTGCCAAGGCAAAGGAGCCTTGCAGCCTGTCCACAATCCTAGCCATGGTGGAAACCAAGTCTCCTGTCCAGAATTTTTCAGCCAGATGGGCAACCACTTCGGAGTCTGTTTCTGAAACAAAGGTCTTTCCATCCGCAATCAGCTCTTTTTTCAGATGGAGATAGTTCTCGATGATACCGTTATGCACAATCGCGATTGTCCCGGCGGTGTTGGTATGGGGATGGGCATTCAATTGTGAGGGTGCCCCATGGGTAGCCCAACGGGTATGGGCAATACCGAGCTTTCCAGCAGGTCTTTCACCAATGAGCTCATTTCTGAGCAAAGCGATTCTTCCCACGGTTTTCACAACCTTGAGATGGTGGCCATCATGGATGGCGACTCCGGCTGAATCATACCCGCGGTATTCCAATTTTTCCAAGCAATCAACCAGGATACTGGAAGCTTCGTTCCCGCCAACATAACCCACTATTCCACACATGAGGAAAAATATAGATTATATTGGAGTGTATTGTCAATTATTTCCAGAATTCTATTTCAAGCCATACCCAAGGCATCCAGGCGTTTCCGCAATTCATCCAGGGCTTCCACTGTCTCATTCTGTGACAATTCCCGATTATCCTGAGGTTCTGCAAAAAGCTCACTGGAAATTTCCGTTAGGAAACGGGAAGGGATTGAAGGAACCGTATCACGCTGTCTTTTCCGACTTGCACAGCTGGAGATATACAATTCCCGCTTGGCTCTTGTGATCGCCACATAGAACAGCCTGCGCTCCTCCTCGATGGAATCTGGATTATCTTCCAGCGCACGTGCATGGGGTATGATGTGGTCCTCGATTCCAGCTAGGAAAACGGTATCGAATTCCAATCCCTTGGAAGCATGCATTGTCATTAGATGGACTTTGCCTTTTTGGTCTTCGTCCTGATTGTCCCTGGAAGCCAGAGTGATCCGGTTTAAATAGTCAAACAGCGATTTCTGATAGTTGTCCGGATCCTGTTCCCAACGGTTGAAAAGGTGTACCAGAGTGTCGATGCTTTTCATCTTCCATCCAACCACAGCGTCGTTGCCTGGATGCTCCTCTTCTATAACCTTCTTATAATCAATCTCAAATACCAAACGCTTCAAAATGGCATGTTTGTGGTTGCCAGCATGGAGAATCAAATCCCGGTAGGAGTTGATGAGCTCATACAGGCTGAGAAGCGTCTTGGTCTGAGGTCCTCTGAGGAGAGAATCGGGAGAGCACAGGATTCCCAGAGCGGAAAACAGTGAGCAGGAGCATTCATCGGCTTTTTGGCGGAGTTTCTCAATAGTTGACCGGCCGATTCCACGTCGCGGTGTGTTGACGATCCTAAGGAAGCTGATATCGTCATCCGGATTGGCCAGCACCTTCAGATAGCTTACCATATCCTTGATTTCCTTGCGTTCGAAAAAACTCTGACCCCCACTTACCGAACAAGGCATATTGTCCAGCATGAATCGGTTCTCAAGGGTAGGAATCAGATGGTTGGTCCGCACCAGGACACCGAAATCACTCAGGTCGATCTGCTGCTCATAGCTGATCTGCCGGATTGTGCGTGCAATCTGGAGGGCTTCGTCCTCCTCATCCGTTGGATTCATGAGGACAATGGAGTTGCCAGAGGCGCTTTTCGTCCACAATTCCTTGAGTTTGCGCTTTGTATTGTGGACTATCAGCTGATTGGCGGCTTCCAGTATGGTGCCTGTGGAACGATAGTTGCGTTCAAGCTTCACCTCAATGCGTTCCGGATAATCCTGTTCGAACAGCACTATGTTCTGGTAGTTGGCACCTCGCCAGGAATAGATGGATTGGTCATCGTCTCCAACCACACATAGATTCCGGTTTACCAGGGTGAGATACTTTACCATTTCATATTGTTCAAGCGAGGTATCCTGGAATTCGTCTACCATGACATGGGTGAAACGCTGGCGGTATTCCTCAAGTATCGCTGGATATTGGGCGAACAAGGTGAGGGGGAGCATGATCAGATCATCGAAATCCACGGCATTGTAGGCCTTCATATGTTTCAAATAGGTGTTATAAAGGTCTTTCAGGGATTGTTTGGTATCCGGTGACCATGTTTTGCGTCTGGTTTTGATATCGCTGAACAGTTGGGCCAAGTCGGACAGATCATAGGCTTGTGGATCATACTCTTCCTCAATCAGCATCTGGCGTAGAAGCGATTGCTTATCTGAGCTGTCATAGATGGTGAAGTTGTTTTTATATCCCAGATGCTGGATATGGCGCTTAAGCACCCCCATTCCAAAAGCGTGGAAGGTTGTAGCCACCAGGTCGGGAAGTTTTTCCGCTGTGAGCTCCCTGATACGGGTAGCCATCTCCGCGGCGGCCTTGTTGGTGAAGGTGAGTGCGAGAATATGTTTTTGTCCGATACCGCTTTCCAGCAAATGCGCGATGCGGTAGCAGATCATGCGTGTCTTACCTGAACCGGCACCGGCAATGATCAGAAGCGGTCCATCCACAATCGATGCGGCGCGGCATTGCTCCGTATTGAGCTGATTCCTGAGATCAATATGCATGTATGCTCCTTGGATCACATGATTTTTACAAAAAGGGAAGATGCTCCCTTTCCGAGATATATGATCAACGTGACGATAGTGCTGGACATGAGAACTCCCCCGCTTACCGCGAGAATGCTTTTCTTCCGGTCCAGACCAAGTACCCAGGCTCCGAGTGTTCCTGTCCAGGCGCCTGTGACAGGAAAGGGTATTCCCACAAACAACAGGATACCGAGAAATCCGTATAACTCGACCTTCCGGGAAATCTTCATACGTACCCTAACCAAAGTCTTATCGAATATGCGTCTGTAGAAACCCCATTTCGCATACAGGACTTTGTGGAGGGAAGAGAGGAAGAGAAAAACAAGCGGGGATACCAGCAGGTTTGACGCAGTTCCGATAATAGTGGCCCATAGCAAAGGCATTCCATGCAGATAGCCATAGGGGATGGCTCCCCGCAATTCAGAGATGGGCAACACTCCAAGAACGATGGTATAAAGAATCGTGTTCATATCCATAGCATCAATCCAACTCTTTCTTTTCTATGGTGATCGCATTGACAGGACATACCTCATGGCAACAGTAGCAACGGATGCAAGAGTTATAATCCACTTCGACTTTCCTGCTCTTGCCGATATGCAGGGCTTTCCCTGGACAAATATTCACACACTTTCCACAGGCGATGCATGTTTGCGCATTGAATAGCGGACGAGGTTCTTTTTTCTGGTGTTTCAACTTGATGTAGCGGGTGAATAGAGGACCTATAAGGGAATTGAGCAGATGGGTTTTGGGTTGTTGTTGGATACGTTTATAATCATGGACAACCAGTTTGCTGGCATCCAATAACGGATAGGTGATGTCACCAAGCTGACGCCAGCCAGTAAGTCTCCGGTCATACAGTTCTTTGGTGAGAGGGATGGAGAACGGCTCATATCCCATGACAAGGCTTTCGGCGACATCCACTGCGGTGCAATCGCAAGAAGCCATCAGCAATCCGGTGTGTCTGGGAAGACCACTTGCGGGACCCGCGCCTTCCATGGATACAATCGCATCCATAACAGCGAAAGAGGGTGCGGCTACCTGATAGAGGCCGGCAATCATGCGCGCAAAGGATTCCCGGGTGGGATACATCATGTGACAGGAACTCTTATAGAGACCGGGTACCAGTCCGAATAGGTTTTTCACACAACCGGTGGTATACATAAGCTGATGGGTTTTCATTTTGCATACAGAGATCAACAAATCGACCTCTTTCAGCACCGAGGGAAGAGGAAGCCGGTAGCCATATGTTCCGGGGATGGTGTGCATGACCGGTTCCTTGGCAAAATCACACCATTGGACAGATTCTTCCTGACAGACACGGTAGATGCCTGAATTACGGGGAATAAACTCTGTCACATGGATACCCGGTGAATCACCCACCAGAATCCGCAAGGCACCCCGTTCCTTTAGGAGACGTATCATTGCCCGTATGATTTGGGGATGGGTGGTGATCGATTTTTCCACAGGTGCGTCCGAAAGGATATTCGGTTTCAATAAAACTGTTTTTCCCTTTGGATCTGGCATGAGAGCCGCGTCACAGATGATTCTCAGGCTTTCCAACAAATGTTCAGCAGCATAGGTGTCACAATGTGTGATCGCTACTGGAACGGATCTGGATGGTGTTGAACTCATGCGCATAATCTTATGCGAGTATCGCCGTCCTGTCTACCGTTCTGTTTAAGATACAACGGGCAAAAAAACCTCTGGAGACTTGCTGGCGAATTGGGCGGCAAAGTCCTCGAAGGCCTGGTTGATGATGGCATGGCCCTGCTCATTAGGATGGATACCATCCACGCAGATGAGATCGGCGCAGTCCCGTCGTGCCAGGAAGCGTGCTCGGATATCGATGAAATAGGTGTTTGTGGAGGCTGCTATCCGGTTTAAGGTTGAAGAGTACAATTCCTGGTAACGGGTGATAGTATGGGCATCCCCCCCAAGAAAACGCAGTATGCGGTTTTTATCCAGTCCATTGCGGCATATCCATGAAAGGTATCGCCCACCATCGATGGGAGGAAGGGACATCATCAGAGGAATGATTTGCTGCGAACGCAGATCAGTGAGGATTTCCCGGTATGTGGATTCAAAAACCGGTAGCGGTGTATTGGGGAGATGTTCTGTTTCCGGGTCGGCTGCTACCTGATCCCAGAGGAAATCACAATCATTGCCACCGTATTCCAGAAGCACCATATCGCAATCCATCCCCCGTTCCCTGGATCTTTGGAGCAACTGTTTTCCTTTGGTGACTGTACATCCGAATATCGATCGATTGTTGATATCGAGTGAATACAATTGTTTTAAACGAGTGAATCCATCGTCATCCATCGTATGATACCGGGCTTCTATAGGGTCAAGCAGAATACCTTTCATGATGGAATCCCCGAATATTTTGATGTTACGGATCAGGCGCATATCCATTTTCTTCCTCCCAATTAAAGATATAGGAAAAAACCAAGACAAAACAACATTCCGGCCATCATACAAAACAGATGCCATATAGCATGGTGATAGGGGATTTTCCGGTTCGCATAGAAAAAGACACCTGCGGAATAGGTGATTCCGGCACAAATGATCCATTTTGCCAGGCCATTCTGCATGAAGGGAACCAGATCATTCCAGAAAAACACCATCATCCAGCCCATGGCGAGATACAGGATCACATGGAGGACTTTCAACCGATTCCAGAAAACCAGGATAAAGGCGATTCCCAGCAGGGCTATGATCCAGACAAGGATAAGGATGCGGTGGGCTCTCACTGTCCCCACGGAAATGAGTATGGGAGTATAGGTTCCAGCGATGAGGAAATAGATATTCCCATGATCGAACACTCTAAAGAGACGTTTTGCATTGCTGTGGGGAAGCGCATGGTACAAAGAGGATGAGGCATAGAGGAACAACTGTGTGAAACCATAGATAAGAAGACCAAAGAAGGTCACTTGATTGATCCAGCCCGTCCTGCGGAGGAAGACTATAACCAGCCAGACAAGCGACAGGACGACACCTACGGCGTGGGTAGCCGCATTCAGCTTCTCCGCTGCTTTAGGATCATCGTGGTCGTGCAATGTGATGTGGCGTTGTAGCCAGCCAGTATTATTCCTATCAGTAACCATGTTTCGACTGTACTATACAGTTGATAGCATGGAAATGATGGGAATCTACTGTTCAACGGCCTATTTCTCACTAGTGAGAATCTACTACTCAGAGAATATGGTCCAAAAACTGTTTTGTGCGTTCGGATTTCGGGTGGTTGAAAAGATTGTCCGGGGTATCGATCTCAATGATTTCCCCGGCATCCATGAATACCACCCGGTCGGCAGCCGCTGATGCAAAGCCCATTTCATGCGATACAATCAACATGGTCATACCGGACTTCGCCAATGAAAGCATTACATCCAGGACTTCCTTGATCATCTCAGGGTCAAGCGCGCTGGTAGGCTCATCGAAAAGCATTACTTTAGGATTCATGGCAAGCGCGCGGGCTATGGCTACCCGTTGCTGCTGGCCACCAGAGAGTTGATTGGGATGGCTGTCGGCTTTCTCTGAAAGACCGACGCGTTCCAATAATTCCATACCCAGTCTATCCGCTGCGGGTTTCGCCATGCTTTTCACTTTTATAGGTGCCAGGGTAATGTTTTCCAGCACTGAGAGATGGGGAAATAGATTGAAATTCTGGAAAACCATGCCCACATCCTCGCGGATCTTGCGGATATCCACAGTCTGGGCGGAACCGGTGACCTCGACATCATCGATGAATATTTTCCCCGAGGTGGGAATCTCGAGCTTGTTGATACTTCTCAGGAGTGTGCTTTTTCCGCTGCCGGACGGTCCAATGATGAGGACAACCTCACCATGCTCAACTGTGAGACTGGCATTTTTAACCGCATGCAGGGTGTCTTTTGAAGGAGTGAGATAGTCTTTGCATAGGTTTTCTATTGTTATCCTAGCCATTTTTATGAAGCCTTTCCTCGAGCATGCCCACGAGGCGGGAGAAAACCAAGGTGATGACCAAATAGATCAAAGCCACCACCAACATGGTTTCCAATGAAAGGAAGGTACGCGAGATATATTCTCTTCCTTTTCTTAGAATATCGCTGAGCGCAATGGTGGAAACCAAGGATGAGTCCTTCAACATGGAGATGAATTCATTGCCGATTGCCGGTAAGACCACTTTGATAGTCTGCGGTAGGATCACATGGCGGAAAGCCTGGCTTCTTGAGAGTCCCAGGGCTATCGCGGCTTCCATCTGGCCTTTGGGAACCGCCTGAATGCCAGCCCGTACTATTTCTCCCATATAGGCGCCAAAACAAATGGATAAGGCGGCTACAGCGGCAACCATACCCTCAATCTTAAAAAGACGGCCCATTGCATAGTATATGAATATCAACTGGACCAAAAGAGGAATCCCGCGTATGAACTCCACATACACGCCGCTGACCGTGTTCACAATCCTGCTTTTGGAAACCGCGCCAAGTCCACAGAAAAGACCGATGATGATGGCTCCGATTATAGCGAACACCGTTGCTTCGAAGGTTATCGGCGCGCCTTGGATGGTAAGAAGGAAGATCGTTCTATAGGGATCCGGTTTAAAAACTATCAGACCTCCTAGCAATCCCAAAGCAAGAAAGAAAGTGATACGCCAGGAGTTCATAAGATGGTGATTGTTTTTACTGGGGATGAGCACCCCGTCTGTCATCTGGATCTGGGCAATATCATTGTGTTTGTTTTTTTCACTATGATCGGAAGATACGATCTTTTTCCGTAGATCCGGCCTTGTCTCATATGAGGTCCCATTACTATGATTTTTTTCCATGGTATCCTTTATATGCATGCAATATATCATCCTAAAATCTACATATTCATGCAAATCATGTCAAGTTATCATGCATAAATATACACATTTCTCTAAAAAAAATCCTTTGGCCAGGTGAAAGACCAAAGGATTTCTGCGTGGAACCATCCTTTTACAGGATGTTCCACTTTTTCTTCAAAGCAGCCATGGTACCGTCTTCTTTCAGGGCTTTGATACCGTCATTCAGGATTTTTAGCAATTCCGTGTTGCCTTTCCCCACAACCAGAGCAAGTTGCTCAACCTCGGTGGAAGCTGATCCAGTAACCAGAAGCTTGCCTTTGTAATTGTCATTGGTAAGTACAAAATCGGCTGCGATTATTGAATCACAAACAACCGCATCCAGGTTTTTATTCAACAAATCCTCAACGGCGAGGCCGATCTCATCATAGGCTTTGATATTGATGCCGGCAGTTTTCTCCAGGGCGATATGTCCAGTGGTGCCGAGCTGGACACCCACTTTCCTGCCAATCAGGCCAGCTGCCGAATCAATGGGAGCCACCCCGTTGTTCATGATGATAGACTGGACGACTTCCATGGTTGGATCGGAAAAATCCATGACTTCCATGCGTTCTTTGGTAATGGTGACACCCGAGGCGATAGCGTCGTAGGCACCATTGGTAAGCCCTGCGAAAATTCCGTCCCAGGCTACATTGCGATGAGTCATGGGAATTCCTGACTTGGCGGAGATTGCCGCTACAAGATCAATCTCAAAGCCCACAATCTGACCATTTTCATCAACATACTCAAGAGGTGGCCATGTGCAATCTGAACCGAAAACATAACCGGTTTTTCCTGCTTCTTTTGAGCCGGCAGCAAACAACAAACTGCAACAAAATAAAACAGTAATAAGAATAACAGTTATTTTTCTCATTCTATCCTCCTGGAAAATTACATTTTGTAAAAAATAATCAATTATCAGTGAAATGTCAATCAGAAATGTATAAAAATACATAAAATATACATTTTAATTGAATATTTGTTCAGGTAAGGGTGAAAAAAAGCGGCCTTGATGAAGCCGCTTTTAGTCAATCTGTATGATTAGAACAAATTCCATTTCTTTTTAAGAGTCGCTAGGGAGCCGTTGGCTTCCATTTTTGCCAGGCCCTCGTTGATATAGCCAAGAAGCTTGGAGTCACCTTTCTTTACGGCGATAGCGATATCTTCCTGTGTGAAAGGCTCACCGGCCAAAACCAGCTTGCCCTGGTAGTTCTTATTGGCCAATACAAAATCACTGGCGATAAGGGAATCGCATACGGCCGCATCGATATTTCCATTCATCATGTCCTCGATTGCCAAACCGATATCGTCGTAGACTTTCTTAACCACAGGATACGTATCAAGCGAGAAATCACCGGTGGTACCGATTTGCACACCTACTTTTTTCCCCTTCAGATCCATGATGCCACTATAGAGTTTCTCATTCTGCTTGGCGATGATGACAACCTGTCCCGCGCTAAGTATGGGAGTGGAGAAATCCATGGTGGCTTTGCGCTCTTGGGTTACGGTGACACCGGAAGCTACCGCATCGTAAGCCCCATTGGCGAGTCCGGCGAAAATTGTATCCCAGGGAATATTCTTGACAACCATGGCTTGTCCAACAGTCTTTCCGATTTCCTGGACCAACTCAACCTCAAAACCCACAAGGTTGCCCAATTCATCGATATATTCAAGCGGAGGCCAGGTTGCATCCGCGGCGAAAACAAATCCCTCTTCTTTTTTTCCACCGGCGAAAACCGTCGACATGGCCAGAATGACGGTAAGCATGATGATGATTGTTTTTTTCATAATTGCATATTTCCTCTCTTCCTACAGGCTTAAAAATCTAATTGCTTAGGAAATATACATATTTATACAAAATTAATCAACATTAATTGCATAAATATGCGAAAAAAAATTTTGGATAGATATGGAAGGATACCCTGCTGTATTGTATACTGACGCGTAAGGCAATGTATTCTGGTTTTACCCTGACAATGGTCTGAAGCTGTCTTTTAAGCGAAGAGAGAGGAAAAACAATGAGAAGAACTATGAAATCCGGACTTATCCCCGTATTGATGATGGTGGTCATGGTCCTGTTGTCCTTTGGATGTACCAGTACTGTCGATGTGGATCGTGTAAGTGCTGGTAAAAACATTGATCTAAGCGGAAGCTGGAACGACACGGATATCCGGACGGTGAGTGAGGAACTGATCAGGAACTGTATGAAAAGCAGTTGGTATACACGGTTCACCAAAGAAAACAAGCGGGATCCTGTGATTATTGTGGGGAATTTCTCCAATCTGAGTTCTGAGCGCATAGATACCTCTATCATCACTAAAAAAATGGAAATCGCTCTGGTTGATTCTGGGAAATTCGGGATTGTCGCCAGCCGGGAAGAACGGGAGCCTATGCGTGATGAGCTGATGGATCAACAGATCTATGCGAATCCTCAGACTGCCAGGAAAATGGCCATGGAAACAGGAGCCGACTTCATGTTGATCGGATCGGTTAAAACGGTCACTGATCAATTGAAGAACACCACTGTGCAGACTTATTATGTATCAGCGGAGCTTGTGGAATTGGAAACCACTGGAAAAGTCTGGCTGGATGAAGCGACTATTAAAAAAGTTATCAAACGGTCCACTGTCACCTGGTGAGAAAATGTAAACCGAGGATATCCTTCATGGTTGGAAAAATCCGTAGACTCTATCCACTGGCGATTTTGGTGATACTCGTGGTGATTGGCTCGGTTGGCTGTGTATCCACACAGTATTATGAGCAAGCCGATCGGATGCGTGATATGGGTGATTATGCGCTGGCCTACAGCATGGTTGTGGACAACCGTGAGGCTCTTTACGCACCGCAGGACCGGGTCCTGTACAATCTCAATGCGGGTATTCTGGCACATTTCGCCGGTGAGCTGGATGATTCCATTACATTGCTGGAGGATGCTGAGAGGTCCATCGAGGAGAATTTCACCAAAAGTGTTTCCGCTGAGATTGGTACCTTCATCGTGAATGACACTGTGCGTGATTATGCCGGTGAGGATTACGAGGATATCTATGTCAATCTCTTCCTAGCTCTCAATCAATACCATAACGGGGATCTGGAGCGTATGATGGTCGAGTTGCGCAGGGCAGATAACAAACTCAATGTGCTATCCCGCAAATATGAGATCCCGCTACAGAAAGCCAGCGGTCATGTGAATGATGGAAATGGCATGGTTTCCATACGTTTCTCGAATTCAGCTTTGATCCATTATCTCAGTTTGCTGGGATACCGTGCTATGGGGAAAGTGGATGATGTACGCTATGATACCCAACGCATAGCGGATGCGTTCGCGACACAACCCGCGATGTATCCGTTTCCTATGCCCCAATCCATCAAAGATGAAAAAACAATGCCGGAAAAACCTCTGGCCAGAGTGAATTTCATCGCATTCAGTGGTCAATCACCCGAAAAACTTTCAGAAGTGAATCGAATTTTCATTGGAAACAGCTCCTATATCAAAATCGATCTACCATATCTTTGGCAACGCTATTCCCCCGTTGCCGATGTAAGGGTTGTTCTCGATAATGGAGAAATCTGCATGCTGGAGAAAATTGAGGATATCGGGGCGATAGCAACCGAGACTTTCCAGCTGCGCAAGAGTCTGATAGAAATGAAAACCATTGCGCGGGCTACCGCGAAAAGCCTGGCGGGATCCATAGCGGAGAATTCTGCCCGGGATGTGGACGATGGGAATGTCTCAGCGGCGCTGAGTGTCTTTTCCCTATTCATGCAGGTATTCCAGGAAGTCAGTGAAGTTGCTGACCTCCGGATTTCCCGCTATTTTCCAGCGGTAGCGCATATCGGAGGAATTTCCATTCCATCAGGAACCTATGCCATGCGGATCGAGTTTCTTTCAGCTCAGGGGAAAGTACTGTATTCCCAGAGGATCGATCCGGTAAGGGTTGAATCAAGGACTTTGAATCTTATTGAAGGGATATGTCCCTTCTAGGATGCCTCAGAATATCCTTGTGATGAGGAATCCACAGATCAACCCCAGGATGGTTCCAGCGAAAACCTGGCTGAAATTATGGCCCAACATGGTTTTAAGATTTTCCGGTGTGAATTGTCCCTCATCATGCAGTTTGGTCAGGATGCGGCTCCATTCGTTGATCACTTCGGCTTGTTTTCCAGCGGCCCGGCGGATACCCATGGCATCATGTATGGTGATACCCGAAAATACGAAGCAAATGGCAAACTCAACACTTTCCACCCCATACAGCAGATATATGCTGGTGGACAACGCGACCACCATGGCGGTATGGGAAGAGGGCATACCCCCGGTGGAGATGAAAAGATGTGGATCGAATTCCCTTTCAATCGCCCAGAGAATGAAAGGCTTGAGAAACTGAGCTATCAGCATACCGGTACATGCCGCAAGAAGCGGACGGTTCAATAACAGCAGATCCATGCCGCCCAGTCTATCTTTTTTCGGTGTTCTAGACAATCATCTTACTTGCTCTTCGCAAGGGAACTTGGTATTACTCTGCATATGCATAATCCCCAACGGAACAGACTTCAAAACCGGATACTCTGTTTCACTTCTTTCTGTGTACAATTCAGCATCGCCATGGTGAATCTGGCGGTTGTGTATCATTTGCGTGAGCGGTTCTCCCTATCAGCGCAGATGATCGGCATAGGCTCTTCAATGGTCACCATCACTTATTTCATAGCATGTATTGCATTGGGGGGGGGTTACAAACGACTCAAGCCAAAGCTTTGGGTGGAACTGTCTTTGATTGGCATGGGAGTATCAATTCTTGGTTTGCTTTTCAGCTACAGGGTATGGCAGGCTTTCACTGTTCTGGGCCTTTACGGAGTATTCATGGCCATGCTTTGGCCACCACTTGAAACCTGGTTGTTCGCTGGCAAGGAAAAACAGGAATTGACCACTACTACCGGGGCTTTCAACTTCTCCTGGAGCCTGGGATCGGGATTATCCCCACTGTTGGCGGGGATTCTGCTTGAAAGCTCAACGGAATTGCCGCTGATCACCGGTGTGGTTCTTTTCTTCACTCTGTTTGTATGTGTATACATTGCTACAATTGTGGTTCCACACATGCGTGAGGTGAAAACCGGCAGCCCTGGAGAGGACCTGGAGAATCTGGATGATCGGAGCACTCCCTTGCGGTATCTTTGCTGGGCAGGTGTCGTAACAGTCTATGTCGCCATGAGTGTGATTCAGACCATCTTCCCTTTGTATGCTGAGGATGTTTTGCGGATAAGCGAGTCCCGTGTGGGAATCCTGTTGTTGATACGGGGATTCTCCACATGCCTGATGTTCGTCTATCTTGGCAGATCGACCTGGTGGCAATTCCGAAAAGGAGTCATTCTTACCGTACAGGCATTGTGTGCGGCAATATGTCTGGCAGGGGTATGGATATCATCATTGTACGCATATGCGGCATTCTTTGTATTTTTCGGAGTACTGTATGCCATGGTCTATACCATGAGTATTTTCCACGGGGCGTCGGGAAGTGTCGATCGATCCAGAAGGATGGTTATCCATGAGGTCCTGCTCACGGTCGGTTCGATAGCCGGCGCCACTTTTGGAGGAACCATCTATCAATATTACGATTTCGATCAGGTGCTCATATTCTGTTTTGTCTTGATAATGGTCCCCGTGGTATTTTCCCTGTTGAAATCGGTATTCAAAGGAAATACAGTGATAGTGCGTTGAATCGGTTGCACATGTGTTTTTTATATGCAATATACTTCTAGCTACAAAAGGGGAGGCCGGTCATGGGAAAGACAGTCACGTATAAAATCCTGCAGAAACATCTTATTGAGGGAGACCTCTTTCCTGGTGAGGAAATCGCCATACGGATCGACCAGACACTTACCCAGGATGCTACTGGAACCATGGCATATCTGCAATTCGAAGCGATGCGGCTTGATCGTGTAAAGAATGAACTGGCAGTAAGCTATGTTGATCACAATACAATCCAGGTAGGCTTTGAGAATGCGGATGACCACCGGTATCTGCAGAGTGTGGCCGCCCACTACGGGATTGTCTTCTCCCGTCCAGGAAATGGAATATGCCATCAGGTGCACTTGGAACGCTTTGGAAAACCCGGCCGCACGCTGTTGGGATCCGATTCCCATACTCCTACCGGAGGTGGTCTTGGCATGGTTGCTATTGGTGCCGGTGGACTTGATATCAGTGTAGCCATGGGTGGCGGCGCATTCAATTTGATTGCTCCCCGTGTAATCGAGATCCGGTTGAAAGGAAAGCTCCGCCCATGGGTTTCCGCCAAGGATATCATATTGGCGGTGTTGGAGCGGTTTGGTGTGAAAGGCAATGTGAATTGTGTTTTCGAATATACGGGAGAAGGGGTGGCAACCTTATCCGTACCCGAGCGTGCGACAATCTGCAACATGGGTGCTGAATGTGGTGTCACCACTTCCATATTTCCCAGCGACACCATGACCAGAGCCTTTCTGGAAGCCCAGAACCGAGGTGGAGATTACAGTGAACTCCTTGCCGATGTGGATGCTCATTACGATGGTTCGTTTGAGATCGATCTGAGTACATTGACTTGCCGTATCGCCATCCCACACTCTCCTGGAGATGTGCGGACAGTGGACAGTCTGGTGGGGAAAAAAGTTGACCAGGTGCTTATTGGATCGTGTACCAACAGTTCCTATGTGGATCTGAAGCGTGTCGCTGATATTCTTGAGGGACATGTCGTGGCGCCTTCGGTTAGTCTGGGAGTCGCGCCCGGTTCGCGTGAAGTCCTTCTAATGCTTGCCAAGGATGGCTCGCTGGCAAAATTGATTGCTTCTGGAGCGCGGATTCTGGAAAGCGCCTGTGGATTCTGCATAGGCAACCATCAAAGTCCTGGCACCGATGCGGTATCATTGCGGACCAACAATCGTAATTTTGAAGGAAGGTCTGGAACAAAATCAGCCCAGGTGTATCTGGTGAGTCCTGAAACCGCCGCGCTTGCCGCGATTTTCGGAGTTATCACCGATCCACAAGGGAATCATGGAATAGACTATCCTGTGGTGGCTAATACAAAAGAATTCATAGTGGATGATGGCATGCTGGAATTCCCACCGGAAGACGGTTCATCAGTGAGGATTTTCCGCGGCCCAAATATTGGAGAACCCCCCAAGTGCAAGAGCATCCCAGCACAACTCCATGGCAGCTGTACTCTAAAAGTTGGCGATAAGATCACCACTGACCATATCATGCCGGCCGGCGCACGTCTTAAATACCGTTCCAATATTCCTGAATATGCGAAATACACCTTTGAGAACATCGACCCGACCTTCCATGAACGGGCTTCCAGAAACCGTGACCAAGGAGTCGACAATATCATCGTCGCTGGATTGTCCTATGGACAAGGTTCAAGCCGGGAACATGCGGCTATCTGTCCGATGTATCTGGGAGTGAAAGCTGTGATTGCGAAATCCTTTGAAAGGATCCATCAAGCCAACCTGTATAATTTCGGCATTGTTCCCTTCACCTTTGCCAATGAAGATGATTACGATCGTCTTGACCAAGGGGATGAGTTGGAGATTTCCGACCTGCCTAAAGCCCTGCGGGATGCTTGTGAAACAAAAGCCTTCATATATCTGCATAACAGGACAAAAGACATATACATTCCTTTGACAATCGATATTACTGAGCGTCAGCTGGAAATTCTTCTGGCTGGTGGCCTATTGCACCTTACCGCATTGAAAGGAGCGCATTGATATGGTTCATGCTATTGAAGGCAATATGATCACTTCGGAACAAGGCCGGCTATCGGTAGGCAATCATCCCATAATCCCCTTTATTGAAGGTGATGGTGTAGGGGTGGATATTTCTCCCGTTTCACAGGAAGTGCTGGATGCCGCGGTGAGAAGCGCATATGGCGATGAGCGTTCGTTAATATGGAAGGAGCTTTTTGCCGGAAAAAAAGCCTATGACCGTATGGGAACTTACCTTCCTGAAGAAACTCTTCAGGCAATACAGCAGGCGGTGGTGGCTATCAAAGGACCCCTGGCCACTGCAGTTGGTGAAGGCATGAGGAGCCTCAATGTCACACTGCGTCAGAAACTCGATCTCTATGTGTGTCTCCGTCCTGTAAGATATTTCACAGGGGTTCCTTCGCCTGTCCGTCGGCCGGAATTGGTCGACATGGTGGTGTTCCGGGAAAACACGGAAGATATCTACGCGGGCATTGAGTGGGAGCAAGGCTCTCAGGAAGTTCGTAAAGTGATTGGATTCCTTCAGGATGAGATGAACGTGAAGGTTATTCGGTTCCCCGAGAGTTCAGCGATCGGTATCAAACCGGTGAGCATTGAAGGTACCCAGCGTTTGGTCCGTGCCGCTATCAGATATGCACTTGATAACCACCGGCGTTCGGTTACCCTTGTGCACAAAGGGAATATCATGAAATTCACCGAGGGCGGTTTCCGCAAGTGGGGATATGCTCTGGCTGAAAAAGAATTCGGTGCGCAAAAAGATGGGAAAGGCGTCTGGAGCATAATGAGGTCGTCACAGGAACCATTGGTGATTAAAGACTGCATCTGTGATGCCTTCCTGCAGAACATCCTTATAAGGCCTGCGGATTACGATGTTATCGCCACTTTGAATCTCAATGGCGATTATGTTTCCGATGCTCTGGCAGCCGAGGTGGGCGGTATTGGTATCGCCCCGGGTGCGAATATCAATTATATCAGCGGAAATGCGGTTTTTGAGGCCACCCATGGAACCGCTCCCGATATCGCGGGAACCGACACCGCCAACCCATTGTCGATGATCCTTTCAGGAGAAATGCTACTTCGCTACATAGGTTGGAACAAAGCCGCTGACAAGCTGATCCAGGCCATTGAGAATACAGTTTCAAAAGGTTTTGTGACCGCTGATTTCTATCGTTTGATTGTTTCGGAGGGTGGTAAAGCCGCTTTGCTAGGTACAAAAGCCTTCGGAGCCAGACTCATTGAAGAACTCGCCAGGATCTGAATCCAATTCCGCCATATGCATCGTGGTAGCGGGAAAGAGGCCCGGAAATCATGGTTTCCGAGCCTCCTGTATGTGCCCACTTAGCTAAGTGGATTGTGTTTATCTACGATTCGCCAGTGGTTCGACCTCACGCACAAGCGGTCCGTCATAGACTTGCCTGGGCCTTCCGATTTTTCCATAAGGATCCTTTTTCCACTCAAGCCAATGGGCGATCCAACCAGGAAGTCTTCCCATAGCAAAAATACAAGTGAACATATTGGTGGGAATGCCAATCGCCCGGAATATCAAACCGGTATAGAAATCTATGTTGGGATAGAGGAACCGTTCCTGGAAGTATTCATCGTTCGTCGCAACCTCTTCCAACTCCATAGCCAGATTAAGCAGAGGATCATCCTCTCCTTTTTGAGCGAGGACCTCCATGCAAAGACGCTTGGCGATTTTCGCCCGTGGATCGAAGGTTTTGTACACCCGGTGACCAAATCCCATGAGAAGATAGGCATTGTTTTTATCCTTTGCCATCTCGACCATCTCACGGGCAGTGATTCCGTTGGCATGGGCATGTTCAAGCATCTCAATGACAGCCTGATTGGCTCCACCATGTTTGTAACCCCACAGCGCACAGATTCCGGCTGACACTGAGGCGTAGAGATTGGCTTCAGAACTGGCGATAAGCCTGACCGCGGTGGTGGAGCAGTTCTGCTCATGGTCAGCATGTAGAATGAGCAGCTGGTTCAATGCTTTGACGTGTACAGGATTGATCTCATATTCAATCACTGGCGACTTGAACATCATGTTCAAGAAATTCTCACAGTAACTGTATTTATAGGAAGGATTGACAAAATCCTCTCCCAGCATGTGCCGGTAGGTGAATGCGGTGATGGTTCTGATTTTGGAAATCAACCTGGTCACTGCAAAGTCAATCTGCAATTCAGGATCTATATCGCTCATATCGGGATAGAAAGCGGAAAGCGATACCGCCATAGCCGCCAATACTGACATGGGGTGGGCATCCTGGGGATATCGGCGGAAAAAAGTCTGCATGTCAAAGTGGAGAAGGGATTCCTTGTTCAGCAGATCGGCATAGTGTTTCCGTTCTGTCGCATTGGGAAGCTCTCCTTTTATCAAAAGGTAGGCGACTTCAACAAAATCACAATTAGCCACCAGATCTTCGATATCATAACCGCGGTAACGGAGGATACCGGCTTCTCCATCGATATAGCAGATGGAGCTGGTGCAGGAACCGGTGTTTACAAAGCCTGGATCGAATGTGATATATCCGGTATTTTTCCTCAATGCGCGGATATCTATCGATTTCGCATCCATATTGTCAGTGATGACTGGTAGCTGGAAAGGCTCTTTGCCAGGTAGGTTGAGGGTTGCGAATTCTTTGTTGATCTCCATATATCCTCCTTTATCAAGTGTTGGAAAACAGACTGTTTCCACTTATCCGATCGAGGGCAAGAATCAAAGCCTGGGTTCCCAGATTTCCTTGTCCGGCTCCCTGCATGGCAATATACAATTGCCGTACCAAAGCCAGTCCCGGGAGAAAAACCCCCATGTGCTGCGATTCTTCCAAGGCAATTCCCATGTCCTTCACAAAATGGTCGATAAGAAAGCCTGGATTGTAGTCGTTTTTCAGCACACGTGGCGCGAGATTATCCAAAGTCCAGCAACCTGCGGCTCCCTTGCTGATGGTTCTGACCATTTCTGGAACATCCAATCCGGCTTTGCGCGCGTAAAGCAGTGATTCACAAACCCCCACCATAGTTCCTGCGATGACTATCTGGTTGCACATTTTAGTGTGCTGACCCGAGCCTGGACCGCCTTGCAAGGCAATTGTTTTCGCCATGGCGGAAAAGAAGGGTAGGATACTGTCAAAGACGTGACGATCACCCCCCGCCATGATGGAAAGACGGGCTTCCCTGGCGCCAATGTCACCTCCCGAAACCGGGGCATCGATACTGTCACAGCCAAGTTCCTTTGCTCTGGCATTGATCTGGATGGCAAGGGACGGTTTGGTAGTGGTCATATCTGCAAAGATTTTTCCTGCAGAAGCTCCGGCGAATACGCCTTCTTTTCCAAAATACACTTCTTCCACGTCTTTAGGATAGCCGACGATGGAGAATACGATATCGGCCCGCTGGGCTACCTCTGCCGGACTTGAAGCTTCGCAAGCTCCCTCATCCAGAAGTGGTTTCAACTTTGAAGGAGTGCGGTTATATACCACGGTTTCCCGGGCGAGCGGAATGGCATAATGGCACATCCAGCGGCCCATCACGCCTGTTCCAATCCAACCTATAACTGGTTTTTGCACATTTGAAGCCATTTTCAACTCCTTGATGTTGGATGATTGTGTCATGATATCAAATCCTTATGCAAGAGGAAAACCCATAAAGTCAACCAAGTAAGATCACTTCACATTTCACGGTTTCGGCGTTATAGTTATCCGAGTGAATACAATCTTCCCAATCAAAGCCAGAGAGGTGAACCGTGGATAAACAACCGCAACGGATATCAAGCGAAACCTTCCCGACCGATGAGGAAGTTTCTGAGATCGCCGATTTCTTCAAGGTGTTTGGCGACGCCACCCGTCTGAAAATACTTTTCCTGCTTGAGGCAGGAGAGCTTCCGGTGAATTCCATTGCGGATACCCTAGGGATGCAGCAATCCACCATCAGCCAGCAACTTAAGCTTTTGCGGGTTTCCCGACTGGTCCGGCACCGGAAAGCGGGGAGAAGTATCTATTACAGCCTCAATGATGACCATATTGCGAGAATCCTTTCTCTCGGTATCGAACACAACAGTGAAACCCTGATATGAGCAATACAGAAAAAGCCCGTGGACACGGGCTCTTTTTCTGCATTGCGTCATGATTATCCAGCAGAGCGGTTTTTTGCCGCGAGCCGGTGATGATTTGCTTGCAGCCGGATACCATTGATGTTTATAAAACCCTTGCAATCCACAGGATGATAGCCACCTGAGACTTCCATGCTTCCCAAAGCTTCATTGTAGAGTGAGTATGGACTGCTTACGCCAGCTCCGATCAGGTTGCCTTTGCAGATAGCGACCTTAGCAGTTCCTGTTATCAATTCCTGGCTTTTGTTGAAGGCAGCCATCAGAAAGTCCAATTCTGGAGAGAACCAATAGCCGTTATACACCAACTCAGCCAGTTTGGGCATCAGCATATCACGCAGGTGCATGACTTCCTTGTCCATGCAGATTCCTTCCAGATCACGATGTGCAAACCAGAGAATAGCGCCTCCAGGAGTTTCGTATACGCCACGGCTCTTGATACCGATATAGCGGTTCTCAACCATATCTACGCGGCCAACACCATTATCATGTCCAATGGTATTCAGGTAGAGGAAGAGCTCCAAGGGATCGGTTTTCACTGTGCCATCATTCTCATTGGCTACTTTTACAGGGATTCCATCGACAAAATCCACTGAAAGAACGGTCTCGGTATCTGGCGCGTTTATGGGAGACAGTGTGTGTGAGAACACATCCTCAGGGCAGCGTTTGGAAGGATCTTCCAGGATCCCGGCCTCATGGCTTATGTGCAGCAGATTCTCATCCTCACTGTAGGGCTTTTTGGTGGAGGCTTTCACGGGAATACCATGTTTTTGCGCATAGGCGATAAGATCCGATCGGCCTTCGAACTCCGCCAGCCATTCAGGATCCTTCCAAGGCGCAATGATCTTTACATCCGGCATAAGAGCATAGTATCCCAATTCAAAACGGACCTGGTCGTTTCCCTTACCTGTAGCTCCATGGGCAACATATTTCGTATTTTCTTTCTGTGCGACCTCTATATGCCTTTTTGCGATTATTGGACGGGCAATGGAAGTTCCCAGCATGTAGCGGCCTTCATACAGGGCATTCACCTTCGCAATCTGGAATATATAATCGGTGACCAATTCCTTGCGGAGATCCTCCACATACACTTTTGACGCACCGGTTGCGTAGGCTTTTTTCTCAATGGCAGCGAAATCCTCATTCTGACCGACATTGGCCACATATGCGATCACATTGAAACCCTTATTGCAGAGCCATTTCAAAATGACGGAGGTATCCAGTCCGCCACTGTATGCCAAGATGACTTTTTCCTTATCCATATTCCACACCTCTTTCCCTCATGGGAGCGAATTGAACTACTGCGTGAAATATTGCATAAAAATTAAATATATTCAATATATTATTGTATAAATATGCAAAAGTGATGTTTCACAAACATGAATAAGTATGATACACTGGACGCCATCTTATAGAAATTGGGAGTTGCCTATGATTTCCATTCATTCTGTGACCAAACAATATAGTCAGAGCAAACCACCTGCTGTACACAATCTCACTCTGGAAGTGGATCATGGGGAGATTTTCGGTTTTCTTGGCCCAAATGGCGCTGGGAAAAGCACCACGATCAAAATGCTGGTGGGACTGCTTAGGCAGGATGCCGGCACCATCACCATCGATGGACATGACAATACAACCGATCTACTTGCTTTGAAACGCGCCATTGGTTACGTACCCGATGAACCGCTGTTCTATGAAAAGATGACTGCTCTGCGTTTTCTCAATTTTATCAGCGACCTATATGGAGTCCCGGTAGATAGGCGGGAACAGCGCATCTTCCAATGGGGGGAACGTTTTAGCCTGAACGAATTCCTGCACGATCCGATTAATTCTTTTTCGCACGGTATGAAGCAAAAACTGGGTGTGGTCGCCGCGTTGATACACAACCCGCAAGTCCTTATCCTGGATGAACCCATGGTTGGTCTGGATCCAAAATCATCTTTTATTCTCAAAGAAGTCATGCGGGAGTTCTGCACCGGTGGTGGTACTGTGTTTTTCTCAACACACATCATGGATGTTGCAGAACGCTTATGCGATCGTGTCGGTATTATACACAAAGGACATTTGATCGCCTGCGGAACCTTTGCACAGTTGAAAGACTCCACAGGTGAGCAGAGCGCCACTCTAGAACATCTTTTCCTGGAGTTAACCGATGGAAACAATGCGTCTGCTACGACTGATCAAAGCAAATAATCTATGGGCCCCATTGCTTGAGCAACTGGGTCTATCCATGTCAGGCACCACTTTTACAGGTAGGAAACGCTCCCGGTCAATACAGGTATTGGCTAAGGTGGCCTTGCTATTGGCCTTATCAAGTGCTGTGTTTTCCTTGGAGACCATGATGGGTATCAATTACCATCAGGTCCAGATGATCGGAGATATGGTGGGCTACCGGGGACTGGGTATATTCAGCGCTTGCATCATAGGATTCATCTTTGTTCTGGTATATGCCACCATGTCGGCAGGTTCGACTCTTTTCAGTGGGAAAGATATGGCTTTGCTTATGACTCTACCAGTAACCCAGGGTGAACTATTCTTTTCCCGACTGTTTTTGCACTACAAGGCCAATGCACCATTGTACTGGCTGACCGTATTGCCGGGCATGGTAAGTTGTGGCATATCATATGGAATCTCCGTCTCATTGATAGTATCCAGTATATTCCTGCTTGTTTTTGGTCCTGTTTTTCCTGTGATGCTGTCCACTTTGCTCAGCCACTTGATGTTGAGACTGGGTAAGGGAAAAGGAAAACAATCGAGGAAGGAATTTCTGGCTATGGTCCTATTGATGGTGCTGATACTGTTTGCCCAGGGTGGTGCTTCGCGCTGGATGCGCTTGAGTGTGCAAACCAGCGATCTAGCTGCTTTTGCCCAGTCATATGGTGCATTGATCGATACCTTGCAGAGGATTCTGTTTTATTTCACCTGGCAAGCGGACATGCTGGTGGGTCGATCGGTTATTGTGGCTTTTGTGGGATTCATCCTTCTTACAACGCTTTTCTGCACTTTGATTGGATATATTATAGGTGGGGGCTATCATCAGAGTCTGTATCTAGCCCAACTCGGTGGGGAGGTGAAACCAGCCAAAAAACAATACGTTGAAAAACACCTGGTGATCACCCAGCGCAGTGTATTATGGACACTCTGCTGCAAGGAATTCTCAATCATCACCTCTTCAACGGCCTTTATGACAGAACTGTTTGCTGAAGCAGGTATCCCATTGCTGCTCATCTTTGTATATGGAATCACAGGGACTCTGGGAGATATCTCTTCAGCTGTGGGGATACTGTCTTCCATGGATTCGTTTGTATTCATGGTATGTGGGGTTCTTCTACTCATGGGATGCTTTTCCATGATGAGCTCTACCAGTATTTCAAGGGAAGGTACCTTGTTCCCTCTTTCCCAGTTGATACCAGTTCCAGCAAAAGAACAGGTCAAAGCCAAACTGCTGGCCCACATGCTACTCTTTTATGGTCCATATGCCGTCTATGCAATCAGTTGTCTGGTCTTCTTCAATATTTCCTTTCAGCATCTGATATGGATGCTGCCACTGGGATTCCTGGTGATTCTCTCCAGCGCCTGCCTTGGGCTTGCCATTGATTATCATCGGCCAGTACTTGATTGGAAACTACCCCAACAGGCAATCAAACAGAATATGAATGGTTTGATGGCAATGGGAGGATCTTTTTTTCTGATAATGGTTCTCGCCGCTATCACCTATATCTTGCTGGAAATACTGGGTGTTGGTGATTTCATAGTAGGGATACTGCTTGGTATCCCCGCGGCTTTGGGCCTGCTAGGGTTATGGAAATGGGTAAACACTGAAGCGGAATCAAGATTGCTATTTGGCAAGCGGATTTCCGACTAGGTTGATGATCAATGGTTGATTCCCAGGTTTTCCTAAGACCGGATAATCCTTAGCGTTTTGCAGATAATGCGTATTTGAATCATTTTGAAACACTTTGACAGCAATCTGATAGGAGTTGATCACATTGATATCCTTAGCATCATACCGAAGAGTGAAATTCACCGGAAAACGCTGGGGATTCCGGATGGTTTGTGTAACCAACTCCTCTTTCTCCTGTGAATATGGATTCAATTCAAGCAATATGATCTCTATCCTGATCTTGGAAGGGAAATAGAGATTGTTTGGATAGTTGATGGATCCCGTCAGTACCTCATAGATGGATTTTTCAGTCTGGTTAGCGGCTGTCCCAAGCGTCGATCCACAGGAGACAGTGATGGCAGCCAGCATCAATAGCATACAGACTGTAAGGATATTGATTGACTTTTTTCTGTGGATGATGAGATTTCCATCAAGCATTGCCGGCTCCTCTGCACTTTTACTATAATACACCCAAACAGAACGGGCCAGTGCAATTCTGTAAAGATGTCGGTGATGTATATGGATGAACGTTTGAATGGAGATTGATGGTATTATTAAAATCAGCCAGTTGACACTTAAGTGGAATTATCCTACATACATTATAGCATTTTTTAAAAGGTGAGCACCAATGAGTGAATCTGTGTTTTCAAGCCAACGGGATACTGTCCAGATACTCTCTGAACATGGTATCAGGCCTTTATCGCATCGTATCGCGGTCTATCAGTATCTCAACACCCATCTAACACATCCTACCGCTGAGACAATTTTTCTCGATTTGAAAAGCAAGCTTGCCTCACTCTCAAGAACCACTGTCTACAATGTCCTTAACCTGTTGTGTGAGAAAGGGGTTGTCCGCAGGGTTTCCATAGAGGACCATGAACTACGCTACGATGTGAATACAAGCGACCATATCCATTTGAAATGCGGGAAATGCGGTCAGGTATTTGATCTTCCAAAAGTGGAATTCCCCAGAATCCAGCTTCCCGAGGGATTTGTGCAAAAGGAAGTTCAAGTGAATATCATTGGACTGTGCAATGACTGTGTAAAAAACAATCCGGTTCCAAAGCAATAGCGATATCGCCTTAAGAGCATGAAAAAGGCCGGGATTCGCATCCACGGCCTCTTGAATAGGCACCATCCCATCAACGATTGGTTTCCACTCCATACAGCATATCGAAATAGGCCATATCGGTTGAAAGGATTTTATCGAGATTGGGAATTGTCTTCTTATATGACTCAAGAACCCGCCACAGATTGAAGAACTCGGGATCGGCCTCGTATGCATTGGCATAGATATTGGTGGCTTTTGCATCGGCGACACCTTTGATCTGTTCGGCTTTCGCATAAGCCTGGCTCAGGATATTCTTCTTGTCATTCTCGGTCTTCCCCACCCATTTTGCCTGTTGCCCTTCACCATACGAACGATAGGCTTCAGCTATCTGATTCCTTTCCTTGATCATGCGCTGATACACACTCTGGGTAAGATCATCGCTGTAGCGTATCTGACGGATGACAATATCAATGATTTTTATACCGAAACCCTCGGTAAACTGCGAAGCCATGGTCAGGATATCACCAGACAGACCCTCACGTCCGATCTTTATGGATTCCTGCTGGGTATTGGTGACAGTCAGATTCCTCAGTTGCTCCGCATCCTCCAGGTTGTCGATGTTCTGCACCTGTTCGATCACATTCATCTCATTGATTTTGTTGGTGTTGCGGACAGCTTCATTGAGATAATGTTCACTGATGACCGTTCTGATCGTCGAATCGATGATATCATCGAGTCTGGCCACTCCGGATGTCAGGGAATTGACCGATTCATAGAAAAGCGCGGGATCGGTGATCTGCCAACGGGCGGTGGTATCGACCCAGATGAACTGGTTTTCCTTGGTAGGCAACCGCTGGGCGTCTCCATCCCAGGACAGAATCATCTTTGGATATTTCACCACGGTATCAACCAAAGGCACTTTGATTTTAAGCCCCGATTCTGCGGCTGTTCCGATGATTTTACCAAAACGGGTGATAACCGCCTGTTCGCCTTCATATAGGATATAGAAAGGGCCAAGCAAGAGGAATACCACCAACAATACGAAAACCACTACAAGAACGGTTATGGTTTTTTTCATTTTACAGCTCCCTTGACTGCGCCCAGATCTGTGAAGGGGAGGAAATTCTCCAACTTCTTGTCAATGATAGTGATCGCTCCAGATCCCGCGGTATTGGCCAACAGCTCTTCCATAGTCTCGATATAGAGCCGCCTGGCGGTAATGTCCTTGCTGGTCGCATAGGCTGCGCGGACAGAGTCGAAACGGGCTACATCACCCTGCGCATTGTTCACCCGTTCCGAGGCATATCCCTCGGCGATCTGGATCAACTGGCTGGCTTCTCCCTGGGCACGGGGGATTTCCTTGTTATAGCTCTGTTTGCCTTCATTGATATAACGGTTCATATCCTGGATGGCTTTATTGACATCCTCGAATGCATCCTGTACCTCGCCTTTGGGAGGCACAATATTCTGCAGCTTGACGGTGACGATTTTAACCCCTAATCCATAGGAATCGAATATTGCCTGCATGCGTTGCTGGGATTCAACCTCAATCGCAGTACGCTCCCCAGACATGATTGCCAGTATCGGAAGATCCCCGACCAGCTGGTTGATGACACTCTGGCTGATGTCGCGTATGGTCCGATCCCTTTCCTGTACTTTAAACAGCCATTTGGCGGGATCTTCAATACGGTATTGTATAATCCATTCAACGTCGACAATATTGAGGTCCCCGGTAAGCATCCTGGATTCCGAATCACTGGATGTGGATTGCTGGGTAAACAGAGTATTGTAATTGGAAACGGAAGACCCGCCGCCAAAAGTCATCGTCTGCACAACCTGTGTGGCGATATTGTAATTCCGGTCGATGCCAAAGGGCAGTTTTGTCTGCAATCCCGGGCCCACAGTCCTATTCAATTTCCCAAATCTAAGCACAACAGCCTGTTCTGTCTGGTCCACCACAAAAAAACTACTCATCACCATGGTGATAAGCAAAATCACGCCAATAGCGACTAGAATGAGTTTTGGGCTTAGGCGGAAGTCTTTCCGAGAAGAGGTACCTGTGTTGTTCATCAAGTCTCCTCCTTGTATTATTCCAGCGAATACTCTGGTGATTTGAATGTATATGAGTTAAAGCCTATCGTCAATGAATCCAGGGAAAAATGGATAGTGTTTGGCATACAATATGTGGGTAGCCCCATTGTGGATTGAAAATGTCATAGGTTTTTACTAATTGCATCCATGAAGCATTTATTTACTTTTATACCATGCAATCTTCTATCAATCATCCACCTTCTGGTTATGGGATTCTTCTTCTCATCCAAGTATTGTATGTCAGATGAAAGATGTTTTTTCTGATGTGGATCAAGTACAGATACATACATCGAAGTATCTAACTATAAATATAATATAAATTTGGAGCAAATATAAAGACCATACAACTTAAGTCTGTATTGGATTTTTAAAGTGAATATCCAAGGGACAACACTGTACAAATGACATTTGTAAGTAATACACTTGCTTCTCACATTTATGTTTATAATTGTACCTCGACAGATCCGAGGGTAAAAAAATGTAGTAGGTATGTTAAAATTACTTTTATATGCAATAAAATTACTATGTTATAGAAAATTAGGTGATTTCTCTATTATGTATGAAATTGCTATATTGAAAAATGGAGTTGGATGTATCTGTCAGATGATGGAAGTCTTCTTGCATGGAAAAAATGGATAGGTAAATAAAAAAACATGCAATATATGGAATGGTAAACAATTAGTAATACTAGAACGGGAATTGCATGTGTTGGAAGATATATCACGGACTCTACAGATGATAAAAGGGAATCGTACTGATGACATTTGTAGGTGTTTTATCGACTTCTTACATAGGCGCATTGTATCGGATAGGTTGTCTGAAAGTGAGCGATACTGGAATACTGGTTGAAAAAACAAGCATTGGAGGATATAGTGTTGATCATGAAAAAACGTTTGATCACCTCTGCGTTGCCTTATGTAAACAATATTCCGCATCTTGGAAACCTTACCCAGGTTCTATCGGCGGATTGTTTTGCCCGCTTCTGTAGGTCCAAAGGATATGAGACCTTGTATATTTGCGGTACAGATGAATATGGAACAGCAAGTGAGACCAGGGCTCTGAAAGAAGGTGTCACTCCACGAGAGCTTTGTGACCATTACCATGTCATACACCGGGCAATCTACGACTGGTTCAATATTGATTTCGACTCATTTGGAAGAACCTCTTCTCCTAAGCAGACAGAGATCGTCCAGGAGATATTCAAGAAAGTGGATGCCGCGGGTTTTATCCACGAAGCAGGTATTGAGCAGCTGTTCTGCGAGAAGTGCCAACGGTTTCTGGCTGACCGGTTTGTAGAGGGCATCTGTCCAAAATGTGGATCTTCCGGGGCCAGGGGGGATCAATGCGATAGTTGTGGTACTTTGTTGGATCCTACTGAGCTGATTGAACCCAAATGCGGAGTCTGTGGCTCGACTCCCGTATTAAAATACACCAAGCATCTGTATCTTGATCTCCCAAAAGCCCTGGCTTTGCTTGAGCCTTGGATTGACGAGGCTTCTGAGAAAGGTTTCTGGGCGAAGAATGCCGTTCAGACCACACGTTCATGGATTCGGGATGGCCTTAAAGAACGGGCTATCACCCGTGATTTGAAATGGGGGATACCTGTACCCAAAGAAGGTTTTGAGGATAAGGTATTCTATGTATGGTTCGATGCTCCGATCGGTTACATCTCCATCACCGCAGACTACACTGACGATTGGAAAACCTGGTGGCAGAATCCAGAGAATGTGGAGCTGTTCCAGTTCATCGGGAAAGACAATATTCCGTTCCATACCGTGGTTTTCCCATCTACGTTGCTGGTATCCGGTGACAACTGGACTATGTTGCATCACATGTCCTCTACTGAGTATCTTAACTATGAGGGTGGAAAATTCTCGAAAAGCAAAGGAATCGGAGTATTCGGAAATGATGTCATGGATACTGGGATTCCTGCGGATATGTGGCGTTTCTACATGTACTACAATCGACCCGAAAAAGCCGATGTGCTTTTCACTTGGAAAGATTTCCAGGAGAAAGTGAACGGGGAGCTTATCGGCAATCTATCCAATCTGGTGAACCGCACCCTTACATTTGTCAATCGTTTCTACGAAGGCCGCCTACCTGAGGGTGCTATCGACCAGGTTCTTGCACGCGAGATCATCAGCAAGGAACTGGAGATCGACAATCTCTTTGAACATGCTGAACTGAGGGAGGCTTTCCGCCGTGTATTCGCCCTTTCCTCCGTTGGAAACAAAGCTTTCCAGGATGGGGAACCCTGGAGGACCCGCAAGGAGAATCCTGATGCTGCGGCAACATTGTTGAGAACCTTGGTATATCTGATACGCGATCTTGGCATTCTGATTTCTCCCTATATGCCAGGGACTTCCCAGAAGCTATTGGGATATCTTGACAATGAAGAGGCAAGATGGCGCGATCTGGGTACTTTCTCAGGTGTGTCAAAAGTAGGCACTACAGATTATCTATTCAGCAAGCTTGAAGACAGTCTGATCGACCCCCTGCGGGAAAAATATGCGGGAAGTCAGGATTCAAGAAAAGAAGAGAAGGAACGTATGGAAGAACAAAAAATCGCCCAAAAAGCCAACGAGGGTTCTGTCTCTGTGTCGGAAGAATCAGTTGCCCAGCAATTCACACGGAAAGTGTGTCTTAAAATTGCCAGAATCATTGATGTCCAGCAACATCCTGCTGGAGACATGCTTTATATTCTACAAGTGGATTGTGGAGATCCTGAACCCCGTACCATTGTTTCCAGTATTGTTCCCTATTATGGAAAAGATGAATTGCTTGGCCAGAATATCGTTCTTGTCAGCAATCTCAAACCAGCGAATTTCCGAGGTGTGAAAAGCCATGGCATGCTTTTAGCCGCAAGCGATCCAAAGGCTGAACCCCATACTACCTGTGAAGTGATTTTCGCACCACAATATGAAGTTGGCACCGAACTGATTCCCGAAGGCTGTGTGAAACCCGGACTACCCCGGAGCCAGGTGAAAGCCGAACAATTTTTCGCTCTACCTATCATAACAGAGAATGGAGTGGTGAAAATCGATGGCAGGTGCCTGATGGATAGCGGAAAGTACTTAACCGTGAAACAATATCCAAATGGAAATGTTGGTTGACGGTTTCCATTGTTTTGGGTAGTGGTTTGATCAAAGGGCAGGGGGTCAGGCATGGGAGCGGTCTCGGTAAGGGTTGCGGGTTTTTCGGAACTCGATTCATCGCTCAATCCTTTTCAAAGCAGTTTTTGGGCGGCCATCAAACAGCATTCAGGCTGGAATCCGTTGGCCTTCAGGGTCTCTGTCAATCAGGAGAATGGCCAACAGGGATGGACAACCCCCATGCTGGTGCTCACGCGCCGTCTTGTCATGGGATACTTTCTTTCCTATGTTCCGTTTGCTCCTGCTACCGAAGGGCTGCCAATGGCTCTGCCAGTATTCATAAAAGAGTTGTCACGGGAATTGAAGCCCTTGCTTCCAAAGGGAACCATCTGCATCCGCTATGACTTGCCTTGGGGAAAACCAGATGACGAGGATCCGACTCCATTGGTTGGTTTTCCTTTGCGGACATGTAAGGAATCGGTACAACCCGAAGGAACCTCACGGATTGATCTCAGTGGTGGATTCGAGACTGTCCGCATGCAATATCGTGAGCGGGCCAACCGCAATATACGTAAAGCAATCAACAAGAATGTGACTATCTCGGAATGGGACCACATCGGCAGTAGTTTTGAAAGTTGGTATTCCGTATATCAGGAAACTGCCAGACGTGATGGATTCATGGCAAGATCTTCAGAGTACCTACACAGGTTTCTTGATTGTGCCCATTATTCCTATCCTGATCCATCCTTGGATTATGGGGTCAGAAAAATCGATCCACATTCCGAAGTGTATGGAGAATACCCCCCCACAGGGGGTGGGAGTCAGGATATTGAATGCCATCTGTATCTAGCCTGGTTTGAGAAGAAAATTGTTGGAGGAGCCATGGTCCTTTCCAGCAAGGAAGTGGCTGTGTATCTTTTCGGAGCATCCTTGCGGCTGGATGGGATATCCTGTTCCTACCTATTGCAAGACTATGCTATAGAGCAAGCTTGCCGACAGGGGAAAAAGATCTATGATCTGTATGGCATATCCGGACCTCACAGCCGGGGTGCCCATCTGGAAGGACTCCATCTTTTCAAGAGATCGTTCGGTGGATGCAATTACTATCGCCAACCATCCACGGATTATGTATTCCATCCTTTGTTCCATTATCTGTATGCTTTCACAGAGAATCTACGTTATACTATCCATCGGCACAGACAGCCGCGACGGATTTCACAACAATTCTCAGTATCGCGTGAGCAATAGGTTAAAGGGTGTGGGCAGCAATCGATGCGATTTCCTTGGCGATTTCCCTGAATTGATCACCCCGATCGAATTCATGCTTGAACAATCCAAACGAAGCGGCTCCAGGAGAAAGCATGATGGCAATCATGGGGCGCCCGCCCGAAGAAGCCGTGAATCCTAAAGCTGAGTTGTAAGCGGAATCGACTGCCTCCCGCATGGAGAAGAACAAACCGTTGAAGGAAATGCTTTCTTTCGCTAGGAGAGGGATGAGTTTGTTACGTGAGAAGCTGCCATCCAGCACATGGATGCTTGAAGCTGAACGCAAAGAAGGCAACATGGGTTCCGCGGCCAGATTCTTATCGGTTCCTCCACAGATAAGAACATATGGGTATGGGCAAGAGCCACAGCTGAAAGAAACCGCTTCAGGAATCGTTGCCGATGAATCATTGATGAATATGATATTATTGGCTATCGCAACCTGTTCCTGCCGGTGTGGAACTCCTCGGAAGGATTCTAAAGATGTCAGGATTTGCTTGGGAAGGAAACCGAGTTTCCTGCACACTGCCCAGGCTGGACGAAGCCGGGCCTCGATTTTACTGGATCCAGGGACATCTTCAATGGCGAAAATTTTTTTGGATGGAATACCCGTACTGTTCCGTACATCGGCAGCTTCATTGGCGGCGACAATCACCTGTTTGCTTTTACTCGTGAAGAGCAGCCACTTGTCCTGTTTATAAGATGAAAAATCGTTATAGCTGTTCATATGGTCGGCAAACAGCGAAGTAAGGACAATCATGCGGAATTCTGGCAGATGTTCGCCCATGGCTGCATATGTGTCACGTATCTGCCACGAGGATAATTCACAAATCAGATAATCGGGATAAGGAGTATTGTTTTTTTCCCTATTCTGCAGTTCGGATAGGATCGAGAAACCACTTATACCCATGTTGCCACATTGAAGAGCCTCTTTTCCATTGGAGTTAAGTACGTGGGCGACAGCTGCAGCGGTGGTGGTCTTGCCTTTTGTTCCGGTGATGGCAATAATAGCAATATTTTTTATTATCGGTGAGGAAAAAAGATATGAGATATCAGTTTCAATTTTCCTGGCAAAACCAAGTAATGGATTGTTGGTTGAGATGGCAGGGTTTTTAATGACCACATCGGCCCAGAGAAAATCCTCCTGACGATGTTCCTGGCATATAGCGGTGGCTCCCCTTTGGACAAGTATCGCCAGTGGACCTCCAAGAACCGCTTCACTTCTCAAATCAGTGATCCTGACTTCTGCTCCCTGGTCAAGAAAATAACTAGCCGCGGCAAAACCACCGCCAAGTAATCCCAAACCAAAGATAAGAACGTGCATGGATTGATTCTCCCCTTTATCACCTGATGGAAATATACAAGGTAGTCATTCGTTGGGCAAGTGATTATATATCCCAGACCACTTGACCTTTGAAAGGTTACAAAGCATAATGGTCACGTAATTACAATCTGATCGATATCCATCGGATATAAGGAGCGCTACTGTGCCTTGTGGAAGAAAAAGAAAAAAGCATAAGATTGCAACTCATAAGAGAAAGAAAAAGCTCAGAATGAATAGACATAAGAAATAGTCTATGCGTCTTATGAGAAACCGCCGGTCGCTCCGGCGGTCTCTTTGTCTTTTGGGATTACCATTTGAACTATTGGGAGGGAATGTCGCCATGATTGGTGTTTCCTAGCCTTTTACGGCTCCTGCCGACACCCCTTTAGTCAATTGCTTTCTAAAAACCGTATAGAATAGCAGCATCGGACCCATACCGATAACCAAGGCAGCGAATTGTTTACCGTAATCAGAGGCTAAAGTTCCTGAAAAACGATATATTCCCAATGGTAAGGATTGAAGCTCAATTTTTGACACAAGGATGTTGATCAAAGCGAATTCATTCCAGAAGCTGGGGACGCTGATTATGGCGATCGTCATGGCGATTGGCAGGGACATGGGGAAAATAATAAAGAAAAATATCCGCCAATATCCCGCGCCGTCGATACGGGCGGCTTCCACGAGCGCTTTGGGAATGCTTTTTATATACTCGGTCCCCAGGTAGATTCCCAGAGGAAGGGCTGAACCGATATACACCAGAAGGACACCGAATCTACTGTTGTAAAACAAATGGAAGCTACTGGCGCGTAGGATACCGAGGGTTTCAAGAAAATTTCCAAGCAATAGGTCGAGTTGAGAGGTCTGCAGAAAAATCGGGACCATCAATGATTGGGTTGTAAGCAGAATGCCAATGATAAAACTCCCATAGATGGGAACGGTGGCTTTTGATGGAATCTTTGAAAAAGCGAAAGCCGCTGATAATGCCAGGAAAAGTGTCCCGAGTGTGGATCCGATAGTATAAAAGAAGGAATTACCGATCAATATTGAGAAATCGCCGATTTTCCAAGCTCCTATATAGTTTTGGAAGGTCCAATGATCAGGAAGTCCGATCATGTTGTTGCTGAATTCCACGGTAGTCTTGAATGAGTTGAGGATCAGCCAGACAATGGGCATAACCGCCATGGCTGCGAATGTAACCATGATAAGGTACACTATCAACTTCATAACGAAAGAAAGAACGGTTTTCCCTGGAGTATGTGTTTTGTATTTCGGTATGCTCATTCTTTACCTCCCCATTTGTTCTCAATTTTCCTGGTAAGGACAATGAGGATGAAACTGAACATAACGATGAATAAGGAAATCGCGTTGGCGTATGGATAATCCGGTGCTCCCATGAATGCACTCTCGTACATATAGATGGATAAAACCTGGGTGATACGTGCAGGTCCTCCGGCTGTCATGGATTGTATAAGGGCGAAAGCGTTAAGTGAACCTGAGATGCATAGTATCGCTGCGTTCATGATCACACCAGAGAGACTTGGGAGGATGATTCTTGATACGATCTGTCCCTCAGAGGCCCCGTCTATCTGGGCTGCTTCCAGAATCTGTGGATCGATTTTCTGCATATTGGCCAGGAACAGGATCAAATAGGTACCAGTCCAGCACCACAGAGTGACAAACAGGATAGGCAACATGGCGATGTCCCGCTTGTTGAGAAAATCCGCGTTCCATGTGGGTGCCAGTAGATTGACCAGGTCATTTTTCATAACGGTTGTCTCAGACGGGGAATAACCCATAAGGAATTCTTTCAATTCCACTAAAGGATTGGAGAAAATCTCCTTGGCTGATGTTCCGCAGATATCCAGAATCCTATGTACCAGTCCATCGGTTATAACCATATTGTAGTTGCCAGCGAAAATGCTGTTCAACCTATCTTCGAATCCATGGGCGTAGATACTGTTCATCAGTTCGGCCAATGGACCATATGGAGAGAATACAATACCCCACAGGATACCAATGACGATCACTGGAATGATCGCTGGAACATACAGGACACCTTGCCAGAATCCACCGCAACGGACCATTTTCCTATATATGATATATGCAATGAAAAAACCCAATGGCAACTGGCCAAATACAGAGATAAGCACGATGTATATGTTGTTTTTCAAGGCAAGCCAGAAATAGGGATCGGATACTAGTTTCCGGTATTGTCCAAATCCGATGATACGCCAGGCTTCTCCACCAAACATCCTGCCTCCATTATAATCACTGAGGGATAGGATTATCGATATGACGATGGGGAAAGCCATGACAAACAGATAGATGCTGAAAGCAGGAAGGACCATCGACCAGTAGGCCCGATGCTCTTCAATTCCAACATGATTGTTATTGACCATGTGCGATGGACCTCCTTTATGTCTGCAAAAGATGCTGCCTGATATCAGGCAGCATCACTGGGATCCCCGTCTTTACTTGGCAGCGAGAAAAGCCTCCATTACTTTCTGTACATTGGCGGCAACTTGTTCAGGAGTTTTTGTTCCAAGACCGATTTCCTGCAATCCACTGTTAATGGGAGTGTAGACCTCGGGATCGAGAGCACTGTCCAGAACATAGCAGGTCGCATTGTTATCGCCATAGTATTTCATCATCTTTAAAGTAAAGGGCTCAAGTTTATCACTTTTAAGGTCATTTCTTGATGAAACATACTTTCCCATCTCCAGATACTGTGTCTGTACTTCAGAGGAGTAGAGATATTTCAGCAATCTGGCCGCAGCGGCTTCTTTAGGAGAACCTGAAGGGATCGCGGAGGAGATTCCATATCCACATCCCAGCGTTGCAGAGACCACACCAGGATTTCTCTCGCCTTTGATAGCTGGGAAATTCATGTAGATATAATCCGATTCCTGTGATTTGGGACTGATAAGCGCTGTTCCAGAAGCCTTGTCTGTCAGGAATGCATTCTGCCGCCAGTCTCCATCGATGAGAAAGGCTGCTTTGCCTGATGCAAACAGTGCTGGAGCTTCTCCATAAGCAATCTGGATAGTGTTTCTCGAGAGCACTCCATCCTTATACATAGTGTCTATGAACTTAAGCGCATCGATAAAACACTGGTCAGTGAATTTAGCTTTTCCAGCTTTGACATCATCAAACCAGGCATCGCCACAGAAACGGCCGGCAATCGTGGAGAATAAACAGGACTGCATCACCCAGTCATCCTTGTTGGCCATAAGCACTGTCTGGATTCCCTTGGCTTTAAGTTTTGGAACCATGGCTTTCAGATCCTCATAGGTTTTTGGAACTTCCAACCCGAGTTCTTTGAGAAGTCTGGTATTCACAAACATAACGGTCGAATAGCAGATACTTTGCGGTAATTCTGCCAGGTATTTGGCATTCTGTCCCGAAGGATCAACTACAGATGCGACAAAATGCGATAGAAACTCCTTGCCCAGCAGAGGCTCAAGATCCTTTACCAATCTTTTGGAATGCATAATAGAGGAACGTCCAGAGGGATACATGTACATGACATCCGGGAGTGTTCCGCCTGCCACATATGCGGCAAGCTTCTGATGGAAAGGTTCATTGGTCAATTCTTCCTTGACAATCTCAATATCGGGATTATCATCTGAAAACTTTTGCCAGATGGCTTTATCCTCGGCATAACCGGGTGTGGTCGCATCCATGTAGTTCAGCACGGTAAGCGTCACCTTTTCATTTTGGGTGGTCTCCATGGTCCCGCTTGCGAAAAGCAGTCCAGCTACGAACAACGCGATAAGCACGGTAAACACGACTTTCTTGGACATTGATTCTCCTCCTTTAAAGAGAATGGAAATGAAAGAAACCTATACGCCCAAACAGACTACTCAATAGAGACAGGAAACTGGTTGGTAGAGAAAAGTCTGTGGATGAACATTCCTGCCGCACCATAAGCCACGGCTTTGGCACCGAGAGATGAATAATGGATTTCCAATGGCTTCTTGTAGGGATACATCCAGTTGTTATCGATTTCCCTCTCCAGAATATGGCAGAAATCATAACTGGAATCCTCAATATCCCCTCCGATGAACAGATGGCTGCAATCCAAGGTATTCACAAGCATTGCGATGTTTTTAGCCAATTCCGAGGCGAAACGTTGGAATACTGAGTCATCCCGCAGAATTGAGCCAAGCTCATCATTCGACAATGAAACCTGGCTGCCGTTTTTTTCCACACACATAACGCTGCGGAATTCTCCGGCTGAGGAATTTGAGCCATAATGGACCTTGCCGTTGAGTACGATCCCGAATCCGACTCCAACTCCTCCATAGATATCATGTTGGACAAGCGCCTGCTTGAATTCGACCAAAACGAAAAGGATGTTTTTCAATTCCGTATTCTTATGGAAAGTCAGTTCACCCCAAGCGCAGCAGTTCGCATTGTTCTCAACAATAAAAGGAATATCCAGTTTCTTGGATATGGTATCCACGAAGTTGAGAGGTTCGTATATCTGCAATGGCACGGAATACATGATCGTACCATCCTTCTGGTTGATGAGCCCTCCGACACCGATGCCAACACCGAGCAGTATGCCGGGGAATTTTTTTAACGCATCCCTGAATTCCCAATAGATCAATTGCACACTGAGCGCCAGATTTTCTTTGGTTATCGAGAGATCCTCTTCCCGTGCCTCAAGGATTTCGCCTGCGAGATTCACCGCCAGAGCGGTGTAGTGCCCATTCTGGATGGCAATGCCGATTATTATTCCATAATCCTTGTTGATTGACAAAGGAATCGGTTTGCGACCCCCTTTCCTGCCAGGTTGCCCTTCAGGAAGCTCTTTGATGATCCCCTGTTCAACCATATGGTTTACTTCCACGGTGACTGTGGATTTATCCAAGTCCAGCCTGGTGGAAAGATCCATGCGGCTGATGTTGGGATATTGCCAGAGCATCCGGCATATTCTTGTCCTGTTTTTCAACTTTGTCATAAAAAACCCTTATTGCAATGCTATATAATTGGAAAAATCAACTAACTAGCTTCTTTTGTACCATGGAATTTATGGCAAGTCAATCAAAATAATCGCTTGAATCCAATGATTAGTCGTAAAATAAAAGACTTTAATGTAACATATGTTGGTTGATAAAATAGAATAAAAGTGGAATTACAACGGATATAAAGCTATAATACTGTTTTATTCTTAATCCAAAAGTCTTGGAACCACTGTTTGCCAGGCCTCCATGAACTGGAGAAAAGTCCTGGCATGAGTCCGTGTCTGCGAGGCTGTTGGATAGGTAGCCAGTATGGCGTTTTGGAGGAACTCGTTGAACTCTCCACGGTCCAGGTCCATGAATCGTTTGGCAGCGCTGATACTGGAAGAAACGGCCTTGAACTCAAGATCATCCTGTGTGAAGTATTCAAGGAAAGTCCCTAGGGATCCTGGCTGGAACCCATATAGGCGGACTTTCTCACGGGTGTATTTAAAACGAAGGATATCCTGCCGGTGCCTTGTCCAATATCCTCCTGTCCTTTGGGGTGGGAGATGGAGAAGCAAAAGGTCCTGGTCAAAGAAAAAAGGAAAACCGCAATACCTTGCATTCAGAACGTAGTCATCGTCCTCTCCACGTGTTCCATATGGGTCAAAAGGAACCTGGAGAAACATTTTCCTGTGTATGGCCATATTACCTCCAAACGCCACCGTGCATTTGGATAGTATCTCGCTGGCTTCAAGTTCTTTTTTTACGTTTTCGTTGAACAGGACATCCTTTGGCCAATTCTCGAACCCATGGGTATCCTGGCCATCATAGTATTTACGTCCCTCGGCGTCTAAAACACAACCGGTTTTTCCCAAAATCTCGTCACCATTGAAACTTCCACCAAGATACTGAAGGGCATTGCCATGATAATTCCTGTCGATGCATTCATCATCGTCAATCATGATGACATTTTCAAATCCATTGATCACCGCATACAACAGTCCCATGTTTCTCACACCACCATAACTATCCATGCCGATGGATGGAAGCAAGGTGTCAGGGAAACCGCAGGTCTGAAGGCGGTCGCGGATTGACTGGATGTCCGATATTGTGACTATCCTGATATCCAATGGACGATTCCTGGCTATTTGCCGGACTTTCTCTTCTATGGCGATATCCGAAGGAGCGGGAAACAGTATGATTGGATCTGGATATGACACCGATTGTAGATTGTCCAAGGTCCGTCCAAGCGTACCTTCTTCCTCAATCGGAGTGGGGTGGTCGAAGATCTTCCAGGAGAGGATATCCCGTGTTGACCAATAAGTCGGTATGAGCATGCAGTCCATCATGTTTCTCCAGATAATATCTTCGACTTGTATAGTTGATAAAAACAACTAACAACAGAATGGCATTCTTTATAGCCCTTGTCAAGGAAATGATGCTTTACCCAGTCTTCCTTGTGTGGATGTTCCAGGATTGAATGGAATATCATCCTCTCAAAGGAGAATCCGTTTTTCCATGGTTTTGTGGACTTATGGGAAGAATAGTGGGAAACTATGATTCAATCGCACTGTTGGACCTTGAAATCAATTTCCATGCATGTTAATCTATCCCGACCTCTTTATCCACCGTGAGTGGATCATATAGTCCATAAGGAGGACCTATGCGAAATTATGAATTTACTGTCATCTTCGACTCCAACGAAGAACAGACAGCCAAAGGCATGGAAGTGATTGCCGCCGAATTTGCCGCTGCTAACGTGGGAATCGTCAAGCAGGACGACATGGGGGTGAAGAATCTTGCCTATCCCATTAAGAAACAGGATAAAGGCCACTATTTCTTCTTTGATTTGAAAGCGGATCCGTTGACAATCAACAAGTTCAACGCTTCTTTCAAACTGATGACCCCTGTTTTGAAATTTTTGTTCGTTAACAACGAAAAATAGCGACTGGAGCGTGTACGTATGGCAAATGACATCAATATGGTTGTGCTGGTTGGACGTCTCACACGTGAGAGTGAGCTGAAATTTCTCAGCAACGGTACTGCGGTTTGTCGATTTTCTCTGGCTGTGAACCGAATGAAGAGGTCTGGTGATCAGCGCGAGGAAGAGGTAAGCTACTTTGATATTACCGTATGGGGAAAGCAAGCGGAAACCTTGAGCCCGTATCTCGGAAAAGGACGCCAGGTGTGTATCAATGGCGAGCTTAGACAGAGCCGATGGGAACAGGACGGACAAAGCCGGAGCAAAGTTGAAGTGGTTGCCAATAACGTGCAGTTGCTTGGCAGTCCCGCAGGCGGGAACAATAGCCAGGCAGGTGGCAATGGTGGGGGAGCACAGGGTTCCGGACAATGGAACAATAGCGCGGCTCCCAAACGGCAACCTGGCCCAGATGTGAAGAATGGAGGGAGTGTCCAACCGCAGCAAGCGGTGGATTTTCCTGGTCCTGAACAGTTCGATGATGACATTCCGTTTTAATCGTTAGGAGAAAATCAACATGCGTGATGATAAAGATACCATGAATAGTGATGGGTACGATTCAAGGAGCGGTGGTTCCAGGGATCGTAGAATGGGGGGCAACAAGAAAGGTCCCTTTAAGAAGAAGGTGTGCAAGTTCTGTTCCCAGAATCTTGTGGCCGATTATAAGAATCCTGAGATGTTGCGCAGGTATATTACTGAGCGCGGCAAGATTCTTCCCAGCAGGATCACAGGCAACTGTGCGAAGCATCAACGTGCTTTGACCACTGAGATCAAGCGGGCGCGTGTTCTGGCATACCTTCCGTTTGACAAGAAATAGATTCGGAAACGGTATGGAACAGCAAGGGAGACTGATGCTGCGGGATGGAGCCATGGCGATCGGGATGTCGATTATCCTGTATATGATCACCGCTTCAGCCACACTTTTCATTATACCTTTGCTATTTGTGGCCCCACGGTTCCAGGATGTGCGAAGGTCATTGATTCCAGTGCTTGTTGTGTTGGTCATGGTTGTTTCTTATAACCTGATTCAAGTGTATGACCAGCTTGGCATTCCGGTTATCCGGGGTTCGTTGGCGGTAGGGATGTATATCCCGATCGCACTGTTGGTTGGTGCGGGGGTCTGGATAGGGCTTCCAAAACAGGGAATGCTGGTACGGTTGATCGTAGCTTCCTTGTTCGCGGCAATCGCAGGTTTTTTATTGGTTCTGTGGTTCAGAGGTGGATCGGAATCGGCATTGGATACCGCCAAGTCGTTTAAAGCGATATTCGAACTGTTGGTTTCCCAGCTTCTCGGTTCTTCATTGGCAATAGGAGTGGAAGTTGAAACCATATACTCCATGACAGTGAGAATTGTGGAGTTATCCTTTCTTCCACTTTTTGTAGGGCAATTCGGGTTGTCGGTCTTGATAAGCGAATTGTTGATACATAAAGGTGATTGGGACTATCAGGAACGGATGACGCATTGGCATCTTCCGGAAAACGCCATCTGGGTACTCCTGATAGCTTGGACCGTGGTGCTGGCCACAAAGTTCGTTGTTGTGCCGATTGTAGCATGTGTGGCGTGGAATATCGCGCTGTTGCTTACTCTGCTCTATATAGTGCAGGGGATTGCGATTTCGGCTTTCTTTATCAGAAAGCGAAATCCAAAAGCCACAGCGACAAGAACCTTTGTCATGCTGTCCCTGTTGGCCATCATGCCAGGATTGAATGTGATTCCGTTGATTGCTCTCCCGTTATTGGGAGTATCCGAAACGTGGATCAGATTTAGATTGAACACATAAGGAGAGATTTTATATGAAGATTATATTGAATCAAGACGTACAGAACCTCGGTGAAGAGGGAGATGTGGTAGAAGTCAAAAATGGCTATGCCCGTAACTTCCTGCTTCCCAATGGTTATGCGGTTCTATTCAACAAAACCAATCAGTCGATTTTCGCCAGCAGAACCGCTGCCATTGAAAAAAGAAAGACTGAGAAACGCCAGGCCGCAGCTTCTCTCAAGGAAAAGCTCGATGCAACAACCATCACTCTGATTGTATCAGCAGGGGATTCCGGAAAGCTGTTCGGGTCTGTAACCAACGTTATGGTTCAGGAAGCTCTTGCGAAACAAGGCCTGGATATTGACCGCAAGCGTATTGAGGTTGCCACCCATGCTATCAAGAATGTTGGAACCTATACAGTGAGAATCCGTCTTTACGAGAATGAGAATGCCCAGGTAAAGGTGGTGGTTCTGAGTGAGATTGAAATGAAGCGCGCGGCTTCGGCCAAAGCTGCCGCCGATAAGGCCGCTGAGAAAGCTGCTGCGAAGGCAGCCAATGCTTCGGCTGGAACTGTACAGAAAGAACCCGTTGTAGAAGAGGCTTGGGGCGCTGAAGGTATCCAGGAAGAAGAGGATGACGACTCCTCAGATAAATAAGCCTGGAAAAGGTAGACAATGGCATCGAATACAACCATAGGGAGGGTCCCCCCCCATAATGATGACGCTGAACGCGCGGTGCTGGGAGCGATTCTTCTCAGCGCCAACGCGTTTTCTGAAGTTATTGAAATCCTGAGGAAGGATGATTTCTACAAAAGCGGACATCAGGTGATTTTCAATGCCATACTTGATTTCCATCAGGAAAACAGTTCTCAGACTGTCGATTTGATTACATTGACCGACTATCTCCGTTCACACGATCTTCTGGATCGGTGCGGAGGTATGTCGTATATAGTCTCACTTACCTCAGATGTCCCCACCACAACCAATGCCGCTTTTTATGCCCGGATCGTGCGTACCATGAGCTTACGCAGGAATCTACTGGATTTAAGCGGCGAGATGCGCGATAGAGTATTCGATGAATCCCAGGATGTTGCCTCGGTTGTTGATGAAACGGAACAGAAGATCTCCGAGCTGCAAGCCTCAAGTGGTTCTTTTATTGAAACCTATCAGGAAAGCTCGGTCCTTGTCCGCAAGACCGTGGATAGGTTGCTCGACAGGGCGAAAAATGGCAATAAGGATGGTATCAAATCAGGATTCGCCCAGTTGGACGATATGACTGGTGGATTCCAACCCTCTGAATTCATAGTGATCGGGGCCAGGCCTTCCGTGGGAAAGACCGCTTTCGCTATTTCGATGGCCATAGATATCGCCATACACCGCAAGGTTCCAACAGGTTTTTTCTCTGCTGAGATGACCAGTATGGCCATTATGGAACGCATCCTGTCGGCCGAAGCCAAGGTGGACTCAAAACGCATCCGTTCCGCCGTTCTACGTAGTCAGGATACCATGAGTATCGTGGATGCCGCCAGTAGGATATACGAAGGTAAATTGTACATTCAGGATACACCGAACATAAAGCTGTTGGATCTCAGGTCCCAGGCACGGAGAATGAAACGGGAACACGATATAAAGATCATGTTTATCGATTATATCGGGCTTATTAACCCAGAAGCCAATCCAAATGTTCCAAGACACGAACAGGTAGCGGAGATTTCGCGTTCATTGAAATCGCTTTCACGCGAATTGCAGATACCAATCATAGCTTTGTCACAGGTCTCGCGCGATGCCGAGGGTAAGGAACCCAACCTGGCCAATCTAAGGGATTCTGGATCTGTTGAGCAGGACGCGGATGTAGTTATCCTATTGCACCGTGACCGACTCGCCGATATGAGTGGAAATAGCAGCGAAGGTGGTCGGAAAGAAGAAGTTTCTCCAGTCATGGTGAATGGGTTCCCGGTACAGGAAACAAAAGTCATTCTGGCAAAGCAGCGTAACGGTGAGACAGGGATCATAACCATGGGATTCCAGAATCAATTGGTGCGCTTTGTTGAAATCGAACGTTCCAACAGCAGCATGTGATCAGAAAAAATAACGGAAATCGCCGATTACCGCCAATATCATAAGAACAATGATCACATATACTCCGATAGTCTGTATACGGAGATAGGTCTTGGGCGACAGGAGTCTTCCCCGGATCAGTTCCAGGGTGCTGAGGAGCACAAGACCACCATCCAAGGCCGGTATTGGAAGCAGATTTGCCACTGCCAGCGATACACTGACCATTCCCAGAAGATAGAAAACCATGCGTATGCCGTTGAGGATTCCGGTCTGTAGGCTGGAATTGGTCATATCGCCAATCAGATAGGAAAGCCTCAATGGACCTGAAAGCACTTCTTCAGGTCGAAGCATTCCGGTGAATAGGCTGGGAATCAAGGCAAAAGTAGACCCGATGGTGGCAAAAACCTGCTTGCCCGATTCTTTGAGAGCTGCTGGAAAAGTCTTCCCCTCGTGATAGGAAACCGATCTCTGTAATGTGAACTGCAGCTGAGCTGTCCCATCCATGTTTTTATATGGTGAAAAAGTGATGGTTCTACGTTCTCCAGCGGCCCTGATAAGCTCAAGTTCAATTTCAAGAGGATTGTTTTCTATTCCAAGTGAAATATCCAGGGAATTATTGACTGGAAGGCCTTGTATGGAGACAATCCGGTCACCGGCGGATAGTCCGGCAATGGTTTCCGGAGCCAAAGGCTCTACCGTGGCGACTATGGGATCCACATAGGAAGTCAGGCCGAAAAGTATCCTTCCTGTGGTTTCTTCTTTGACAGGTGTGGCTTGAAACTCAAGTTCTTGTTGATTTCGGCTTACTTTGAATACAGCCGCTGTCTTTGGGGAACGTGAAGCCAGCACTTCCTGCATGGTTTGGAAATCAGGAGTCTTGATCCCATCCACGGAAAGGATAGTATCACCCGTTAGCAAGCCACCCGCTTTTGCTGGAACAATGTCATCACTGGATAGGGAAAAAAGGGTGGGGTAGTCGCTGGTCACCACGACTCGGTTTGGATCGCTGGGAGCCATATATCCTAAAAGAAAAAAAGGTACAAACACTATCAAGGCAAACAGGATATTGGCGATAGGGCCGGCAATGTAGGTGCATATGCGTTTGAAAGGATGGGCGGCGAATATGGATCCTTCTTCAATGAATGAAAAGGAATCAAGATGATTGTCGATGGCTCTTTTCAAATCACCGCTTCCTTTCAAGCGGCAGTATCCTCCCATAGGAAGCATATTCAGCCTGAATTCAGTTTCACCTCTTCTCCATCTTACCAAGGTTTTTCCCCAGCCAAAGGCAAAAACCTCGACGGTGATTGATACTGCTTTGGCAACCAGGAAATGCCCAAGTTCATGGATACTGACCATGATGCCGATTCCTATGAATCCTATGATAAAAGAGACCATCATATTCATCGTGACACTCCCGCTACAAATTGCGATGCCTGGTTTTTCGATCGCTCATCCGACATCATGATTTCAGCCACGGAATGGCAGGTGTCACTCCAATCGGATTCCAGGGTATTCTCCACAACACGGTGTATATCGGTGAAAGATATTCTACCATCAAGAAACGCCTGTACAGCGGTTTCATTGGCACCATTGAATGCTATGGGGTAGGCGCCACCTATGTTGGCGCAATCAACCGCGTGTTTCAAAAGAGGGAAACGCTGGAAGTCTGGTTTTGAAAAGGTAAGGTTTAGATGTGTGAAATCCAAAGGAACGACAATGGAAGAAAGCGGAATATGTGCCCCCGCAAGTGCTGACATGATAGGCAAAGCCATGTCCGGGGGTGACATTTGGGCGTAGACTGCTCCATTTGCCATCCGTATCATGGAATGGATTATGCTTTGTGGATGGATGACAATCTCAATAGCATCAGTCTTGAATCCAAAAAGATAGGAAGCTTCGATGACTTCCAGACCCTTGTTCGCCAGAGTGGCAGAATCCACTGAAATTTTCGGACCCATTTTCCATGTGGGATGGGCAGTGGCCATACCGATGGTGATCGAAGAGAATTGACTATAGGGAAGATCCCTGAAAGGTCCACCGGAAGCGGTCAATATCAAACCCGAGACTGCATCTCCACCATAGGAGGCGAGCAGATGGTAGATTGCAGAATGTTCGGAATCAACTGGAAAAATCGAGACATGGTTTCTAGCAGCAGTCTCAAAGAGGAAATCACCTGCCATGACAATGCTTTCTTTATTGGCGAGGGCCACATCCTTGCCCGATTCCAGGGAAGCGATAGTGGGGAGCAATCCTGCTGATCCAACGATTCCATTCAGCACGACATCGGCTTGAGTATCACGGATCATGTCCAACAGACCCTGTGAACCAAGATAAAGCTCAGCATTGGGGAATTGGTCTTCAATTTGGCTTTTTGAGATGGGAACTTGTGTAATGCATATCTTGCGCACATTCCAGGATTGTGAGATGGTTTTCAGACTATCGATATGCGTATGGGCAGAGATAGCGACAATTTCAAAACTATCACGCAAAGCCTCCATGCTGCGTAAAGCCGTACTGCCTATGCTGCCGGTGGCTCCAAGGATGATGACCCGTCGGATTGGGTGGGAAGTCAATTATCCCTCCTTCTACTTATCGCACACCGATGGAAAGAAGTGTGAATATCAGGAAAAATGGTGCGCTGGCGATCAAGGAATCGATGGAATCCATAAGACCGCCCCGTCCCATGATAATATGCCCGGAATCCTTGACACCGGCTCCCCGTTTGAATGATGACTCAATCAGATCCCCGGTATCGCTGGAAAAAGCGATGATCAAACCAAGCAATGCAGCTTGCCATCCCGTGAAAATCGACTGCATTGAGGGTACAAGCCGGACGTAGACGATGCTTAAGGCGATGGTGCCGATGGTGCCACCGATAAAACCGGCTAGGCTTTTGTTAGGACTGACAGCAAAGATATTCCGATTGCTTTTCCCAAAAAGCATACCAAAAACATAAGCGCATGTATCATTGCCAAACACCAAAAGAAAAAGCATGAGAATGAGATAGGTACTATTCTGAAGTGCCAGCAGTCTCACGATATAGATCATTAGGAAACCGGGATAGAAAATCAAAATAGCTGAGTGCGATAATCTATGTAAAGTGTGTTTGAAATTATCCTGTCCTCCTTTGATGATCTCAAAGGAAAAAGCGATAACCATTAAAAGGCAAAGCACACTGTCTGAAATAGGGAAAGTTGGAAAAAACTCGATATGGAGGTACTCAGCCATAGGAAGAAATGCCGCTGTCCAAAAAGGCATCAATGGCTTTTCATCGGGGCTGAACATGATATTTTTGATTTCATAGGTACCGATCGCCGCGCTTGCCATAACCAGGAGGGAAAATGCCAGATGATGCCTGAAAGGTAGAAAATAGATAAGAGAGAATAACGCCGGTATCGCAGTAAAAGTGAGTACCAGCCTCTTGGCAAGGCTTGTCATGTGGGAATCCCTCCGTAACGACGCACCCGGGTTGCGAAATCCTCACATGCGGTTTGTAGATCTTTCGCACCCCAGTCAGGCCAGAGTGTATCATAAAAGGCTAGTTCGGCATAGGCGGATTGCCAGAGAAGAAAATTACTCAGTCGTTTTTCATTGGCTGAACGGATAATGAGATCCGGGGGTGGAACTGAAGGCAAATCAAGGTTATCACAGATATCCTTGGACGTGATCGGTGTGTGGTCTGAACGGTTTTCCAACCATTTATTGACTGAACGGACTATCTCATCCTGACCGCCATAGTTCACTGCGATGATAGCGGTGGTTCCTCCATGGTTCCTGGTGGATTCTTCAGTCGCAAGCAAGGCCTCCCTTGCTGCTTGGGGAAGAACCGCGATATTGCCCCTTACCAGTATGCGTAAATCGTTTTGTCTATAATAATCGTATTCGTTTAAAAGCTTGGTGGCAATCAGACCCATAAGATAGGAGACTTCCTGTTCAGGCCGTTTCCAATTCTCAGTTGAGAAAGCATAATATGTGATATACGGAATGCCTAATCGGACAGCTTCCGATGTGACCCGTTTTGCTGCTTTAAGACCTTCATAATGACCTGCCGTTCTAGGCAACGACCGCTTGGTTGCCCAACGGCCGTTCCCATCCATTATGATACCGATATGCTTTGGATAACCAGCATGGGCCGATTGTTTTTCAGAACCGGTATCAGCTGCCATTAGATATCCATGATCTCTTTCTCCTTCTCGGTGGCCAGATTGTTGATCTGGGCGATATAGGAGTCGGTCATTTTCTGGGTTCTGGTTTCAGCTTCTTTCTGCTGGTCCTCGGAAAGATCCCCAGATTTCTGCATTTTCTTGATCTCTTCAATAGCTTCGCGCCGTATATTGCGAATGGCCACACGGCTTTGCTCAGCGGTATTCCTGGCGCTTTTGGCTAATTCTTTTCTACGCTGTTCGGTAAGGGGAGGGAAATTGATACGCAACAGTTTACCATCATTGTTGGGGTTCAATGACAGTTCGGATTTGAGAATCGCTTTCTCAATAGGAGAAAGCAAGGTTTTATCCCAGGGTTGGATGACTACCAGCCTGGCTTCAGGAATGGAGATACTCGCAAGCTGGGCCAGCGGTGTCTCCTGTCCATAGTAATCGACTTTGATCTTATCAAACAAAGCGGCGCTGGCGCGGCCGGTTCTCAGGGCAGAGTATTCGCCAGCGAGAGCGGCAACACTCTTTTTCATCTTCATATCACAATTGTCTAAAACAGTCTGCATATAGGTAACCTCCATAAGCAAACCGCCCACCAACATGTGGGCGGTTCCGACAAATCGTTAGTTTTCCACACCAACACGGTAGTAGGTGTAGGAGGAAACAGAAAGATTGGCACCAACACTTTTGGAAACGCTGGCCATGACTTTCTCAACGGACTGTGTGTCGTCTTTGACAAAAGGCTGCTGAAGGAAACATACTTCGCTATAATGTTTGTTGAGTTTTCCCTGTACAATTCCAGCCACGACTTTCTCGGGTTTTCCAAGAGCTAGGGTCTGGACAGTGAAAATCTCGGTCTGCTCTTTCACATAATCAGCATCAACCATCTGGCTGCTGAGGTACAGGGGATTGAATGCGGCAATGTGCAGGGCACAATCAAAAGCGAAATTCTTAACCTCATCGGTCTTGAGAGCTTCCGGTTTATCGGATTTCAGAAAAACCAAAACCGCAAGACCTCCTTCTCCATGGATGTACTGCGCAACCAGAGTGTCCTTGGCGATTTCCGAAAGCTGGAAACGTTTGAGAGACATGTTCTCTTTGATTGTGCTGATCAGAGCCTGTACCTTGGCGTCCATTTCTGGGACAACCGTGGTATAGCCATGGGAGATGATATCATGGCAGAGTTCCTGTCCAAGTTTGATAAAATCATCATTGCGGGCAACAAAATCGGTTTCACAAGCCAGTTCAAGTATGACAGCTTTGCCATTCTCCACCAGCGTGAAGGCTCTTCCACAATTGGTAGCGCGGCCACTCCGTTTGGCAACAGCCGCAAGACCCATCTCCTTCAGAAGCTTTTCCGCCTTGGCGGAATCACCCTCGGACTTTACCAGGGCTTTCTTACAATCCATCATTCCGGCGCCAGTGGCGTCACGGAGTTTTTTAACGATATCAGCGGTAATTTCCATGTAAAACTCCTTGATCAGTCCTTGTACAGGATTTCCTCATCGACCTCGATTCCACCTGCGGTGACCTTCACAGCCTTCACGCTGGGGACTTCCTCCTCAACTTTTTTCTCAGGTTCGGCAGCGACTTCAAAAGCGGTATAATCGGGGGCATCCTCATCGGTAGCGAACACAACATCCTTATCTGGATTGTCAGCCACTTTGGATTCAGCCGATGTTTCCTCATCGGAGGGAAGAGTCTCGATGATTTCTATGCCCACTTCCTTATCAGCATCGAGTACCGCGTTGGCGATAATCTCAACAAACAAGGATATGGCACGGATAGCATCATCGTTTCCCGGAATAGGAAAGTCGATATTGGTAGGATCACAGTTGGTGTCAACCACAGCGATAACAGGAATACCAAGACGTTTTGCTTCGGAGACAGCGATAGCTTCTTTTTTAGTATCAATGATGAAAATAGCTCCGGGGAGTTCCTTCATCTCTTTGATACCGCCAAGGTTTTTCTCAAGCTTGGCTTTCTCTTTGGCATGCTGGGCGACTTCTTTCTTGGTATAGCTGGCATAGGTGCCATCTACTTCTTCTTTCTCAAGTTTCTTGAGGCGGTTGATTGATTTTTTGATAGTACTGAAATTGGTGAGCATTCCACCGAGCCAGCGGTTGTTCACAAAAGGCATACCGCAACGCTTGGCTTCCATCTCGATTGTCTGTTGCGCCTGTTTTTTGGTTCCGATGAAAAGCACGGATTTTCCCTCTTTCACCTGGGCGCGGACAGCATCGTAGGCTTCTACAATACAAGTACTGGTTTTCTGTAAATCGATGATATGGATCCCGTTTCTTTCAGAAAAAATAAAACGAGCCATTTTTGGATTCCATCTTTTGGTCTGATGACCAAAATGCACACCTGATTCAAGCAGGCTTTTCATGGTTACTACGGACACAATTCCTCCTGCAGACTGCAAAACAATACAGCACATGGTTATGTGCTCCTTTTTTCGCAGTCCCCTTCGCTATTTCTCACCCAAGGGTGGATATTCTGGTATCAACAATCTGACACCAGTGCTCCCACTATGCCAGAAATCCTATCTATTGGCAAGCCCACCACAGTGCAATAATCACCATCAATATGATCGATCAGCTGTTTTCCCAGATTCTGGATGCGGTAGGATCCTGCTGCGCCTTTCCATTCTCCACTATCAAGATAGTCTTCAATGAAGGTGATTGTGAGCTCATTGAAAACAACCTTGGCGTGGTCACAGCCATGGACAATCATCGAAGTCCCTTTTCCCTGGTCGGGGAAGAAAATCGCGTATCCACTGTGCACGACATGGGTCTGGCCTGAGAAACCGGCAAGCTGTTGTCTGGCTTCATCCCTGGTGGAGGCTTTTCCAATCAAAGAACCATTGAAGTGAATCAGGGTATCGGCCGCAATCACTGGGAGGGGTGACTCTCCATGCAAGGCCAGATAGGCTTCGAGTTTCCTGATTGCCAGGCTTTCCACTACCTGGTCGGGATCCTTTCCATCATGGCTTTCATCGCAATCGGTAGGTATCGGGGTCACTATGCAACCCCGCTCTTCTAAAAGCGCTTTGCGGGCAGGTGATTGAGAGGCAAGCACCACCCGGGGAAGAATTTTTCCCAAATTGGATTCGATAGGAGGAATCTCAAATACCAAGGGAAGCCTCCATACTGTCGATTTCACCATTCAGTTCAAGCCACTGATCGGATAGCGCATCATGTTGTTCCTGCAACATGTCGCGTTCCTTAACCAAGCGTGTGATACGTACACTATCGCTATAGTTCTCAGGCAAAGACATATCCACAAGCTTCCCGGCGATGGTCTTCTCCAGTTCCTCAATTCTGGCCAGAATCCCATCGGCTTCAGTATGCAGATTCCGCAACCGGTTTTTCAAACGGTTGTTCTCTTTACGCTGTTCAGAAGAGTTGCCTTGATTCTGGATCTGCCGTTCTCTGATTTCTTTATTGGGAACCGGTGTTCCATCGGAAGCACTTTTACCTGTATCGCCCCTTATGCGCTCCACCTGCTCCTTCTGTTCCAATTTCCACGAGAAGTAATCATAATCACCTTCAAACAGTTCTGGTTCACCGGTGCTTAGATATAGAATCCGGTTGGCGATATGCTCGATGAAATAACTGTCATGGGAGACAAATACTATAGTACCCTCATACCTGTGCAACGCTTCCAATAGCATTTCCTTGGCATTGATATCCAGATGGTTGGTAGGTTCGTCCAGTATCAGAAGGTTCGCGGGATGAAGCAGTATTTTCAGTAAAGCCAGACGGCTGCGTTCCCCACCACTGAGGACCGAGATATTCTTCATCACATCTTCATCGGAGAAAAGGAATGATCCCAGAAGATTCCTAAGTCTGGGTAGATCGGCTGTACTGGCCACCGAAGCGACTTCATCATAGACGGTATTGTCGGCCTTCAAAGTGGATTCCGTGTCTTGCGCGAAATAACCCATACACACCCCAGATCCCCATGAGATTTTTCCAGTATAGTCGGTATCGGCCAGAGCAAGCATTCTAAGCAGGGTGGATTTTCCCGCACCATTGCGGCCGGTAACCGCCAGACGGTCTCCCTTGCGCACCAGCAGATCCAATCCATGGAAAATCTGGAGATCCCCATAGGATTTCACCAGATTCTCCACTGAAACCACATCATTGCCGCTATGGGGAGGTTTGGGAAAACTGAAAGAAAGTTTTTTAAGATGCGAGGGTACTTGGAGCACCTCGATCTTCTCCAATTGCTTTACACGGCTTTGTACTTGTTTGGCTTTGGTGGCCTTGTAACGGAAACGTTCGATGAACAGCTCTGTACGCTCGATCTGCAACTGCTGTAAACGGAAGGCTTCTTCCATTTGCTGGATTTCAGCCGCTCTTTGCGCAAGATACTGGGTATAGTTGCCACTATAGCGGGTAAGATTTCCATTGAAAATCTCAAAAACCTCACTTACTGTCTCGTCAAGGAAGTGTTGGTCATGCGAGACAATCATCACTCCTCCGTTGAACTGTTTTAGATAGTTTTTCAACCAGATGCGGGCTTCAATATCCAGATAGTTGGTGGGTTCATCAAGCAGCATGATATCGGGGTCTTCCACCAATACTTTGGCAAGAGCGATGCGCATCTGCCAGCCCCCTGAGAATTCATCACAGGGACGGTCGAAATCGTTTTTTGTGAATCCCAGCCCAATAAGAATCTGCTCAATCACGGCTTCACGCTGATAATAGGTGCTTCCGAACAGGTATTCCTGCAGTTGATGGAGTTGTATAAGGAGATATTGGGTATTGGTTGAGGCTTGTGAAGCCGCCAACTGTTCCTCCAACTGGTGCTCTTGCTCCAGAATCGACGCAAACCGTCCGTAGCCAGTCTCTGCTTGCGCATACACCGACCGTTTTCCATATACGATATCCGACTGGGGTAGATAGGATATCCGCAAACCCTTGGTGGAGGTTGTCGTACCGCTATCCGCAGCCAAATGGCCACTTATGATTTTCAAGAGGGTTGATTTTCCTGAGCCGTTTCCTCCGGCGAGGGCCGCCCTGCTGTTTTCGCTTAGTGTGAAGGAAACCTGTTTGAGCAGATCCCGATCGCCATAAGCCAGATTGATGTCTTGTATTTGCAGGGTTCCCATGTGTTCCTCTTAGCTCAGGTGTTGCAGATTCATGCCGATGCGAGTATGATGGATGTTATCACAACGGCGCGTTAGGATGCAAGGAGTCCTTCTTGCCGCCAGCGTGAGCTTTAGCAGGTCGTGGGAGGGTTCTCGATGATTTGTTTGGTGTTGACAGGAAAAACCATTGAGGAGAACCTTGAGCAGTATCTGCGTAATCGTCAATACATCTCTTTGGTTGAACTCCGCCTGGATTTACTGGATGCCGATTCCCAGCAACGGGCTTTTTCTTTTCCCGATCTGGTAGAGGTCCCAGTGATTCTTACCTGCCGGAGGAAATCAGACGGGGGGGCTTGCGATATTTCAGAACGTCAGCGCATGACCCTTATGGAGCAAGTGGTTAAAGGTGGGTTTGCCTATGTAGACCTTGAGGACGATGTGAAGAAAACCACCTTCGAGCACAATCTGGTAGAGCGTGGTGTCAGAATCATCCGTTCATTCCATGATTTCAATGGAGTTCCCGCTGATATATACCTGAAAATCTCAAAAATAGCCGCAAAACATGAGATCCCAAAAATCGCTGTGGCCATCAACTCAATGTTGGATTTACTTACATTGTTCCGTATGGAACAGGAATTGGCCTCTATTCCGGAAAAAATCATCGTAGGCATGGGGGATATGGGAGTACCTTCCCGTATCCTGTACAAACGGATCGGTTCCCTGATCACCTATTGTTCAGAGAACTCCATAGCGCCGGGTCAAATCACCCCCAAAACCATGAAAGAGCTGTATCGTGCCGATACTATCGATGCCAATACACACATCTATGGAGTTATTGGCAATCCAGTCCTGCATTCCGCTTCTCCCCAGATTCAGAATCCTGGATTCCAGGCCATTCATTTCAACGCAGTCTATGTGCCATTTCAGGTGGATTCAGTGCGGTCATTTTTCATATTAGCCGAAACTTTGAAAATCTCTGGATTCTCAGTGACGGTTCCCCATAAGCAAAGCGTACTGCCCTACCTTGGGAAAACCACACGTGAGGTCCGTCAGATCGGGAGCTGCAATACGGTAGTCCGTGCGAAAAATCTCTGGATGGGAACAAACACCGATTATTATGGGTTCATTGAACCTTTAATCCATGAAATCGATACGAGGATCATCCAGACAGCTTTGGTGGTGGGTGCCGGTGGTGCTTCACGTGCGGTTGTCTGGGCTTTGCGTAACCATGGCTGCAAGGTGACCATCATCAATCGCGATATTGAGAGGGCGCGGAAACTTGCACTGGAGACCATGTCTTCTTTTGATGCGCTTGATCACGCCAACCGGTATGAGGGAGTTGATCTGGTAGTGCAGACGACCTCGGTCGGTATGGTTCCCGATTCCGAAGGCGATCCTATTCCTGATTTCCATTTTTCGGGAAAAGAGATTGCCTACGACCTGGTATATAAGCCGCATCTCACCAGATTCCTCTCAAGAGCTCAAGCTGCCGGCTGCCGGTTGCAGTTCGGTATCGATATGCTTGTCCGCCAGGGAAAACTTCAGTTTGAATCGTTCACGGGATATCATTATCCAAAACGTCAGGATCCGCCGATAGTGGATTGATCTAGAAGAAAATCGAGCGCTTCAGCTTTTTCACTAGGAAAATCTTATCGATTGAAATTACTTTTTCCTCACGCTCAGGAAGGATTGTCACCCGCAGGCTGAAATCACGGTTTGTGCCAATAAGCTCATTTGCTTCAGCCAGAAGGATCTTGGTATCTCCCGAATCCTCCACAACATGCAGTTCGAGCATATCGTGTAAAGAGGCGACCGCGGCTTTGCATAGATTCAGTTTTCCCTGGAAATCAAAACCGCTCGCAGTCATCGTGGTGGATCTGCCTTGGGGCTTGAACACCTGTGACGGGGAAAGGATAAGCTTTCTGGAAAGCTTGGCAAGCAATTCCTCTTCCTCATTATGTCCTGTATGCAGATTCTTGATATGTGTCCGCAGTTCATCGATGAAAACCGGTTCCGGACTTCCGATGGAGGGGTTGGATGGCCGTAAAGTTTTCAGAAGGTTGATGGATTCAAACAATCTAGCGTTGGGAACCGGATCGAGATTCAGTTTCTGGGGGTCCTCGTTTACCATGAGGTTTTCTTCCGCGATACTGTGGGGAAGCATTTCTGCGCCGGCCTCTGAAAGCAGCGCACGCCATTGTATTTCCGATTTTCGGGAAAAGAGAAAGATACCAGGGGCAATGGTGGCGATACAGTGTGAGCGGAGGTTGGGAAGGCCTTCGATGAGGCGCGAAATACGATCATCCGCCAGGATTGTGATTCCATCATAGATCCTGATGGAAGTGAATTCCTCATTCCACTGCTGCAACAAGGCGGTAAGGCCTTTCTGGATAGGGTGGGCGGTGGCATCCTGAAGATACCGCACAATCTTTTCCAATGTGCATCCATGATCCAATGCATGGCGAAAACTCTGTTTGTTGATCTCATAGGAGCATACCGTATCCACTTTGCGGACCACAGCAATCAGATGGATGATATCGGTACCATCGGGAGCCGCAGGATCCGTTGTATACGATAGTGAGAAATCACTGTCAATAGTTACTGCGGCCGAGGAGTTTTTACCAGCTTGCTCCTGCCCGGAATTTTCCTTCAACAGAGACAACCGGATGATGTAACTCTGTTTTCCCGCAGTGTCAGTATGGATCGAAAGCAATCCCACATACTCGAGGAAGATAATCATTTCCTTGTATTTCTGGATTCTCAAGGAGCTTCGGGCAGCACTGATGAAACAGATACGATGGAGATTCTCCTCGCTTATCACCAGTCGGTTTTCCGCCAATCTGGCGAACAGAAGGTAGAAAGCCACAATACTGCCTCTCATGTCTTCGGTGTGGAAAAAAAGCTGCTGTTCAATGGATCCTTCGGTTAACAATAATAAGAACAATTTCCATGGTGAAAGTTTAAGAAGTTCCTGACAAGCATGCTGATGGAGGATGGTTTCCCTGGCGGTCTCGCTGATGATTCCCAAACGGAGGAAAATCCGATTGATCAAGGGAAGCAAGACCATAAGCACCGTATTGTTCCAGGCACTGAACATACTGGACTCAGCCATGCTTCTCAACGTTTTCATCCCTTTTTCTCCAGGTGGGATTTTCCCTTGCACGTGAAGGCAGATGACTGCCCGAACCAGGTTTCTGTCGATGGGAAAGCTGAAAGTCGGTTCGAAAGGAACCTGGACTGAATGCTCAAAAACCGAATCCAGGGAAATGGTTTCCTTGAAAAGCCGCTCGGAGATCAGAGGATTTATGCATAGTGAATCTTTGGGCATGCTGGAATCGATGGCTGGCAATAGCAATAGACGTTCTTCAAGATTGACCACACTCTGCTGTACGCTAAGATAGTCGCATTCTCCAATGAATAGTGCGCATAGTTCATCCTGCGTGGGATTTCTCAACAACCAGGTAGCTGAAAGCAGCATCGCGTCCCAGGGAGAGATACATGCAATGATCCTATCGATGAAAGCCTCATTCGAGAATACCGTGGTGAGTTGATGGGTGAGTTGGGGCTTGTGGAAGGGAGTGGTTATTGAACCAAGATAATTTCTTACTATATTGAGATATACTTCATCATTTAACGATCCAAGGGATTTTTCCCACAGCGCCTCTGCTGCGACACTGTTCATTCCCAGACCTCCACACGGTAGGAGTAGCCTTGTTCCGCCAGGAATTTCTGCCGGTTTGCAGAGAATTCCTCTTCAGAGGAATAACGGGTGACCAACGAATAGAAATGGGAACTCTGTTTCTTGGGACGGAGAATACGGCCAAGTCTTTGGGCTTCTTCCTGACGGGATCCGAAGGTCCCGGAAATCTGGATGGCAACCGAGGCATCGGGGAGGTCGATGGCGAAATTGGCCACTTTTGAAACCACAAGGATACGCTCTTTTCCTGCCCTGAACGCAGCGTATAGTTCATCCCGGCGCACATTGCTGGTGGTACCGGTGATCAAGGGGACTCCCAGGTCCTTCGCGACAATATCCAACTGGTCGAGATATTGCCCGATCACCAGTATGAAATCACTATGATGGTTTTCAATCAACTGTCTTACAATGGGCAGCTTGTCGGGGTTTTCAGCAGCTATGCGGTATTTCTCACGTTTGTTGCCCAACGCATAGGGAATCTCAAGATCAAGGGGGAGGGGAACGCGGATCTCAGTGCATTCGGCTTCAGCAATCCACCCTTGGTTCTCCAATTCACTCCAAGGTACATCGTAGCGTTTAGGGCCAACCAGAGAGAATACCTCATCCTCGCGATGGTCTTCCCGTATCAGTGTAGCAGTAAGTCCCACCCGGTGGACCGCTTGCAATTCCGCGGTTACTTTGAAGACCGGAGCGGGAAGCATGTGCACTTCGTCATAGATGATCAATCCCCAGCGGCCATCCTTCAGAACCTTCATATGGAGGAAATCGTCTTCCTTCTCTCTTCTCCAGGTGAGTACCTGATAGGTACAGACAGTAATCGGCTTGATCTCTTTTCTCGCTCCTGAATACTCCCCGATCAGATCTCCGGGGAGATCCAACCGATCCTTCAGTTCATTGATCCATTGATGCACCGCGGCGACATTGGTGGTGAGAATCAGGGTACGGGTGGAAAGGCGGGTCATAATCTCCATACCCACAATGGTTTTCCCCGATCCACAGGGAAGCACGATGGTTCCGTAACCGGTTCCCGGACCACCATCGCCAAGTACCGAGTTGGCGGCAAATGCCTGATAATCCCTGAGAACAAACGGTACACCACGCGAAGAAACCGTACGGAAAGAGCATGGAACCGGTTCACCCGGCTGCAAAGGAATACGGTCATCCACAGGAAAGCCCAGTTTGATCAATTGGAGTTTAAGTTCTCCGCGATTGTATTGTTGGATCAGATAGCCATCCACAGTGGGAACGAGCATGGCGCTGATATTCTTGCGTGCCATGATCTCTTTGGCGAAACGCTCTTTTTGAATGGTGAGCAGAAAATGCTCACTATCGTTGTCAATGGGCAATAAGACAATCGAGCCAAATCGTCCGGTCATTTCTTTGATAAAGAACACAACGCTATCGGGCAGGGCGAAACGTGACCAGCGGTTCAGCCTATCAAGTACTTCTCCAGCTGGAATACCTGCAGAAGCGGCATTCCACAGTGAAATGGCTGATATCGCGAAGGTATGGACATGTTCTGGCGATTTCACCAGCTCAGCAAAGGCTATGAGGTCGTTTCTGGCGGCCTCGACAGAGGAGGAATGCACATCGAGCAGAATAGTGAGATCGCTTTGCACAATAAGAGGCTTATCTTCCATATCTTTCATACCAGAGGGAGAGAAGGGTGATAGCGGTCATTGCCTCGATAACCGGAACAATCCTTACACATATGCAACTGTCATGCCTTCCTTCAATCGATATGGTCCTTTCCTGCCCCTTGATATCCAGGGTTTTCTGCGGTAAGGAGATCGAGGCCGTGGGTTTTACCGCAGTACGGAATATTATCGGCTGGCCATTGGTGATGCCTCCATTGATGCCACCCGCATGGTTTGAGAGAAAGCCAGTGCTATCCAGCTGGTCATTGCTCTGCGATCCACGCAAGGAGGCTGAAGCGAATCCATCGCCGAATTCTATGCCGCGGGTGGCCCCGATAGACAGGATGGCATGGGCCAGCAACGCATTGGTCTTGTTGAATACCGGTTCACCCAGACCTATAGGCAATCCGTTCACCATGCATTCCACGATTCCGCCCACACTGTCACCCATACCGCGGGCTTTTTCTATCTCCTGTTCCATCAGGATGGCAGCTTGGGAATCCGGTGCGCTCACCAGATTCTTCCCGACAAGCGAAAGATCCCGCTGAAGGGCCTTGATACCGCCAATCTGGATACAATAGGCGATGATGGTGATTCCCTTACTGGCCAGTATCTGGGCAGCGATAGCGCCAGCGGCCACACGCGCCGCGGTTTCCCTTCCGCTGGAACGGCCTCCGCCCCGCCAATCCCGGATCCCGAATTTCTGCTGCCAGGTGAAGTCCGCATGGCCAGGCCGGTATACATGCGAGATATCGTCATAGTCCTGTGAACGCTGGTTGGTATTGCGGATAGTCATCGCCAATGGTGCTCCAGTGGTCTTTCCTTCAAAAACGCCGGAAAGAACGGAGATTCCATCGGTTTCCTGCCGGGTGGTTCCTAAAGGATTCCCACCGGGACGGCGACGCTCCATCTGGAAAGACAAGGCTTCCATGTCGATGGTAAAGCCACTTTCCAATCCATCGAGAACCACACCGATCGCCTCACCATGGGATTCTCCAAATGTACTTATCGTCAATGCTGTTCCGAATACATTACCGCCCATTGTTTTCCTCAATCCATATGCTTTTTTAATTTTTCCACGATTAGCGTCGAATTTTCCACGATGGTGTTCGAACCGTACAATTGTATCACAATATCAGCTATGTTGCCATATCGGCCATCCCTGTCGATAAACAACCGGTGGAAGGATTCCTTGGGTTCCATGGGATCGAGGAACGGAGGAATGCCATCTTTCAGAATCCGGCTGTAAAGCACATCCTCACGGCATTTCAAGTATACGATTTTTCCCGATGCGCACATCAGATGTATAGCTTCCGGATTATCGCAGATCCCACCACCGGTAGCCATGAACACGGTGCATTCCCCAGGAAGAGTCTCCGGTTTTTCCAATCCCTTCAGGAATTTTTCCAAGGCTTGTGCTTCAAGCCGCATGAAAGCTTCTTTGCCTTTTTCACGATAGAATTCCCTTACAGTGGGATATTCCCCTGGCAACTGTTTTAACACCAGCGCATCGAGATCGAAAAACGCAACCAGATGGTCCATGCTAAAAATCGCGCTTACACTACGCCCCAGCTCTGTTTTTCCGGAATGCTTGATTCCTGTGAAATATACGATATGCATTATTCATCAAACAACGCAACCCAATCGAGTGGGTAGAACGACCCTTTGGGGTTGCGGATTTCTCTAAGAGCCAGTCGGGTGCGGCTACGGATCCTGCGTTTCATCATCTTGGTTTCCACGCGCTCAATATAGCGGGCTTCATGGAGATTCTTCCTGGTATAGCTAAGATGCCTGTTTACCGGCATCACATATTTCAGGGTCAAATGGAAGATCATGACCATCAGATACCAGAGAATGACAATAATCAGGGGAATCACCTCGGCTATACTGCGGTCCGGGCTGATACGCACAAGGTCCCCACCATTGGACAAACCCGTTGCCACCCGCATCAGCGGCTCAATGCTTATATACAGGAACAACCCCGATATGCTGAAAGGCAGTACCCAGAGCCAGCCCTGTCTGCTCAACAAGTAATGGAGACATGCTGCGCAGGCGAGAAAGCAAAGCAAGGTGGTGATTATGGGGACAAGGAACATATGCACACGCGACCTCCGATAGTCAACGGCTTCCATTCATGATACCATGGTGAAAGGGATTAGGGAAGTGTACCTGATATGTCTTTTCCCTGTAAGGAGGGTTCCCATGGCAACAACCACATTCTTGACCGATTCATTATCCCAGGAAGAGATGCGCATGCGTCAACACGACCGGCCCGATGATGCGCGGGGAGCGTTCTACCGGGATACCACAGCTATCATCCACAGTTCGCCTTTCAGGCGTCTCAAACATAAGACCCAGGTTTTCTTCGCGCCCAGCAACGACCACATCTGCACACGCATGGAGCATGTGTTGCATGTCGCATCGATTGCCACTGCGATCTGCCGGGGACTGCGCCTCGATACCGAATTGGCTTGGGCGATCGGCATGGGCCATGATCTTGGGCATACCCCTTTTGGACATGTGGGAGAGCACATCATAAGCGATCTGATGCGCGAGAAAGGGTATGATGGTTTTGAACATGAGTTGAATTCACTGCGGATTGTGGATTTCCTGGCAGAGCATGGGAAAGGACTCAACCTTACCTATGCGGTGCGTGATGGTATCGCCTGCCATAATGGGGAGCGTTTCCTGAGGAACCTCAGGCCAGTATTCGCGGTTAGGGACCTTTCACAGCTCCGAACGCGCTCTGAGGCTATTCCAGCCTCCTGGGAAGCGGTGGTTGTCAGATTCTCAGATCAGATAGCCTATCTCGGGCGTGACTACGAGGATGCCTGCCGGCTTTCCATCATACAGCCGGATATGATTCCTCCCTTGGCGGCAGAATCGCTTGGCAGAAAGAACGGAGAAATCATCAACACCCTTGTGAACGATATCATCGATCATTCCGACAACGATCAGGGAATCAGCTTTTCTCCTAGGATTTTCGAGGCTGTTGAAGTAATGAGGGATTTCAATTATCAGTTCATATACCGTTCTCCATTGCTTCAGGGATATGAGAAATATTTCAAACGTCTCCTGCGTCTTATTGTGGACTATCTGCAAGGTATGCTCGACAGCTACGGTATGGATGAATCAAAATACGTGGATGAGAAAAATATGCTTGCAGTGGGTTTCTACCAGCATCTATATGGAATGCGTGAACCATATCTGCGTTTTGATGGCGATATCAAACGGATAGTCTTTGACTATGTGGCGGGAATGAGTGATAATTTCTGTCTTGACTGTGCCAATGAGATATTGAAGCCAGAGCATCTGAATGATCGCATCGAGCAATCTCTCACAGGAAAGTGGTTCGATGCGAAGTGACCATGAAAACCGTAGTGAAGGTGGTTGGGAAGAATCATGACCATAGCTGATATTGCAAAAAAAGCCGGAGTATCCATTGGAACCGTTGACCGGGTGTTGCACGACCGTGGCAGAATCAGTCTAAAAACCAAGGAAAGAATCCTGAAGATCATCCAGGATGAAGGCTACCGCGTGAACCCGGTAGCCCGCCAGTTGAAATTGAACAAGCACCACGTGTTTGGGGTTCTGCTTCCCGAACTGGATTCTGAAGGCGGTTACTGGAAGCTTCCATACAATGGTATGGCCAAAGCCATCGCAGAATTCAAACCATTCTCGGTCTCAACAGAGTTGCGGGTGTTCAAACGGGACGATCCCGATTCATTGATGGTAGCAGCGAAAGATCTGCTCTCAATGGATATTGAAGCTATGATCATGGCACCAGTGCTGCCCCAACAGACCGCAGCGGTCCTGCGGATGTGTGGAGATCTGCCATATGTATTCATCGATTCACCGCTTCCTGGGTTTAATCCACTGGTGACCTTAGCCCAGGATCCGGTGAAAAGCGGTATCGTCGCCGGAAGGCTGATGGATTTGCTGGCTCCTCCTCCCGCTACGTATCTGGCGATACAGACCTACGGGAATGCCTATCACAGCAATGAACGGGTACGCTCATTTATGGAATACTTCCATGGAAAGGCACAAGTAGTGGTGATGCGGGAGGATTGCCCGGAAATCGATAATCCCAAAGTAGTGGATGCCTTGCTGGAACGCTTGGAAATTCAAGCTGGAAGGCTCTCAGGCATATTTGTCGCCAATGATGCGGTATACCATATTGCCGCCGCGGTGGAACGCCGATACGGGAGCCACCGGCCAGCTGTTCTAGGATTCGATCTGATTAAGAAAAACCGCAGTATGCTGAAAAACGGAACGATTGACTGCCTCTTATCACAATTACCTGAAAAACAAGGATATGAGGCGGTCAACTGTCTGTTCCGCCAAGTGGTGCTGCATGAGAAATCCCTCATTGTTCAGGAAATGCCGATAGATATCTTTATCAAAGAGAATCTGTTTGATTGATGGTCACTCCATGTTGTGGGTGATCCGTTCGATTTCCTTGATAAACTGATCCACATTATCGAAAGCCCGGTATACCGAAGCGAATCGTATATATGCTACAGTGTCGATTTTATACAATTGTCGAAGCGCGGCCTCACCAATCGATTTGGAGGAGATCTCACGGCGCGTACCTGCCAGCAACACAACCTCATCCTCGATATCCTGCAAAACCTGTTCGATGGTTTCCTGACTGATATTGCGTTTTTCTGTAGTGATCCGGATACCCCGTTCTACTTTTCTGATATCAAAAGGTTCCCTGCGTCCATCCCGTTTGATGACCATAAGGGGTTTCTCCTCGATACGTTCATAAGATGTGAAACGGTAACCGCATCCCAGACATTCGCGGCGTCGGCGGATTGTGGATCCGCTACTATTCTGCCGTGACTCAAGCACTCTATCATCCATGTGGCCGCAATGAGGACACAACATCAGTGGCTTCTCCCAATAAAACTAGCTAACTCGCACTATAGCATGTAATTGAAGATCTGCAAATGGATATTGGAAAATTTTACCACAACTGCTTCACAGAATTTACCTGGCGATATATAACAGTTATACAAAACAATGTTAAAATTGTTATTTAGTAGTTGATTTGCAAACAGACTTGTGCATATAATAACACAGAAGATATACTTTATTAATTTTCTTACAGAGGTGTATATGGATTCAGTAAGCAATTGTGTTAAAAGGATCATCGATAGGACTCCGTTTCTCTATGAAATGCTTATCCAGGGGATTCTCAGCTATAGCAATTATGCGGATTCCATCCATGCGACCGTAGAGGAGATGCATGGCGGCGAGGTTAAATCATCTGCGATTGTGATGGCCATCCGCCGCTATGCCGAGGAATTGCGTAAAAAAGAGACAGAACAGAAATCCTATGATCTGAAATACGAGATCGTCATGAAAACGAATATCTTTGATATCAATTTCGCCCGGTGCGACACCATGATGGAAAAAATAGGACAGCTGTATGAGACTGTATCTCCTTCGAAAGGTGATTTTCTCAATATCACCTTTGGCAGCCATGAAGTCAGCATCGCGGTAAGTGAAAAGTTCAAAGATCTTGTACAGGAATTGTTGGCAGGAGAGAAGGTGCTTCACCAAATGAGCGATCTGGTGGCCCTTACCATGGTATTCTCGGGAGATTTTATGTCCACTCCAGGAATTGTGTACGAAGCCGTCAGGAAACTCGCATGGGAAGAGATCAATGTGAATGAGATTGTCTCCACAATGAATGAGTTGTCATTCGTTATACGCCGGGAAGATTCCATGAAGGCCTTTACGGTGTTGCAGAGCTTTCTGGGAAGCAGATAATCCTGGATGGAAGAACTTGTTATTGTAACCGGGGCGAGGGATAGCGGTAAAACCACTTTACTGAACGCCTATTGTTCATATCTGGTATCCAAGGGTTTTCGCTTAGGTGGAATCGTCTGCTCAGCGCCTCTTCCCGGACAGGAAAAAACCGATTGGATTGTCAACAATCTTGCCACAGGTGAATCCCGATTGCTGATGAGCCTTGCATCCCACCCGGGGTGGGAAAAAAAAGGCCGTTTCCATATCAATACCTCTGTATTCTCATGGGCGAATTCATGTATAGTGGCTTCGTTCACCGCCACCGACTATCTGGTGTTCGATGAGATTGGAAAGTTTGAGATCGACGGATACGGTTATTCCAGCGCTTTCTCAGAAGCCCTTCGCACCTATCCAGGTATTATCATCGCGGTGATCCGCGACACCTTGCTCAATCAGGTGGCCAATGCCTTCTCGATCAATCTAAGCCAAGGCAGATTTCTTCAGGCTGGCATTCCTCCTGACAGACAGGGACTATGAGGTTAGTATGAATGAGTTGTTTTGGATATTGATGCTGGTTTTGAATTTCCTGGCGATAATGACTGCTTTCCGCCTTTGGGGGAAAATCGGGTTGTTCATATGGATTCCCATCTCCGTGATTGTCGCCAACATCCAGGTGACCGAAACCGTGATATTGTTTGGACTTGAGGCGACCTTGGGCAATATTGTCTATGGCACCAGCTTTCTCGCCACTGATCTGATCAATGAATGCTACGGAAAGAAAGAGGCCAGGAAAGCTGTTTGGATTGGCTTCTTCGCATTGATTGTCATGACTGTGTTGATGAATGCTGCTTTGTTATTCATACCAGCCGAGTCGGATTTCGCCCATGAAAGCCTGAAAAACATATTCTCCATCATGCCACGGATCGCCACAGGCAGTCTGATTGCCTATCTGGCCGCCAATTTTGAGGATATATGGTCATTTGAACTCTGGCGTAGATTCAAACCAGGAAAAGCGTGGTTGTGGCTGCGTAGCAAAGCCAGTACTTTTGTTAGCCAGATTATCGATACAGTACTGTTTACCTTGATTGCTTTCTGGGGTGTATATCCTTGGGAAGTGTTATGGCAGATCATGTTCACCACGTATCTATTGAAATGGATTGTGGCGGTGTGTGATACCCCCTTCATGTATCTTGGTCGCAGCTGGTACGACAAAGGTCTGATAAAAGACGGGGAAAAGAGATCAGAGGAATTTCACCAAACGTGACAACCTGCCGGCAACGATAGGGGGACCCGCGACCAGTATTCCTCTAAAAGCCTGGCGTTCAACCAGAATCCGATCGTCATATTCAAAAGGTGATCCATCAGCGTACGTGACCACCATATCCTGAGAGAGCAGCAGGGCGTGTGCCGCTGCCACATCCCAGGCATAGCAAGGCACCGACACTGAGCCTTGGATATGTGAGTGGATCAAAGGTGAGACCATATGCAGGATATTTGAACCATAACAGCGCATTTTTCCCTTGAACTGGCTGAGATCGAGATACCGGTGGGCATGGGAAGCCATGGCGATTTGTTCGAAATCATCTTTTTTGCTGGCAACACTGAAGGCCTTGCCATTCAGAAGCATTGGTTTCCCGGGATCCTGTCTGAGGAAAAGACCTTCGTTGCGGCTAAGTCCCCAGCGGGGAGCATTGACCATTCCTCCGATGCATTTGTGGTTGGCATCGAGTATTCCCAAGGCGATGCACCAGCTGGGAAGTCCCTGGCTATATACATCGGTTCCATCGATCGGGTCGAGTATGAAAGTGAGTTCCGCATCCTTGCAAAATGGAGTGAGGGTCTCCTCGGTGACAATATTGGCTTTAGGAAAAAGATCCCTGATCAACGCGATGACCTTTTCCGAAATGATGAGGTCGGTCTGAGTGAGCACTGTGCCATCATCCTTGTATCCCCGTAGGATATCAGCCTGCGCATCGCATGCGAATTCTCCCATTTCCAGAAGCAATCCCGAGATCCTTTCGAATGTATCCATTGAACACCTTTCCTCTCTGTGGTAGGGTATGTGCGGTTATGCAAACGCTTATTGGCCAACAAGTGCAATCCTATATCAAAAACAGTGAAGCTTACAAGGCTTTCAAGAAGGATTGCTCACAGCGATGGTACGTGGAAGGTCTGGAGGGATACCCCCTCGCCGAGGCCGTGTCCATTTATGCCCGTTCACTTCCCCGAAGATTGTGGGTGATCTGCCCTACGGAGGAATCGGCACAGATGATGTGCAAGGATATGGGAGCCACCGGGCATCCTTTCCTGTATCTTCCTTCCAACGGGAAACGTCTTTACAGTCCATGGGAAGGGTCGAATCGCGAATACGATCAGCTGAAGATCCTCAGCAAGCTGATGGACAACCCAGGTGTCACCCTAGTCACACATCTCAGAGCATTCGTTTCTCCTGTGGTGGATATCGACTCGGTCCGGGAATCGGTTCTCAACATCAAAGTAGGGGATTTCTTTGATTCTGGACGCATCGCCACCACGCTGGCCTGTGGTGGGTATTTCCGTTCTCCCAGCACAGCCATGCCGGGCGAATTCTCCATCCATGGCGAAGTTGTCGATTTCTTCCCTTATGACAATGAGCATCCGGTGCGCATCTATGCTGATTGGGACAAAGTCGAACGGATCACTTCGTTCGATCCCATCACTCAGGATACCATAAAGACCTTGGGAAGGATTTCAGTGAATATCCTGAAGGAATCTCAAAAAATCACCACTGGCACGATTGAATCCTATACCGATCCTAAGGATTACTATTTTTTTATCGGAGAGGAACGCTTGGAGACGTCCTTCCACTCCTTGTTGGTGGAAGCCCGTGCCCTCTATCGCGATGCCTTTGTAGTGGACCGATCCATACCCAAACCCAATGCGATCCTGTTTGATTTTACTGAATTCAGTCAAAGAACTACATGCTGCACAGTTGTGCTTGAGTTGCGTGGACAGAAGAGCGGTTCCTTCACGTTCGATGTTTCCGGTCCACGATCCTATTTCGGTAATTTCAATATGCTCCGCGAGGAATTGGGGCAGCTGGAGAAAAACCATTACAGTATTGTGATCTATGCTGGTACGGAATTGCAGAAACTCAGACTGTCTTCCATGTTGAACCAATTCCCGTCAATAATGATACTTGCCCAGGAAATCAGCGCCGGTTTCTCCATTGCTTCGCAGAAAGTCACGGCTTTGTGCGATCATGAGATTTTTGGACGTCGGAAACAAGTGGTGAAAACCTTGCATAAGGTACAGACCAGTCCGCTGGATTCTTTTGTGGATTTAAATGAAGGCGATTACGTAGTCCACGTGAACTATGGGGTAGGACAGTTCATAAAGATCGATCGGGTCAGCATGTCGGGCAAAGAACGTGATTATATAAAAATCCTGTATGCCGACAATGAATACCTTTTTGTACCGATTGAACAGGCCAACCTTATCCAGCGCTATGTCGGCAGCGAGGGGGGAAGCCCACGGCTTGACAAGATCGGGGGACAGGGATGGGAACACAAAAAAGAGAAAGCCCGGAAATCCGCGGAGGAATTGGCCGGCCGGCTTATCCAGCTATATGCCCGGCGTAAAAACAGCAAAGGCTATCCGTTCCCCAAAGATACCGATTGGCAGATGGAATTTGAAGCCTCGTTTCCCTTTGAGGAGACCGAAGACCAGCTAACCTGCATCGAGGATATCAAGCACGATATGGAAAGTCCGGTTGTCATGGATCGGCTGGTATGCGGGGATGTGGGATATGGAAAAACCGAGATCGCCTTGCGCGCGGCTTTCAAGGCGGTGATGTCGGGAAAGCAAGTGGCTTTGCTCGCACCCACCACCATTCTTGCAGAACAGCATCATGATACTCTGGTGCAGCGTCTGGGCACTTTCCCGGTGAAAACGGCTGTCTTGTCACGGATTGTGCCGAAAAAAGAACAGGCTGCGGTTCTGAAACGTCTTGCCAAAGGCCAGGTCGATATATTGGTGGGAACCCATCGGATACTTCAGAAGGATGTTGTTTTCAAGGATCTAGGACTTTTGATCATTGATGAGGAACAGCGTTTCGGAGTAAAGGATAAGGAACGGGTGAAGGAGTTGAAAAACAACATCGATTCCCTGGCATTGTCCGCTACTCCGATTCCCCGGACTTTGTACATGTCATTGTTGAAGATCCGCGATATGTCTTTATTGACCACTCCTCCCATCCAGCGTCGGGCGATCAAGACCATGATCAAAGAATACGACATCCAGTTGATCATCAAGGCGATACGGTTTGAGTTGGCCAGGGGAGGGCAGGTTTTCTATCTGCACAACCGGATTGAAACCCTTAACGAAATCGTCATCATGCTTCAACAGCAGATGCCGGAGATAATGGTGGATTCCATCCACGGACAAATGGATCCCGAAGCGATCGAGGATATCATGCGGCGTTTTGTCCATCAGGGCATCCAGGTGCTTGTTTCCACAACCCTTATCGAGAACGGTATCGATATACCCAATGTGAATACCATCATCATCGACCGTGCCGATCTATATGGCGTATCACAGCTGTATCAGCTGCGGGGCAGGGTAGGACGAAGCGACCAGGAAGCCTATGCCTATCTATTCTATCCCGAACTGCGGGCGCTTTCCGAAGTGGCGGTGAAACGCCTCAAAGTGATATCAGAACATACCGAGCTGGGATCGGGCTTCAAGATAGCCATGAAGGATATGGAGATCCGCGGTACTGGAAACCTTCTGGGACGGGAACAGAGTGGACAGCTTGCATCGGTTGGTCTGGATATGTACCTTCACATACTGGACGAAGCCATCGCCACTCTTACCAAAGAACATCCCGGTGAGGTGGATCGTGAGGTGTTTCTTGAGTTGGACTATTCAGGGTTCATACCGGATTCCTATATCAGTGAGCCTTCGGTAAAGTTCGATGTCTATAAAAAGATTGCCTCCATCCATCTGGATGCTGAACTGCAGGCTTTGACCGCTGAGATGGAGGATCGTTTCGGGCCGATGCCCGAAGTGGTTTCCAATCTATTGTATATTGCTGAGTTGAAGATTATCTGCCGTAAGCTTTCCATCTACCATCTGAAAGAAAGGGATGGCAAGGTCATCGTCGAATTTTCCAAAATCAAAGATTTATCGATTGATAAAGTGATGGATCTGATACGGTTGAGCAACGGGAAAGTCGGTATTGATCCACGGAAGATCAATCTTCTCACATTGCGTACGGATGCGGTTTCCCTGAAGGACAAGTCATTGTTCATATTGGAGAAACTCCAGCGTCTGGTGTGATGGAATCAAGTATTTGCCTATTGGGATGGAGTGTGCGATGTCTTTGGAGACAGATCGGGTTGAGACAGTCAGTGAAAACGGCCGCAGGGAAATCAAGAGCTTCGTTCTCAGAGGGGGCCGGCTTGCCGGGTCCCAGAAAGAGGCTTTGGAGCTATATGCTGACCGCTATGTGATTCCCTTCAGTCCTGGACACATGGATTTCACTTCAATATTCCAAAATGACCATCCGGTAATCATGGAAATCGGTTTTGGAATGGGAACATCCACTGAGCGTATCGCCATTGCCATGCCTCAGTATGATTTCATTGGGATGGAAGTGTTCCTTAATGGATTCGCCAGACTCTTGCATAGTGTAGGCACTAAACAGATCGGGAATCTGCGATTGATGCGTTTCGATGCCGTTGAAGTGCTTCGCAATATGGTTCCCGATGGCAGCATATCTGGTTTCCACATATTTTTCCCAGACCCATGGCAAAAGAAACGTCAATGGAAAAGACGTTTGATTCAGGAACCCTTTGCCCAATTATTGGCATCGAGACTCTGTCCAGGGGGATATATCTATTGTGTGACCGATTGGGAGGAATATGCTCTGCAGATGGTGGAGGTATTTTCCAGAATATCGGTTTTGCACAATCCATATGGAGGTTTCGCCCCTCCCTGTCCATGGCGTCCTACCACTGAGTTCGAAAAGAAAGGATTACGGCAAAACCATGTTATCCGGGAAATCCGCGTGGAACGGAATAGTTGACTGTCATGGGGGAAAAAAACGGCGGGATAATTCCCGCCGTCCCAGAATAAAGCCAGCCTATATGATCACTGGACTTCAGCCTCTTTCACCGCCTTGGCGGTTTTGATCACTTCATCGGCAATCCTGCCACTGATACCCTCATAATGGTTGAACTCGATATCAAAAGAACCGGTGCCGCTAGTCATGGATTTCAGGTCAATCGCATAATTGAGCATTTCAGACTGTGGAACCAGGGCTTTCACCATCTGGATGCCACCTCCGAAATCCTCCTGGCCAAGTACTCTTCCACGTTTCCCGCTGAGGTCGCTGAGTATATCTCCAAGATATTGGTCCTCGATATAGACATTAAGGCTCATAATCGGCTCAAGAAGAACAGGATTGGCTTTTTCAATGGCCATTTTCATGGCACCCTTGGCTGCGAGGCGGAAGGCCATTTCAGATGAATCAACCGGATGTTCCTTACCATCGACGATGGTCACCCCGATATCCACCATGGGATAGTAGGCGAGGAACCCTTCCGACATGGCATCCTGCAATCCCTTTTCAATTCCCGGCATAAAACCCTTGGAAACCGAACCACCTTTGATGGCATTGGTGAAAGTATAAAAGAGACCGCGCTCGATTGGCTCAATCTCGATCAACACCTTGCCATACTGTCCATGGCCGCCGGATTGTTTTTTATGGGCGTATTCCACGACACCGGATTTTTTAGTGATGGTCTCACGATAAGCCACCTTTGGAATCTTGGTCATGATACTGATTTTCTGCTTATCCTTCACTTTGTCCAGAATCATATTGATATGCAGCTCGCCCATTCCTGAAACCGTTGATTCCTTGGTTTCCTCATTGAATCTAAGCTGGAAAGTGAGGTCTTCCTCGGTTATCCTGTGGAGGCTCTCATTCATCTTGTCTTCTGATTTCTTATCTCCCGCTGAAATAGCCAAGGAGTAGACCGGTTGCGGGAACTGAAGAGGCCTAAAAAGAAAACCAGTATCGTTGGAGAGCAAAGTGGCATTGGTCTCAGTGATGTTGCTTTTAGCGATGATTCCGATATCTCCGGCCGGTAGATTGGAGGTTTCCACAAGTTTCTTGCCAACCATGCGATACAGTTTCCCAGCTTTCTCTTTTTTCGACAGCTTGGGGTTGATGAGATCCGTCTCGGCCATCAGGTTGCCCTGTACGACTTTGACATAGCAGAGTTTACCCGAGAACTGATCGATAGTGGTTTTGAATACGTATGCGGCGACCGGAGCCTCCGGATCGATATCAATCTCCGATTCAACTCCATCGCGCACAATCATATCCCGTTTGCCGACGGGAGAGGGGAAATTGTTTTTGATAAAGTTTAAAAGAGAGGTGATCCCGATACCCGTCAGCGAACTTCCACAGAAAAGTGGAACCAGCCGGTTTTCATTCAAACCCTCACGGATTCCACGGCGGATATCATCGGGTTCCAGAGTACCGGCATCGAAATATTTCTCCATGAGGTCATCTGCTCCCTCAGCGGCGGCTTCGATCAGCTGGATACAATATTCGTCAACCATGCCTGTATATTCCTCAGGAATTGGACCGCTGGTCTCTTTTCCATTTGGAACTGTGAAATACGCTTTCTTTTCTATTAGATTGATCACTCCTTTGAAATCCTCAGCATTTCCCATAGGAATTGTTATTGGAACAAAGGTAGTGTGGAATTGTTCTTTGATATGTTCAAGGCATTTACCATAGTCCGCGCGTTCACGGTCCATCTTGTTGATGAAAACAGCGCGGGGCTTATTGCGTTCATTCAAACGCTTCCAAAGCTTGATGGTTTCAATCTGGGCTCCATCACGGGCATCGATGGTGACGATAGCGGATTCGCAGGAACGGAATGCACAGATCACTTCACCGATGAAATCAGCAGTTCCCGGGGTGTCAAGAACGGTAAAATTCTTCCCTTCCCAGGTGAAATTGGACATCGAAGTGTGGATCGACATCTTTCGGGAGATCTCTTCTTCAGTATAGTCACTGGTCGTTTTTCCTGAATCAATCGATTCAGCCCGGGAAATCACACCACTATGGAACAGCATCTGTTCCAATAGTGAGGTTTTCCCGGTACCGTTGTGGCCTACGATGGCAATATTCCTCAACTCAGTACTGGATACACTCATATTTCCTCCTATGATTGAAGTACCATGGATACTCAAGGAATATGATAAAACAGCATTATCAATATGTCAAAGGATTTGTCGGTATGGTTCCGCATGGGGTTCCGCATGGTCCCGCAAAGTCATCGTCTGGTCTCGAGAATCGCCATGAAACGGGATGATTCCCAGTGGAAGTCTTTATTTATGCGCTAAAGCCCTGGCTGCCAGAAGTGCCGGTTGGTTTGAGGATACCGGCTTTGCCTTATCCGCTTGGATTGGAAGATATCCCGCGAAATCCATATGCAGATAGGAACAGATCTCCTGGAATTGTTCTTGTATGAGACGGTATCCCGAACCTTCGGCCTCATCCTCGCCAGTTGCGATAAGATACAGTTTCTTACCCTTGAAGGTATCCTCATCGAGAGCATACCAGCGATCGATAAAGGTCTTCAGCTGGGCGCTGATGCCCCACCAATACACGGGGGTTGAAAGCACCAGGGTATCGGCTCCTTTGATAAGCGGATAGAGAATGGCCATGTCGTCCTTCAGTACACACAGCTGTTTGATGCGTTTACAGAGGTCGCATGCGTTGCAGCCTTGGATATGCATATCCTGTAATCGTCTGGTGACAATCATATCCTCGGGCGATATGCTATGGACCTCATTGAGAAAGCTTTCAAGCAGCATAGTGGAATTGCTTGACGGTCTGGGACTTCCGATAATAGCTAGAATATGTTTCATGATTACAATATACAGCCGATACCGGAGAAAGCAAGACCTTCTACCGGAGAAAAAAGATATTGGGATGAGCACTCTTTATAAAGGATGATCACCACCTATTGAGGTTCTTTTTTAGCGAAATGTGAGAATTCCATGGTGAAAGTTCCCCGTCCCTGGGTCGAGCTGCGCAACGCAGTGGAATAACCGAACAGCTGGGATAACGGAGCTTTCGCCATCACGTGATCGGCCAAGGAGCGGCTTTCCATGCTGTTTATGATCCCTCCCCGTGAGGTCAGGCTCCCCATGACTTCGCCTACAAACTGGGATGGCACCACGATATCGACTTTCATGATCGGTTCAAGAAGTACCGGTTGTCCATCTCTGGCTGCACTTTCAAAACACATGGCGGCGGCGGCTTCAAAAGCGAATTGGGAAGCAGTGAGCTCGCTGTATTTCACCGCATCCAGGGTGATTTCGATATCCACAATCTCATAGCCGAAGCGGATACCCGATTTAAGGGAGTTGTCAACTCCCCGTTTGATCGCCTCAAAAAATTCCACCGGCATGGTTTTCTCAGGAACAAGTGAGCGATAACGTGTGCCTGAGCCCGTGGGCAAGGGTTTCAAAGTAAGAGCGACAGTAGCGGCATTTTCTTTGCCTGCGAGGATTTTACTAAATACTTCTGTCTTGGACACCGAGGCAGATATCGTTTCACGATAGGTCACCTGTGGAGTTCCCACCCGGGCTGCGATATTCATCTCTTTGGTAAGACGGGTGACCAGGACATCCAGATGCAGTTCCCCCATCCCGGATATCACCAGCTGTCCGGTATCGGCATTCTCCTTCCATGTGAAAGTCGGATCCTCCTGACTTAGTATTTGCAAAGCATCTTTGAGTTTGTCCTGATCGCTTAAGGTTTTGGGTTCAATCGCCACAGTGATGACCGGGATGGGGAACTTCATGCTCTCCAGCAGAATCTGCATGCCCTCGCTCCCGATGGTATCCCCGGTCTGCGCATTCTTGAATCCAATCACCACACCAATATCTCCGGCGGCAAGCTCATCGATAGCTTCTGGCCGGTTGGCATGCATACGCACCAGACGATTGATGCGTTCCTTCTTTTTTTTGGAAATATTGAGTATCGCAGAGCCTTTTTTGATGATTCCCGAATAGACTCTGATGAAGCACAGAGGACCTGCCTCCCGATCATGCTGTATTTTGAAAATCAAGGCCAAAGGTTGCCCTTTGGGGTCATGCAAGACTTCAACCGGATTTCCATGTTTCACCGAAATGCCTTTGATCGGGGGTATGTCCATAGGTGAGGGGAGCAGATCCACAATACCATCCAGTAAGGTTTGCACACCGATATTCTTCAAAGAAGCTCCGACAAAGGTGGGAATCAATTTCCGCTCGATGGTTGCTTTCCGCAGGGTTTTAATGACCAGATCCCTGGGAATCTCCTCTCCGGCGAAATACATTTCGGTGATCTCATCGGAATAGGAAGCGACCGAGTCGATAAGCTTCTCCAACCATTCCCGTGCTAGAACCTGCATATCATCTGGAATAGGAGCGTATTCCACAGTGGAACCCTGATCGCCTGCATTAAAGGTAACCAGCTGTTTCCCGAGCAGATCGATAACCCCCCGGAATGACGACTCGGATCCTACCGGAAGGAACAATGGTACTGGAGAGATACTGAATTTTTCCTTGACTTCCTCAATCACGCGGAAGAAATCCGCTCCCAGACGATCCATCTTGTTGACGAAAACAATACGGGGGACTCCATAGGTATCGGCTTGATGCCAGACGGTCTCAGTCTGGGGCTCAACCCCGCTTACCGCGCAGATAACCGCTACCGCGCCATCCAGAACACGCAATGAACGCTCAACCTCAGCCGTGAAATCCACATGTCCCGGAGTATCTATGATATTGATCTTGTGATTCTTCCAATAACAGGTGGTCGCCGCAGAACTGATCGTGATACCACGGTCTTGTTCCTGTTCCATGAAATCCATGGAAGCCTCACCATTATCAACTTCACCGATACGATGGTTCTCCCCGGTATAGAAAAGAATTCTTTCGGTAGTGGTGGTTTTACCCGCATCGATGTGGGCCATGATTCCTATATTGCGTATCAGTGTATCATCCATAATTGCAATCCTCAGGGAGACAAAGATATCATAGTGTCTCCACACTGGGCAACTGTAGCATAAAAATGCCTCGATTTATAGTCTGCAGGTGATTATTGTGATGAATCTTTGAATCGCGACACCCTCAGTATCCGCAGTGAATTCAACACTGCCAGCAAAGCGACCCCGGTATCGGCGAATACCGCTGCCCACATGTTGGCCAATCCAAAAGCTCCAAGGATCAAAACCGCGGCTTTGACTCCGAGAGCGAACACGATATTCTGTTTTACAATTCCCAGGGTACGGCGTGAAAGCTGTATCGCTTGGGGGAGACGTGAAAGATCGTCTGTCATGATAATGACATCCGCGGCTTCGATGGCGGCGTCCGAGCCTAGCGCACCCATGGCGATACCGATATCGGCACGGGCGAGAACCGGGGCATCATTGATCCCATCTCCAACATATATCAGCTTTCCATGCTGCTTCTGATTTTCCAGAAGTTTTTCTACAGCTTCAACTTTATGTTGAGGAAGCAGTTGTGAGCGCACTTCATCGATACCGGCCTCTAAAGCCACCGCCTCGGCGATTTCCTTGGCATCACCGGTAAGCATGACAGTCTTGTCCACACCTAGTTTTTTCAGCGACCGGACAGCGTTGGCAGCTTCAGTTTTCAAGGTGTCCGCCACGTGGATGGTTCCTGCAAGTACTTTGTTGACCGCTATGAAAACCTCAGTTTCCCCGGCTTTGTGCTTGAAGCCACCTTCGTGAGCCTCAACCTGGAAATCCACCATCAAACGACGGTTTCCCACCAGTATCTCTTTTCCATCGATAAAAGCCTGCAAGCCAAGTCCAGGAAGTTCTTTAACGTCTGTAGCCATTGGGAGATCGCTGGAAGATGCTTCGACAATCGAACGGGCAATAGGGTGGTTGCTGGCTTTCTCGATCGATGCCGCCATATCCAGCAGGGTTTTTCCTGCATACGAAGACCCTATGGAAACCTCGATACTGCTTACCGAGAATATTCCATTGGTAAGTGTGCCGGTCTTGTCGAACACCACGGTGTCGGCCGAGGCCAATGCCTGAAGGTAGTTGCCACCTTTCACCAGGATTCCAAGCTTGGCAGCTCCCCCGATTCCACCGAAGAATCCAAGAGGGATTGATATAACCAGTGCGCAAGGGCAGGAGATCACCAGGAATACCAATGCCCGGTACAACCAATCGCTGAAGCGGGCTTCCGGGATGATCAGAAGAGGTACCGTGGCAAGCAGCACCGCGGCTATGACCACGATGGGGGTGTAGTATCGGGCGAAGACCGTCACAAACTGCTCAACCTTCGCTTTGTGGCTGCCAGAGTCCTCAACCAGCGCAAGTATGCGGGCGACCGTGGAATCGGCATATATCCTGGTAGCCCTGACAGTAAGCAAGCCTGAGGTGTTCATGCATCCGCTGATCAGACTGTCACCTGGTCCAACCTCCTGTGGAAGGGTTTCTCCAGTGAGGGCTCGGGTATCGATTGAAGAATGGCCCGAAACCACTATCGCATCCAGAGGAATGCGTTCTCCGCTTTTAACCTGGAGGATATCCCCGACAGCGACCGATTCCGGATTCGATACAGTAAATACGCCATCACGCAGTACGGTAGCGGTATCGGGACGGATATCCATAAGGGCTGAGATGGATTTCCTGGATTTCTCAACGGCGCGTTTCTGAAAGTATTCTCCAATCTGATAAAACAGCATCACCGCCACCGCCTCAGGATACTCCCCGATAGCAAGAGCTCCCACAGTAGCCAACGACATAAGAAAATTCTCATCGAACAGCTGTCCACGTAAAGAGTTGCGCAATGCCTTCCATAGAATGTCATATCCACTGACCACATAAGCGAGTACATGGAGCGCAAGATACAGGCTGTTGTGGGTGGAGATCTGGGCTAGAACCAGGCACGCCAGCGACGCTGCGATCCGCAATGGAACCGATGAAAACGTATTCCGGTATCCGCTTTCTGATTTTTTTGAGAACGGGGTCTGATTCATCTGCGCACAGGCACAGTCGCCAGAGGAACAGTTGCCATTATGGTCAGACATGTAAAGAGAAGCTCCAGGAGCAGTTTTACTGACAGTACGGGAAACCTCGTTCCAAATCGCTTCCGAAGCATCGGTTTTAAGCTCAACTGTGAGATGCTTGGTTATAAAGTCGACCTTAGCAGAAGCGACTTGTGGCATATTGTTGACACTGGATCCAACTTTCGCAGCACATCCCGCACAATCCAAACCATCGATCCGATACACCCTGGTACGATCCATAGAAAACTCCCTTATTCATAATCAATAAGTACACATATGATCATATATGAATATATTGAACAGGCGGAACCGTGTCAATCACCCTATGGTAGGAAAATTGGATTTTACTGATATATCCGGTTTTTTCCCGAAAGAAAATGGATATGAAGAGGATCGACATAACGTTGGTATTTCCGTTCTGTGTGACCGTACATGCGCTGGACATCTCCCAGAGGAACCGGTAATGTCAACATACATGGTAAACTATGGATTCGCATATTGAATATCTTGGCCGGTAGGTGCATGATAACCGGAAAAAATCATAGGAGGCTTAGCCATGGCGGAATATTATGTAGAACCCTCACATACCTTCAGTGAATACCTACTGGTTCCGGGGTATTCCTCAACACAATGCATTCCCACAAATGTGGATTTAAAGACTCCTTTGGTGAGATACCAAAAAGGTGGGCATTCAAGGCTGGAAGCGAATGTCCCCTTGGTATCGGCTATCATGCAGGCGGTCAGCGATGATCGCATGGCCATAGCTTTAGCCAAGGAAGGTGGGGTGTCTTTCATCTATGGGTCACAGGGTATTGCCAGTGAGGCCGCCATGGTTTCCCGGGTTAAAAATCACAAAGCCGGTTTTGTGATCAGTGATTCCAATATAAAACCAGATAGCACCTTGGCAGACATCATAGCTTTGAAACAGCGTACAGGACACTCAACGGTGGCGGTTACCGAGGATGGTGGTCCAAATGGACGTCTGCTAGGTATTGTGACCAGCCGGGATTACCGGATAAGCCGGATGGACACTTCCACTTTGGTTTCCGCTTTCATGACTCCCTTCAAGTCTCTGGTGTACGGTATGGATGGGATTTCCCTGTCCGAAGCCAACGATCTCATCTGGGAACACAAGCTCAATGCTTTGCCCATCGTCGATAGCGATTTCCACCTGAAATCAATGGTATTCCGCAAGGATTATGATATCCATAAGGAAAATCCCCTGGAATTGCTTGATCAGAACAAACGATATGTGGTGGGAGCGGGGATCAACACCCGGGATTATGCTGAACGTGTTCCCGCTCTGGTCGCTGCTGGAGCCGATATCCTTTGCATTGATTCTTCCGAAGGCTTCACCGAATGGCAGAAGATCACCCTTGAGTACATCCGCGCCCAGTACGGCACAACGGTTGCGGTTGGGGCGGGCAATGTCGTTGACCGCGAGGGATTTCTTTTCCTAGCTGAGGCAGGCGCGGATTTTGTGAAGGTGGGCATCGGTGGCGGTTCAATCTGTATTACCCGTGAAACCAAGGGTATAGGAAGGGGGCAGGCCACAGCGTTGATCGATGTGGTGCAAGCCCGCGATGAATATTATGAGAAAAAAGGAATATACATTCCGGTGTGTTCCGATGGTGGCATCGTGCACGACTACCATCTGACCCTTGCTTTGGCTATGGGCGCCGATTTTATCATGTTGGGACGATATTTCTCCCGATTTGATGAGAGCCCGACAGGCAAGGTGAATCTAAATGGAACCTATGTGAAGGAATATTGGGGAGAAGGTTCCAACCGGGCCCGCAATTGGCAGCGTTATGATATGGGTGGCTCTTCGCATCTTTCCTTTGAGGAAGGTGTTGATTCCTATGTGCCCTATGCGGGAGCGCTAAAAGACAATGTACGCCTTTCCTTGGAGAAAGTACGTTCCACCATGTGCAATTGCGGTGCTCTCACCATCGGCGAATTGCGCGAAAAAGCCAAGCTGACCCTGGTATCCTCCACTAGCATAATCGAAGGAGGGGCCCATGATGTCATTCTCAAGGATAACCATGAAGCCTCGGCTCCCCGGAAATGACTGATGGTTGACAAAAAGCAATCAGCCATGATACTTTCACTGCGTTGTCTAGCGCTGGATGATATTCTATCGGGGGGTTAGCTCAGTGGGAGAGCTCCTGCCTTACAAGCAGGCTGTCGTGGGTTCAAATCCCTCACCCCCCAAGGCTATGGGTGTTGACGGAGAGTGGGATTTTCCTGCTCTCTGTTTTTTTGTCTTTTCAAAGCATCTCCCGATTATCACACCGTATTCCTAAGTAGGAAGCTACCGGTTTGTGGAATCAAGCAGCATGATCGGGACTACCCAAGTACCAGGGTTTAGGCTATAGTCTGAATTCTGAAGGAGTTCTCCATGGTTCAGGATAGAATCAAAGCGGTTCCGGCATTGAGACTCACCACTCAGCGCTTGATTCTGCGTCCATTTGAAATGGAGGATGCGCTGTTTCTTTTTGGATGGGCCAGTGATCCCGAAGTCACCCGCTTCCTCAGGTTCCCCATGCATGCCAGCCTTGCCGATTCCAAACGGATCATCACCCGGTGGATTGATGAAGGCCGGCGTCCTCCCAGTTTCCAATGGGCGGTTACTCTGAAGGAAAACGGTATTCCCATCGGATCGATCGGCCTTGAGATCATCAATAGCCATGATTGCCGTGGCGAAGTAGGGTATTGCCTTTCAAAGGAATACTGGAACCAGGGTTTTATGACCGAAGCCTTGAAGGCTGTCCTTGGGTTTGGTTTCAATGTGGCGGCTTTCCATAGGATTGAAGCCTGTTATTCAGTCGACAATCCCGCATCGGGGAAAGTGATGCTTAAAGCCGGCATGGTGCGGGAAGCCGGGCCTTTGCACGATTATTACCGTGCTGATAGGCTTGGGTATCAGGATGTCATGATGATGGTGGCGCTCTCAGACACCTATGTGGGGGATTGAACCTGTGGAAATGCAATATCTTCCCAAGAATGTAATCTATTTTCTGTTTTACAGTATGCTTGGATACGTTTGCGAAGTGGTTTACTGCTCGATTCCTGCCAAACGTTTGGTGAACCGCGGTTTTCTGCATGGACCATACCTGCCAATCTATGGATTCGGCGCCCTGTCGATGATCTTGCTGCTTTCTCCTTATAAAGAATCCCCCTGTCGGGTTTTCCTTTCAGGAATGGTGCTTACCGGCATCCTGGAGTACCTGACAGGTTTTCTGCTTGAGAAATTATTCCATGCGAAACTCTGGGATTACAGTTCCTATCGTTTCAATATCAATGGCCGCGTCTGTCTTTTGAATTCGACCATGTTCGGAATTCTTGGAGTTGTGGTCATGTATGCTGTGCATCCATGGATTTCCAGGATTGTCACCTATATACCTGACAATCTGCTGTTTCCCGTATCCTCGGCCATCCTGGTGGTCCTGGCGGCCGATACCACAGCAAGCGCGTTCCATATGTCGGCTTTCCAGGAGCGGCTAGGCAGAATAAAGGCGCTCCGGGGAATGCTTGAGGAACGGCTGGAAAAACTGGAGGACCTTGGCCCTGCGGTACGCGGACAATTGGAAGCGGAATTGGAAAGACTTAAGGAACAGCTCCGTTCCAAAAGCAAGCGGATTCTGGATGCTTTCCCAGGGTTCAAATCAAAAGAATACGAATCACAGTTGGCCCAGGTGAGAAAAGGTCTCACGGATTGGCGTGCTGAACAGAAAAACAAACGCAGGGATGCAAGAAAAAAGAATGATAGGGGGAAGCATTGAATGGAAGATCTCCGTGGTCTGGATAGTGTGAGACAGCGTATTGCGCAAGCCGTGGCTTCCTCTGGACGGCTCCCTGGATCGGTATCTTTGATGGCGGTTTCCAAAACCCATCCCTATGAGGACATACTTGCTGTATTCCAGCAAGGACAAGTCCTTTTTGGTGAAAATCGCGTGCAGGAGATTCTGGACAAGTTCCCTGTCAGCCACATTGATTATCAATTGCATCTTATTGGTCATTTACAATCGAATAAAGTCAGCAAAGCCGTCCCGGCAGTGGATGGAATCGATTCGGTTGATTCACTGAAGGTCGCCAGACTGATCGGCTCCGAAGCCGTACGGGTAGGGAGAACCATGCCGGTGCTTCTGGAGTTCAACACTTGTGGAGAGTCCGCCAAATCAGGCTTTTCCAACGAAGACAGTTATTTTTCCTTTCTTGATGAAGCGATTTCAATCCCGGGAATCCGCATAGACGGTTTGATGACCGTAGGTCCTCTGGATGGTACGGAAACCGAAGTGCGCACGGCTTTTGCCAGATTGCGCGCATTGCAGGAGAAAAGCCGCATCCGTTATCATGGGATATGTTTTGACACTCTGTCGATGGGAATGAGCCATGATTTTATATGGGCTATCGAGGAAGGATCCACCTTGGTACGTATTGGAACCGCAATTTTCGGCACAAGGAGCCATGTATGAAACGGATGGTCCTTATCATACTCCTCATATCGATAAGCTCGCAGATGCTATGTGCCTCAACTTTACCAAAAACCATTGTGTACGATCCGTATGAGCTGTCCGAATTCCCTGTATGGAGCCAGAAACTCAGACGCGGCGAAACATTGCTGTTCGGTTCTTTTCCCATCACTTTGACTTTGACCAGTCTTTCCTATTCCCTGGCAACAAGCTTGGGCGCACCGGCTTTCGCTACGGAAAAAGAAACCATTGCGATGTTCAGTATCGCCGCAGGACTGTCCCTGATTATCGCTGTCACCGATTTCATCATAGGGGAACTTGAACGATAATGCGTGAGAAAAAGCATTGCGTCACCTTGGAAGTCCATGATATCGACGCAAAAGTACGGGTGGACGCATATATCGCGGCCAACGTCAAAGACATTTCACGCTCGCTCGCCAGTGATGATGGCACGGCCATCATGATCAATGGCCGGACCGTCAAGAAAAGCCATTGTGTCCACAATGGAGAGACCATCACGGTAAACTGGACTGAGGAATTATTCGGTTCGATAGAACCTCAGGATATCCCATTGGATATTGTCTATGAGGACGATGCCCTCCTGGTGATAAACAAACAGCAGTTTCTGGTGGTACACCCCGCCGCGGGGAATCAGGATGGGACTCTGGTGAATGCCCTGGTGTTCCGCTATGGGAAACTGTTCTCTACCACAGTGGAGGACGCCGTGCAACTGACAGATGCGGTGGATGACGAAGGAATGTCCGAAGATGGTACCACTGTGGTGGATATCCGCCCAGGTATTGTGCACAGGTTGGACAAGGATACCTCCGGAGTCATGGTTGTGGCTAAAACCCGCCAGGCGCATACCTATCTTGCCCAACAATTCAAAGAACACACCAATGCCAAATTCTATATCGCGATTGTGAAAGGTGTGCCAACACATAAAAAGGGAACCATCATCACCTCCATTGTCCGGGATCCCCACGACAGGAAGAGATTCACCGTAGCTGAGGTAGGCCGTGGAAAGTATGCTGAAACCGATTACCTGGTATTGCGCCAGTATGGTGATTTCGCCCTGGTCCGGTTACGTCTGCATACCGGGCGTACCCATCAGATACGGGTACACCTGGCGCATCTGGGTTGCCCAATACTGGGAGATGCCATTTATGGCAGACACAGTGACCGTTTCCCATCTGCCACTCTTATGCTCCATGCTCTCACACTGGAAATCAACCATCCGGTCACCGGGGAACGCATGCGTTTCCATACACCCATGCCCGACCGTTTTAAAAAAGTCCTTCGGACCCTGAAATCCCAGAGAAAAGGCTAGGTGATAATGCTTGGATGGCTGAGGAAGGCCATATCCTCCATCGCCATCGCATCAATCAGATCATGATTGAACATTTTCTCAATCTTCAGAGTCGACATCGCACCGTGTCCCGGATAGACGGCGATACGTTCATCCAATGGGAAAAGACGCTGCTTTATGCCTTTCAGCAGGAGCGCCCTCTCCAGCACCCCGTTGGTTGATCCAATACGGCCGGCGAACAGCACATCCCCGGTGAAAAGGGCATCTCCAATGCAGAATATAAAGGAATCGATGGAATGTCCTGGTATCTGGATGGCATCCACACAGATCCCCGATAGCCTCAAAGCGGTGTGGTCAAGGATCGTGGTCACTGGATATTCATACAGGGTAGACGAACCGGCATATACGATTGGCTTGTAGATTTTCATCAATGTTCCCAACCCGAGGGTATGGGTGGCATGCCGGTGGGTAAGCAGTACATAGGCGATATTGTAGTGGTTCTCCTCGATGCTTTGTATCAATTCCAGATCGATATGGCCAGGATCAATCAAAATGGCATCTCCACCGTCATCGGGACCTATCAGGTAGGTGTTGGAATATTCCGAGAGAGAGAAATGGAAGAATATCTTCATTTCAATTCTGCGTGAAGCAGGCCTCCTCATAATTGGAATATCTGAATGATACACCCACGCGGTCGGTGAAACGGAAGTCAACATTCTTCAGGTTGCAGTCAACAAACTGAACCTGTATCAGATGGGATGAGGAGAAATTGGAGTAGTAGAGATCGGAGGTGGAGAAATCACAATCCCTGGCATCGATACCCATGAAATTGGCATGGATGAGCAAGGAATCGGAAAAATCGCATGAGATGAACTTGGAACCGGCGAACACAGAGTGTCGGCCATCGCATCCTTTGAAAAGGCAACGCTCGAACAGACAGAAATCAAAAAAGCAAGCATTGATATGCGATTTCGAGAAATCGATATCATGGAACAGGCAGCGTGAAAAGCTGGAAGCCGCCAACATGGTGCCGGAAAAATCCTTTTGGCTGAAATCGGCGTCCTTGAGGATGATATCATGGTGTTGCTGCCTATCGGACAGTAATGAGCATATCTCTTCAAGCACGGATTCCTTATCCTGCGTATGGATGAAACAGGTTGTCCGACCATGGATGGCATAGCGTTTACATCCAGGTTCGGAGCATTGGATGCAGCTGAACATGCCAACACGGTAGCAGATGATCCAGACAGTGTAAAGCCAAATCATCGGTTTCCAGGTTTCATAAGGTTGCTATGGAGACCGATTCCCGTTACAGTGGCAGTATGCAGACAATGAAGGGTGTGGTCACCCGGGGTATCAATAACATCTATTCCATAGTGCCTCTTGAGTCCATCCAGGATCTTGCCCATGCGACAGTCTATTGCTGCCGTATAAAAGGCAAGGTTCTGCAGGGTGTCGATGATGTCTACAATCCCCTTGCGGTAGGCGATCGGGTTGAGTTCATGCTTCACAATGGCACTGAAGGACAGATCCTGACGCGTCTGCCACGCTCAGGCAGTTTTGAGCGTTGGAACAGTAAAAGTGACTCGAATCAGACGGTGGTGGCGAATATGGATCTGATTGTATGTGTGGCGTCGGTTGACGATCCGCCTTTCAGACCGCGTTTCATTGATAGGGTCATTGTCTGTGCACATGACAATCCCATGCTTATCGTGTTGAACAAGTGCGACCTCATGATGACTGAAGAGGAGAATGAGCGTTTTCTTCTGTATGGGAAGCTTGGTTTTGATACCTTTGCCATGTCTGTCCTCGATGTTGCGGGAGTTGAGGCTCTGAAAAAACTGCTCAAAGGCAGAATATGCGCTTTTGTGGGACAATCCGGGGTTGGCAAATCCACCTTGATCAATGCGCTTCTGGGAAATTCCGATACACAGAAAACCGGTGTGGTATCCGAAAAATTCCATCGTGGGAAGCATACCACCAATCATGCCATCATGCTTCCAGGAGATGGCTTTATCCTGATAGATACACCGGGAGTCCGCGAAATATTGATTCCTCATATTGATCCTTTTGCTATTGGAGCATCATTTCCTGAATTCAGAGAACCGTCCCGATATTGTTCTTTCCAGCGTTGCCTGCATGATCATGAACCTGATTGCGCAGTCAAGAAACTGGTGGAATCGGGAGTCATATACCAAGACCGCTACGAAAGCTATCTCAGGATGTTGGCTTCTTTGGAAGAACGTCCAGAAAGCTGGGAAAGCGATAGACGCTGAGGATTGCCATGCTTGCCAAGACTTTGGAAGACCTAGGATTCAATAGGATCTGCGAAGATATCTGTGCCTTATGCCTATCAGAGGAGGGCACCGCAGAACTGGATAGGAAGATTTTCATTACCGATGATCAGGATCTTGCCCGCCAGCAGGATCTGGTGGGGGATCTGTTAGCCATCCAATCCTTTGGAATACCCTCCCCGGAGTCTTTCCCCTCCCTGGGGAACCTATTGGAGGATCTAGCCATACCTGAAGCCAGGCTTGATGGTGAACAGCTGTATAATCTGGGCATGTATCTGCGATCAGCCCGTCTATTCACACAGTTCTGCCAAAGTCCCCATATGCTTCCAGGATTCGCTGCACCGGACGAAGCACCACTGCCAGCCTCGACATTGTTCGATCCCTTTCCAACCACACTGGCACATCTGGAAGACACGCTTCTGGATGTTCTTGAGGCTCCGGGGACAGTGAAGAATACCCATCCGGCGATACGGTCATTGAAAATCGAAATAGAGAAAAGGCGTACTGAGCGCCAATCGTACAGCATGGACTTTCTCCATACACAGAGTTCTCTTGCACAAAGCGATCAACCGGTGTTCCGTGATGGCCGGGTGGTTCTGCCTGTGAAAAACGACCAACGCAAGCATGTCGATGGTTTCATCCATAGCACATCGTCTTCCGGAAACACGGTTTTCATCGAACCCTACCGCCTAGTGGAGCTGAACAACCGGGTTGTGCTGGCTGAACAGCAGGTTCTGATCGAGATCGCCCGTATCCTAGCGGAGCTTTCCCAAGAGGCCCGTTTCTGTCTGGAGGCCATACAGGTGATTTCCAAAAAGATCGCGGTTGCCGATGCCCTGTATGCGCGCAGCCAATATATTCTGAAGCACAATTGTGTACGGGCTTTGGTATCCCTTGACCGTTCCTACAGACTCATCAATGCCCGGCATCCGTTGCTCCGGGGTAAAGCTGTCCCGATTTCCATGATACTCGACAGCAGTGTGAAAGCGGTGGTGCTCAGCGGTCCAAACGCCGGTGGAAAAACCGTAACCATAAAGACCCTTGGATTGTTCGCTTTGCTCAACCAGTACCTGTATTTTGTGCCCGCTTCCGAGGGAACCATGATTCCGATCTACCATGACATCTTCACCGACATAGGTGATGACCAGTCGATTGAAACCTCCTTATCAACCTTCTCGGGCCATATGAGACAGATCGGTGAGATCCTCAGATCCTGCGATGGGACTTCCTTGGTCATTCTGGATGAGCTTGGCAGCGGTACGGATCCTATCGAAGGTTCCGCATTGGCCCGGGCGGTGATGGAGTACTGTGTCCAGCATGCTGGTTTGACTTTGGTCACCAGCCACCATAGTGTGTTGAAACAATATGCCTATGCGCATAAGCAGGTTCTGAATGCCTCCATGGAATTCAACAATGCGAATCATGAACCTACTTTCAAAGTGATCAGCGGGGTACCGGGTGACAGCCATGCCCTGGATACTGCCCGTCGGATGAACCTTCCGGATTCTGTTATCGCCGCGGCCGAAGGGTATCTGGGATCTGAAGCCTTGGAGATATCCTCGATTATCAAGGCTTTGGAGGAACGCCGCGAAGAGGCCGAAAAGCGTGAGGCCGCTATGGAGGAGCGTTCCCGGATACTTCAGCAGGAAGTGCGGCAGATCGACCTGAAAAATCTAAAACTCCGTCAACAGGAGATGCTCCTGCGCCGGGAACAATTGGGGGATCTGTCCAGATTCATCAGCACAAAGCGCAGTGAATTGGAGAACCTGGTATCGGATTTGCGCCAGGGTGAGATAACCCGGGAAAAAACCCTGAAGGTGAAATCGTTTATCGCTTCAATGGAACTGAAAGAACAGGAAAACCGCACACGTATTATGGAAATGGAATCCAATATTGAGGGGGAGCAATCTGCCAGTCGGGATACGGTTTTGGAGCCAGTTGGCCTTGAGGTGGGAATGGATGTATTGGCTGGACCCCAGAAAAGGGAAGGACGCATCGTCCGCAAGGCAAAGGGTGATTCCTGGGTGGTGGCTATCGGACCCATCAAATTCACCTTGTCTGGCAATGATTTAAAACCTATAGGGAGACAGGGCCGCAGCGATAGGGGCAAGGTTTCTGTCATGTATGAAACCGGATCGGTTACACCAAAACCGGTGATCGATGTCAGGGGGATGACCTTGCAGGAATCCCTGGAAGTGCTTGCGACCCAGATTGAAGGTGCCCTGGTGCATTCCATCGGGGAGTTCTCCATTATCCATGGTATGGGAGATGGTATCCTATCCAAAGGTATCCACGACTATCTACGGGGAATCCCCCAGGTTTCCGAGTATTATTTCGCACGTCCCGAGGACGGTGGGTATGGGAAAACGTATGTTGTACTTTGATTTGTCTTGTATTTACACGGTTTGACAAGGAATTGCCTGGATGATAATGTCTCCCAAGGGGGCCAAGATGTCTGATTACATGGCTGGAACTGGAATCCAATATCATGTCCATATAAAAAAAGGTGATGTTGGAAGATACGTGATACTTCCCGGAGATCCCAAACGCTGTGCGGTGATCGCGCAGTATCTGGATGATGCGGTGTTTATCGCTGACAACCGGGAATTCGTCACCTACACCGGATTTCTGGACGGTGAGAAAGTGAGCGTCACATCCACAGGAATTGGAGGTCCCTCCGCTTCGATCGCCATGGAGGAACTGGTCCAATGTGGCGCGGATACTTTTATCCGGATGGGAACCTGTGGAGGTATTGCGCTGGATGTCAAAGGCGGGGATGTGGTGATCGCCACAGGAGCCATCCGCAACGAAGGCACCAGCCGTGAGTATGCTCCCATCGAATTTCCCGCGGTGGCCAATACCGACGTGGTGAATGCCTTGGTGAAAGCCTCCCGGGATTTGGGAAAAATCTACCATGTGGGGATTGTGCAGTGCAAGGATTCTTTTTATGGACAGCATTCTCCCCAGATCAAACCGGTAAGCTATGAATTGTTGAATAAATGGGAAGCATGGAAGCGCCTGGGTACACTGGCCAGCGAGATGGAGTCTGCCGCATTGTTTGTGGTTGCCAGTTATCTGGGAGTGCGTTGTGGAAGTGAGTTCTTTGTGGTGGGAAACCAGGAGCGTGAGGCGCTTGGAATTGACAATCCAATCATGCACGATACCACCACAGCCATCGAGGTGGTGATCCAGGGGATGCGCGATCTGATCGCCTATGACCGGCAGACCGCTTCGCATTGATTTGGGTTGATGTTGTGGCTTTTATTGCATATAACTAGTAGCTGATGTCAAGAAAGGTAGGGACTACATGGAACTGCAGATTCAGGATTTGGTGGAATCAATAAAACGTGACGGAATCTCGGAAGCTGAGAAAAAGGCGGCCGTGATTATCGCCGATGCCAAAACGAAAGCGGATGCGCTGGTACGCGAGGGGACTGATGAATCGGCCCGTCTTATCGGAGAAGCCCGTAAGGAAGTGGCCGTCATGCAGCAAAGTGGCAGGTCTGCCATAGAACAGGCTGGTCGGGATGTGCTGTTGTCTCTGGATAAGGCAATCCGCCATCAGTTTGATGCCCTACTTGAGGGAATTGTTACCGAGACCCTTACGGGCGAGCAGCTTATATCCCTGATCGAATGGACTGTGCAGTCTAGCCTTACCGAGAGTGCGGACGGTATCGTGGAGATGGGTCCTGAAGATTTCAGAAAACTGGTAGGTGTTCTCAAAGAACGGCTGGTTAAGGAAATGAAAGCTGGCTTGGAAATCCGTCCCTCTGAAAAAGTACAGGTCGGTTTTAGGATTATGGAAAAAAATGGGAAAAGCTTCTTTGATTTCAGTTCCACTGAAATCGCCAGATTGCTCGCTCCTCGCCTTAATCCTGCTATCCAGGAAATCCTCATGGCTTCTGTAGTGGAAAAATAAGGAGCGGTCTGTGGCATCGTATTATTATCTGATCGCATCATTGCCAATGCTTCGTTTCGATGATGGGTCTCCCATGACGGAAGAACGCTTTTTACATCTATGCCGTCAACAGGTGAAAACGAGTGATTTGGCGTTGATCCGCACGGTTTCTCTGGATGATTGGGGAAAACCATTACGTGGGTCCAAAGGCTTTATCAGATCATGGCAGGAATTTCTCACTTCAGTACACAATGAAATGAATGCCCAGAGAGCCAAAAAGCTTGCCAGGGATTCGCAAAAGTATAAAAACCTGAAAGCGAAGGAGCTTCTTATTTCAGAGGCAGTCAGGGGCGCTATCAATGCTGAGACTCCCTTGAAGGGTGAACTGATATTGCTCAGACTCTATTGGAAGTATGTTGAACACCTGGCTGGACCTGATATCTTCAGTATGGAATATCTTTTGGCTTACCATGTTGAATTGCAGATCCTGGCACGTCGGAATCTATTCACACAGATGGAGGGCAATGCTGAATTCAAGCGGCTCTTCACCAATCTTCAAACAACTATCAAGAATATATAAGTGGAGAGTATGGCTATGGCAAGAAACAGCGGACATGTAACCGGCGTCAACGGTAACATGGTGACAGTGGAGTTCGACGGCGAAGTGTCACAGAACGAAGTCGGATACATACATCTCGGTGAAAGGAAACTCAAAGCCGAAGTCATCCGCATCAATGGCAGGATCGCTTCGATGCAGGTTTTCGAAATGACCAACGGCATTGGAGTAGGGGATGAGGTTGAATTCTCCGGGGAAATGCTCAGTGTTGAGCTTGGCCCAGGTCTGCTGACACAGATTTATGATGGATTGCAGAACCCTCTCCCCCAATTGGCCCAGCAGTGTGGATTTTTCCTACAACGAGGTGTTTACCTGAATCCCATTCCCCAGAGAGACTGGGCTTTCACACCGGTAGCCAAGGTAGGCGATATTGTCCGGCCAGCCGATACCCTGGGTACGGTTCCTGAGGGTATCTTCACCCACCGCATCATGGTGCCTTTCTATTTTGCCGATGTGCCATGGAAAGTTGAATCCATTAAAAGCGCTGGAACCTATGCCGTACGCGATGAAATAGCGGTTCTGATAGATTCCAAAGGAAACCGCCGCAGTCTTTCCATGGTCTTTTCCTGGCCTATCAAAAAAGCGGTCAAGAGCTATGAGGAGCGGTTGCGGCCTGATGAGCCCATGGTGACCAAAGTGAGGATCATCGACACTTTCCTGCCTGTGGCAAAAGGTGGAACCTATTGCATCCCAGGTCCTTTTGGAGCGGGCAAAACAGTTCTCCAGCATCTTACCAGCCGCAATGCCGAAGTGGATATCGTTATCATCGCCGCTTGCGGTGAGCGTGCCGGAGAGGTGGTTGAGACCCTAAAGGAATTTCCCGAGCTTATCGATCCAAAAACCGGAAAGACCCTGATGGAACGGACCATTATCATATGCAATACCAGTTCCATGCCGGTTGCTGCCCGGGAAGCATCAGTGTATACCGCGGTTACTATGGCGGAATATTACCGCCAGATGGGGTTACAGGTATTGCTGTTGGCCGATTCCACCTCCCGTTGGGCACAGGCCATGCGTGAGATGTCTGGAAGGCTTGAGGAAATCCCTGGCGAAGAAGCCTTCCCGGCTTATCTGGAATCGGTCATCGCCAGCTTTTATGAACGCGCCGGAAAGGTACGGCTGCGGGATGGTAGTATCGGTTCGATTACTATCGGTGGTACAGTCAGCCCAGCTGGTGGAAATTTTGAGGAACCAGTGACTCAGGCGACTTTGAAAGTGGTGGGGGCCTTCCATGGATTGTCACGTGAACGCTCCGATGCCCGTAAATATCCTGCGATTCATCCCCTGGACAGTTGGTCCAAATACCAGGGAATCATTGATAGCCGTATGGTCTCCTATGCAAGGAATATCCTGTTCAATGGCAATGAAGTCAGCCAGATGATGAAAGTAATCGGAGAGGAAGGTACTTCTTTGGAGGACTATATCATCTACTTGAAAAGCGATCTCCTCGATTATGCATATCTACAGCAGAACTCTTTCGATGAGGTTGACTACGCGGTGTCACCTGAAAGGCAAAGGATAGTGTTCAAGACGCTGTTCAATATCCTTGCAGCTGAATTCAGGGCTGACGACAAGAAGGCCGCGCGGGTTTTCTTCAATGAACTCAGGCAAAGGTTTATCGATTGGAATGGTGTGGAGATGACTGACCCCCGTTTCAAGGAATATATGGATGGGATCAAAGTTCTCAGGGATAGCCGGCTTGTTTCGTATGACCGGCAGGCTGAGAAACTGATCGTTTCAAAATAGGTGGTGAAACATGCAGAAGGTATATACAAAAATTGAATCTATCGCTGGAAACGTCATCTCAGTCTGTGCTGACGGGATCCGCAATGGAGATCTGGCGGTTGTATCCTCAAAACAAGGTGAATCCCTGGCCAATGTGATCAAACTGGATGGTAATCTGGTATCGCTGCAGGTCTTTGCCGGCGCCCGGGGTATCTCAACGGGTGACCAGGTCCGTTTTCTGGGCCATGCCATGCAGGTATCCTATTGTGATGCCCTGCTGGGACGCGTATTCAATGGATCCGGTACACCACGGGACAATGGTCCTGAACTGACTGACAATCTGATTGATATCGGAGGACCCTCGGTCAATCCCGCCAAGCGTATTATTCCCCGCAATATGATCCGTACGGGAATCCCGATGATTGACGTGTTCAATACCTTGGTTGAATCCCAGAAGCTTCCAATATTCTCGGTTTCCGGTGAACCCTATAACGAGTTGCTGGCCCGCATAGCAATCCAGGCTGAAGTCGATCTGATCATACTTGGTGGTATGGGATTGAAATACGATGACTATCTGTTTTTCAAGGAGACTCTGGAAAAGAGCGGGGCTATGAGCCGGACGATTTTCTTTGTGCATACGGCTTCGGATCCAACCGTTGAATGCCTGCTGGTACCGGATATTTCTCTGGCGGTGGCGGAACGTTTCGCGCTTGATGGCAAGAAAGTACTGGTGCTCCTCACAGATATGACAAACTTTGCCGATGCGATGAAAGAAATCGCCATCACCATGGAACAGGTTCCATCCAACCGGGGATACCCTGGGGATCTGTACAGCTCTCTGGCGTCCCGTTATGAGAAAGCGGTTGATTTTGAAGGGGCCGGTTCCATTACCATTCTAGCGGTCACCACCATGCCGGGTGATGATGTGACTCATCCTGTTCCCGACAATACCGGGTATATCACCGAAGGGCAGTACTACCTTAAGAATGGCCGTATCGAGCCATTCGGCTCGCTGTCGCGTTTGAAACAGCAGGTCAACAAGGATACCCGAGACGACCACCGGGCTCTGATGGATGGCATGATCAAACTCTACAGTTCCTTCAAAGAATCGCTTGAGAAGAAATCGATGGGTTTCCAGATGACCGATTGGGACGAGAAACTTCTTAAGTATGGTGGGATGTTTGAGGCTAGGATGATGGATCTTTCGGTGAATATTCCCTTGGAAGAGGCTCTTGATCTTGGATGGGTGATCCTATCGGAATGCTTTGAGCCTAACGAGACCAGCCTGCGTACCGATCTTGTGGCGGAACGTTGGCCCAAGGCTCTTTCATGAGAGGTAATGCATGGCAGCTGTCAAACTGACGAAAAATGAGCTGAAAAAGCAAAAAGACCAATTGAAGCAATTCAAGAGGTATTTGCCTACTTTACAGCTGAAAAAACAACAACTCCAGATGGTTATCCGCCAGATCCAACAGGAAATGGAGCGGTATAGAAGGCTCCAGCGCGAAGTGGTTGCCAATCTGCAGTCATGGGTGGCGGTATTCCATGAGAACACTGTTTTTCCCGAGGATGGGCGACTGGATAATCTTGTTCAGGTAGATACAGTTGTGAAAGGCCAGGGCAATATTGCGGGAGTGGCGATTCCGGTTTTCAAGGATTTGACTTTCAAGGATATTCCCTACGATTTTGAAAAGTATCCTCTTTGGATGGATTCTGGTATCATCTCATTGCGGGATATCGCCCGCTACGATGCGATAGTCTCCACTTTGGAAAAGCAGGTTGAACTGTTGGGCCAGGAACTTCGGACCACCAGCCAGCGGGTGAATCTATTTGAGAAAGTCAAGATTCCCGAATCCATAGACAACATCCGGAAAATTGGCATTTATCTTGGAGATCAGCAGACCGCAGCTGTGGTGCGTGGCAAGATTGCCAAGAAAAAACTGATGGGAACTTGATAGGAGGGCAGACATATGATTGTACCCATGAAAAAAGTATCTGTGATTGTCCTCACTGCACAAAAGAAAAAATCCTTGCAGACGCTCAGAACAGCCGGTATGCTTCATATCACCGATAGGGTGTTGCGCAATGAGTATATCGATGATTTGTCTAAGAAGCATGAGAGTATTGAGAAAGCCATCATGCGCATCCAGGAGGCGGTTGCCTCAAACGGTTCGGCAGCAAAAGGCACAATAGCCGCCCAAAACCAAAAGTCTTTGGTGGTGGATGATTTCGCTGAATTGTTGGCCAAAGCCAACTGGTTGATTGAAGAAGAAAGCATGTTGGCTGAGAAACATCAGAAAAACATACTGCTTCGCAATCAAATGACAAAATGGGGGGATTTTTCTCCTTCGGATATCAATACAATCAAACAACATGGGATTGATGTGGAATTCTATTGGCTTTCCAGGAAAGATGTCGGTAAATTTGGCGATGATACCAGATTCATCCGGCTTTCCAGTCCGGGAAAAATGCAATTGATTGCTTTGATTGATTCAAAACTCCCGGAAGGTGTGCTTGGTGAGCATATGGATATTCCACAAGCATCCCTGTCCGAAATCGAATCCTCAATCGCCACGGATCGTCAACGTATTAATGATGTGGCCCAAGAATTGTCAAAATATGGTTCCTATTTGGAAATGTTCCACAAGGAACTGGCTGTCAATGAGCAGGAAAGCCGGTTCGAAGCTGTTTCGGCTGCTATGGGGATCAATGACCAAGTCAGTTGGGTAACTGGATTTCTGCCAGCCGATACGGTTGAAACCTTTAAAAGCCTGGCTTCAGAGAAGAAGTGGGGCTATCTTATCGATGATCCATCCGAGGATGATGAGGTTCCCACCATGGTGAGGAACAAGCGTTGGATCTCCATTATTGAACCGGTGTTCAACATCATAGGCACGGTACCTGGATATCATGAATATGACATCAGCCTGTGGTTCCTGATGTTTTTCACATTGTTCTTCGCCATGATAATCGGTGACGCTGCTTACGGCTTGATATTTCTGGTTGTAGGGGTTTTTGCACATAGGAAAATCGGAAAACTGACCAATACGGTTATCCTGATTTATGTTTTAAGCATCGCGACGATCCTATGGGGTTCTTTGACAGGAACCTGGTTTGGAAGTAAAAAGATCCTGGAAAGCATTCCCTTCCTACAGTATCTTGTCATTCCGCGTCTCTCCAATTTTCCAGAACTCTTCAATGTGACTTCAAAAGACGCCCAGGATACTGTGATGCAGTTCTGTTTCATTGTGGGAACCCTGCAACTGAGTCTGGCTTGTGCTATGAATATCCTGAAAAAGGCACCTAAAAGGGATTTGAGTGCTGTGGCCGACTTTGGCTGGCTCATCATGTTGGATTCGCTGTATTTCCTGGTACTCATGCTAGTGGTCAGGGCGGAGATCCACACAACTGCCGTAGCAACAGTTGTGGTGGTTGGTTTTGTATTGGTAGTGATGTTCGGCGCGCAAAAACCTGGAATTCCTTTCGCCAAGGGTCTAGCTATGGGTGCGGCAGGCCTGTTCACCACTTTTCTCAATTCAATCAGTGCGTTCTCAAACATTGTAAGCTATATACGCCTGTTCGCCGTCGGCATGGCTTCCCTGGCTATCGCCCAAAGCTTCAACAACATGGTGGGTGGTCTCCTCCACGGGTTCGCCTTGCCAGCTGGAATACTGGTATTGGTGGTTGGCCATGGTTTGAATCTGGTCATGGGATTGCTCTCGGTGGTGGTTCATGGAGTACGTCTAAATCTTCTGGAATTCTCCGGTCAGCTCGGAATGGAGTGGACTGGTGTTTTATACGATCCGTTCAGGGAAACGGTGGAAAAATCACAAACGTTGTGAATGCAACGACAAGGAGTATAGCATGAATATTCAAATGATTGGTATGGTGTGTGCGCTATGCCTCTCTGCTTTGGGATCCGGTATCGGTGCGGGAGTAGCCTCCCAGGCAGCCATCGGTGGCTGGAAAAAATGTCTTTCTGAAGGCAAGCCCGCTCCATTCATCATGGTGGCTTTTGCTGGAGCTCCTCTCACCCAGACCATTTACGGATTCCTGCTTATGAATTTCATCCGGAACGCCGCGGATGCCGGTAGAAATCCCGTGATGCTACTGGCTGTCGGAGTGCTGGGTGGTTTGGCAATCGGGGCCTCGGCTTGGATACAGGGAAGAGTAGCGGCTGCAGCCAGTGATTCCTTGGCTGAAACAGGCAAGGGAACTGCCAACTATTTCATTGTTATCGGTATTGTTGAAACCGTGGCTTTGTTCAGTCTGGTTTTCCTTATGTTGTTTTTGCAATAATATCCACACATATCCGTTTTCTGAAGCTCCTGCCTGCCAGGAGCTTTTCATTTGTATGACGGGCATGTCATCATTCTAGGGTGGAATTCCCAAGGGGCGTAGTTGCCGACGAACCCGATAGCGACTTGCAAGCTTCACACCGCGAGGTGTGGGGGAGAAGAAGCAATAGCGAAATCG